>Ga0335085_10008781_pt1 | contig 15357 bp, 16 predicted proteins | sample Lox_Sample_45_FD_206712 | JGI IMG/M metagenome (GOLD analysis project Ga0335085, IMG submission 206712) | Soil microbial communities from Loxahatchee National Wildlife Refuge, Florida, United States - Lox_Sample_4.5 | ecosystem: Environmental > Terrestrial > Soil > Wetlands | place: USA... | reverse complement strand
GCGGAAGAAAAGGGCTACCACGATCTCGGCGCTGCGATCGACGTTCTCGGCCACTATCAAGGCCTGGTCGCGGCGGTGCAGCGCTCCTGGGCGAAGGAGCATCGCCAAGAGCTCGTGGGCTACATCCGCGCCTATGTCCAGGGAATCGACTGGCTCTACGACCCCGCAAACAAGGCCGAGGCAATTGCGCTTCTGCGCAAGAACATCACGACCATGACACCGGAGATCGCGGAGAGCACTTACCGCGTCATGTTCGATCCGAAACACGGGCTCCTGAAGAAGGGGCGGATCGACACGGCGGGCGTCAAGATCGTGCTTGCGTTACGCAGCGAGTACGGCGAGCCCAAGAAGAAGCTCGCCGACCCCAACCGCTACATTGACCTCAGCTATTACAAGCAGGCGGTGGCGAAGTAAGCGAGTGTTTCAGGTCTCCGAGATCGGGACCGACGCATCCTCGTCCCAGCCGAGCGCGATCTCCCGGCCGACCTCCGGCACGTCGCGCCGCCAGGTCGGTGAGTCCACGGTGAGGCGGCCAACGCCCTCGACCTCGACCAGGAGGTGATAGAGACCGCCGACATAGTTGAAGGTCACGACGCGGCCCGCGATCTTGTTCGGGACATTCTCAGCGGTACCATCTGCAAGTAGGCGAATCTTCTCCGGCCGGAGTGCGATCAGGACGCGCTCTCCGACCGAAGCGCTTCCCGGTGGGCTCGCCTGATGCAGGAGGAACCTGCCGCAGCGGTATGCGAAGCCTCCGGATGCGATGCTCTCGATGCTTCCGCTCAAGAAATTGCCGCGACCGAGAAAGCCCGCGACGAAGCGCGAACTTGGTGCTTCATAGAGGGCCGCCGGCGTCCCTCTCTGAATCAGTCGACCCTCGCGCATGATCGCGATCTCGTCGGACATCGAGAGCGCCTCCTGCTGATCGTGGGTCACGTAAATGAAGGTGAGACCCAGACGCCGGTGCAGATCGCGGAGCTCGATCTGGAGGTCGCTCCTGAGATTCTTGTCGAGTGCGCTCAGCGGCTCGTCGAGGAGGAGTAGGCTCGGCTCGAAGATAAGCGCACGCGCGAGCGCCGCCCGCTGCTGCTGTCCGCCCGAGAGCTGCCGCGGCAGGCGGTCGGCGAAGGCTTCGAGCTGGACCATGCCAAGTGCGCGGCGGACGGCTTCCGCGATCTCCGCGCGCGGACGCCTGCGGACCTTGAGCGCGAAGGCGACGTTGTCCGCCACCGTCAGGTGGGGGAAAAGCGCGTAGCCTTGGAATACCATGCCGAAATTGCGCCGTTCCGGCGGCAGGTGGTCGATCGGCTCGCCATCGAGCTTGATCGAACCGGAGCTGGGCACGACGAAGCCCGCGATCGACATCAGGAGCGTCGTCTTTCCCGAGCCCGAGGGACCCAGCAAAGTGAGAAAACGCCCGCGCTCGACCTCCAGCGACACATCGTGCAGCGCGACCACGGATCCGTATCGCTTCGTCAAACTCTGGACGGAAAGGGTGCCGCGTCCGTCCGGGGAGTGCGCTCCGATCGAGCCCTCGGTACGGGACGAAGAGACGCTGTGCATGAATTGAGCAATCGCCGGAAATCTCCCGCGATCTTGCCGCCGCGAGGACTCGAGGTCAAGAATGGCGCCGCGAGGGGACAGGTCGATGGCGGACGATCATCGTGGGAGCGGCACGGCGGCGGGCTTGAGGGAGCAGCGATCCCTCGTCGCGCGTAGAGGCCGCGCCGAGCGCCGTGTCTATCATCTCCTGCTCGTGCCCGCGCTGGTGCTGTTGTTGGTGTTCTACGTCTTTCCCGTCGCCCGTGTGCTCTGGATCAGCGTCAGCGAGCCGCAGCCGGGCCTCGCAAATTATGCCGAGCTCGCGAGCGCCTCCGTGCTCCGTGTCCTCGGGACCACCGTGGAGATCTGCGCGCTCACGACAACGATCACCGTGCTGCTTTCTTATCTCGCGGCATATGCGATCACCCATTCGAGCTCCCGCCTACGCCGGATCATGCTCCTCGGCGTGATCCTGCCGCTCTGGATCTCCGTGCTCGTTCGGTCCTTCGCCTGGTTCGCGCTGCTGAGGCGGCAGGGCATCGTCAACGCTGCCCTGCTCCAGCTCGGCCTCATCCACGAGCCGCTCGCGCTGATGTGGAACGCGCTCGGCGTCATCATCGGCATGGTGCATTACATGCTGCCCTACGGCATCCTGCCGCTCGTCGCCAACATGCGCCAGATCGACCCCGCCTTAACCGCCGCAGCGCGGGGCCTGGGCGCGAGCCCGCTCGAGGCGTTCCGCCGCGTGTTCCTGCCGTTGAGCCTTCCCGGCATCGTCGCTTCCTGCGTCCTCGTCTTCATATTCTCGCTCGGCTTCTATGTGACGCCCGTACTGCTCGGCGGCGGCAAGGTGGTCATGGTGACGGAGTTCATCAGCAACGAGATCATGGTCGTGCTGGAGTGGGGCACCGGTACCATGCTCGCAACCGCGCTGGTGGCGGCGGTTCTGCTGCTCCTTGCACTGCTGTCGCGCGTCATCGACGTGCGCCAGCTCTTCGGCGCCAAATGATCGAGAGCGCGGGCGGCGCCACCCGATTGAGTCGGATGGGCGCCTGGCTCATCGTGTGCTTCCTGCTGCTCCCGATAACCGTCATCGTTCCGATCTCGCTCACGGACCGCAGCTACCTCTCGCTCCCCGCCGAAGGCCCCTCACTCCAGTATTTCGTGAATTTCTTCACCAGCGCAGGCTGGCTCGAGAGCTTCGCCCAGAGCTTCGTCATCGCCATCTCCGCCATGGCGATCGCGACCGTCGCGGGCACGCTCGCTGCGATCGGCTGCTGGCGCCTCGGGGGGCGCGTCAGCGATGCCATGCGGTTCTTGATGCTGGTTCCGATGATCGTTCCGAGCGTCGTCTATGCGCTCGGCATTTACCGCACTTACGCGGAATTGGGATTGCTCGGGACCTATGCCGGCGTCATCCTCGCGCACGGCGTCACCGGGATTCCCTATGTCGCGATCCTCGTATCCGCGGCGCTCGCGGATTTCGACGCGAGACTCGATCAGGCCGCGCGGAGCCTCGGCGCCAGCATCGCGCAGTCCCTGATCCTCGTCCTACTACCGATCCTGCGGCCGGCGATCGCATCCGGCGCAATCTTCGCCTTCATTCATAGCTGGGACGAGCTGCTCCTCGTACTCTTCATCGGGGGGCGCGCGATGTTCACGCTCCCCCGCCGTATGTGGGACGGGATCCAGGACACGCTCGACCCCACCATGGCGGCGGTCGCAGTGATTCTTCTCGCCATCACCTGCCTGATGCTGGCGCTCGATCTCGCGCTCCGCCGCCGCGATATCTGAAGCGGCGGCCCCGTCAGCTAGAGCAGTCCCGCCTTAGTAAAGGATCTGCACCCGAGCGGTGATCTCCTTTTGCGTCACCGATGCCACTAGGTCCGAGGCGGCCTGCATCACGGGGTGCGCGAAATAGGCCTCGAGCCCCGCCTTGTCGTCGAAATCCACGACGAGCAGCATGTCCCAATTCCGGGGGTTGCGGCGGATGTCGAGCCCAACCGTGAGCGCGCGTACCGTCGGAACCACGTTCTTCAAATTGGCCAGCGCGTCCCGGGCGGCGTGCTTTTGCTCGTCGGTCGCGCCTTCCCTGAATCGGAACATTGCGGAGTGGCGAAGCATTCTCGTCCCCTTTCGTAGAAGCAAATCGGCGGCGGGAACCCTATAGCCGCCGATCCAAGGAATCAACGCGATGACGGGCGCGAAACGCCGATTGCCGTTGCCTCGATTTTCGAAATAGAGAAAGCTACGAGTGCTGCGGGGCGTGCTCGATCCCTGTCCGCCTAAAGATTGAAGGGTGTGATCGCATGCGCGAAATGCAATCCTTTTCTGCCGACTGCGCGGAGCTCCTGTCCGAGCAACACCGGAAAGGCAGGCTCAGCCGCCGTGAGATGCTGCTGGCCATGGGGGCGCTGGGCCTGGGCCCCGCCGCGCTTCGCGCCCGCGCGGCCTTCGGCGCGGTGCCGGACGTGGTGATGGCCAATTCCGGCGGGGATTCCAGCAAATGGCTCGCGGCGACCTTCGGCGCGCATTACGAGAAGGTGACGGGCGGCAAGATGATTATGGACGGCAGCGGCCCCAGCAACGGCAAGGTCCGCGCGATGGTCGAGGCGAAGCACGTGATCTGGGACCTCTGCGATCTCGGACCTCAGACGCTCGAGCTCGGCCCTGCCGGGCTCCTCACGGCGATCGACTATTCGATCGTCGACAAGAAAAAGGTCATTCCGGAATTTGCATACGAGTACGGCGTTTGCAACTACCTCTTCGCGCATGTCCTCGCCTGGGACAGCGCGGTCGTCTCCGGCACGCCCACCCTCGCCGATTTCTTCGACCTCAAGAAGTATCCGGGGAAACGCTCGATCCGGAAGGATCCGGAGCCGATGCTTGAGTTAGCGCTGCAGGCCGACGGCGTACCCATGGACAAGCTCTATCCGCTCGACGTCGACCGCGCGCTCAAGAAGATTGCCTCCATCAAGGACCAGGTCATCTTCTGGGAGACGGGCTCGCAGAGCCAAACGCTGCTCCGCGACGGCGAGGTCGTGATGGGCTTCCTCGCGCACACGCGAGCCAACGTCACCAACAAGGAGACAAATGGCCGCATAAAGTGGACCTTCCGCGGCGGCGTCCTCATCCCGAGCCTTTGGATCGTGCCCGCGAGCAACCCCGCGGGAAAGCAGGCGATGGTGGCGATTGCGACGACCCAGGATGCGGAGACGCAGATCGCGCTCCTCCGTGCCCTCGGCAACGGACCCGCCAATCCAGAGGCGAGCGCGCTGGTGCCGGACGATCTGCGCGCCGTAAACCCCTCGACCCCCGAGAACTTCGCGGTGCTCGCCAAGATGAACGCGGACTGGTGGATGCACAACTTCGCCAGTACGATGAAGGCCTTCCTCGCCATGACGACGGGCTGAGCGCCGCTTCTCAAATCCAGGGAACTTCGCCTTGAGAACATCGATCGACATTCATTTCCACGGCGTGCCGCGGCTCATCGTCGATGCCTTGCAGCGCCGCGACCTCGCGGAGGTCGTCGAGCTCGTCTCATCTCCCAACGGCGACCGCCTCGTTTTTCACGCGCCGCCGGAGGTCGTGGTCGAGCCGAGCACGAGCCTGTCGCCCCGCCAATACGACGAGCGGCTGATCCTCCAGGCGATGGATGAGCGCAAGCTAGACGCCGCCGCCATCAGCTTGCCGCCCGAGCTCTTCCTCTATTGGGCGGCGCCGGAATTCGGCGAGCGCTTAGCGCGCACGGTGAATGACGGGTTTGCCGAGCTCGCCCGCGCCCATCCGGACCGGCTGTTGCCGCTCGCGGCGCTGCCGCTCCAGGACGGCGAGCGTGCGGCACTCGAGCTCCACCGCGCCGTCCGCGAGCTCAAGCTCAGGGGCGCCTCCATCTGCACGCATGTGAACGGCAAGGACCTCGATCATCCCGACGTGGCGCCGGTCCTGGAGATGGCGGATCGGCTCGAGGTGCCACTCTTCCTGCATCCGCAGAATGCCGGCGATATCAGCCGGATCAAGGATTATCACCTCTGGAATGCGCTGGGCTTTCCGATGGAGAGCGCGATCGCGGCCTCCCGGCTCATCGGGAGCGGCGCTTTCGAGCGCTTCCCGCGCCTGAAGATCGTCCTCGCGCATGGCGGCGGTTTCTTCCCCTATCAGGTCGGGCGCATGGACCACGCCTACCGCGCGCATCCCGCAGCCTTCAAGGGCCTGCCCAAGCCGCCCAGCGCCTATCTCGGCAACATCTACTGCGACAGCCTCACACATAGCGAGCTCGCGCTGCGCTTTCTCGTGGAGCGCATGAGCCCCGACCACGTGGTGCTCGGCACGGACTATCCCTTCACGATGCGGAACGATGCGCCCGTCGATGCGGTCCGCGCGCTCGGTCTGCCGTCGGGACACGAGAGGGCAATTCTCGGGGGAACGCTCGAGAGGCTCCTGCGGGTCGCCTAGCGCGGTCTGCCGCGCTATTTAACGGGGTCGTTCGTGTCGGCGAAGTAGAGCTTGCGGTTCTTGACCACGAGCGGGCGGTCGTAGTCCTTGTCACCGGGTTTCAGCACGCGCAGCAGCTTGATGTTGCGGTGCTTCCAGTCCGTGAAGGCGGTCAGCGTGCAGAGCTCCGGCGAATACCACAGGAACTGCACGAAGGTCTCGCCATCCTCGTAGCGGTCGAGGCGCCGGATCTTCCAGCTCTTGTACTCTTGGCGGCTGACCGTGATCGGCTCGAGGCCGAGGACGGTGAAGATGACATGCGCTTTCTTCTCCGTCTTGCGCTCGGTGCGGTCGAGGTCAAAGTGCTTGTCCGGGCGCAGCGGCCAGAGCTGCTCCAGCGAGCTCATGTGCGCGTCAAAATCCCAGCGGTCGTCGCCGTCGTCGAACATGAGCTGGCCGCGCCGCTCCACCCTCCGGTTGGTGCCGAGGATGAGGTAGCTGTAGTAGAAGGGCGGCGCATCCGGCGGCTTCGGAAGGATGAGATAGCCGCGGTTGGTGTAGAGGAGCTTCGTGTCCGCGAGCGGCTCGCAATAGCCGGCGGCATAGGGATCGGAGCCTTGGGCACGCGCGCCCGGGGCGCACGACAATACCGCCGCCAGCAGCAGCAACCCGCCCCAAACGCCACAAGCCCTCATCCTTGACCTCTCAGAAGTGGCTCGGCATCCCTGATGAATCGCCGGATCGCTAAGCCGGGTCAATACCCGAGTGCTCCTCAGCGCACGATTTGCTCGGAGCCCATCGGGCCGAAGGGCAAGGAATAGTAAAGGAGGGCTGAATTGGACCCCGGGTTTGCTTTCCCGATCCCGGCATTGGAGATGTGATCGACCGTGATTCCTAACCGTGAATGGTCGTCGAAGCGGTAGTCGATCTCGAGGCCAGTCTTGAACTCAACCGTGGCACCCAAATTGATCCCGTCGCCGCGGTAGTAGTAGCCGACCGCGCCGTTTGGCGTGACCACCCAGCGATGCCCGAGATAGAGATCGAGGCGCAGCCCACCATAGCCGTAGACCGCCTTGTCGGTGGTGACGAGGAGCCCGAGCATCGGCTTCAGGAAGAGGAAGCTGTCTGCAAAACGCAGCTCGATCCTCCCCTGGCCCACCTGCGTGCGGTTGAAATCGAAAATACCGCCGCCGACCGAGATGAAATACGGATCCTCCGCGTACACAGGCTGCGCTGCGCTGGCGAGAATAAAACCCACGAAAAGTGCTGCCCCGACCGCCGGCAGCGCGGCCGGCTTGCGCGTCATCCCAAAACCCTCCCCCGTCCCCTGCCCGAGCTGGGCTTGGGCATATTAGAGCCGCAAGCGGCTAGGGCAAGCGTTTCAGGCGCTCTACTGCGTCGACGAGGCGCGAACGGATGCCGGGCTCCATCGCGGAATGTCCGGCATCGGGCACGACCGCATAGTCGGCCTCGGGCCAAGCGCGGGCGAGCTCGTCCGCGCTCACGATCGGGCAGACCATGTCGTATCGGCCTTGGACGATGGTGGTGGGGATGTGGCGGATGCGGCCGACATGGGCGACGAGGTCGCTCTCGGGCCGCCGCAGGTGGTGCGTGAAATAGTGTGCCTCGATGCGGGACAGGCCCAGCGCCATCCGGTCCTCGCCGAAGGCGGCGACCGTGTCCGGACTCGGCAGCAATGTCGAGCAGGCACCCTCATAGACGCTCCAGGCGCGCGCGGCCGGCATATGTACGGTGGGGTCCGGGCTGATCAGGCGGCGATAATAGTTGCGCAGCAGGTCCCCGCGCTCCGCCTCGGGCAGGAAGCCCGCGAAGTTCCGCCAGACCTCCGGAAAGACCGCGCGAATACCATAGAGAAACCAGTCGATCTCGGACTTGCGGCAAAGAAAAATGCCACGCAGCACCAGGGCGCGGACGCGCCCGGGATGCGCCTCGGCATAGGCGAGTGCCAGTGTCGAGCCCCAGGAGCCGCCGAAGACGATCCAGGAACCGATGCCGAGATGCTGGCGCAGCCGCTCGATGTCGGCGACGAGGTGCTCGGTCGAGTTGTCGACGAGCGCGCCCAACGGCGTCGAGCGGCCGGCGCCGCGCTGGTCGAAGATCACGATCCGATAGTGCTCGGGATCGAAAAAGCGCCGGTGCGTCGGCGTGGCGCCGGCGCCTGGGCCGCCGTGCAGGAACACCACGGCAGGCCCCGTGGGATTGCCGGATTGCTCCCAATACATGACGTGAAGAGGATCGAGCGGCAGCATGCCCGAGGCAAATGGCTCGATCGGCGGGAAAAGCTCGTGCCGGCTCATTGACTCCGTCCGCTGTATCCGACCGCCGCAGTCTAATTGCTGAAGTCGCGATGGCAACCCCGGCGGTGACGTTGAAAAAGCCGCAATTTCGGCTCAGATTGATATCCGACTATTGCTGCGCCGGAGGCGTGCCATGCGTCCAGCCACCCGATGTCTCGTACTCCTGGGATTGCTGCTTTTGGGAGCCTGCGCCGTAGGTCCCCCGGCAGGACCTAGCGTGGCGGCGATGCCGCCGAGCACGAAGCCCCCGGAGATCTTTCAGCAAGACGACGCGATGTGCCGGAACTATGCGCTGCAGGCGACGGGCTTTGCCTCCCCGTCGGCGGCGGCCAATCAGAGCATGGTAAACAGCGCCGTGCTCGGCACTGTCCTCGGTGCGGCCGCGGGCGCCGCGATCGGCGCCGCCGCGGGCAACCCAGCCGCCGGTGCTGCGATCGGCGCCGGCAGCGGCCTCATCCTCGGAAGCGCCTCCGGCGCGGGTGCCGCGAATTACTCCGCAGGATCCGTGCAGTATGCCTACGACGCCAGCTATCTCCAGTGCATGGCTTCGCGCGGCAACAATGTTCCGCAGCTCCCGCCGCCGCAATACGCCTACGGCTATGGATACGGCTATCCCTATGCCTATCCGCCCTACTATCCCTACGCCTACCCCTATTATCCCGTCTATTTCGGCGGCAGCGTCGGCTGGGGCGGCGGCTATTACCGCCACTGGTAATCGGGGTCGCTGAGCCCGCCTCAGCGGCGATAAGCGAGCTCGTGCCGCACGATCGCCGCGCCCTGCGCGAGCGCCGTGAGTTTGCCCAAGGCAGTTTGCGTGTCCATCGGCGCCATGCCGCAGTTGGTGCAGGGATGAATCCGCTCCGGCGCCACCAGCCTCATCGCGCCGCGGATCACCGAGGCCACCTCCTCCGGACTCTCGACCGCATCGCTCGCGACGTCGATCGCGCCGAGCAGGACGTCCTTCCCGTCGAGCAGTTTCAAGAGCTCGATCGGCACTTTCGAATGGATGCATTCGAGCGAGACCTGATCGATGCGGCTCTCGGCGAGGGCGGGGAATATCTCCTCGTATTGCCGCCATTCGCCGCCGAGGCTCTGCTTCCAATCGATGTTGGCCTTGATGCCGTAGCCATAGCAGATGTGGACTGCGGTCTTGGCGCCGACACCCTGGATCGCACGGTGGAGCGCCGCAATGCCCCATTCCTTGACGTCCCGCATGTAGACGTTGAAGGCAGGCTCGTCGAACTGGATCACATCGACGCCGATCGCTGCGAGCTCGCGCGCCTCCTCGTTGAGGAGCTCAGCAAAGGCCATTGCCATGCTGACGCGGTCGCCGTAATGGGCGTCGGCGATGGTGTCGACGATGGTCATTGGTCCGGGCAGCGTGAATTTGAGCCGGTGTTTCGTGTGCGCCCGCGAGAGCTCCGCCTCGGTGCGGTGCACGCTCCGGCGCCGGCGCAGCTTCGCCGTCACCGTCGGCACCTGCGCCTCGTAGCGGTTATTGCGGATCCCCATCGTGACCTTCTTCTCGAAGTCGATGCCCTCTATTTCCGCCAGGAAGCCGTGCACGAAATGGACGCGCGATTGCTCGCCATCGCTGACGATGTCGATCCCGGCATCCTCCTGGAGCTTGAGTGCCAAGAGCGTCGCGTCGCGCTTCGCTGCCGCGAGCGTCTCCCCTTCCTGCGCCCAGGGCGCCCAGAGCATCTTCGGTTTTGCGAGCCATGCCGGCTTGGGCAGGCTCCCGGCGATGGTGGTCTCGAGCATGGCGCAACTCTCCCCTCAAGTTCTTTGCGAGGGATCATAGAGCAAGGCGGGCTCGAATACCCGTATGCCCTCGCCCCGCGGGGCAAGGGACAGGGATTTCCTCATGCGTTAAGGTCGCTGCGGAGGAAATGCCGATGACGTCGAGCCTGCCCTTCGCCGAGCCCCGGATCGAGGCGCGGAGGCTGCCGGATGGCGGCATGCTGCTGCGCTCGGCCGTCGAGCTGGGCCCGCTTCCGCGCTCCACCTCTGAGTGGCTCCGGCATTGGGCGACGCACACACCCGATCGCGTGTTCCTGGCGGAGCGCCGCGCGGATGGAGGCTGGCGCAAGCTCTCTTATGCCGAGGCCCGCACCGCCGCGCGCGCGATCGGAGAGGCGCTCATCGAGCGCGAGCTCGGCCCGGAGCGGCCGCTGATGATTCTCTCGGAGAATGGCATTGACCACGCCCTTCTCGTCCTGGGCGCGCTCGAGGCGGGCGTTCCCGCCGTCCCGGTCTCGACGGCCTATTCGCTCATCTCGAAGGACTTTCAGAAGCTCCGCTACATCGCCGATCTCGTCGAGCCCGGCATGCTCTACGCCGCGGATGGCGCGCGCTACATCGAGGCGCTAAAGGCGATCAATCTCAAATTCGCAGAGATCGTGGTGAGCGCGAACCCGCCCGCGGGCTTTCGCTCGACCCCGCTCTCGGCGCTGCTCCGGACGATTCCGGGCGCCGCAATCGAGGCGGCCTCGCAAGCGGTCGGCCACGACACCATCGCTAAAGTCCTCTTCACCTCGGGCTCGACCGGCGACCCCAAGGGCGTCGTCAACACCCAGCGCATGCTGCTCGCGAACCAGGAGAGCATCGCCCTCATTTGGCCCTTCGTCACGCGACGCCCGCCGGTGCTGGTCGATTGGCTCCCCTGGAACCACACCTTCGGTGGCAACCACGACTTCAATCTCGTGCTCCGCAATGGCGGCAGCCTCTATATCGACGAAGGCAAGCCCGTCCCTGGCCTCGTCGAGCGGACGGCCGCCAACCTCAGAGAGATCTCGCCCACGCTCTACCTGAACGTGCCACGCGGCTATGCGATGCTGCTCGATCAGCTCGAGCGCGACGACGCGCTCGCGCGCAATTTCTTCCGGGAGCTCGACGCGATCTTCTACGCCGCGGCGGCGCTGCCGCAGAGCCTCTGGGAGCGGATCGAGCGGCTCTCGGACAAGGTACTGGGACGGCGCCTCCCCATGCTCTCCGCCTGGGGCGCGACGGAGACCGCGCCGATGGCGACCGCCGTCCACTACCCGATCGCGCGCGCCGGCAACGTCGGCGTCCCCGCGCCGGGCTGGGAGCTGAAGCTGGTGCCGAACAGCGGCCGACTCGAGGTGCGCGTTCGCGGCCCCATCGTGACGCCCGGCTATTTCAAGCGGCCCGATCTAAGCAAGACGGTCTACGACGCGGAGGGCTTCTATTGTCCCGGCGATGCGATGCGCCTGGAGGATCCCGGCGATCTCGCGCGCGGGCTCGTCTTCGATGGCCGGTTTGCCGAGAACTTCAAGCTCTCGACGGGCATCTGGGTGAGCGTCGGGGCGCTCCGCGTCGCGGCCATCGCGGCCTTGGCGCCGGTGATGGAGGATGGCGTTCTAACGGGGCACGACCGCGACGAGGCGGGCCTACTGGTGTTCCCCAGCCTTGCGGGCTGCCGCGGGCTCTGCCCGCATCTCCCTAAGGAAGCGCCGCTTGCGGCGCTTGTGCGCGAGCCCGCGATTCGCGCAGCGCTCGCCGCCGGTCTGCGCCGGCTCAACGCCGCCGGCACCGGCAGCAGCCACCGTATCGGCCGCGCCCTCCTGATGAGCGAGCCGCCCTCGATCGACCGCGGCGAGATCACCGATAAAGGCTACCTGAACCAGCGCGCGTGTCTCACGCACCGCGCGGCGCTGGTCGAACTGCTCCATAGCGACCCCCCTGCATCGGAAGTCGTGCTGGCGGGTCGAGGCGAGCCTTAGAATCACGCAGAGGGCACGGACCCTTTCCCTCACACCCGCGCGACGAATCCCGCCATCGCTGCGAGCGTCGCCGCTTCCTGGTCGCGGTGCGGGGAATGCTTGCACTTCGCCAACACCAGCCGCTCGAACGGGCCTCGGACGCCGCGCTCGATCGCATCGATCTGTGCGAGGGTCCCATATTCGTCATCGGCCCCCTGGATCGCGAGAACAGGGCAGCGCACGCCAGGAAGCACGTCCTCGATGTTCCAGCGGCGGAATTCTGGATGGAGCCAAATGTCGTTCCAGCCCCGGAAGGTGCTGTCGGGATCGGCGTGATAGCGCCCGAGGCGAGCCCGGAGATCGGTGCTGCGATAGGTCTCATTCGCCGCCTCGATGCTCGCGATGGTCACGTCCTCGACGAAGACGTGCGGCGCTTCGAGGAGAAGCGCGCGCACCGGCCAGCGCCCGCTTCCCGCGTGGATCAGCGCGATCGAGGCGCCATCGCTGTGCCCGATCAGAATCGGATTCTCGATGCCGAGCCGCTCGCGGAGCTCCGGGAGCGCTGCGAGCGCCTCCTTGTGCATGTAGTCCGTTTCGTGCGGCTTGGCGATCGGATCGGAGTTGCCGTAGCCGTAGCGAGAATAGACGACTGCCGCAGCACCCGTAGCCGCCGCGAGCTTCACGGGGAAATCGCGCCAGAGCGCGACCGAGCCCAGCCCCTCGTGCAGGAGGATCAGGGTCGGTGCCGCGGCACGCGTCGCGGGGATCTGCTCGACCTCGATGCGGTGGCCCTGCAAGGTAACGAAGGACATGGCCAGGACTAGACTCCGAGATGGCGAGAGAGCACGTCCGGCCGTGCCCGGAGCGCCGCGGCGGTATCGGAGAAGGCGACGCGGCCCTTCACCAGGATTACCGCGCGGTCGGCGACGGCGGTGACGGCGGCGTGGTTCTTGTCGACGATGACAGCGGCGATGCCGGTCGCGCGGATCCCCCGCAGCACCGTCCAAATCTCGCGCGAGATCAGCGGCGCCAGGCCTTCCGTCGCCTCGTCAAGGATCAGCAGCTCGGGATTGGTCATGAGGGCGCGGCCGATGGTCAGCATCTGCTGCTCGCCGCCAGAGAGTTGCGCACCGCCGTGCTCGAGCCGCTCAGCCAGCCGTGGAAAGGTCGTGAGCACGCGCTCGAGCGTCCAGTCACGTCGCCCGTTTTGCGCCGGGCGCGCGGCCATCACGAGATGCTCGCGCACGCTCAGCGTCGGAAAGATGCCGCGGCCCTCCGGCACGAGCGCCACGCCTGCGCGCGCGACCTCGTGCGGCCGCGCTCCCGTCATGTCCCGCCCGCCGATCGCGACCCTGCCGCGCGCAGGCGGCGCGAGTCCGAGAATGCTCCGCAGCAGCGTGGTCTTGCCCATGCCGTTCCGGCCCATGAGCGCCACCGTCTCGCCACGTCCAACCCTAAAATCGACGCCGTGAAGCACGTGGCTCGCGCCATAATAGGTGTGGAGGCCCGCGGCTTCGACGATGGCGGCTGTCTCGCTCACGGCGCAGCCTCCGCGCCGCCGAGATAAGCCTCCTGCACGGCCGGGCTCTCGCGGATCGCCTCGGGCGCGCCGCTCTCGAGGACGCGGCCGTTCACCATCACCGTCAATCGCCGGGCGATCGAGAACACCGCATCCATGTCGTGCTCGACGAGCAGAATCGCGTGACGCTCCGCGAGCGTCGCGATCAGCGTCACCATGCGGCGCGATTCCTCCGCGCCCATGCCCGCGAGCGGCTCGTCCAGCAGCAGCACCTTCGGCTCCGTCGCGAGCGTCATCGCGATCTCGAGCTGGCGCTGCTCGCCGTGGCTCAGCGACGATGCCGCGCGGTCGGCGGATCCCTGCAAGCCCACGAGCGCCAGCGCTCGCTGTGCGGCCTCCACGAGAGCGCGGTACGAGAGCGCAGGGCGAATGAAACGCATGGAGCTCGGCAGCCGCGCCTGCGCCGCAAGGCGGCAATTCTCGAAGGCAGTAAAGTCGCGAAAGACCGTCGTACGCTGGTAGCTCCGGGCGATCCCGAGGCGCGCCACGCGGTCGAACGCGAGTCCCGCGATCTCCCTGCCCTCGAAGCGAACACTGCCGGAGGTCGGCGTGGCGGCTCCCGAGAGGAGATTGATGAGCGTTGACTTGCCGGCGCCGTTCGGGCCGATCAGCGCGTGCACCTCGCCGTGCCGGAGGTCGATTGCGACGTCGCTCACCGCGGAGAGGCCGCCGAAACGCTTGGAGAGCGCCTCCGTGCGCAGCACCGGCTCAGTCATCGGCCGGCTCCGGCTGCAGCTTCCGCCGAGCGAGCGCGAGGCCGCCGATCCCCTGCGGGAGCAGCAGCACCGCAAGGACGATGAAGATGCCCATCGGCAGGAGCCAATGCTTGGTGAGCTCACTCATGAGCTCCTGCAGCAGAGTGAGGGCGAAGGCGCCGAGGATAGGTCCGTGGAGCGTGCCGATGCCGCCGAGGATCACCATCATGAGGACGGTGCCCGACATCTGCCAGCCGAAGAACTCGGGGTTGACGGTGCCGAACTGCGCCGCCGCGAGATAGCCCGCGAGCCCCGCAAGCGCACCCGCGAGCACGAAGGCCGCGAGCCTGTAGCGGAAGACGGGATATCCCAGCGCGCGCATGCGCTGCTCGCTCGCGCGAATGCCTTGAATCGTGTGACCGAAGAGCGAGCGCAGCACCACCCGCAGCAGCGCATAGGTCGTGAGCATCGCCGCGAGCGCGACGTAATAGAATTGGACGCGATTGCCGAGATCGAAGGGCGTCCAGCCGAGGATCGCGGGATCGGGCCTGAGGTCGATCGAGACGCCGTCGGAGCCGCCCAAGAGCTTCGAGCCCGTCGCGAAGTAAAAGAACATCTGTGCGAAGGCGAGTGTCGCCATGATGAAATAGACGCCGGAGGCGCGGAGCACGAGGAGGCCGATCACGAGCGATGCAAGCGCCGCCGCGCCCATCGCCACGAGGGACGAGAGCCAAAAATTCGCAGCGGCGTATTCCGGCGTCAGCAGGTAGAGCGCATAGGCGCCGATGCCGAAGAATGCCGCGTGGCCGAGGCTCACGAGGCCGGTGTAGCCCGCGAGGAGATCGAGGCTCATGGCGAAGACCGCCATCACCATGATCTTCGCGAAGAGCTGGAGATAGAAGGCTCCGCCCACCAGGGGGAAGAGCGCCAACCCGAGGGCGCCGAAAATGAAGATGGCGACGCGCATCTCAGCTATGGCCGAAGAGGCCCGTCGGGCGCCAAAGCAGCACCGCCGCCATCAGCATGTAGACGGTCATCCCGGAGATCGCGGGCGCGTAGACCTG
>Ga0335085_10008779_pt1 | contig 15359 bp, 14 predicted proteins | sample Lox_Sample_45_FD_206712 | JGI IMG/M metagenome (GOLD analysis project Ga0335085, IMG submission 206712) | Soil microbial communities from Loxahatchee National Wildlife Refuge, Florida, United States - Lox_Sample_4.5 | ecosystem: Environmental > Terrestrial > Soil > Wetlands | place: USA... | reverse complement strand
GCGCATCGGCGGAGACGAATTCGTGGTGCTGCTGCCCGAGTGCGACACCGATCAGGTGCGCATCGTGCTCGAGCGGCTGGCCGATCTTTCGATCGATGTGGAATCCGGCAAAATCGGATTCAAGTACTCCGCCGGCTGGACCAATTATCGCTACGGCGAAACGCAGGAAGAGCTGCTCGATCGCGCCGATCACGCGCTCTATACCGAAAAACAGGCGCGCAAGAAGGCCGCCGTTACAGTCCAGGTGTAGCCGGGACTCCGCCCGCGTAACTCTGAAACTTCAGCGCAAAACGATCGCGTTCGGCTTCGATCACCCCATCGAGACATGTGGAGTGCGGCGGCTTGCCGCCGCTGTTTTCGGGCGGGGCTTGCCACGCCCGAACCGGGCAGCCAATTCACTCCGTGGAGGACACACCGGCAAGCCTGTCTGCCGACAGGCAGGCCGGTGCGGCGCACGGAGGGAGCAAGCTTCCGCAGTCCAAATTGTCCAAGCAGGTTGGCGACGCGGAAATCGAGCTAGTGTTTCGATTTTGGCGGCGGCGCGTCTTTCACGCGGTGGTAGGTGATTTCCGTGGTCTGCGGATCGCCCTTCTCGGGGACGACTTCGGATTTCAGGATATAGGTGTCGGCGTCGACGCGGGTGATGGACGTGCGCTTGGGCTGGCCGTCGGTGGGATTTTCGAAAACGATCGATTTGGCATCGGCGCTCGAAAGATCAAGGACCGTCGGACCCGGCTTTTCCCACGCCACCAGCGACGGCGTGAAATGCCGCAGCCGGAACTTGATTCCGTCCGGTCCATCCACCATGGTGAAAAGCTCCAGCACCAGCGTTTTGTCGTTCTCCGCCAGCTGAAATGTGCCCATCATCACGCCCGCTTTCGGCGTGGTCCACACCTGCTGGGCCACGCGCGGCCCCCAGGTGCCTTGCCAGCGTCCGGCGAGCCACGCGAATTCGCCCACCGTCGGTTTGGCCGGCGGATGGGTCGCTTCGACCGGGGCAGCCTCGGCCGAAGCGTGCGTGGAATCCACCGGCGGGGCCAGGGCCGATTGCGTGCCGGCGCCGGTAGCGCTTTGGGAATGCGCAGGATAGGCGGTTGCAACCAGCAGAACCGAAGCTGCGGCCACGAACCGTGCGTACTGGAAAACGGAATTCATGCGAGACCGGGACTGGGGCCGAATCGCCGAGCGCCTCTGCAAAGATTGTAAGCCTGAAATGCGCTTCGAAACCAGCCCCGAGACCCGCAGCTCCGCAGGCGTGGGCTGGCTCGCGCAGCCGGTTACACAACCGGATTTGCGCGGCGCGCGTCTTATGTCCGTGGGACGCGCAGGAGAGCTGCTACGGACATCGTCGCGGGGAAAACTTTGACGGGTGCGCGGGCCTGTACGATAATGAATTTCCGCCCCGAGTAGGCATATATATGAACATGAATAGGGTCTTTGGCGCCGCGATTCTGAGTGTCTTTGCAGCCGCGCCCGCCGCATTCGCCCAGTCGGCCGCCCCCGTGCCTGCCGCGCCGGCGCGAATTTCCGAGGCGGATGCCTCCCACGCCGACGCGTATTACTACTTCACGATGGGCCACCTGCTGGAGCAGCAGTTTGAACAGAACGCCAGCTCCGACACCGCTTCGCAGGCCGTCGATTCCTACAAGAAAGCGCTCGCGCTGGATCCGGATTCGGCCACGATTCACGAGCGCCTCGCGGAAATCTATGCCAAGTCCCAGCGTGGGCGCGATGCCGTGGTCGAGGCCCAGGCTGCGCTGAAGATTGATCCCGATAACGTCGACGCCCACCGGCTCCTCGCGCGCATCTACGTCCGCACGCTGGGCGACATGAACGCCGGGGAGGTGCAGCAGGAGAATCTGGCCAAGGCCACCGAACAGTTCCAGGCCATTCTGAAAACCGCGCCCAACGACACTTACTCGCTGCTCTGGCTCGCGCGCCTCTACCGCTTCCAGAACAAGCACGCCGAAGCCGAAAAAGTGCTCCGTCAGGTCATCGCGCACGATCCCGATAACGGGCCGGGACTCGAGCAACTGAGCCAGTTGCTGATCGATGAAGGCAATCCGGCGGAAGCCATCGAGCTTTTGTCCCGCGCCGCGAGCGACACGTCGTCACCGGATATTTTCGACCTCCTGGGCGACGCCTACACGCAATCGAAGGATTACGCCAAAGCCGAGGAAGCCTACAAGCAGGCCGTCGCCGGCGATCCCGATGATCCCGGCCATCGCCACGGCTTGGCGCAGGCGCTGCTTTCGCAGGATAAATACGCGCAGGCGCTCGAGCAGTTCAACAAGCTCACCGAACTCGAACCGGGCACTTCGGAAAATTTCCTGCGCGCCGCGCAGCTTTACCGGCGGCTCGGAAAATTCGACGAAGCCGCATCGAGCCTCGCGCGCGCCAAACAGCTCGCGCCCGGAAGCCTGGAAATTCTCTACAACGAAGCGCTGCTGTACGAAGATCAGGGACATTATGACGACGCGGTGAAAGTCCTCACCGATGCGATTGCCGGCGTGAAGAGCCAGGCGGGCGGCGACGGCAATCCCAGCGCGCTGGCGATTTTGTACGAGCAGCTCGGCGTCGCCTACCAGAAGCAGCACAACTACAGCGCGGCGCTTTCCGCCTACGACGATCTCGGCAAACTGAATCCCGACGCGCACAAGCGCGCCGAAATGCTGACTATCGAAGCCTATCGTATGAATCACGATATCGACCGCGCCATCACCGAAGCGAAGAAAGCGCTGGCCGAGACGCCCGACTCCTCCGATCTGACCGTGACCCTGGCCATGCTCTACGGCGAGAAATCCGACACCGCTCAGGCCCGCCAGCTGCTTCACGGGTTGCTGAAAGGCAACGATGACGATCTCGAGGTCTATCTCGACATCGCCCAGGTGGAATCGCGCGGCAAGAAATTCGCCGATGCCGAGCAGACCGCGGCCAAAGCCGAATCCCTGGCTCATGGTCAGACCGGAAAAGAATCCGTCTGGTTTATGCTCGGTTCGATTTACGAGCGCCAGAAAAAATTCGACGACGCCGAGCAGGAATTCCGCAAGGTCCTGGAAGCGAATCCGGACAACAGCATGGTGCTGAACTATTACGGCTACATGCTGGCCGACCGCGGCGTGCGCGTCGACGAAGCGGCCTCGATGATCCAGCGCGCCTTGAAGCAGGATCCGACCAATGGCGCGTATCTCGACAGCCTCGGCTGGGCCTACTACCGGCAGAACAAACTCGTGGAAGCGGAAGAATATCTGCAGAAAGCCCTCGACCACGAGGGCGACGACCCCACGATCCTGAGCCACATGGCCGACGTCCAGCTCAAGCTGGGCCAGAACGAGCGCGCCGCCGATTATTTCGAACGCTCCCTGGCGCAATGGCAGCGCGCTTTGCCCGCCGACTACGAACCCGATCGCGTCATGGCCATCGAGACGCAGTTGAAATCGCTCAAGAAGCGCCTGGCGCAGAAATCCTCGCCGGACTCGATCAAACCGCAGTAAGCTCCCCCGGATGAAATCGCGCCCGAAAAAATCTCTGCGCATCCCCGCGTTCGCGAAGGTCAACCTCACGCTCAATATCACCGGCAAGCGCCCGGACGGTTATCACGAGCTGCGCACCGTTTTTCAGGCCATTTCACTGGCCGACCAGCTCGAAATCTCCATCGCGCCCGCGCAAAATCTCGAAATCGAATTCGCATGCAGCGACGCCGCGCTCGCGGGCGAAGACAACCTCGTCGTGCGCGCCATCCGCGCTCTGGCTCCCGAGATCGGATTCACCGGTCACGTTCGCATCCACCTCGAAAAAAACATACCGGTCGCCCGCGGCCTGGGCGGGGGATCGAGCGACGCAGCCGCCGCGCTGATCGCGTTGCTGCGCCTGACCAAATCCAAGCCCCCGCTCGAAAGCCTGGTCCAGATCGCGGCGGGACTGGGCGCGGACGTCCCGTTTTTCCTCTTCGGCGGCCGCGCCCTCGCCGTCAATCGCGGCGACGAAATCTACCCCATGGAAGATGGTCCCAGGCGCACGGTCGTGGTTGTGTCGCCAAACGGGATCGGCGTCCCGACCAAGGACGCCTACGGCTGGCTCGCTCCCGAATTGACAAGACTGGCAAATCCCCATAGAATTTGGAGGTTCTGCGCTCTGTGCTGGAGCCGGCAGGAAGCGCTCTCGAATGATTTCGAGGGGCCCGTTTTCAGCCGACATCCGCGACTCGGAGAAATCCGGGCGGATTTGCTCAAGCGAGGAGCCGCAGATGCCGCGCTGGCGGGTAGCGGGTCGGCGGTGTTCGGAGTATTCCGAAACCCAGCGCGTGCGCGCCGAGCCGCTCGTGCGTTTCCGGAAGATTCGGTTTTCGTAGTCGAAACCCTATCCAGGGAAAGGTATGGCCGTGCCATGGGCTGGTCCGCCTCGGCGGACAAGACCGCGCGCGGCTGAGGGAAACTTTGCTCTCAGACCGATGTAAGGTTTTTTGCGGCACGGCGAATCCGGCACTGGCGGATGCGATCTGTGCCTATTTGGAAGTGCCGCGCGGGCGCGCCGAGCACGGCCATTTCTCCGACGGCGAGTCGCGCTACCAGATTTTGGAAAACGTGCGCGGCGCCGACGTCTTCGTGGTGCAGCCCTGCTGCGCTCCGGTGAATCATCACCTGGTGCAGCTGCTGCTGATGATCGACGCTTTCAAGCGCGCCTCGGCCTGGCGCATCACCGCCGTGATTCCGTATTACCCGTACGCCCGGCAGGACCGCAAGGACCGGCCGCGCGTGGCGATCTCCGCCAAGCTGGTGGCGGATTTGCTGGAAACCGCGGGAGCCAGCCGCGTGCTGTCGCTGGATCTGCACGCGCCGCAGATCCAGGGATATTTCAATATCCCGGTGGACCATTTGTACGGCGCGCCGGTGATGGTCGATTACTTTTTGAAGAAAAACCTCGGTCCGGTGACCGTGGTTTCGCCCGATGCGGGCGGCGTGGAGCGCGCGCGCCTGTTTGCCAAGCGCATGGATGCTCCGCTGGCGATCGTGGACAAGCGCCGCATCGACGTGAACGTGGCCGAAGTGATGCACCTGATCGGCGACGTGAAGGGGCGCGCCGCGCTGGTGATCGACGACATCATCGACACCGCCGGCACGCTGGTGAAGACCGCCGAAGCGCTGCTGAAGAACGGCGCGACCCGCGTTTTCGCCGCTTCGACGCACGCTGTGCTGTCCGGGCCGGCCGTCGACCGGCTCACCAAAGCCGCCATCGAGGAAGTGGTGGTGACCGATTCCGTGCCGCTGAGCCCGGAAGCGGCCAATTTGTCGAAGATCAAAGTCTTGAGCGTGGCGCCGCTTTTGGCGCGGGGCATTCAGTCGATTCACGAAGAAACGTCGATCAGCGAACTGTTCATTTGACCCGCTGCGGCTAGAGAAAAGGAAAGAAATCATGGAGACGTTCACAGTCGAAGGCAAAATTCGCGACGGGCGCGGCAAGGGGCCCGCGCGGCGCACGCGTGCGGAAGGCCTGGTGCCCGCCGTCCTTTACGGCGCCAAGAAAGATTCCATCTCGCTCGCCGTCAATGCCAAGCAGGTTGCACGCATCCTGCGCTCGGAAACGGGTCACAACACGATTTTCACCGTCCAGCTCGCCAGCGGCGGCGCGGAAAAGGCCATGCTGAAGGACTGGCAGGTCGATCCCATCACCAATTCGCTGCTCCATGTGGACTTGCTGCGCATCGACGTCAACGTCCGCATGCGCGTCCGCATTCCCGTGCACACCTTCGGCGAGCCCGAAGGTGTGAAACTCCAGGGCGGCATTTTTGAAATGGTCTCGCGCGAAGTGGAAATCGAGTGCTTGCCCGGCGACATTCCCGAAGAATTCAAGATGGACATCAGCGGTCTCACCATCGGCAAGCAACTCCGCGCCGCCGACCTGCCGGTCGATCCGCAGAAGGTGAAGCTCATCACGGACCCGAAGCAGGTGCTCGCGCACGTCGTGACGCTGAAGGCCGAGGAAGTGGCCGCCGATCCGGCCGCAGCCGCGGCAGCCACGGCGCCCGCCGAGCCCGAAGTCATCAAGAAGGGCAAGAAGGAAGAAGAGGGCGAGGGCGAAGCCGAAGGCGGCAAGGAAGCCGCCGCCCCCAAGGCCGAAAAGACCGAGAAGAAGAAGTAGCGCCGGCGCCTCTTCGGCTCTTCGCAGTTGCCGTTGCCGTAGGTTCAAACGTAGGGCCGGGGCCTTCAGCCCGGCCGCCTTTGCAGTTGAATTTGATTTTGAAGTTCATGTAGCGCCGGGGTCTTTAGCCCGGCAGGTTTTGACTTTCGATTTTGGTTTCGCCGTAGGTTTAGACGTAGGGCGGGGTCTTTAGCCCGGCCGATATAGAGCGGTGAAACAGGGGCTTGAGCCCCGGCGCAGCACCGCACCAACCGAGGCGTCGCGAAATGTGGCTCATCGTCGGCCTTGGCAATGTCGGCGCGGAATATCAATGGACGCCGCACAACCTGGGCTTCCTGGCGGTGGATGCGCTGGCCGGCCGCGGCGGGATTCGCGTCACGCGCCCGGAATCGCGGGCGCTGGTGGGGTTGGGAAAATTGGCCGGGCAGGATGTAGCGCTGGCCAAGCCGCAGACCATGATGAATTTGAGCGGCATCTCGATTCGCGGGCTGCTCGAGAAGTACGAATTGTCGCCGGCGGATTTGATTGTGCTGATCGACGAAGTGGATTTGCCGTGGGGCATGTTGCGCGTGCGGGATAAAGGCCGCAACAGCACCCACAACGGGCTGAAATCGATCGTCAGCTCGCTGGGCACGGATGAATTCATCCGCGTGCGGCTCGGTTGCCAGCCGGAGAAGCTTTGGGGCGACCGGCGAGAGTACGTCCTGCGCGAGATGGGAAGCGCCGAACGGAAGATCGCGGACGACATGATGATCGACGCGATCGACGCCGTCGAAACGATTTTGACCGGCGGCGCCGAACAGGCCATGCAAAAGTTCAACCGCAAGAATTCGCCCGCGGACGAAAGCAGCGACGCGGAATAGGGAAGCGCGAAGGTTTTGCCTTAGGTTTAAACGTAGGGCCGGGGTCTTTAGCCCGGCCGGTTGTGAAGCAAGGAAGCGAGAGGACACATGGAAGAGCGTCAATATGAACTGATTTTCATCTGCCGGCCGGACACGCCGGAGGCCGATGTCGACAAAGTGATTGCCACCGTCGAGCACGCCGCCACGGACAAGCACGCCAAGATCGAAAAGACGGAGAAGTGGGGCCGCAAGCGCATGGCCTACCGCGTGCAGCGTCTGCGCGAAGGCTTCTACGTCTATATGGTCGTGAAATCGACCGAAGGCGAAGTGGTGAAGGAGCTCGAGCGCCGGCTGAAAGTCGCCGACCCGGTGATGAAATACCTCACCGTGCGCGTCGACGAAGAGCTGAAGCGCCAGGATAAGCTGAAGCGCCATCGCGAAAAGCGCGCCGCTCGCCGCCCGCGCAAGACGCTCGCGCCGGCTCCGGGCACTGTTCCATCTCCGGCTCCCGCCCCAGCCGAAGCGGCCCCGGCCGCGTCGTAAGATTCGGTTTCGTAGCGGCCCACTTCAGGCGGGCGTATTTGGTTTTGACGTTCATGTAGCGCCGGGGTCTTTAGCCCGGCAGGTTGTGACTTTCGATTTTGCCGTAGGTTTAAACGTAGGGCCGGGGCCTTTAGCCCGGCCGATTTTTCTACACAGAACGCGCGAAAATTCGCGCAAGATTTCGCATCGATCTTAGGAGAAAACGAAATGGCAGACGAACAGGCACCACGCCCGGCAGCGCCCCCCGCGGCGCCCGCATCCGGCGGCACAGGGTATCAAGGCGGCTCGGGCGGACATTCCGGCGCGCCCGGCGGCGGCCACTCCGGTCCTCCGCGCTTCGGCGGCCCGGGCGGCCCTCGTCCCGGCGGCCCGGGCGGACGTCCCGGAGGTCCGGCCAAGCGCGGCAAGCGGAATTTCGTCCGCAAGAAGAAGGTCTGCCGCTTCTGCGTCGACAAATCCGACTACATCGACTACAAGCGCTCGGAAATTCTCGCTCCGTTCCTCCAGGAACGCGGCAAGATTCTCCCGCGCCGCATGACCGGCACCTGCGCCCGCCACCAGCGCTGGCTCACGGTAGCCATCAAGCGCGCCCAAAACATCGCGCTGCTCCCGTTCGCCGCCGAGCTGTAGCTTTTGCAGCGGCTTTGCTTTTGACGTTCATGTAGCGCCGGGGTCTTTAGCCCGGCAGGTTTTGACTTTCGATTTTGGTTTCGCCGTAGGTTTAAACGTAGGGCCGGGGTCTTTAGCCCGGCCGCCTTTGCAGTTGAAATTGTTTTGCATTCGTAGCGGCCGCCTTCAGGCGGGCGCATTTGGTTTTGACGTTGCTTTTGACGTTCATGTAGCGCCGGGGCCTTCAGCCCGGCAGCTTTTGCACTTGAATTTGCTTTCGCATTCGCAGCGGCCGCCTTCAGGCGGGCGCATTTGGTTTTGACGTTGCTTTTGACGTTCATGTAGCGCCGGGGCCTTCAGCCCGGCAGCTTTTGCACTTGAATTTGCTTTCGCATTCGCAGCGGCCGCCTTCAGGCGGGCGCTTTTTGAGGATCACAAGGAAAACGCCATGCAAATCATCCTGCAGGAAGACGTCGAAAAACTCGGCACCCGCGGCCAGGTCGTGGAAGTGAAGGCCGGCTATGCCCGCAATTTTCTTCTGCCGCGCAAGCTCGCCCTCGAGGCCAGCCCCGGCAACATGAAGCGCCTGGAAAAAATGCGCGCTGTCTTCGCCAAGAAAGAAGCCGTCGAAAAGGGCGACGCCCAGAAACTCGCCGAGCTCGTCTCCGCCGTCTCGCTCGAAATCACCCGCAAGGCCGGCGAAAACGACCATCTCTTCGGCTCGGTCACCAACGCCGACATCTCCGAAGCCCTCGCCGCCCAGGGCTTCACCATCGACAAAAAGAAAATCGCCCTCGCCGAGCCCATCAAAATAATCGGTGAATACGAAATCCCGCTCAAGCTCCACCGCGAAGTGACGACGAACGTGAAACTAGCGGTGAAAAAAGAGCAGTAGCTCGAAGTGGCACAGACACTCCTGTCTGTGCTCCCACGAGCTCGATCGAGCCAGCAGCGATTGCACAATCGCTGCGACGCCGAACGAGCATGCGACTTTCCCAAGGGGCGCCGTTACTCGGCGCCCTTTTTCTTTTCGCGGCATTTCACTTTTCCACTGTTTCCACCGCTTCCTAAAAAGTCCACAGGCGCATCTCATTGACCGCAACGTTTCGCTCGCGCACACTCCGTGAAGTTGGGGTCACTCCAACGAAAATTTGGAACGGAAACAAGCGCGCGCGGGCGCTCCGAAATGGAGGCTTGCGCGAAAATCAGAGATAGGCGAACATAAAGCGAATCCATGGCAAGCGACACCACTCTCGAACGGCCCCTGCCCCACAATACCGAAGCCGAGCGCAGCGTCCTCGGCGCCGTCCTGCTCGATAACCACGCGCTCAACGCCGCCGTCGAGCGGCTGAAGCCCGAGGATTTCTTCCTCCCGCAGCACCGCCACATTTTCGAGCGCATGGTCGAGCTGGCCGAAAAGCAGCAAGCCATCGACCTCGTCACGCTGATGGAAGATCTCGATAAGCAGGGCGACCTCGAAGCCGCCGGCGGAGTGGCCTACCTCTCGCAGCTGGCCGACGGCCTGCCCCGCGTGACCAATGTCGACCACTACTCGCGGATCGTGAAGGAAAAATCGATCCTGCGCAGCCTGATTTATTCCACGTCGCTGATCCAGGAGCAGGCGCTGGCGGGCGGCGACGACGCGGACGTGATCCTCGATCGCGCCGAATCGCAGATCTTCCAGCTGGCCGAAGATCGCGTGAAGGCCGGGCTGATCGGCGTCAAGGATTTGGTGAAGGACGGCTTCGAGCGCCTGGAAAAAATCTTCAGCGAAGGCCGCCGCATCACGGGCCTCGCCACCGGTTACGCGGGCCTCGACAACGAAACCGCCGGACTGCAGCCCAGCGAGCTGGTGATTCTCGCCGCGCGCCCCTCGATGGGGAAGACCGCGCTGGCGCTGAACATCGCCGAAAACGTCGCGCTGCGAAATCGCGAGCCGGTCGCCGTGTTCAGCCTCGAAATGTCGAAGGAGTCGCTGCTGCTGCGCTTGCTGGCCTCGCACGCCCGCGTCGACGCGCACAAATTCCGCACCGGCCACATGAATCGCGACGATTGGGGCCGCGTCACGGCGTCCCTCGGGGAACTGGGCGACGCGCCGATCTGGATCGACGATTCCGCCTCTTCCACCGTGCTCGAAATGGGCGCCAAAGCTCGCCGGCTGAAGCGCGATCGCGGACTTTCGCTCGTGATCGTCGATTACATCCAGCTCGTGGTGCCCACCTCGAACAAGCGCACCGCCAACCGCCAGGAAGAAGTGTCCGGCATCTCGCGCGCCCTGAAAGCGCTGGCCAAGGAATTGAAAGTGCCGGTGGTGGTGCTCAGCCAGCTCACCCGCGCCCCGGAACGCGAAGACCGCAAACCGCAGCTCTCCGACCTGCGCGAATCGGGCGCCATCGAGCAGGACGCCGACGTGGTGATGTTCATCAACCGCCCGAATTTTTACAAGACGGACATTCCCGAAGAAGAGCGCGCCCGCGCCGAGCTGATCATCGCCAAGCAGCGCAACGGCCCCACCGGCAGCCTGAATTTCGTTTTCCTCAGCCGTCACACGCGGTTCGAAGAAGCCGCGCCGGATGCCTGGAGCGGCGGCGGCGAAGAATAGGTTTTTGAGCGTGGATATGGATTTCTAATCGGAAACTATGATTATTAGAATCTGCGAAAATCCCTTATAAATCGCAGTTTTCAGCCGTTCTAATCGGAAACTTTTTCGGCTTCTCAAACCGGACGCATTTTTCTCTTTTCGTTCGCCCAGCGTCCCGGGCGCGGCCTAAATCTGGCCCACGCCACCGTCGACGAACAGCTCGACGCCGGTGACGAAGCTTGAATCGCTCGACGCGAGGAAGAGCGCAGCGGTGGCGATTTCCTCCGGCAGGCCGATGGTGCCGCGGGGAATCAGCGAAACGAAGTAGTCCTTGGCCTCTTTCGGAATGTCGTCGAAGATCGCGGTGTCGATCGTGCCGGGGCTCAGCGCGTTCACGCGAATCTTGCGGTCCTTCAAATCATTGGTCCAGGTGCGCGCGAACGAGCGCACCGCGGCTTTGCTGGCGTTGTAGACGCCGAAATTTGCGAAGCCTTTGATGCTGGCCACCGAGGCGTTCAGGATGATCGAACCGCCGTCGGAAAAAAGCGGCAGCGCCTTCTGCACCGTGAATAGCGTGCCGCGCACGTTCACGCCGAAGATTTTGTCGAAGTGCTCCTCGCTCACTTTGCCGATCGGCGCGAATTCGCCCACGCCGGCGCTGGCGAACAGCACGTCGATGCGCCCTTTTTCGCGCTTCACCGTTTCGTAGAGCCGGTTGAGATCGGCCAGATTCCCGGCGTCGCCCTGCACGCCCGTGACGTTGCGCCCGATCGATTTCACAGCGGCGTCGAGGTGCGACTGGCGGCGTCCGGTAATGAAAACGTAAGCGCCTTCGGCGACGAACAGCTTGGCGGTGGCGAGCGCCATGCCCGACGTGGCGCCGGTGATGACTGCGACTTTCCCTTCGAGTTTTCCCATGGTGATCTCCTGCGAGGCGTAGCTTATTCGCTGCCCCTGATCGGATGCCGCGCCACTCGCCTTGGATTCGGCTCGAAGAGAGCCACCACGGAACGCAAAGACTCGCTAGCGGTGCTGGTAGGAAGTGAAAACGTAGTCGGTTTTTTTCGCGATGGTGTGGCACGTGACGCCGCACTTGGCGTCGTTGTTTTGGGGCGGGGTGTCGGAAGCATCGCCGGGTTTGAAGCTGCCGGCCGCGGCGTCGTAATCAAACACGGCGTAGCCCCAGCCGCCGCCGTCCGCGAATCGCTTGCTGTCTTTGACCATGAAGTCGACATCGTGCTGCTTATCGGGAACGTTCGACGACGGCAAGGATTCCAGTTTCTTTATGGTGTAGTGAATCTTGGCCATCTTGGCTCCGTCGGGGACGGGCTTTCCGTTCGCGGGAATGCCCGCTTCAAACGCCTTGATCATCTCGGGATTGCCGAGGATCACCGCCATCACTTTGCCTGGTATCTCGCTGACGGAGACGACTTGCCACGACTCGTATCCTCTGAACTCCGAGAACGCGAGTCCGCCGGGGACTTTCAGAGTGTACTTGTCTTGCGCGTTGCCGGCTCGACTGCCCATACCGGCCAACAGGATGGCGACCAGAACCATCGCGCTGGAAAGAATCTTCTTTTTCATGGGTGATTTCTCCGAATCCGCTCGAGGTGGAACGGTCAATTGAAGCCGGGCGACGGGGCCGTCAGCGCGGCCATCCTAGGAGCGCCGGGTGAAACTGTCAAGGAGGATGGGTCGGTCGCGGACGGGCGCGATGAGCGCCGTTGCCCGGCGCCCACAACCGTGTTGCCCGGTCCGCGCCGGCTGGATTTGGCACCGCTGGCTGGGCGGCCAAGGAACACCCGCAAATACCGCGTTTCGTTAAGAATGCGAGATTGTGCGGGCTAGCGTCGCATTGTGGCCATGCGGCTGCACATGCCGGATTGGCATGTTTACCCAAACGGTGCGAGGCGATTTGCAGCCAGGGATTTGCGTCGCCGGGCGGGGGAGAGTCTGGCATCCTAAATGAACATGGCAAAAGCAATCCAAGTGGTGGGCCGGCCGGTGTGGGCCGAGGTTTCGCTGGGGGCGATCGCCCGAAACCTGCGCACGGTGCGGAAGCATGTCGGTCCGAAGACGCAGATTCTGGCCGTGGTGAAATCGAATGCCTACGGAATGGGCGCCGTTCCCGTGGCCCGCGCATTGGAAAAAGCCGGGGCCGAGCAGTTCGGTGTCACCTGCGCGAACGAAGGCGTCGAACTGCGCGAAGCCAAGATTCGAAAACCGATTCTGGTGCTCACGGGTTTCTGGCCCGGAGAAGAGAAACGCTTCATCGAGCACCGTCTGACGCCGGCGCTGATCCGCCTCGAGGACGTCAAATCCTACGAGCGCGCGGCCAAAGCGGCGCGGCTGAAATCACGCGCGCGTTTTCATTTGAAGATCAATACCGGCATGAACCGGCTGGGCATTCTGCCGTCGGAGCTGGACGCATTCGCGGAGGCGCTGGCGGATTCGCCGCACATCCAGCTCGAAGGAACGTTCACGCATTTCGCGTCGGCCGAAGATTTCAGCGCGCGGCAGACGGACGATCAGGAAGAGCTGTTCCGTCAGTGCCTGGAGCGCATGCGCGGCATGGGCATCGATCCGGGCATCGTGCACATGGCCAATAGCGGCGCGATCTGCGCGCGGCCCAGCACCTGGGCCAACATGGTTCGCCCGGGCGCGATCCTCTACGGCTACTACCAATCGTTTGATCCGCCCGACAAAGGGCAGGAGATTCGCGACCGGCTGCGCGTGGAGCCGAGCCTTTCGCTGCGCGCCAAGATCATCACCTTGCGCGACCTGCCGGCCGGGCAGCCCGTAGGTTACAGCGCGCGGTTCGTGACCCAGCGGCCTTCGCGCATCGCCGTGATCAACGCCGGATACGCCGACGGCATTCTGCGCCAGCGCACCAATCGCGGCTGCGCGCTGCTCCGCGGGCGCCGCGTGCCGCTGGTCGGCGCGATCTCGATGGATTTGACCACGCTGGATGTAACCGGCGTGCCGGACGCGCAGCTTGGTGACGTGGTCACGCTTTATGGCCGCGACGGCCATGGCGAGATCAAGGTATCGGACGTGGCCGCGGAAATCGGCACCGTCACCTCCGACCTGCTCTGCGCGCTCGGCAAGCGCGTGCCCCGCTATTACGTTTAACGCAACTTTCCGCCTCGGTACCGCCCGGCGTTGACTCCCGCTTCGCGCACGGTGCTATACTGGCCTCTCATACGGTTTTTGATTCATACCCTGGCTCGAATCATTTCCGGCCACGAAATCTCATACTTCGTGCGGCCGGCGAACGTACAAAGTGGGTCCACGCTGACTCATAATTTTATATTTCATAGGGTGAGACCATGGCCAAGCTTTCGTCCGCGCACGGCCGCGTACCAGCCGGTGCGAGCCTAGATTCGCAGCCCGTCCGTCCTCCTGCCGTCATCCGCTCTGCCACCGAAAGGGCAGGATCCTTCTGGGACATGCTGGCGCTGAAGATCGTCTTCACCGCGGTTTGCGTCGTCGTCGGGTATCATTTCCGTCCTTTCAGCATTTCGCAGCAATTGGGCGCCGCGGCCGGATTGCTGTTCGCGCTGGGGGTCATCTTTTTCGAGACGCGCCTGCAGCGGATCAGCCTGCGCCGGCTGATCGGCGCATCGCTGGGTTCCATCCTCGGAATTCTGGGTGCGTACCTGACCTCGCTGATTTTCATGCACACCACCATGCCGGAAAGCACGCGGTCGTTTTTCAGCCTCGCCGTGTTTCTGGTGATGGCGTATATCGGCATGGTACTGGGTGCGAACAAGGGCGACATGCTGAACCTGCAGGCATTCGGTGGCGTGTTCGGCAGCGAGAAGAACACCAGCCATTCGATGAAGCTGCTGGACACCAGCGTGATCATCGACGGGCGCGTGGGCGATATCGCCGAGGCGCTCTTTCTTGACGGCACGATCATCATCCCGCATTTCGTGCTGCGCGAACTGCAGCTGGTGGCCGATTCCGCCGATCCGCTGAAGCGCCAGCGCGGGCGCCGCGGTCTGGAAGTGCTGCAGCGCATTCAGAAGATGCCGCATCTGGAAGTGCAGATCGCGGAGGACGATTTCCAGCACATTCCCGACGTGGACATGAAACTGATCGAGCTGGCCAAGCGCTACGACGCCAAGGTCGTCACCAACGATTTCAACCTGAACAAGGTGGCCACGCTGCAGGGCATCGAGATCATGAATGTGAACCTGCTGGCGAATGCGCTGAAGCCGGTGGTGCTGCCCGGCGAAATCATGCGCGTGTTCATTTTGCGCGAGGGCAAGGAATACAACCAGGGCGTGGCCTATCTGGACGACGGGACGATGGTGGTCGTGGACGGGGCGCGCAAGATGATCAACAAGACTGTCGATATCAGCGTCACGTCCGTGCACCAGACCACCGCGGGCAAAATGATTTTCGGCCGCTACGATGAGCGCGGCGAGCAGCAGGCGCCGCGGCCGGTGCCGAACCCGTCCGAAGGCGGAGCGCGCGGCGAAGGCCCATCGCACGGCGGAGAACGGCCGCCGCGGCCGCTGTATCCGGATTCCGGGCGTTCGTGATCCAATTCGCGCGGCAGGTTGAGGTCGCTGGTTCGCCGCGCGCTGCGTTTATCTCGCGGTAGCACCTCGACTGCGTTAGACTCCTAATCCGCACAT
>Ga0335085_10008778_pt1 | contig 15361 bp, 15 predicted proteins | sample Lox_Sample_45_FD_206712 | JGI IMG/M metagenome (GOLD analysis project Ga0335085, IMG submission 206712) | Soil microbial communities from Loxahatchee National Wildlife Refuge, Florida, United States - Lox_Sample_4.5 | ecosystem: Environmental > Terrestrial > Soil > Wetlands | place: USA... | reverse complement strand
TGGCCCGCGCGCGGATGCCGGGGAGGCCGGGTCCTTGCGTTCGCCGTCGCGGCCGGGTGGTGGCGGATACCGTCACCGTCCGCGACAGCAAGCGGTGCGCCGGACCGCTTGCTGTGCCCAGATCCTGTCCGCTATATGTCCGTGATCATGGGATCAGTCGAACACGTGACCGCGTACTGTGGTGGCCTGCGCCGTTGGCCCGAACGTGTGGCCGATACCGGTCCGGTCGCGTCTTCTCGCAGTTCAGTGCGGTATAAACGAACGCAGCAACGGCCGGTGGGGAAGGCCCGGACGGCGGGGTGAGAACCCGGCGCGGGCACCGTCGCCCTGCTAGTTCGGGCGGTTTTGCAGACCGCTTGCTCCGGCTGGCAGTGCCGGTGGGGACAAGATTCCGAATCACCGCGCTGACTTGCTGATACTACGGGTAGTCACTGGTGGCAGGTCCAGGATTCGAACCTGGGAAGGCGAAGCCGACGGTTTTACAGACCGCTTCGCCCCGCCTACCGGAATGACCGCTGACCTGGCGAAACCCGCTTAACGATCATGTGAAAAATCCGGTCCTGTCCGCCATATGTCCGTGCTGGGGGCGACGCGGGACGGCTGGGACGACGGACAGGCGCGGACAGCGTCCGTGTAAGCTTCCTGACCTGCAGTTTCGCGTCCTTCGCCTGGCTGGCGGCCACTGGGGACTGCCGACCAAGAACTACCAGCGGGCGGAGGACCCTGCCGCGCTAGGGTACGTAGTCCGGACAGTGTCCGGACAGGGTATGCTAGGGGCATGAACGATCAGGTCACGGCCCCGCGCAAGCGTCACCGCGTTGAGGTCAGGGTGAGCCCGCAGCAGGATGCTCTCATCCGCCAAGCCGCCGACTTGGAGAACACCACGGTGACCGCGTTCGTGCTGGACAGCGTCACCGCAAGGGCGCAGCAGGTGGTCAGGCGCCACAGGGACCTGGTGCTGGCGAACGAGGACTTCGACCGGTTCATCGCCGAACTCGACAAGCCGCCCGCTCCCGTTCCCGAGCTGGCCGCGCTGTTCGAGCGCCACCCCAAGCTGCCTGAGGCGTGAATCCTCCCGGCCTGCGGCTGGAGCGCCTTGGCTCCCACCACGACCTGCCGGGATTCGCGTCGGGGAACGAGGAACTCGACTCCTGGCTGCGCCGCCACGCCCTTCCCGCCCAGCAGATGGACTCCGCCAGAACCTTCCTGCTTGTCCGTGGCGGCGAGGGTGCCGAGAACCGCGTGGCCGGGTACTTCAGCTTGGCGATGGGCTCGGTGCTGCGGGCAGAAGCACCGCCGAAGCTGGTCCGTGGCCTTCCCGCCTACCCGGTCGGCATGGTTCTGCTGGCCAGGCTGGCAGTCGACCGCAGCGAGCAGGGAAAAGGGCTTGGCGCGCTGCTGCTCGCCGAAGCGCTCCGCAAGGCCGTTGCCGCCGGCGAGGCCGCCGCTGCCCGGCTCGTCGTGGTGGACGCCATCGATGATGAGGCAGCGAAGTTTTACGCGCACCACGGGTTCATTGCCGCTCCCGGCCACCCGCTGCGGCTCTACCGGCGGATGAAGGACATCCGCGCCAGCCTGTACTGACTCCGGCACAGGCACAGAATGCGTTACACCGGCGTCTCGCTGCAGACCCTGATAGCGCTGCTCGGCCATGTCTCGCCGAGATGAGCCTGTGCTATGGCGCCTGTTCGGCGCCACCGTGCATGCTGAGTACGAGCGCGCGCTCACCCTGGCCAAGCAGCAGGTCGGGCCGCTGCCCACCGCGCCCGGCGGGCGCACCGCGCTGCCGCTGATCGACGGCGACTGGCGGCAGGCCCCGCCATCAAATGCCCAGCTGGTCGGCGGCTAGTGCCTGCGCGCCGAGGCACAGAGCGCCAGGCCGTACGCCAACATCTGCGGGCACTGTCCCGGCTTCGCGCCGACCCAGCCACCTGGCCGTCCTCAGCCGGGGAGACAGCGGTTCGTTGCCGACCGTGGCGGCCGGGCGGCGTAGGGTCCCAACGTGGACATGGCGGTTTGCGGGGGTGTGCTTCGCGATGCGGCGCGGCTTGCGCGTGAAAGCGTTGTCGTGGGCCGGGCCGTCACGCTGGCTCGCTGGATCGGGACGGGGCGCCGTCCGGTAACGGCCGGGCAGGTGCTGCGCAAGGCCGACGTGCCTGCGGCGGGCTCCGCTGTCGGCGTGGAGGTGCCGCCGCGGCTGCGCACGATGGCCGATATCCGGGCGCTGCACCGGCCGTGGTGCGTCGCGGTCGCGACGGGCCTGCTGCAGGTCGGCGGCGGGTGGGTGAGCGGCGGGCCCGCGCTCGGGCGCTGGCCGCCGGGCGATGCGGACCTGCTGGCCGCATGGCTGACGGGCCTGCGCGCGGTGTGCGCGGCGGAGTCGTACCCGCAGGACGAGGACAGCGTTCGGCTGCTGGCGATGGCGCTGCTTGCGGTGCTCGGCGAGGACGGCCCGCCTCGCGCCGACGCCCTGTGGGGGCCGGTGCATGCGGCGCTGCGTGACCTGTGCGACAAATATGACAAGTCGTCCTGGGAGCCGTTGCACGCGGCCGACAGATACTACGACCTGGACACCGGAACGCCGCTTGCCGGGCTGGTGGCGCTGCTGGCCGAGTTCGGCGCGGTGGTCAGTGACCCGGGCAAGCCGGTAATCACCCCGCTGGGCCGCTGGGCGGCCGGGCACCTGGCGGCGGGTCTGCCCGGGCTGGCGGACCCGGGCCTGCCGGCCGGGGAGATGATCGCCGGGGCGGCCCGGTTCGGCGACGAGGAACAGCGCGACCACGTGGCGTGGGGATGGCTGGCCGAACGCCAGCCCGCCGAAGCGGCACGGGAGATCCTCACCGCGGCTGAGGGGATGTCGCCGCTGCTGCGCAGCGTGGCCGTCGGCGTGGTACAGCGGCTCGGCGACGACGCGCTGCCGACCTGGCGGGAGCTGATGGCGGCGCCGCGCGTCGGTCCGCACGCCCGCGCGGTACTGGCCGCCTGGGACCGGGGCCCCGAACCCAGCGACACTGACTGGGACTGGCTGGCGGTGGAGGCCGCGGCTGCCGCGCTGCAGGACAAGGGCCCGGACGAGGCGCTCACCCGCGTCTGGGAGGGCATGCCAGGGGCGGACCTGGACACCTGCCTCGCCGAGGTGCAGGCCACCGGTCACCCGGATGCCGCGGGACTCTCGCGGGCAGTGGCGGCGTTCGCCGCTTCCGGCGCGCCGCTCAGCATCGCCCAGGTGGCCGAGCTGAAGGTCTCGCTGACCGGCTCCCGGCCGCTGATCTGGCGGCGGGTCCGCCTGCCGGTTACCGCTACCCTGGCCGACCTGCACGACGCGATTCAGGTGCTGTTCGGCTGGGATGGTGGTCACCTGCATGTGTTCCGGGCGGGGAAGAAGCAGTACAGCGACCCGTTCATGAACCTGGAAGGGACTGCAGACGAAGGCGCGGTCCGGGTGCGGGATGTGCTGACGCCCGGCGGGAACATCAGCTACATGTACGACCTTGGGCCCTGCTGGGAGCACGAGATCGCACTGGAGCAGATGCTGGCGCGCGACCCCGACCAGAACTACCTGGTCTGCGTGGCGTACAAGGGCGACTCCCCGGTCGAATACTGGTCCGAGGACGACCCCGAGGAACCCAAGCCGTTCGACCTGGCCGAGGTCAACCGCAATCTGGCCGCGCTCGGCGAGGCGGAGGAGTGAATTGGCAGCTCGGGCCATGAACCACGGTGGCGGCGAGCCGTCGCTCGCCTCCCTCATCGAGCGCAGCGCGGAACTGAAGCGGACCCTGGTCGATTTCGCGTTCAGCCCGCGGTTCGGACGGCATCTGGGGCAGTTCATGCTCGAGGCCGCCGATCCATCTCCGTGATCGGCGCCCGCCTCAGCGGGCTTGTCAGTCGGTAGATAATGGCCGGATATGGATCTCCACGATCGAGAATGGGGACGCAAGGGCGCGACGCTGAGCGACAAGACGGCTCGCCAGGAGTACGGCCTGACGCAAGATGAGATCTTCGCGGCGATCGACGCGGGCAAGCTGCAGTACCGGCCCGCCGCGATGCACGGGAACCCGTGGCTGCGGCTGCTCCGCCGCGAGGTCGAGGATCTCGCCAGGACCCTGCATGGCGAGCGCTACCTGCGGGAACAGCAGGCGCGGACCGAGCTGGCGCGGATCAACCGCGAGCTGAAACAGCTGTCTGCTCAGCTCGCCGCCCTCGAGGAACGGCGGGCCGCGCTCCTTTCCGAGCTCGGCGAGCAAGGCTCGCCACGGCAATGACCCTGCCCATCCCGACCGCGATACGGGTTTCAGCTCTCCTCGTACCATTCCCACTCGGGGCACTCGTCCGCCAGCGAAGGCAACGAGAGTTGCAGCGGCTTCACCTTCTTGTACACCATGCGTGCGAGGTCATCTGCCGCGCCGGGCAGGCCCATCCGGACAAGCAGCATGTCCTCCTCGGTGTCCTCGCGACATCCGTACAACCCAGACAGCACGGCGATCGCGACATCGGCGGCAGCACGCCGGGCGCCGCGCTCCTTCCGCCTGTAGGGTTCCATAACACCGTCGTAGCCTCTGAGCTGCGAGTTCGCAGCCGACTGGAGGCGGTCATACTGCCCGCTGATACTCGTTGATGAGTCCACCCAGTACTCTCTGCCGCCGAATTCTCGCCGTCGTAAGGTCGGTGGCGGAGACCGCGGGGATGTCGTCGCCGTCAGGTGGCCGCAGGCTCCTGGCCCGTGCGGGCGGTGCTGGTTGTAATGGGACATGTACTCGTCCAGGACCGCGCGCAGGTGCCGCGGCCCAGCGATCAACATCCGGTCGGTGATCTCAGCGCGGGCAGTGCGGACCCAGCGCTCCGCGTAGGCGTTCGCTCTCGGGCTGCGCGGCGGGATCTTCACCACCTCGATCCCCGCACCAGCCAGCACAGCATCGAACGCCTCGGTGAACTGCCCGGCCCGGTCCCGGACTAGGAACCGGAACCTGGTGGCCCGCTCCCCCAGGTCCATCAGCAGGTTCCGCGCCTGCTGCACGGTCCAGGCCCCATCCGGGTGCGCGGTCACACCCAGAACATGAACATGGCGGCTGCCGGCCTCGATCATGAAGAACACGTAGATGCGCCGCAAGGTGACCGCGCAGTCGACGTGAAAGAAATCGCATGCCAGCATCGTCGAGGCCTGCGAGCGCAGGAACCGCCGCCATGCCGCTCGGCCGCGCTGCGGCGCGGGCGGTATCCACAGCCGCTTCAGGATCCGCCGCACCGTCGCGGCACTGACCTGGTACCCGAGGCCGAGCAACTCGCCCTGAATCCGCTTTTATCCCCAGCTTGGGTTCTCCCACGCCATCTGCTCGATCAGCGCTGCGACCTTGGCGTCAACAGACGGGCGCCCTCCCTTGTGCGGATAGGTCCAGCGCCAGCGGACCAGCCGCCTATGCCAGCGCAGCAGCGTGTCCAGCGTCACTAGCCGGTTGATCCGCAGCGGCCCGGGGAGCAGGCGGGCCAAGGCGGCGAGCACGGCCCGGTCGGCCCAGTCCAGCTTCGGCCTGGGGTTCTGCCGCCGCAGCACCGCGACTTCGTGGCGCAGCACCAGCAACTCGGCGTCCTTCGACGCCGCCGAGCGTGCCAGTAGCGTCATCCAGCCAGTCAGGCGGACGAACATCAGGTAAATCACCCGTACTACCACAAGCCCGCGATCTTGCCAGCTGCCTGACCACACCGCAGGACGACCCGCAGGTCAGCCACCTATGCCCCGTTTTGAAACCCCACAGCCTCCGAGATCGTCCGCGGACCGCAACCCGGGAGAAGAACAAGCCGCTTACCTGCACAAACGTAAGCATCAGCGCTACTTCAGCAGCTGGCGGGCCATCACAACCCGCTGAATCTGGTTGGTCCCTTCGTAAATCTGCGTGATCCTGGCGCCGCTGCGCCCTTCGGGCCCATCGCGTACGGACGCGCGGTCACCTGGTCTGCGTCATAGCTGCCGGAGATCTGGGCCATCAGAGCGGTCACTGGCTTCGCCGACGGGTAGCCGCGTAAGAGACTTCGCGGACTAGCCGCAAGGCCGTGTAGTTAACGTCCGGGTTGGGCGTGTCAAGGGGCGTGTCGGTCCCGCATATAGCAACGGGACTCATCGATGATCCGGTTCGACCAAGAGCCGATCATGAGGAGTCCCGTTGGAGGACCAGTGTGTCATCACCAGGCAGGTCACGGTAGCGGCTGGCGTTTTCGCCCCTGGTCATCTGGGTGAGCTGACCCAGCTCGTGCCGTTTGAGATGGTCGATGAGGCGTTAGCACAGACCAGGACGGTGCAGCGGCGGATGCGGGACCTGCCCTCCCGGGTGGTGGTGTATCTGCTGCTGGCCGCCTGCCTGTTCCCGGACCTGGGGTACCCGGGCGTATGGCGCAAACTGGCAGAGGGCCTGGCCGGCCTGCCGGTGGCAGCCCCGACGCCGGGCGCGCTGGCGCAGGCGCGCCGCCGGGTAAGTTCCGCGCCGCTGCGGTGGCTGTTCGATCTGCTGCGCGGCCCGGCCGCTGTCTCGCGCGGGTGCGGCGTGTGGTGGCGTGGGCTGCTGGTGTGCGCGATCGACGGGACCATCTTGACCGTGCCGGACAGCCCGGCGAACCGGACCCGTTTCACCAAGCAGGCCGGTAACCACGGTGGCACCGGCTACCCGCAGGTCCGGCTGCTGGCGCTAGTGGCCTGCGGCACCCGCACCCTGATCGATGCGGTGTTCGGCCCCACCACCAGCGGGGAGACCACCTACGCCCCGGGCCTGCTGCGCAGCCTCCGGGCAGGGATGATCATGCTGGCCGACCGGAACTTCGCCGCCGGCGCCCTGGCCGCCAAGGTCGCTGCTACCCAGGCGGAGTTCCTGATCCGGGTACGCACCGGGCGGGGCGCCCCCAAGCTCCCCGCCCTGCGCCGCTACCGTGACGGCTCGTACCTGTCACGTTTCGGCGGCGTGCCGGTGCGGGTCATCGACGCCCAGATCATCATCACCACCACGGCAGGCCGGCACACCGGCACCTACCGGCTGATCACCACCTTGCGCGACCACCACCGCTACCCCGCCAGCAGCCTGGTGTGCCTTTACCACCAGCGGTGGGAGATCGAAACCGCCTATTTGGAGATCAAGTCCACCATCCTGGGCGGGCGCGTCCTGCGCTCCCGCACCCCAGCCGGCCTCACCCAGGAGATCTACGCCCTGCTGATCACCTACCAGCTGCTGCGCACCGCCATGGCCGATGCCACCAGCACCGCCCCCGGAACCGACCCCGACCGGGCCAGCTTCACCATCGCCTGGCAGGCCGCCCGCGACCAGCTCATCCAGGCGGCAGGCGTCATCGCCGCAACCGCCGTCGACCTGGCCGGCACCATCGGCCGCCAGGTCCTGGCCGCCCTGCTGCCCGCCCGGCGGCTGCGCGTCAGCCCCCGCATCGTCAAACGCGCCATCTCCAAATACCAGGCCCGCGGCCCTGACATCGACCGCGCCAGTTACAAAGCCACCGTGGGCATCGACATCCTGGCCCCGCCCGGCGCCTTGACAGTCACCACCAACGCCTAACTACACAGCCTTGGGACTAGCCGACGCCCCTGCGGCACCTGCAGGCAGCGTGCCCGATCAAGTCATGCGCAAAGCGAGTTGCCCGGTGCTCGCCGTACCTCCCGGGCAAAGCGGCCGCGTCCGCCGGGTCGTTCACCGCCGGCGGTCACCCGGGCCACCCACACCGCCACGTTCACCGTCTCCCCTGACCCGCGAAGCAAAGGAAAGCCCCGGCAACCCGCCGGCCCGTTTGCCGGGAGAGGGGGCCCGGCACGGCAACGGGCCAAGCCAACGAGGAGAGAAACAGTCATGAGCATTGCATCGGGCCACCGATACCGCCGCCTGCCGCGGGCGCTCCCCGGCCCATGGGCGCTGGCGCCGGAGGACGGGGGCGGCACCATGACCAGGCCCGCCACCATCAGCTACGGCCGGGGCCCGCGGCCGCCCCACGATCCACGCCAGGCGCCCCAGCGGTCACCAGCGGCGCACCGCCCGCGCACGAGCGATGACCCATCAGCCGCCACCTGGGCCCCAGCCCGGGCCGGGCGGGATGGCAGAACCGTGCGGGCACCGGCGCAGCGTGACTGTGCCGGGCGGGCCGCTGGTGGTCGCCGGGTGAGCGGGTCACCGGGCAGCGTGCACGCGCTGCGCTGTGCGGCCGATCTGGCCCGCCGGCACGGTGCCGCCCTGGTCCCGGTGCTCGCGTGGGTGCCGCCTGACGGCGATCGGCTCGAACACAAATATCCCGATCCCGAGCTGCGCCGGCTGTGGCAGCAGGACGCCTGGCAGCGGCTGCGCGACGCGATTGGTACCGCGTTCGGCGGCTTCCCGCGCGGCGTGCGGACCTGGCCGCTGGTACTGCGTGGCGAGGCCGGCCCGGAGCTGGTCAGTCTGGCCAGCCAGCCCGGCAACCTGCTGGTCATCGGCGCCGGCCGCCGGGGACCGCTCGCGCGGCTGGTGTGCTGCCCGGTCGCCCGTCACTGCCTGGCCCACGCCCACTGCCCCGTGCTCGCCGTCCCGCCCCCCGACCTGGCCCAGCATGTCGGCCACGGCCTGCGCGGCTGGGCATTCCGCCACCGCGGCCTCGACCCGGCCAAGCCAGCCTGCCCAGCCAGACGCCCTGACACCCCCACACCAAACCGCCAACCCGCCCGGGCCCAGGCCAGGCCACCCCGTGCCAGTCCGGGACCCGGCCCGTGTGCCGTGCCAGCCCGCTATCGCACCCGTAGCTGCGGCCCACCACCAGCCCCGTTCCGGGTGCCAACCACGCCCCACGGCAGCGGCGCCAACGCCTTCCGAACTGGCCGATCTGCATGCGCAGACCCAGCCGACCGAATCGGCCCTCAGCCGCGCCGAATCGGCTCGGCGCGGCTGATCACCGGCTCGGGCTGGCTCGCGCCCGAGCCCGCCGGGCGCTGAGGCGGTGTGATCGTGTTTTGACAAGCACGCCTTGGCCTTGACCCACCAGGCGGGCAGGCGGTTCATCCGGGCCACCGGGCAGTGGTACCCGAAGGTGGCAGGGACTGCCTGGCCTTTGGCCGCTGGCCTGCGCGTGGGTGCCGCCGTGCCCCGCTGTCACGCCGCCTGATGCTGGCTGGCCACCCGATCGTCGCTGCCGGGCGCCTCGGCGGCGCGTTCGGGAATCATCTGGCCCGCGCCGCGGGCGTCCCGCCCGGTGTCGGCGTGCTTGATGACCAGCAGCCACAGTGCCGCCGAAAAGGCAAGGAATACCGCTGTCTCCAGCGTCATCACCAGCCACATCGCGTCCATCAGTTCCCCCCCGTCGGGCCCTGCCGTGCCGTCCCGGCACCGGTCCCTGGCAGATGCGGCACGGTAGCGCCGCTGTTATCTACCTCAGAGGGACCTGGCCGCCCGGTGATACACGCGCGCTGGTGCCGCCATGAGGCACGCCGCGACGGCACGGCTGGCGCCGGCCAGGTCCGGCAAGCCAGGCCCGGCAAGCAGGCCACCGCCTCCCCGGCCGGGCCGATAGCTGCAAGCGCTCGCGTTGCCGGTGCACTGCTCGTCCGCCCCCTGGCACCGAAGGCGGAACGTGGCCGGCGCGCGCCTGGCGGCCGCGCGCAGTGCCGTTAGGAGTGGCTTTGAGCGTGCCGCCGGAGCCCCTGCGTGCGGCATGCTGAACGGGTTGTTCTGCGGCATAGGCTCACATATGCCTATTTCGTCAGCGGGCATTCCTAATCGATCTGGTGTCACGCTTCATCAGAGTTCAGATCACGCACCGTGACTGGCACGGGTCTGCACCTGACGCGCACGTGCCCGCGCCGTGTGGTAGCCGGTGAGCGACCGGTCAGGCGAGCACCCACAGCTCGGTGAAGGGCGGGGTGATGTGCCAGATCGTCTCCAGGCCCGGTGGCAGGGACGCCAGGTCGCCGGGCTTGAGCGTGAGCGCCGGGCCGCCGGCAATCTCGATCCTCACCTCGCCCTCCAGCACGTGGATCGTCTCGCGCTGGGGCGGTGTCCAGGCGGTGGGGCCCTCGACCGTGGTGAACCGGGTCAGGCCGGCCCACACCCCGTCGGCGTGGACGAACTGGTGCATCTGGCTGCCGGGAACCTCCGGATCAGGCTCCCACTCCCCGGTCCTTACGTTCGAGCAGAACACACCAGGATGCGGCTCCATCACTACCCTCCTGCCTGCCAATGCCGGGCGAGCTCGATTATCGCTCCGAGGCCTTTGGCCCGCCCGCGGCCACACGACACCGAAGGACGCCGGCCCGGTACCCAACCGGACCGAATCAGCGAGATCGGCGTACACCAGACCGGAGAACCGATCACGCCCAGTGACCGGCGTCCGTCCGAGGCCGGTACGCAAGTAGCCGCCTTATAGAGACCGCCCGACTGGGCGCTGCGGTTGCCGTAGCGTCCCGAGAGGTCCGATGGGGCTGGCTCCCGAACCGCCTGCCGGCCTGTGTGTGCCTGGCTTTAGATCGATGTGCCTGCCCTGTCGGACTTCGCCGTGGTGTGGCTCGAAAGAGGGACGAGCGTCCAGCCACAGGTCTGGTATAAGGCATGCCCGCCGCGGTTGCCCGGGTATCTCGTGATGATCTTGGAGTGTGCTGATGGCAGTGATGATCGGGGTTGACCCGCACAAGGGATCGCATACCGCGGCGGCGATCGGCCCGGCCGAGGAGCCGCTGGGCAGGCGGCAGGTCCGCGCCTGCCCGGACCAGGCCCGGCAGCTGCTGGCGTGGGCGGCGGTATGGCCGCAGCGCACCTGGGCGGTGGAGGGCGCCACTGGGCTGGGCCGGCTGCTGGCCCAGCAGCTGGCCGCCGCGGGCGAGCGGGTGCTGGACATCCAGCCCAAGCTGGCTGCGCGGGTGCGGCTGCTCGAGGCCGGCGATGTGAACAAAAACGACCCGAACGATGCCCGGTCGGTGGCGGTCGCCGCGCTGCGGTCCAGGGTCTGGCGGCAGGTGGCCGCGGACGGCCACGCCGCCGTGCTCAAGATCTTGGCCAAGCGGCACCGTGACCTGGCCCGCTCGCGCAACCAGGTCGCCTGCCGCCTGCATGCCGTGCTGTGTGAGCTGGTCCCCGGCGGCTTCGCTGGCGAGATCACCGCAGGCCTGGCCGCGCGCCTGCTGGACCAGCTCACCCCGGACGGGGCGGTCGCCGCCGCCCGTTGCGACCTGGCCGCCGATCTCCTCGCCGACCTGCGCCGCCTGGACGGCCAGCGCCGCGAGTGCGCCAAGAAGCTGGCCGCGACAGTCCGGGCTTCCGGCACCTCCCTGACCGGCCTGTTCGGCGTCGGCCCCGTCATCGCCGGGCAGGTCATCGGCGACGTTGCCGATGTGACCCGGTTCCCTGGCCGCAGCCATTTCGCCGCCTGCAACGGCACCGCGCCGGTCGAGGTGTCCTCCGGCGGACGGAAGGTCTACCGGCTATCGCTGCGCGGCAACCGGCGCCTCAACCATGCGATCCACATGGCCGCGATCACCCAGATCCGGCACACCCACAGCGACGGCCGCGCCTGCTACGAACGCAAGATCGCCGCGGGGAAGACCCACAAGGAGGCGCTGCGGTGCCTGAAACGGCGGATCAGCGACGCCATCTACGCCCGGCTGCGCGCCGACGCCCGCCAAGCCGCCGCAGCCGCCGCCAAGGACCCGGGGAGGGCAACCGGGGAACGACTCTGACTCCAGCGCGGCCGGCTCCCACCCCGAACACCGGCTCTTCGGACAAGCCACTGCCGGGCCTGAGACCAGCCTACGAGCCGCGGCAGCGCTCACGGCGGCCAAACCGCCACCCGGGCCGGCGCCGAAGAAAACCCGGCGAACCACTTGACAACGACGACAACAAAGAGGATTCGATCTGTCCGCTGGCAGCTGTTCCGTTTGGGCCGGTAGTGGCGTCCAGATTTGGCGTCCAGATTTGACACTGTGGGGGCCGGGCGTGAGGCCGGACCCCCTTTCCTGCTCAGCCCGGTAGCGCGATGCTCCGGGTGACATACGAGCTCGGAAAGGAGGCCGGCAATGTCTGTCTACGTCGGAATCGACGTGCACCGCAAGCGCTCCCAGGTGGCGGTGATCGACCAGGACGGGCAGGTCCTGGCGAACCGGAACGTGCCCAACGGGGCAGAGCCGATTTTGAAGGTGATCGGCGGCTTGCCGCCGGGCACCGCGGCGGCGTTCGAGGCCTGCTACGGCACCAGCTGGCTGGTGGAGCTGCTGGAGGATTACGGGTCCGGCCCGCACTTGGTGCACCCATCGCGGTGCAAGGCGATCGCCTCGGCCCGGTTGAAGAACGACAAAGTCGACGCCGCGATCTTGGGACAGTTGCTGCGGGCGGACCTGCTTCCGGAAGCCTGGATCGCCCCGCCGCCGGTGCGCCAGTTGCGGGCGCTGCTGCGGCACCGGGTGGCGCTAGTGCTGCTGCGGACCCGGCTGCGCAACCGGATCCATGCCATCGTGGCTGACTACGGGTATGACCGGCCGGCCGGCGGGTACTGGACCGGCCCGGGCCGGGCCTGGCTGGCTTCCCTGGAGCTGTCCGCGGTGTCCCGCGAGCTGGCCGGGGATTACCTGGGCCTGATCGACGCGCTGCAGGAGCGGATCGACCGGCTGGACTGGGAGATCCGCCAGCGCGCCCGGCCCCGGCCCGCGGGTCAAGGTGCTCACCCAGCTGCCGGGGGTCGGCGCGTTCACCGCGCTGGTCATCTTGGCCGAGATCGGGGAGGTGAGCCGGTTCGCCTCGGCGCGGAAGCTGGCGTCCTGGGCTGGGCTCACCCCCACTGTCCGCGGCAGCGACCGGGTCGCCCACTACGGGCACATCTCCAAGGAAGGCTCGGCATGGCTGCGCTGGGTGCTGTGCGAGGCGGCGCAGACCGCCAAGCGCTCCCCGGAGTTCGCGCCCGCCTTCCAGCGCATTGCGAAACGGCGGGGGAAGAAGATCGCCACCACGGCTATCGCCCGCAAGCTGGCCACCCGCACCTGGCACCTGCTCACCGACGCCGAACACGCCGCAGCCTTCCCACCCGCCGCACCCCCAACAGCGGCGCGGTGACCGCCCCCGGAGGGGTCGCATGGCCCCGGGTGAGCTCGAAGAACAACCTGAGCCGGGCTCCGGCCCGCGCTCGCCGATTTGACTGAGCAGCCCGGTCCCCGGAATACATGGTCATGGTCCCCGCCCCCGGGCGGGCGGCCGAATGGGTGGATGTGAGACCGCTCCGCCGGACTCACGCACCGACCCCGGGAGCCAGCAACCCAGCGACCCGCCCACGGCAAGCCACAACCCCAGCAGGCTTTCCTCGCTTGCGATCATCGGCCACCGCTCGCGCGCGTCAAGCTCGTTCGTCCTCGCCCGCGCCCCGACGGGCGCTAACGGCTCCGGGCGCTGAGCTTGACCGTGCCGCCGCGCGGCGGCCACGGAACCAGCAGCTGCGAGCAACCCAGCACCACAGCCAACCCGGGCCCGTTACCAGGTCACCGGTCAGGACAGCACGCTCTATTGACAGCGAACCCCCCCCATGGGGGGCTGTTCTGGTCGTCTCATTACGGTGACACCTATGCTGGCCGAGCGGCAGGTGGGGGGGTGCCCGGCGGCGGAGGGCGTGGCGCTCAAGACGGGGGTGCGCCCCGAGCGTCGGCCATGCTGAGCCCGGATACCCGAGGCCGTGGTGTCTGACCGAACCGGGCTAGGTCACGATGCCGGGCGTGCCGCCGGGTTGAGATCCCGAGCAAAGGGCCTTGACAGGTTGGTCAAACGGACGTAAAAACAGGTTCTCTCGCCCGGAAGGACTGGGCGGGTCTGCGACCGGTAACCAGCTGGTGTGCTGGCGCGCCGGGTCCTTATGGGGGTTCTGCGGTCAGGAACAGGTGATCATCCTTTGCGGCGGAGCCGTCTGGACGGCGGGCCTGCCGGGCCGGATGAGGTAGCTGCCAGTCAGGTTTCCGGTCTACAAGGACCTGGGGGAAGCATCCGATGTCGACCGAAGAGAACAAGATGCTTGTGCGCCGGCAGTTTGATGAAATCTGGAACGGGGGGAACTGGGCGACCGCCAGGGAACTGTATGCCCCGGATTACGTGAACCACGATCCGTACAACCCGGAGCAGGGGACAGGCCCGGAGGGATTCATACAGCGGGTGAGCGGTTACCGCGGTGTCCTCCATGGCTTCGACCTGAGGATCGAACACCAGATCGCCGAAGGCGATATGGTCGAGACCCACTGGTCGCTGCGCGGCACCCACGGAGGGGAACTGGAGGGCGTCGCCCCGACCGGCAAGTCACTCTATGTGGACGGACAGCTTCTGAGCCGCATTGTCGATGGCAAGTTCGTCGAAGAATGGGTTCACTGGAATACCCTAGGGCTGCTCCGCGAGATCGGCGCCGTCCCGCCCCCCAAAGCATGACCGGGCACGTGCCGCGATAGAGCTGGGGACGGGCAGAAGGATTGCCTGCCTTCTGGGCTAATTGGACGTCAGCAGCATTTGCACTCGTCAGATGTCCCCGGCAGATCGCCAATCCAGGCACCGTCATCCCTGGGCGAAGGAGACCGGCTGAGCGGCCGCAGAAAATAACCACCTGACACCGGGCGCGCCCTCTGACCCGTGTCGCCCGTCTCCAAGAGCGCCTGATCCACCGTTCTGCCTGGCAGTCCAGCTGGCGGCATCGCGGTTCTCCCGGGCCCGAACGGGGCAATCTCCGCCCAGGGCCTGAACGGCCGGGCCGCCAGTCCGCGGCCGCGTAGCTTTCTCCTGGCGCGGTGTTGGTGAGGCGTACGGTTCGTCGCGGTTCGCGCTGGCTTCCGGCAGGCGTGCGTGGCCTGGTGAGGGCCAGGGCATAATGGCCCGGGTTCGCCGTGGGCGGGCGGTGCGCCGGCTCGGCGTCCTGGCGGCTGGCTGGCCGGGATGGTGCCGCCGGAATGGGCCGGGCTTGCGGCTTCCCGGGCGTGAGGCTGCCCGGCTGGCCGTGGTGCACGATCTCCAGCGGGCCGCCCTCTGCCGGGGCGTAGCTGGCCTCGGCGTGCGTGACCTCGACCCGCCGGTGCCGGATCATGAGGCTGAACGCGAGCCCGGCGAGCCCCGGGGAGCCGCGGCGCGAAGCTGACGGTCCCGTCCGCGTCGCGGACGCTCCCGAAGCCGCTGGCCAGCGCGGCCCAGGTGTCGGCCGGCGTAGCGTGGAGGCTGGCAGGCAGGTGCAGGCCGTCGCCGACAGGAAGCAGGCCGGGATGTCCCTTTTCCAGCGGGCCCACGACATCGTCAGGGCCAAGGCCAATAAGGCACTCGACGCCGCCGAGCGGCCGGACGAGATGCTCGATCTGTCCTATGAGGACATGCTTGACCAGATCACCAAGGTTAAGCAGGCGCTAGTCAGCATCGCC
>Ga0335085_10008777_pt1 | contig 15362 bp, 14 predicted proteins | sample Lox_Sample_45_FD_206712 | JGI IMG/M metagenome (GOLD analysis project Ga0335085, IMG submission 206712) | Soil microbial communities from Loxahatchee National Wildlife Refuge, Florida, United States - Lox_Sample_4.5 | ecosystem: Environmental > Terrestrial > Soil > Wetlands | place: USA... | reverse complement strand
AACCGCATCTTTGGGGCCCTTCGTGCCGTTTCGAGTTGCGTTGCTGCGCACTCCAAATGACGCGCCAGAGGCCCCTTTTCTTCGATCAAATCGTTCGAATCGACCAGAACTAATTTCGGATTAAGGTTAACTCAGAGCGAAAACCCGTCCTGAGGACAGTACCACGGGAAAGGGTGGCGCCAGGGTCTTTGGAGCGGGCGCGGACGGCAACGCGTACGGCGATACTATTCTTGACGGATCCCGAGTGGTTAGATCATTTCCTCTACGCGATCATTTCCTCTACGCCCGGTTCTGCGAGTGCACACATTTCACAGAATCCGTCGACATGATCGTCCTCAGTTTGGCAATCGCGGCTCCGATCGACTGTTATAACGGCTTCGCACCCTGCGCATAGATGCCTGTGGGTGGATGCCTCGCGTTCTACAGCGTCCATACGGAGGTCCTCCAATTCGAATGCTGGATAAATGGCGGCGCTCCCATTGCTTCGAGGATGTCGACGGCGGTCTGGCGCGAAGAGTGCTGGGGTCGAGACAGATGTGCGTAGGCCGCGCACATGAAGAGCCGCGACTTCTCCAATTCTAGCCGGTCAAGATTTCCGGACCATTAGGGGATGATGAAGAACGGCCAAATTGTTACGTCGTCGGAATATGAGCCGCGCGACGACTCCCATCGTCAGCGCGCACTGAAAAGCAAGTCCAGCTGCCGCCGCAACGTTCACGCGAGAGGCTCGCCTCCCGCGGAGTGAACCAGCGCACGGCGAGTGCCGTCGAGAATTGGTTATACTTGTTCTGCATGTCGCTTGAGCGCTGGATATAACGGGTCGTGAGACTCGTCAGGTTGTCCCTCCTCAAAACTTAATCCACACCGGCCGCCTTCTTTTTTCGGCGCCGTCGGCTTAAATGAATGGCATGGCGGCGGATCGTCATGGACACAGCGAAAGAATGAAGGAGTTGGTGCGCCAGCATTGGAACCGGCGGGCCGCCGACTTCGATCTGGAGGCGAGCCACGGCCTGCTCACCAATGCGCAGGCGCACGCCTGGCGCCAGTTGATTTCCGATCTGGCGGGCGCGGTGCCGCTCGACGTGCTCGACATCGGCTGCGGCACCGGCTTTCTCTCCCTGCTCTTCGCCGCCGAGCACCATCGCGTGACCGGTGTCGACATGGCGCCCGCGATGCTGGCCCGGGCGCGCGACAAAGCCGAGGCGCAGGGGCTCGTCATCCGTTTTGTCGAGGCCGACGCTGAGACGCTCGACCTGGCTGCCGCAAGCCAGGACCTGATCGTCGAGCGCCATGTGATCTGGACGCTGCCCCATCCTGAGACCGCGCTCGACACTTGGCGCCGGCTGCTGCGGCCGGGCGGACGGCTGATGATGATCGAAGGCCACTGGGGTCCGGCCGAGCGTCGCGACGAATACAATCGGATTTACGATCGCCTGCCGCTGTTCGGCGGGCGGCCTGAGGCCGAAATGGCCGCGCTGGTGCGCACGCACGGCTTTGCTTCGGTCGGCGTGGAGCCGCTGATGGACCCTGAACTGTGGACCGAGCTGCCCGGCCATCCGCGCTACCTCGTAACTGCACGCGCGTGACGACCGCCGGCAACAGACCGTAAATGCTATCGACGAAAGATCTGCCCCACAGGAGGTTGTCGCAGATCATCCAACCTAGCCTTGCTCCTTTGCATGACCGCAAGTAGACCGTCGGGTCCGCGCGCCAGCGCCCAAAGGATCCAGCCGTGCGTGAGCAGCCTCTGCGAGTCGTCCATCGGCTCGGCCGAGAAGACTCCGGGATCGATATCGCCAAAGTGCTAGCCAGCCGTCACGGCGCCAGCGCAAGACCGTCTCGGGCTGGACGATGATCAGGCTGTCACGCCATTGGGGCCACCAGCGCGAGACCAAGATCCAAAACAGCCGATCCCAAGGGCGAAAGCACGGGCGACGAGTTCCGCTGCGCTTCAGCACGGCGATTTGATGGCGCAAGGCGATCCCCTCCAACATTAGCGCGGTGCGAGTTCGAGCTTCGCCGTTTGGGGCCTCCGCGAATGATTCGCTTGTAGCCATCCTCACGTACCGCAGGCGATCGCCAGGCCATCGAAACCGCCAACGAAATCCGCCGGATCAAGTTGTGAGGTACCAAAGGGCTTGGGAGCCTGAAGCCGGCCTTCGCGAGTTAGTGCCCCGCGATGATGGCGGCCCGATCAAGTACACGGAGCGAGCGCACCCGACCGTCCGCCGTACTCGCGTCAGAGCCCTGTAGTGAGACGGGTTATCATCGTCTTGACGTTGTTCACCACACCGCACCTGCAACCTTAAGATCCATGATATCTTCTGCGGAGTAACCTGCGACATCTGTCAGAACTGACTCCGTATCCTGTCCAAATGACGGTGCGTCCTTTGGCGTCGCAATTTCGAGGTCCGAAAAATTGAAGGGAAAGCGCACCGTCGTCAGACCATTAGCTGAGCGGACCAAGTAATTATTCGCTGACACCTGAGGATCGTTGATTAGGTCTTCCACATTGTTGACCACGGATATCCAATAACCCTTCTGTCGCAGCACTTTTTCCCAGTATGAGCGGTCTTGTTTCGCGAAGGCCGAGTCAAGCGCCAGGATAAGCTCGCGGTTGTACCGATTTCTTCCTTGATCGTCTTCGAAGCGCTCATCATTCGCCAATTGTGGTACTCCCAGCACTTCGCAGAACTCGCTCCACACAAACCGTTGGCTAAGAAACATACCGCAGGCGATCCATTTATCGTCTTTACAGCGATAAATGTTGACGAGCGGGTTCGCCGCATTCTTTCTGTCGTGCGGAACGAATGCCTGGCCGCTGTTGGCGAACTGTGCAATCGAATAATACTGAAGCCACATCATCGCGCTCAGCTGTGAGCACATGACTCCAAGGGCTGTCCCCCAGCGCTCTCGATTTAACAACGCCGTGACTACAGCAAAAGCGAGCATCGTTGCGGAGAGCACATCGCTGAGAGTTCCCACCTGGTATGTAGGAGCGCCATCCGGCGATGGTGCGTTGAACATGAAGCCAGACCGCGCCATGCCCGTGGTATCTTGGCACGGATCCAACGCCGCAGGACCAGCGGAGCCATAACCCGTTGCCTGAGCATAGATCAGGTGCGGATTGACACTTGTCAGCGCCGTGCGATCAATGCCGAATTTTTCCAATGATCCTGGATGCAGATTCGTAACAAATGCGTCAGATTTCTGAACGAGTCGATAAAATGCCTCCCGACCGCGGGGATGGGCGAGATCGATACCGACGCTGCGTTTGTTCCGATTCGCAATCTCAAACATCAGGGCTCTTCCCCCAGGGAGTTCCTGGCTGCGCCCGAATATGGTCTTGGCTCCTCGGGCAAAGTCGCCGACGCCCGGTTTCTCGACCTTGATGACGTCTGCCCCCAAATCGGCCAACATCATTGCACCCAGAGGTCCCTGCACCCAGATCGAGACATCAAGCACTCTTAGGCCGGTCAGGGGCATAGGGCCACTATCTGGGCGGCGACTTAGGTCGTCCATTGAGACCGTAGGTCCTTGATTAGAAGCGCTTGACAGCGCTCTTGCACTACGCAATCGACGAGCTCAGCGCTCAACTGTCGCTCACTTCTGGCTCGGAGGGCGATATCCGAAAGTGCTGGCCTTCTTCATAGCCGCCACGCTCTGGTCCATCGTCAATAGTGGCGTCGTCTTAATCGCCTTCAACGCACCCCCGGCCGACACTGCCATCGAAAACGCAGCTGCGTCGACATTGTCCGGCAACTCAATGATTTCGACCGTGTCATACTCACCGAAGGCAAACCAGAAACCTTCGACTCGGCCACCGGCCTTTTCAATGACGGCGCGCACCGCTTGAGCTCGATCTTGCGGGTTTTGTATCATCGCCGCGATAGCTTCACGGGTATAGGTTGCCTGGAATAGATAATGGCTCATTTTTTCACCTCGTTTGCGTTGCTGGTATGTCTCGTATCATCGCAGGCATTCTTAACTGTGCGCGAAGCGGGCAAATTAAAGTCTTATCGCGTGGCATTCTGTCGGACACTTGGGATTAAGAGATCAGAAAACCGCCGTTGGGGCTGATCACCTGACCCAGTATGAAATCAGCATCTGTCGAAACCAGGAATTTACACACCGGCGCTATATCTTCAGGCTTGCCAGCACGCTTTAAAGGTGTCCGGTCAAGGTACACCTGGATCAGAGCCGGAGGAGTGGCATTGAGGAAGGGGGTATCTACCAGCCCGGGCGCGATGGTGTTTACGTTAATTCCGAAGGACGCGAGCTCTTTGGCCAAGGCGCGGGTCATTCCAATGAGGGCGCCTTTTGCAGCCGAATAGTGGGCGTGATTTGGTGTGCCAGTCATGCCGGATACTGAACTCATTATCACGATACGGCCATACTTCTGAGATTTCATGAAGGGGAGCACGCATTTTATGCAATTGAACGCTCCCTTCACATGAACCGAGAGCATGCGGTCCCATTGTTCTTCGGTAACCTCATCAATCGGGCTGTATTGGCCGTAACCTGCGTTGGTAACGAGAATATCGAGGCCTTTCCAAGCCTCGGCGACCCGATCAATCTGTTGCCGGACTTGCCCGAAAGAGGAAACATCGGCTGGCGCAGGCATCGCGGTGCCGCCCGCTTTCTCGATCTCCGCGCACACCGTCTTGGCGCTGCTCTCATTGATGTCGTTCACCGCAACTCTGGCTCCAGCACTCGCCAGTTCCAGCGCGATCGCACGCCCAATGCCCGAACCGGCACCGGTTACCACAGCACGCTTTCCGTCAAGTTTCATGTTAGTCCTCTTCATACCGCTCGAATTTTTATCCTCGGCTCGCCGCCCCATCCTTCGGCGAGTGGCGCAGCAAATTCAATGCGTATCTCCCGCTCAGAGAAGAGCCATTTCCCGTGTCGCTTATTCACTTGGTCCGCGTAATATCCACCAAGGACTACAGCTTGTCCGCGCAGATCACCCTTCACATCCCAATACGACTTTGCGGTCGCGAGATCGCCGTTCAATTCGATGACGAGGTTATGCACCGTGTGGCGGACGAGGCTCATCCGATGCCCTATCAGCTTGCTGTAGAAGTCGTGTACCGCGTCCCGTTTTTCAAATGTTCGTCCGGGTATCAGACGTACAGTGCATTCCGATGCGAAAAGCGCCATCACATCTTCAACGCTACCGTGGTCCAGCGCGAAGCAATAACGATGAATGAGCTCAGCGATCTTCTCTCGATCAAGAAGTTCCTGCACAGCTATCGCAAGGTCATGGTTCATCGCTCTTCCTACCTGTGCGCTCGCCTGGTCGGCTCAATCAGGATCGGTACGCGAGCCAGGAGAAGATGCTGCCACGTTCAGGAAATTGGGTAGAATGCTGCGCGGGTCTTCTTCTCCTTTTCTACCGACAGTGCAGTCGAGTTCCGTTCCGCATGACGGGCAAAAATACTCAACCAGAAGCAGGGGTTCGTTCCGACGCTCCTCGACAGACACCTCTAGTTCCCTCATGTGCGAGGCAAGCTCGTGTTGGCTCATGGCCACTGGCTGGCGCCAGTCCCGGCCCAGGTCGCATATGTCTGTATGGCATCTGGCACACCGAATGGTTCCAGTTCCGTCTTGGATGGCCAGCTCCAAATTGAAAAATATGGGCCTGACTTCATCGGACTGCCGAGAATGGTCTGGTTGCGGTCGAAGCGATTTCGTCTGCGCAAGCCGCGCCTCTCGTATCCGCTCTCGGCCCGTCTCAGTGGCTCGCGAATCGAGATTTCCAGAAGCGTCAACTACTACGCCATACGCCGCGGTCGCATGAGACGCGGTGATGTATCCGTCGCGCAGATCTTTTTCAACCGCCTTCGGGTCACGTAGCAACGGATCGCCCAGTCCCGAGCCGCCGCCAGCCCACTGATTGAAGATTTCAAATTGCTCGAGCTTGAGAGGAAACAGCTTAGGAGGCTGCACCTTTCGTCTCCCGCTTACGATCTCCTGTTTTGGATATCTCCGCTCGGCGAACAACTGCTGAAGATTGCTGTCGTCTATCTTGATGAACCTGCAGGTGCCAGGGGGAAGTCCACCGAAAAAACCTCGCGGCGGAACCTGATAGGTGGGAGCGTTAAGCGAACCCATCGCTTCCTCGGCGCCCCAAAGAATCCAGGCGTAGTCCAATCCGAGGCCGCCCCGAAAAGTTCCCGCTCCTCCAGAGTTTGGCTGAAGCCGCTTCCAGAGAAAAAGCATCGGGTACACTTCCTCGCTGGACTCGACATCCGGCAGCGCGCAATCGACCATGCACATCATGCCAGCGCAATCGAGACCATCCGATCCAAGCTGTGCCGGCCCGCCCGCTCCGCCGGGGTCCATAGTTGCCAAAATTGCCGACTCGCCGTTGTGAGTCTTCGTGGACCAGACGTTCGCTCCAAAGCAGTCCTGGAATTGGCCTGAGACACGACCCCGTAGAGCCGGATCGTCACTGCATGAGAACGCATATGACAAAAGCTCGGTAACCATCTTGCTAATCTTCGCCCCACAATCAATGTGTCCCACCGAAGTAGCGGCCGGACGTCGAGGATTAGTGATTGTACCTGGGTCACCAGGCTTAATGCGGATAGGACGAGTAGCGCCCGCGTTGAACGGTATGTCGAAGCCCAAGAGCTGAACCAATGCAGTCCAAACGCCACCGAGCAGGCCACCCGGCGCTGCGTTTATACCTCCCAGCCCCTGAGGATCGCTGCCGGTAAAATCCAGCTCAAGCTCGTCGTCTTTGACGGTCATGGTACATTTGACTCTGAACAATTGGTTGCGGTGACCATCGTGCTCAACCCAATCTACCGTTGTATAGACGCCGTCCGGCATTTTCCGAATGCGGCCTCGCATCGAGCTCTCGGAAAGCGCCTGGTTGAAGGTGCAGTATTCAACGAATTCGTCGAGGCCGATTTCTTTAATTAGGTGCAGCAGGCGTCTCTCGGCCGTGTTGTTCGCCGCGATAAAACTCTTGAGATCGTTGGTGTATAACTCCGGTAACCGCACATTATTCTCAATGATGCTGCAGATATCCTTGTTCAAAACGCCAGCCTCAACGATCTTCATGGGCGGAATATGAATCGCTTCACCGAACATATCGTATGCGGTGGGGCTCCATCCGCCCGGATCGGCGCCGCCAACGTCAAGGATATGGCCGCCCGAATACGACCAGCAGACGATGCTGTTCCCATAGAAGATGGGTTTGATCACATAGTTGTCTGCCGCATGACATGCCCCACCAAGATACGGATCGTTGCTCATGAACTGATCCCCTGGCTTTATCTCGGTGTTACGAAACTTCTCTATGATCAATTGCGTGCCGAGGAGAGAAGAACCAATGTGCACCGTGACGTATCCGGCATGAGCGTAATGCTCTCCAATCGGGCTCAATAAAGAGTTGGAGAAGTCCTTTGCTTCAGCCAGTACTGGGGAGCCCGAGGTCATGATCATGGTGATAGCCATCTCATGACAGATGCTGTTCATGCCCATGCGGACAATTTCTGCAGTGAAAGGGTCAAGTTTCTTACCGGCCATGACTATGCTCCCCGTGATGTGAGCACGTAATTCATCAGAGAATCACGTTTAACGCTGAAGTGTGGCGGTACCAGAATGGTTGTCATCTCTTCTTCGATGATTGCGGGACCTTCCAGAGCGGTTCCCGGCCCACAACGAGTGCCATCGTAAATCGGCAACTCGATCATCCCGTCCGGTGAGACAAATGCGCGCCTGCTTCCTTTGAGGCATTCAGCGGGTCTCGAAGGTGCTTCTGGAAATCTGGTGCTCTGCACTGCAGGGCGAATTTCACGTGCGCGCAATCGACAGTTCACAATTTCCATCTGGCCTTTCCATGCGGTTTCGGAACCGTAGCGTTCCTCGTACATGGCTATGAACGCTTTCCGGACTGACTGGATGGCGGAGTGGTCTAGCGTACCGCGCGGCACCGGAATGGAGAATTCGAAAAACTGTCCTTCGAAACGAATGTCAGCTTCCCAGTGAAACGAGAGCTGCCCTTCGTGAATTCCTACCGGTGCAAACTCTTCAATCGCCTGGCGCTCCATGCTCTCAAACACCCCAGATAACACTTCCTCGGGGTCGCGTTCGGTCCACCGGAACGTTCTCACGTAGTTACGCTCATGTTCAGAAACCAGCAGGCCATGGGCGGAAAATGTGGCGCTGGCGGCAGGGACGACAATCTCCGTGATGCCTAAATCCTCACAGATGTCTGCGACAAACAGCGGGCCCATACCGCCATACGACACCATGGAAAAATTTCTCGGGTCGTAGCCCTGCTCGATCGTAACCGAGCGCACCGCACTACTCATCGAGGCGGTTATCAATTGTCGCGCGCCAATCGCGGCCTCTTCCACACCAACTTTCAGCGGCTTGGCGAATTTGTCTTCGATGGCACGGGACGCCAATTCTGGATAAATCGGCACCCGGCCCCCGAGGAAATAGTCGGGATTCAAGTGCCCCAGGGTCAGGGAAACGTCCGTTACCGTCGGCTCCGTGCCTCCTCGGTTGTAACAGGCGGGACCGGGTCGGGCTCCGGCGCTCTGCGGACCGACTCGCGGCATGTTTCTCTGATCGATCCATGCAATGCTGCCGCCGCCTGCACCAATCGAAACGACATCGACCATCGTGAGCCCAGTAAGAAAGCCGCCGACCATGACTCTGGAGCGTTTTTTTATGTCGCCATTCACGACTACGGCTGTATCAAAGCTGGTCCCGCCCATGTCGCCCAAAATCAGATTCTTTCTGTCTAGAAGCTTTCCCAGGTGCACAGAGCCGATTGCCCCCGCCACCGGGCCAGACTGAAGCAACTCCACGGGTCGCACTTTTGCAGCCGAAATCCTGGTTCGGCCGCCACCGCATTGCATCATGTCGATCGAGCATTGGATTCCGACGCCGCTCAGATTGCGTTCGAGACCATCCAGGTATCGGACGACACTAACGCCGACGTAGGAGTTGAATATGGTCGTAACCATCCGTTCGAACTCTCGCCAAACTGGATGGATCTGATGCGACAGCGAATAGTGCAGCGTGGGGTAGAGTTCCCGGATCAATTCCCCCACTCGGCGTTCATGTTCCGAATTCCGAAACGACCAGAGAAACACAACTGCGATCGACTCGACGTGCTCCCGCTCAACCAACTCACGAATCGCCTTTTTTGCTTCATTCTCATCGAGCGGGAAAACGATCGAGCCATTGCGATCTATCCTTTCGGGCACAGTACGTATGCAGGTTTGTGCGACCACCTCGGGCAATGGTCGCTGATGGTGAAGGTCAAAATCGTTGATTCTTGCCGACCGTGCGATCCGAAGCAGGTCCTTGAACCCTTCCGTGGTCAGTAATCCTACTTTTGCTCCCCGCCATTCGGCCAATGAATTCGTTGCCACCGTGGAGCCGTTTACGAACTCCGTGATGGACGATGCGAGCTCGGGGAGCGTCATCTGCATCTTGGTAGCCAACGCAGCGAGGCTGTCCATAACCCCACGGCTAAAGTCTCCCGGCGTAGAGAATGCCTTAGTGGCGGTTATGGCCCCGCGGTCGTCAACCGCTACGATGTCCGTGAAAGTACCGCCGATATCGATGCCAATCTTCATTGAACCACCGCCGCGTTTTTTCTTACAAAACTGTTGGGAACCAAGAGCTCCCCGTCCGAGAGACCCCAGAGTGCCCGCGCCGCCACACCGCATGCATCGTCGCCCGTCCGCAAATCCTGGCGGGTCTGGCCTGCCGCTTGCTGTATGGGGGCTTCAGCAAAAGTCTGGCCAAGTCTATGACGATCGATAGACGCCCGATTTGGCTGGAGAAAAACCCGGCAAGCCGCCGGCCAATCACGTGAGGTAGCGTTTTGCTTTAGCGTATTGCTAGCATCCGCTAAACGCGGAGGCCGTTTGTATGGGCTCGAAGACTACGCCGGCAATTTTCAACATCGCGTCCCGGGAACTGCTAAATACCGAGCGCGTGTGGGAGGCGTTTGTAACTGGCAGTGAAGTTGACTTGCAACGGATTCCCTTGACCGTTCGAGATTCCTGGATCCGCTCCCGCCAGAAAGGAATTGATCCCTTGCTGACAGCTGCTCCGTTTGAGCATTTGCCAGCGACGATGGATGAGCTGCATGAAAAGGCCCCTTGGCTGACGGCCGCGGAGCCGGTGTTCACGCTCCTTCAGTCGCTATTCAGTGCGCCCCATCATCTACTGCTTCTCGTCGACGAAACCGGTCGCATCCTGCTTTCGCATGGCGGCAGTCGAGCGCTTTCGAGAGCCGAGGAATTGCACGCCGTTGCTGGGGGAAGATGGGGTGAGGACGAAGTCGGATGTACCGCTCTTGGGGCAACCCTGCATACAGGCGTTCCCGTTCAGGTGGGGTGGTGTCAGACCTACTGCAGAAATTGGCACGACTGGGTGAATCAGGCCGCTCCAATACATGACCCTCTCACAAACCGAACCACGGGGGCCCTGAACGTGGCCGGATTTCGTGAAGTCAGTCATCCGGGCACGCTCAACGTGCTCAGGCAGGCGATTTCGTTGATCGAAATGGCCGTGCTCGAGCAGGAAACCCGGCTCCGAATGAAGGTTCTTGAACGGCTCAACAGCTTAGCGGCCCGCTACCACTCTGATGGTTTGCTGGCGCTCGACCGACACGGCTACGTGATAGCTCTCAATTCAGCTGCCGAAAGGGAACTCTCGCTATCCCACGGAAAGGCAGTTGGGCAAACGGTTGGGCAAATCAGGCCGTTGATCGATTTGCTCGGACCCAACTTTCCGGCAGTTTTAGGCGCTCATCCAAACGAACTCGCCTTCGACCGAGCTCTTGTTGTTCCTGTATCTACGGATCGTTTTGCAGGCAGCGTGTTGATCATCACTTCAAGCGGTTTGCGATCCGCAACATGGCGGACCAAGTACAGCTTCGCAGATCTGGTAGGCGAACATCCCCGCTTTCGTGAAACGATAGACCTGGCTCAGAAAGCCAGTCGTGAAGATTGGCCGATACTAATTCTGGGCGAGTCCGGAACGGGCAAAGAACTGTTTGCGCACGCAATCCATGATGCTGGGCCGCGCAGAAGCGGTCCGTTTGTCGTTTTCACGTGCGCCGGTATCGCCGATGAGCTCATAGGGTCCGAACTATTCGGTTACGTCGAAGGTAGCTTCACCGGCGCCGCAAGGGGAGGACGCGTCGGTAAACTACAACTCGCAGATCAGGGAACGCTGTTTCTCGATGACATCGATTGCATGCCGCCGAAAATGCAGGTCAGCCTGCTTCGAGTCTTGGAGGATCAACGAGTACTCCCGATTGGCGCTACCAGCCCGATTTCTGTCGATGTGCGCATCATCGCGTCTTCCAATACGGATCTAGAACGTGCATGCGATGAGGGCCACTTCCGGCGCGATCTCTATTATCGACTAAATGTTCTGACGATTCCGTTGCCTCCCCTACGAGATCGATCCAGCGATGTCCCGCTCCTGGCCAAGCACCTCCTGTCTCAGTTTGCGCCCGGAACGACACTGGACGATGACGTGTTGGCGGCCTTAGCAGCGCACGTCTGGCCGGGGAATATACGCGAACTTCGCAATGTTCTTCTACGGGCTGTGGGACGAGCGCAGAACGCCCGGATAACGCTGGCCGACCTGACCGATAATTTGGCGACGCGATCAGAGCCGGAATGCGAAGACAGTCGACCCAGAACAGCAACCATCCAACCTTTGGAGGCGACCGAGCGCGAGCAGATCGTGAATGCGCTCAAGCGGAGTGCGTCAGCAACCGAAGCAGCGAATCATTTGGGCATACATTTCACGACCTTGTACAGAAAAATAAAAAAATACGGGATCACAGCCGGAGTGATGAGATGAAGGTGAGTTTTTTCTGCATCGGGATTGGCAACGGTGCGAGTGCCGATGCGATTCGGGAAATCGCAACGAACGCGGAACGACTCGGTTTCTCGGGCATCTGGGCACCCGAGCACGTTGTCTTGTTCGATCGTCAGTCGTCCAAGTATCCGTACGATCCAGAGGGCTTGCTACCGCTTCCCAAAGATATCGATTTTAACGACCCCTTCATTGGCCTGACCTACGCGGCTGCAGTAACCAGTCGCATCCGGTTGGCGACAGGTATCTGCATCGTCCCGGAACGTAATCCGGTCTTTCTTGCAAAAGAGATTGCGACCCTGGACCGACTGAGCGGTGGACGAGTCGCGCTGGGAATCGGCATCGGGTGGTCGGCCGAGGAGTTTAGTGCGGCCGGGGTTCCGTTTGAGCATCGTGCCAGGAGAACACGCGAGTACATCGAGCTTATGCGCCGATTTTGGAGTGAGGATCGGGTGACTTTCAATGGACAATTTACCAAGGTTGAGAACGCACGCAGTTTTCCCAAACCGGTTTCCGGCGCCAAGGTGCCCATACTGGTGGGCGGCGAGAGCGACGCTGCACTGAAACGTACTGCTCATTACGGGACCGGCTGGTTCGGTTTGGGTCTTCGTCCTGACGAAGTTGCGGCCAAGGTAAAACAGCTGCACCAGTTCGCGCGCGCCAACAATCGCGATCCCGAAGAACTCGAGATAATTATCGGTCCTTATAACAAACCCGCCACGCCGGCTGACCTGAAGCATTTCGGTGCTGCGGGCGTGCAAGAGCTTGCGCTGACGCTCGGATTTGAAGTACCCGAAAAGCCTTCCGCAATCCGCGCCTGGATGGAAAAACTGGCGCGTGAATGGGTCGAACCGGCATCCAAACTTCGTTAAGAGAAGTCATCATTATCGCGTGTTCAAACAGAAGCAGACTCAAAGGCCTCAGACGTGCGCGCTCTCGTCTTCATGTCGTAATCCTGTGAGTATGCTATGGTGGATGAACCGTAGATGGCGCATATTTCAGGAGGTTTTTCGATGGCGCGAGTCAGTCCAGTGCCGTTCGAACGCATGGATGACGACATGCGGGAAATTGCAAGAAAAAGCGATGAAGCGGCCGGAGGATCAGAATGGATCCAGGCGTATGCACATGCGCCCGAAATATTTAAGCCGTTCGTCCGTTTTTATTACGAATACATTATGACCGACCGCCCCGGGATCAGTCTTAAACTGACTGAACTGTTGCGTCACGTCGTAGCCGAAAAAAACCAATGTCAATTGTGAATACGCCTCGTTTATGCCTCGGCGAGGCAACAAGGATTGACGGATGGAATGCTGGCGGATCTTCCCCGCTATCAGGACAGCCCTCTGTTTACGCCGCGCGAGAAGGCGGCAATCCATTTTGCCGATATGATGTCAGGCGACCATAAGCAGATTTCGCAAGATCTCTTCGACGAGTTACGCCAGCATTTCTCCGAGCCGGAAATTCTGGCGTTGGGTTGGCGCATTGCCATGTTTGTGGGTTGGGGAAGATTGTCCGCAGCCCTGGGGCTGGATGACGTCGGGAAGGTTTGCCCGCTCACGTCCGTTCATGGGGAAGGGCAAATCCAATCGCAGATCGGAACACGCGAGACGGTGTAGCCGCATTTTCCGGCTGGCTTGCCATAGGGTCGGTTTTCAGCCTCCCGCCGCCAACGAGTCGGGCGCGAAGCAGCTGCTAGAACCCGGCCTAATTGCAGAACGGTGCAAGCTGGCACAGGCATCTGAGCTGGGCTCTGCATTCAGCTCCGTTCCAAGATTCCGGCCAACCGCGCCTCATGCCACGCCGGAATAAGTATGATCAATTTCAAATTCGGCAGTTTGACGATTTTCCCTGCTTTAGAACGTCAGGATCTGCTCGCGTCCAAAGTCGCGGAAGCACTTGTCTCGCTGCCAAATGCAAGTGAGATCGGAATAGCTGAAATCAACCCTACGCTTTCTGATACCGCAGTTTTCTGTGCACACTACGGTGTCGCGTTGGACAGTGCCGCCAATTGCGTTGTGCTTGAAGCGGCCCGCGCGGATCGCTCATGGTTTGCCGCCTGCGTGGTTTTAGGAACGACTCGGGCAGACGTGAATCGTCTCGCGCGCCATACGCTTGAGGCACGAAAGGTGTCGTTTGCATCAATGGAGAAGGCGATTACGCAAACCGATATGGAATATGGCGCGATTACGCCAATCGGTCTCCCGGAGGACTGGCCGATTCTAATCGACAAACGAGTTGATGATGCTGATTCCGTGATTATCGGAAGCGGCATGAGAAAACGAAAATCATCGTTCATGGAAGCCTGCTCGGCTCATTGCCGAACGCACGAATTCTCGAAGGATTGGGTCAGACGAAGTAAATGGATGAGGTCGCGATCGATCTTGGCGACAGAACACATGGATGAAGATCAGGCAGCTCTCCCGGAACCGCCTTGATGATGCTAGTGTTTTGCATAATCAAGAGGCGGTTGCCGGCCATTGACTTTTTAACATTCAGCTTACGAGGCCTCATGACCCTTCAGCGTACCTTAGTGTCCACACTCCTCCTCGCGCTCGCCGCACTGCCCTTGAGTTCCAAGCCCGCTCAGGCCGCCGGCGAGGTCACTACACCCAGTGGATTGCGCATCATCGACGTGAAGCCGGGCACCGGACCGGTGCCGCACGCCGGCCAAACCGTGACGGTCAATTACACGGGCTGGCTGTTCGTCGACGGCAAGAAGGGCAAGAAGTTCGACAGCTCGCTCGACAGGAGCGAGCCGTTTTCCTTCACGCTCGGCCGAGGCCAGGTAATCAAGGGCTGGGACGAAGGCGTCGCCACTATGCATGTCGGCGGCGAGCGCACACTGATCATTCCGCCGGAGTTGGGCTATGGCGCGAGCGGTGCCGGTGGAGTCATCCCGCCGAACGCCACGCTGGTCTTCGATGTCGATCTGCTCGGTGTGAAGTAGCGATCGCACGACGGCCGCGACGGAGAACGGACAGTCGAGTGCTTGAAGTGAAATCCGCTGGGAACGGTTTAAAGTTCGATTTTGTAACTCGGATCAACGCCTATTCTCTTGGTAGTCACGTTGAAAACGGCTATTTGCAAACGTCCATACAGTCTCGTACCAGGACGCCTCAAGAGAAAAAAAGCAAAGCGAACCTGCGATTGGGCTCGGTCGTTAGCTTTCAACTGAAGGGAGATGAGTAACTTGCCGGCCGGTGGTCCGCAGACCAACGCCAAGGGACCCGCCGCGACACCGGCAGGTCGGTCGCTGCTCGATGCCGGGAACAGGCTGAAGCTGGGCCTGTTCGGCTTCAACTGCTCCAACGGCCTCTCTCTGACCAGCGCCGAGACGAGTTTCGACGCCTCCTGGGACCAGACGCTGGCGATCGCGCGGCGGGCCGACGAGATCGGCATGGAGATGCTCATTCCGATCGCGCGATGGCGTGGGCTCGGCGGCGACACTGATCCTTTTCGCCGCTCCTTCGAGACGATGACTTGGG
>Ga0335085_10008775_pt1 | contig 15365 bp, 15 predicted proteins | sample Lox_Sample_45_FD_206712 | JGI IMG/M metagenome (GOLD analysis project Ga0335085, IMG submission 206712) | Soil microbial communities from Loxahatchee National Wildlife Refuge, Florida, United States - Lox_Sample_4.5 | ecosystem: Environmental > Terrestrial > Soil > Wetlands | place: USA... | reverse complement strand
CCGCACGCTGAACGCGTACATCGAAGGCGAGGGCGTCGCGAAGCGCGAGAAGATCGCGACCTCTGGGGACGATTCGCGCGAGGGTTTGACCGCCGTCTTGTCGGTCAAGCTCCCGGATCCGAAGTTCTCGTCGCAGACCAAGGACAAGCTCGTCTCCTCGGAGGTCAAGAGCGCGGTCGAGTCGGTCGTCGCGAGCCGATTCGAGGCGTTTCTCCTCGAGCATCCGGCCGAAGCGAAAGCGATCGTGGGCAAGATCATCGACGCCGCGCGCGCGCGCGAGGCCGCGCGCAAGGCGCGCGAGCTCACGCGCCGCAAAGGCGCCCTCGACGTTGCCGGGCTGCCCGGCAAGCTCGCCGACTGTCAGGAAAAGGACCCGGCGCTTTCCGAGCTGTTCTTGGTCGAGGGCGACTCGGCAGGCGGCTCGGCCAAGCAGGGTCGCGACCGGCGCACGCAGGCCGTGCTGCCGCTGCGCGGCAAGATCCTGAATGTCGAAAAAGCTAGATTTGACAAGATGTTACAGTCGGCCGAGGTCGGAACGCTTATCACGGCCCTCGGCTGCGGCATCGGGCGCGACGAGTTCGCCATCGCCAATCTGCGTTATCACCGAATCATCATCATGACGGACGCCGACGTCGACGGTTCGCACATCCGCACGTTGCTGCTGACGTTCTTCTACCGGCAAATGCCCGAGCTCATCGAGCGCGGCCACGTGTACATCGCGCAACCGCCGCTCTACAAGCTCAAGCGCGGCAAGCAAGAGCACTACGTGAAGGACGACGCGGAGCTCAACACATTGCTGCTCACGAGCGCGATGGCCGACGCGCTGCTCTACCCGCGCAGCGGCGCAGAGCCGATTCGCGGCGAGCAGCTCGACAGGCTCGCGCTCCAGTACATGGAAGCGAACTCGATCGTGCAGCGTTGGAGCAAGCGCTACGACAGCAACGTGCTCCGCGCGTTGATGTCGCTGCCGGAGATCACTCCGAGCCAGTTCGAGGACCCCGACTTTCGCCGCCGCTGGAGCGCAGAGCTCGAGCAGCGCCTGCGGGCGATGAACGGCAGCGGTCAGGGGTACCACGTGCATTCGCAGCCGGGCGGCGAGGGCATCGACCCGAGTCTGCTCGTGACCCGGGAGCACCACGGCACGGTCACCACCAAGACGATCCACACGAGTTTCTTCCGCTCGCCCGAATATCGCCGCCTGGCAACCATCGGGACGGCGCTCAAGGACATCATCGGCGAGGGCGCGGCCGTCGAGCGTGGCAAGGAGCGCCGCGAGGTCGCGACCTTTGCCGAGGCGATCGACTGGCTCATGACGCAGGCGAAGCAGGGGCAGACGATCCAGCGCTACAAGGGTCTCGGCGAGATGAACCCGGAGCAGCTCTGGGAGACGACGGTGAACCCGGACACGCGCCGCCTGATGCAAGTGCGAATCGAGGACGCCGTCGCCGCGGACGAGATCTTCACGACGCTGATGGGCGACCAGGTCGAGCCGCGCCGCGAGTTCATCGAGCGCAACGCGCTCGCCGTTGCGAACCTCGACGTCTGATCAGCCGCGGTCGGACGCGAGGCGTGCGACCTGCGCCTCGATCCAGCGCTGTACGTCGTCGTTGATCTGGCGCGCGTCACGACCGGCGGTTGGGATCGGCTCCCCGACGACCACGCGCACGACGCCGGGACGCTTGAGCCAGCCGCGCCGCGGCCAAAAGTAACCCGCGTTGTGCGCGACCGGCACCACCGGCTTGCCGGCCGCGGCCGCGAGCAGCGCGCCGCTCAATCCGTAACGGCGCGTCTGGCCGACCGGCATCCGTGTGCCTTCGGGGAAGATCACGACGCAGAGCCCCTCCGCGAGGCGACTACGTCCCTGCTCGAGCACCTGCTGGACCGCGGCCGCGCCGCCCTTGCGATCGATCGCGATCGGCCTGAAGAACCGCAGCGCCCAGCCGAAGATCGGGATCCATAACAGCTCGTGCTTCAGCACCCAGGTCTGGCGCGGGAAGATCTTGATCTGCGCAAGCGTCTCCCAAGTCGAGGAGTGCTTCATCAGAATGACCGACCCGGCACCCGTGAAGTGCTCGAGCCCCGCGACGCTGTAGGACAGCCGGCAGAGCTTACGCAACAGGAAGAACACAGTGTCGACCCACGCGACGGCCCAGCGATATGGGTCGTTGCGCGGCAGCGGCAGCGTCACGAACAAGAGCAGCGCGTAGACGGGCACCGATACGAACAGAAGGGCGGTGAACACGATCGATCCGAGCCACTGACGCACGGCTCCGCCTAGCCGATCGCGGCGAGCAAGTGTCGTGTCGCGGCGGCGAGATCGTCGAAGACCTCGAGCGAACGCTCGCGGAGCAAGCGCTCCGTCGCGGCGCCCGTCCCGGTCCGGACCAGCAGCGGGCGCGCGCCGACGGCGTCGGCCGCCTCGACGTCGCTCAACCTGTCGCCGATGAACGGCGCGCCGGCGAGCGAGCAGCCGAGGTCGCGCTCGAGCCGTCGCAGCAGCGCGGTCTTCGGCTTGCGGCAGTCGCAGCCTTCATCGGGTCGATGCGGGCAGTAATAGACGGCCGCGAGCTCGCCGCCCGCTTCGCGCACGGCGGCCGCCATCCGCGCGTGGATCGCGCCGAGCGTCTGCTCGGTCAAGAGCCCGCGGCCGACGCCCGACTGGTTGGTGACAACGGCGACGCGGAAGCTCGCTCGGTGCAGCGCCGCAATCGCCTCGAGGCTGCCGGCGATCGGGCGCCACTCCGCCACGGACTTGATGAACTCGCCGGAGTCCTCGTTGATGACGCCGTCGCGATCGAGCACGACGAGCCCGCGCCCGGCCATCGTTAGATGCCGAGCTTCTCGCCGAGGAAGCTCGCGAGCTCGCCGACGCCGACTCGCACTTGCTCGGAGCTGTCGCGCTCGCGCACGGTCACGGAGCCGGCGGTCAACGTGTCGCCGTCGACCGTGATGCAAAACGGTGTGCCGGCCTCGTCCTGGCGCCGATAACGGCGGCCGATCGCGCCCTTCTCGTCGTAGAACACGTTGTAGCGTCGCTTGAGGTTGCGATAGATCGCGAGCGCCTTCTCGGGCATCCCGTCCTTCTTGACGAGCGGGAACACCGCCGCCTTGATCGGCGCGAGGCGCGGATGCAGCTTTAGGACGGTTCGCGGCTCGCCGCCGAGCTCGTCCTCCACGTACGCGTCGCAGAGAAACGCGAGCGCCGCGCGATCCGCCCCCGCCGAGGGCTCGATCACGTAGGGCAGATAGCGCCGCGCCGCCGGGTCGCTCTCTTGGTCGTCGAAGTAACTCAAGTCCTTGCCGCTGAGCTGCGTGTGCTGGCGAAGATCGAAGTCGGTGCGGTTCGCGATTCCCTCGAGCTCGCTGCGGCCGAATGGGAAGTCGTACTCGACGTCCGCGCAGCCGGCGGCGTAGTGCGCGAGCTCGGACGCGTCGTGCTCGCGCAGGTGCAGATTCTCCCGGCGCATGCCGAGGCCGATGTACCAGTTGAAACGGCGCGCCCGCCAGTACTCGTACCACTTCGCGGCTTCCGCGGGACGGCAGAAGAACTCGATCTCCATCTGCTCGAACTCGCGGCTCCGGAACGTGAAGTTGCGCGGATTGATCTCGTTGCGGAACGCCTTGCCGATCTGGCCGATTCCGAACGGCACGCGCACGCGCGCCGTGTCGCAGACGTTGCGGAAGTTGACGAAGATGCCCTGCGCCGTCTCGGGGCGCAGATAGGTCACGTTCGAGTTGTCTTCGAGCGCGCCAACATGGGTCTTGAACATGAGGTTGAACGCACGCGGCGCGGTCAGCGTGCCCGGGGCCGATGCGCCGGGCGCGACCGTCTTTGCGCGCAGGCCCTCGTCGCGCAACGCGTTCGGGACCTCGGCGAGCCGAAGAGCCTTGCCCGGCCGCGTCTTCTGGAGCGCCGCGATGCGCTTCCTGTGGGGCTCTATGAGCTCCGCGACGTCGGTTTTCCCGACCTCGCCCGGCGACGCGAAGTAGACCTCCTCATAGCGCTCGACGGCGCCGTCCGCCGCCGCGAACTCGATTTCGAATACGGCGATCTGATCGGCGCGGTACCGCGCCCGCGTTTCCCGGTCGTCGACCATCGGGTCGCTGAACCCGCCGACGTGTCCGCTCGCTTCCCAGACCTTGGGATTCATGAGCAACGCGCAGTCGAGCCCGACCATGCCGAAGGCGCTCGGGGCGCCCTCGGGCGTGGCGGTTTCGTCGTGGTTCGAGACCATGTCCTCCCACCACGCTTGCTTCAAGTTACGCTTGAGCTCGACGCCGAGGGGACCGTAGTCCCAAGCGCCGTTCAGGCCCCCGTAGATCTCACTCGACGGGAAGACGAATCCGCGGCGCTTGCAAAGCGATACGACCTTGTCCATCGACTCCACGGTTCCGTCCTCCGGCGCGCGCCAAGCCCGGTTTGGAAAAGCGCGCAAGTATAGCGATGCGCCGCGCGGCCCCCAACGTTCGCCCTGCACCGCGTCCGCCGCCCCCTCGTGTGGCCGGCCATGGAGCAGGTTCTTCAATCCCGCACCGCGATGATGCATTATGCGCAACGATGCGCACTGTCCTGGAGCGCGGTCGAGCGCAACTCTGACCTCGTCCTAGCAATAACAATGACCAGCGCCCCACACGGCGCTGGCACAAGAAGTGCACAGTGAGCGGCTCTAATGAACGACGACTGTCCGAGGCCATCCGACGATGACTTCGGCAGCTAGAACGACTTTGCGGATAAAACGGAGGAAACAACATGTCGGTAGCCGACGCTCTCAAGCTCATCAAGGACAAGGGGGTCAAGTTCGTCGACCTTCGCCTCACGGACACTCGCGGCAAGGAGCAGCACGTGAGCGTGCCGTCGCACGTGGTCGACGAAGCGTTCTTCACGGACGGCAAGATGTTCGACGGCTCGTCGATCGCCGGCTGGAAGGGCATCAACGACTCCGACATGATTTTGATGCCGGACGCGGAGACGGCGGTCATCGACGTGTTCACCGAAGAGCCGACGATGATCATCCGCTGCGACGTGATCGAGCCCTCGACCATGCAAGGCTACGAGCGCGACCCGCGTTCTGCCGCGAAGCGTGCCGAGGCGTACCTGAAGAGCACCGGAATCGCCGATCAGGCGTACTTCGGGCCCGAGAACGAGTTCTTCGTCTTCGACGACGTCCGCTGGGCGTCCGAGATGCGCACCGCCTTCTACGCGATCGACTCGAGCGAAGGTTATTGGCAGACGGGCAAGGAGCTGCCCGAGGGCAACCTGGGCCACCGCCCCGGCATCAAGGGCGGCTACTTCCCGGTCCAGCCGGTCGATTCGTTGAACGACATTCGCGCCGCGATGTGCCTCGCGCTCGAGGAGATGGGCTTGACCGTCGAGGTCCACCACCACGAGGTCGCGCAGGCCGGTCAGTGCGAGATCGGCGTCAAGTTCGGCGGGCTCGTCAAGAAGGCCGACGACGTCCTGATGCTGAAGTACGTCGTGCAAAACGTCGCGCACAGCTACGGCAAGACGGCGACCTTCATGCCGAAGCCTCTCGTCGGCGACAACGGCAGCGGCATGCACGTGCACCAGTCGCTCGCGAAGGGCGGCAAGAACCTGTTCACGGGCGACGGCTACGGCGGCCTCTCGCAGCTCGCGCTCAACTACATCGGCGGCATCATGAAGCACGCGCACGCGATCAACGCGTTCACGAACGCGTCGACGAACAGCTACAAGCGGCTCGTGAAGGGCTTCGAAGCGCCGACGCTGCTCGCCTACTCTGCGCGTAACCGGTCCGCGTCGATTCGAGTCCCGTACGTTCAGAACCCGAAGGCCCGCCGCATCGAGGTGCGCTTCCCCGACAGCACGGCGAACCCGTACTACGGCTTCATCGCGATGATGATGGCCGGCCTCGACGGGATCCAGAACAAGATCAATCCCGGCCCGCCGTCGGACAAGGACCTCTACGACCTCGAGCCCGAGGAGGAGAAGAAGATTCCGACCGTGTCCTACTCGCTGACGCAGTCGCTCGAGGCGCTCGACAAGGACCGCGGCTTCCTGAAGGCCGGCGGCGTGCTGAGCGACTCGTTGATCGACGCGTACATCGGCCTCAAGGAGCAGGAGATCACGCGCTTCTCGATGACGCCGCATCCGGTCGAGTTCGACATGTACTACAGCCTCTAACGGAGGCCCACGGCTTCAGAGGTTTTTGTCAAATCCCAAATCGTGGCGGGGTTCTCAGAATCCCGCCCATTGGTTTGGCACGGAAGCCGGATGGCGCTAAGCTTGGAGCATGCGTAAGTGCCTGATCTTACTCTTTGCGTTCACGGCGACTTCGGTGAGCGGGGCACCGGCTTGGACCTGGGTCGACGCCAACGGTCAGGTTCACTACTCCGACACGCCGGTTCCCGGCGCCAAGCAGATCGAGCTTTCCGGCGCGCAGGGCTTCGGCACGGCGCCGCGCGCGCAGACGCAGGGGGCCCAGACGCCCGGAGCGCAGGCACCGAATCAGCAGGCCGCTCGACCGGGCGAGAGATCGGCCGCTGCCACACAGCGGTACCGGACGTTCAACATCGTGAGCCCGAAGCAGCAAGAGACGCTCTGGAACACGGGCTCGACGGTGACGGTGCAAGTGGAGCTCGATCCGCCGTTGCAGGCGGGCCATCACCTCGACGTCTTCCTCGACGGCCAGCGGCGCAACCTCAGCGGCACGGGCACGGACATCGCGCTCGACAACATCGATCGCGGCATCCACTCGGTGCAGGCGGTGATCGTGGACCAGACGGGCGCCGAAGTGCTCCGTTCGCTCGCGACCACGTTCATGGTCCAGCAGACCAGCATCCAGAACCCGCAGAACCCGCAGCGGCCGAGGCCGCAGCCGAAGAGCTAGGCTCGAGGATCGCGGCGGCGTCGGCCCATGCGCCGCGCGCGCCGGCCGGGACGTTCGAGCCCGTCGGCGGGCTGCGCACACCCCGCCGCGCGCCGGACCCCGGGCAAATACTCCAAGGCCTCACGACCGCGCTCGTCGTGCTCGACGACGGGCTCCTGATCGCGCAGATGAACACGGCCGCGGAAAGTCTGCTCGGGGTCAGCGCGCGCCGCGTGACCGGGCGCGCGATCGGCGAGTTCGTGCATCCATCGGCGGAGCTCGTCGCGTTGTGCCAGCGCGCGCTCGCGACGGGGCTCACGTTCGGGCTGCGGGAGCTCACGGCACGGGTCGGCGATCACGAGGTCGTGCTCGACTGCCGCGCGGCACCGCTCGAGCACGAGCGCTTCCTGCTGCTCGAGTTGTTCGACACGCAGCGCGACCGCAAAGTCCGGCGCGAGGCGGCGCTCGTCGCGCAGCAGCAGTTGTCGCGGCGGATCGTGCGCCAGCTCGCGCACGAGGTGAAGAACCCGCTCGGCGGACTGCGCGGCGCGGCCCAGCTCCTCGAGCGCCAGTTGCCCGATCCGGAGCTCAGGGCCTATACCCGCGTGATCATCGAGGAGGCGGACCGGCTCGCCTCGCTCGTGGACGGCATCTTGCGCGCGGGCAGTGCGCCGAAGCTCGAAGAAGTGAACTTGCACCGGATCACCGAGCATGTCGCCCAGCTCATCGAGGCCGAGAAGCCGCCCGGAGTCGACGTCGTGCGCGACTACGACCCGAGCCTGCCGCCGCTGCAGGCCGATCGCAATCAGCTGATCCAGGCGTTGTTGAACATCGCCCGCAACGCGCTCCAGGCCGTCGAGCAGCGCGGGCGCGTGATCTTCCGGACGCGCGCGCTATCGAACTACACGCTCGGCGGCGAGCCGCATCGACTCGTGCTCTCGGTCGAGGTCGAGGACAACGGGCCCGGCATTCCCGAGGAGCTCAAGGAGACGATCTTCTACCCGCTCGTGACCGGCAAGCCGACCGGCACGGGCTTGGGCCTCACGATCGCGCAGGATCTCGTCGGCCGGCATGGCGGGCTCATCGAGTTCACGAGCCAGCCGGGGCGCACGGTGTTCCAGCTGCGCGTACCGGTCGCGGTCGCGAACGGCCACGGCGCGGGTCACGGCGGGGGCCGCGGCTGATGGCGACCCCCGGCTTGAGCGTCTGGGTCGTCGACGATGACGAATCCGTCCGCTGGGTGCTCGAGCAGGCGCTCAAACAGGCGCACATGATCCCGCGCTGCTTCGACTCGGGCCGGCAGTTCTTCGCGGCGCTCGAGCGTGACCGGCCCGACGTGCTCGTCACCGACATCCGGATGCCTGACATGAGCGGGCTCGAGCTCATGGAGAGGCTGGCGCAGACGGACCCCGAGATCCCAGTCATCGTGATCACGGCGCATTCGGACCTCGACAGCGCCGTGTCCGCGTATCAAGGCGGCGCGTTCGAGTACCTGCCGAAGCCGTTCGACATCGACGAGGCGATGGAGCTCGTCTCGCGCGCGGCGCGCCAGCGCAACCGCGGCGCCGCGGAGCAGACTCAGCCGAAGGCGGCGCCGCGAATCATCGGCCAGGCGCCCGCGATGCAGGACGTGTTCAAGGCGATCGGCCGCTTGTCGCGCTCGAGCATGACGGTATTGATTACCGGCGAATCGGGCACGGGCAAGGAGCTCATTGCGCGCGCGCTGCACGACAACTCGCCGCGCGCCGCCGCGCCGTTCATCGCGTTGAACACGTCGGCCATCGCGGCGGAGCTGCTCGAGTCGGAACTCTTCGGTCACGAGAAAGGCGCGTTCACGGGCGCGACCGAGCGGCGGATCGGCCGCTTCGAGCAAGCGAATGGCGGCACGCTGTTCCTCGACGAGATCGGCGACATGTCGCTCGCGCTGCAGACGCGGTTGCTCCGGGTGCTCGCCGAGAGCGAGTTCTTCCGGGTCGGCGGCCAGACGGCGATCCGCGTCGACGTGCGTGTGATCGCCGCGACGCACCAAGATCTCGCGCAGGCCGTCGCGGCCGGCCGGTTCCGCGAGGACCTGTACCATCGCCTGAACGTCATGCGGATCGAGGCGCCGCCGTTGCGCCAGCGGCGCGAGGACATCCGCGAGCTCACGCGCTTCTACCTCGAGCAAGCGGCGAACGAGCTCGGCGTCGCGCCGAAAACGCTGAGCCCCGAGGCGCTCGAGGTGCTGCTCAAGTACGACTGGCCTGGCAACGTGCGCGAGCTCGTGAACGTCTGCCGGCGCCTCACGGTCACCGCGGCGGGCCGCGAGATCGCCGCCCAAGACCTGCCGCACGAGCTCGGCGGCAGCGCGACTCAGCCGAGCGCGGACTGGACGATGGGCCTCGCGCAATGGGCGGAGGGTCAGCTCGCGGTCACGGCCGCGACGCCGCTGCTCGAGGAAGCCCTGCCCGCGTTCGAGCGCACGTTGATCGTGACCGCGCTGCGCCGCGCGCGCGGCAAGCGGCTCGAGGCCGCGAAGCTGCTCGGCTGGGGGCGCAACACGCTCACGCGCAAGATAAAGGAGCTCGGCCTCGAAGGTCGCGTCTAACGCGCCGTGCCGTCGGCGCCCGCGCGCCGCGCGATCTCGGCAATGATCCACTCCGCGAGCTCGAGCGCGGCGCGGCCGTCCTCCCCCGACACCTCGCACGGTCTCCCCTGCGTCACGGCCGCGACGAACGAGCGCGCCTCGGCGAGCAGCGCGTCGCCCTTGTCGAGGCTCCAGCTCTCCGACGCGAGCGCCGCCATGCCTTCGCTGGGCTTGCCGCGCCGCGTCACGCGCCGGACCTCGCCGCCGCCGAAGTCGATCGCGACGTACTGATTCGGCTGGAACACGCGGACCATGCGCTGCGCGCTCGTCGACGCGCGCGACGCGGTCACGTTCGCGAGCGCGCCGTTGGCGAACTCGATCCGCGCGTTCGCGATGTCGACCTCGTCCGTGAGCACCGGGACCCCGACGGCCGAGACGCTGACCGCGCGCGACGCGACCAGCGAGAGGATCACGTCGAGATCGTGAATCATGAGGTCGAGGATCACGTTCACGTCGGCGCCGCGGCCCTTGAACGGCGCGAGCCGGTGGCATTCGATGAAGCGCACGGACGTGAGGCCTTCCCGTGCCGACAGCAGCGCGGGGTTGAAGCGCTCGACGTGGCCGACCTGCAGCTTCAGGCCGCGCCGCGCGGCGAGCTCGTTCAGCTGCGCCGCCTCGCGGCTCGTGCGCGTCATCGGCTTCTCGACGAGCACGTGGACGTCGTGCTCGAGGAAGAACTTCGCGAGCTCGAAATGCGCCGCCGTGCTGGCCGCGATCGTCACCGCGTCGACGAGGCCGACGAGCGCGCGATGGTCGGCGAAGTAGCGCGTCGCGAGGCTCTCGGCCACGGCGCGGCCCGCGGCCGCGTCGAGGTCGCAGACGCCGACGAGCTCGACCTCGTCGAGCGCGCGGTACTTCTGCGCGTGGAAACGGCCGAGATAGCCGACGCCGACGACGGCCGCCCGCAGCTTGCTCATGCGCGCGCGACGCCGCGTTGCGACGTCTTGACGAAGGTCACGAAGTGCGCGATCTGCGGGCTCGGTGTGCAGTCGCGCTCGATTCGCGCGAGCACGTCCTCGATCGTGAGAGCCCGCTCGAGCAGCGCGCGCACAGCGCGCTCGATGTTGCGCCGCTCGGCCGCGTCGAAGCCCGCGCGCTTGAGGCCTACGCGGTTCACCGCGCGCGGCGCGGCCCAGTGGCCTTCGGCGATCGTGAACGGCGCGATGTCCTTGTTCGCGAACGCGCCGGCGGCGAGAAACGAGTACGCGCCGATTCGCGTGAACTGCGTGACGCCCGTGAGGCCGCTCACGAGCGCGTGATGCTCGATCGTGACGTGGCCCGCGAATTGAGCGCCGTTCACGATCACGACGTGCTCCGCGATCTGGCAGTCGTGGCCGATGTGCGTGTACGCCATAACAAAGTTGTCGTCGCCGAGCCGCGTGACGCCGCCGCCCTTCTGCGTCCCGAGGTTGATGCTCACGAACTCGCCGATCCGATTGTGGTCGCCGATCTCGAGCGCGGTGTAAGCGCCGTCCTCGTAACCCAAGTCCTGCGGCGGTCCGCCGAGCACGGCGGCGTGCTGGATTAGATTCCGCGCCCCGATCCGCACGCGCCCATAGCGGCTGCCGATTCGCACGTGCGACTCGACGACCGTCTTCGCGCCGATCTCGACCTCGCCGTCGATCACGCAGTACGGGCCGATCTCGGCGTCCGCCGCGATGCGCGCGCGGCTGCCGACGGTCGCGCTCGGGTGGATGCTCATCGGCTCAGCCGCTGGCGGCCTGGTTCGCGGTCCTGGCGGTTTCCACGCCGCCGACGAGGTCGGCGATGGACGCGACGGCGTTCTTGCGCAGGTACTCGTCGAGGCCCGCGTTGACCTTCTGCGGCGCGAGCGGATCGTAGAAGAGCGCGGTGCCGAGGCCGACCGTGGTCGCGCCCGCGAGCACGAACTCGAGCGCGTCGCGCGCGGTCTCGATCCCGCCCTGGCCGATGATCGGGATGCCGCGGTCGCGGCAGTGCTGGTAGACCTGGTGCACCTTGAGCAGCGCGATCGGGCGGATCGCGGGGCCCGAGAGGCCGCCTTGCACGTTGCCGATGATCGGCGTGCGCGAGTCCACGTCGATCGCCATGCCCATGAGCGTGTTGATCACCGCGAAGCCGTCGGTTCCCGCGTCGATGCACGCGCGCGCGTTCGCCGCGATGTCGGTCTGGTTCGGCGAGAGCTTCGTGATCAGCGGTTTCTTCGTGACCTTGCGGCACGCCGCGACGACGCGGGCCGACATGTCGGGGTAGTTGCCGAACGCGACGCCGCCCTCTTTCACGTTCGGGCACGAGATGTTGATCTCCAGCGCGTCGATCGGCGAGTCGTCGAAGCGGCGCGCGACCTCGGCGTACTCCTCGATCGTCGAGCCGCAGACGTTCGCGATGAACCTCGTTTCCGTGAAGTCGAGCTCGGGCAGGATGTTGCGCACGACGTAGTCGACGCCCGGGTTCTGGAGGCCGATTGCGTTCAGCATCCCGGCCGGAGTCTCCCAGACGCGGTGCGCCGGGTTGCCGAGGCGCGGCGCGAGCGTCGTGCCCTTGAGCACGATCGCGCCGACGTCGGCGTTGCTGAAGCCCTCGATCCGCGTGTACTCCTCGCCGAAGCCGACGCAGCCCGAGAGCAGCACGATCGGCGAGGCGAGCTTCAAGCCGCAGAGCTCGACCGCGAGCCGGCTGCTGGTGCTTCTCGTCGGGGAATCGTCTGGCATGCGGGGTTCCGAGATTGCCGAGGATTATCCGCGACCGCCGCCGCGAACTCCACTCGGCGCCCCGCGGGCTCTATGATCGCGCGGTGTTCCACGTGGTCCTGTTCCAGCCGGAAATCCCGCCGAACACGGGCAATTTGATCCGGCTCTGCGCGAACGTCGGCGCGACGTTGCACCTCGTGCGGCCGCTCGGCTTTGCGCTCGACGAGCCGCGAGTCCGCCGCGCCGGCCTCGACTACCACGAGCTCGCCTGCGTGCGCGAGCACGCCGACTTACCGGCCTGTCTCGCGGCTCTTGGCGCTGCGCGCGTCTTTGCGCTCACGACGCGCGCGACCCATTCGGTCTACGACCAGCGCTTCGCGGTCGGCGACGCGTTCCTGTTCGGCCCCGAAACCAGCGGCCTCCCGCCCGAAGTGCTCGCGCAGTTCGCTCCGCAGATGCGCCTCCGGCTCCCGATGCGCGCGGGCAACCGGAGCCTGAACCTCTCCAACGCCGCGGCCGTCACGGTCTTCGAGGCCTGGCGCCAGCTCGGCTTCCCCGGCGGCACCTGATGGCGACGCGCTTCGCCGCGCGCAAGCTGCCGCGCCACAGAGGCGGCCGGCGGCGGTCGCGGAGCACGACGCGTGCCTCCCGGGGGCGTGTGCGCACAGGGATGTGCGCACCCGAGCCCCAGGGACGGTGTCTTGGCGTCCCCCGGGAGGCATGCGTCGTGATTCGCGACCGCCTGCGATGCGCTCATGGGCGCGGCAGCTTGTGCGCGGCGAAGCGCGTCGCCGTCAGACGAGCTCGTGCGCGATCGGCCGGCGCATCAGCGCCGTGACCGCATCGCGCGGATCGACGTGCTCGTGCAGCACCTTGTAGAGCTGCTCGACGATCGGCATCGCGACGCCGAGCCGCTGCGCGACGCGGTGCACCGCGAGCGCGCCGTTGAACCCCTCGACGACCTGGCCGATCTCGCCCAGCGCCTGCGCGACGCTCGCGCCGCGCGCGAGCGCGAGCCCGAAGCGCCGGTTGCGCGATTGGTCGTCCGTGCACGTGAGCACGAGGTCGCCCATGCCCGCGAGCCCCATGAAGGTCTGCCGCTGGCCGCCGAGCGCGAGCCCCAGGCGCGTCATCTCGGCGAGCCCGCGCGCGATCAGCGCGATCCGTGTGTTCGCGCCGAAGCCAAGCCCGTCGGAGATTCCGGCGCCGATCGCGTAGACGTTCTTCGTCGCGCCGCCGACCTCGACGCCGATCACGTCGCTCGACGTGTAGGCGCGAAACGTGTCGGTGCTGATCGACTCCGCGAGCTGCTGCGCGTAGCCCGAGTTGGTCGACGCGATCGTCATCGCGCTCGGCAGCCCCGCGCCGACCTCGCGGGCGAACGTCGGGCCGGACAGCACGGCGGTAGGCAGTTCCTTGGGAAAAAGCTCGGCGACGACTTGATACGGCAAGAGGCCGGTCGCGAGCTCGAAGCCTTTGGTCGCCCACGCGAGCCGCGCCACGGGCAGCGGCCGCAGCGCCTCGAGGAGCTGCCGGAACCCTTGGCTCGGGACGACGACGAGCGTGTTCTCGGCGCGCTCGACGGCCGCGCGCAAGTCGCTCGTGACCTCTAGGCCCTGCGGGAACGGAGCGTCGGGCAGGTACCGCTCGTTGCGGCGTGCACGCGCGAGTCGGTCGACGTGCTTGGGCTCGCGCCCCCAAAGCACGACCGGGTGACCTGCGCGCGCGAACTGGATGGCGAGCGCCGTACCCCAGGAGCCGGCGCCGAGCACCGTGATCCGAGTCGCGCTAATGAGTCTCCCCGGCGCCCGGCGCGCCGCCGCCGTTGCGCCCTGCGCGCTCCCGCACCGCCTGCGCGTACAGCGCTTCGAAGTTGATCGGTTGCAGCAACAACTGCGGGAATCCGCCCTTGGCCACCACGTCGGCGATCGCCTCGCGCGCGAACGGGTAGAGCGTGTTCGGGCAGAAGCTGCCGACGAGCAGCGAGTGCTCGTCGGCTGTGTAGCCGAGAATGGAGAAGATCCCGGCCTGCGCGATCTCGATCAGGAACAACGTCGAGTCCTGGTCCTTCGCCTCGACGGTCAGCGTGAGCGTGACCTCCTGCGTGTTCGGCGCGATTTCTTGCGCGCTCGTGCGGATGTTGAGCTGGGTCTGCGGCGTGACGTTGGCGGTGAACACGGCCGGAGTCTTCGGCGACTCGAAGGACAGGTCCTTCACATAGATTTTCTGGAGCACGAGTTGCTTCGGCGCCGCCGCTTGGGGTTGTTGGTCTGCCATGGTGAGTCCGATTCGTTCTTCTCTGATCCTAGGGTTGTGGTGTGCTCGGCTTGGCCGCGAGCAGGTCGTTGAGCTCGCCGCTCGCATCGAGCGCGCTCAGGTCGTCGAAGCCTCCGATGTGCCGGCCGTCGATGAAGATTTGCGGAACGGTCCGGCGTCCGCCGCTCTCCTCGATCATCTTGCGCCTTTGCTCGGGATCGAACATCACGTCGATCTCCGTGTACTCGGCGCCTTTGTCGGTGAGCAGCCGCTTCGCGGCGCCGCAGTAGCCGCAAAACGGCGTCGAGTAGACGATGATCCGGTTCGCGGCCACGGTCATTTCACGAGCGGCAGGTTGTCGGCGCGCCAGCCGCCGATCCCGCCGCGCAGGCTGAACGCGTTCGGGTAACCGGCCTTGCGCAGCAGGCTCGCGGCCTTGCCTGACAACCCGCCGTTCTCGCAGACCGCGAGCAGTATCCTATCCTTCTTCTTCGCGATCGCTTCGTCGCCTTGCTGGATCTTCTCGAGCTCGACGTTGCGCGCGTTGACGATGTGGCCGGCCTCGAACTCCGCGGGCTTGCGGACGTCGATCACGAGCGCGCCTCTATTGATGAGCCGCACGGCGTCGGCCGCGGACACGTGCGTGACGCCGCCGGCCCTGAGGCGCAGCTCGTAAAACATCACCGCAACGCCCGACGCGATCAACGCGGCGAGCAGGAACGGGTGGTGGTTCGCGAACTCGATCAACTGACTCACGGGCAAGCTCTCGGCGGTCGACGCAGGACGTGAAAGTATAGCAGCGCGTGCACGGGCGGCCGTTGGCGGCGCGTGAAATCGCGGCCTCGGAGCGACTACACTGCGGCCCCGTATGGACAGCGACGGTCGAGCCGGGGCGCGCCGCGGCAGGTTCGCGCTCGCGGCGGGGCCCGCCGCGCTCGTCGTCTGCCTCGTCTGCCTCGGCGCCGCTGT
>Ga0335085_10008774_pt1 | contig 15373 bp, 9 predicted proteins | sample Lox_Sample_45_FD_206712 | JGI IMG/M metagenome (GOLD analysis project Ga0335085, IMG submission 206712) | Soil microbial communities from Loxahatchee National Wildlife Refuge, Florida, United States - Lox_Sample_4.5 | ecosystem: Environmental > Terrestrial > Soil > Wetlands | place: USA: Florida... | reverse complement strand
ATGCAGCGAACGCACCGCCTCATCGGCATCGTCCTCTTCGATCATGAAGCTCATGTTGATTTCGCTCGCGCCCTGCGAAATCATGCGCACGTTCACGTGCCGGATGGCGTTGAACACCTGCGCCGCGATGCCGTTCTGGCCGCGAATATCCTCGCCCACCATACACACCAGCGCCTTTTTCCCTTCCAAGGTCACATCGGCCAGCGCGCGCAAATCCTCGGCAATCGCCGGCAGGCTGGCATTCGAGTCCACGCTCAGCGAAACCGAAACTTCGCTGGTCGAAACCATATCCACCGCACACTTATGCTTGTCGAAGACGGCGAAAATCTTGCTCATGTAGCCGTGCGAAAGCAGCATGCGGCTGGCCACAATGTCCATGATGGTCAGCTTCTTTTTCACGGCGATGGATTTGAACGGGCTCTTGCAATGCGGCGCCAGCGAGATGATGCGCGTCCCGTCGCAGGCCGCGTTGCGGCTGTTCAGCACCTGCACGGGGATGTTCTTTCTCACTGCCGGTAGAATCGTGGCCGGGTGCAGCACCTTGGCGCCGAAATAAGCCAGCTCTGCCGCCTCCTCGAAACTGATTTCTTTCACCCGCAGCGCATCCGGGCAGACGCGCGGATCAGCAGTCATGATGCCGTCCACATCGGTCCATATCTCGATGGTCTCAGCGTTCAGCGCCCCGCCCACCAGCGCGCCGGTGTAATCGGAGCCGCCGCGCCCCAGCGTGGTCGTCAACCCGGCTTCGTTCGACGCGATGAATCCGCCCATCACCGGCACTTTACCTTCGCGCACCAGCGGCAGCAACTGCTCCGGCGCGCGTTTTTCAATGATGTCGTCCTGCGGCGCCGCCTTCTGGAATTCGGAATCGGTGATGATGAACTCGCGCGCATCGGCGTGCGCTGCGTCGATGCTGCGCTCTCTGAAGGCAGCGGCCACGATGCGGCTGGATATGCGCTCGCCGTAGCTCACAATCAGGTCGGAGAGCCTCGGCGTGAGTTCGCGAATTACCGCCAGCCCGCGCAGCACTTCATCGAGTGCATCGAATTTTTCGTCGATCAGCCTGATCAGTACGGCGTTTTCGGCCGCGTTCTTTACCAGCTCTGCGGCGGTGTTTCGGTGCCGCAAGCGCAGTTGCGAGCTGATGGCCAGTGCGCCGGTGCGATCACCCTGCGAAGCTGCATCGGCAGCGCGCAGCAACTGGTCGGTCACCTTGGCCATGGCGCTCACTACCACCACGGGATTCTTGCCCTTGGCCAAGCGCCCGGCCACGATGGCCGCTGTCCGCCCGATAGCAGCCGGATCCTCGACCGACGTGCCGCCAAACTTCATCACTACCAGGTTCATGATTCGTCCCAATTTTATTGCCGGAAAGCCCGATCCACTCTTCGCGATCTGCCTTCAGCTTACCGGTTCTCAGCCTCGTGCCGCAGCCGCGGCTGCAGGTTCCAGTTTGCCCAGGCTTGCCAGCATTTCGGCATTTAAAATTGTTGCTCCGGCCGCGCCGCGCACGGTGTTGTGTGAAAGCATCACAAACTTCCAGTCCAGCACTTTGCATGGCCGCAGCCGTCCCACCGTCACCGCCATGCCCTTGCCGCGATTGCGGTCCAGCCGCGGCTGCGGGCGATCATTTTGCTCCACCCACTCTATCGGCTGTTCGGGAGCGAACGGCAATCCCAGTCCTACCAGCGGTTTGAATTCCGCCCACGCTGCCAGAATATCTTCGCGCGTCACGGGCCTTCCCAGCTTCTTCCCCAATTTGATGGACACACACTCCGTATGCCCGTCGACCACAGGAACGCGGTTGCAATGCGCGGTCACCCTTGCAGGGAGCGGGGTTACGGTTTGGCCCTTCAAACTACCGAGGAGCTTCAGCGTCTCCGCCTCCATCTTCTCTTCTTCGTTGCCGATAAATGGAATCACATTGTCCAGAATGTCCATGGAAGCCACGCCGGGATAACCCGCGCCGGACACGGCCTGCATGGTGGTTGCAAAAATCTGCTCGATGCCGAACCGTTCCTCGATCGGTTTGAGCGCCAGCACCAGTCCAATTGTCGAGCAATTCGGATTGGTGACGATGTAGCCGCCGGACTCTTTGCGCGACGGCTGCTCTTCGATCAGGTGCAGATGATCGGCATTGACCTCGGGAATCACCAGCGGCACGTTGGGCGTCATGCGGAAGGCACTTGAATTTGAAATCACAGCGCAACCGGCGGCGGCAAACTTCGGCTCCATTTCGCGGGCAATCGCAGCGTCCACACTGGCAAAAACGATCTTCGGCGCGCCCTCCGGCTCTGCCGGAGCCACGGCCATCTTCGCGATCCGTTCGGGCAGCGGTGTATCCAGCCGCCACTTCGCGGCCTCGCCGTAATTTTTTCCACTCGACCGGTCGCTGGCCGCAAGCCACGTAATCTCAAACCAGGGGTGGTTTTCGAGCAGTTGAATGTAACGCTGGCCAACCATTCCGGTCGCGCCCAATATGCCAATGGGGTATTTGTTTTTCATGTCCTTAACACTCTAGTGTACAGGAGGATTCGTTCATCCGCAGCCCTTGCGGGACCATTCCGGTACACCGATTCGAGCCTGATTCCGTCTCTTTGCAGGCCATTGAAACCCAGTACCAGATCAGGAATTGGTGGAGGGAGAGTTGATGTTCTTAAGTGCTCCGCCGCGGCGAACCGCGGCGAACGGCGCCTTGCAAACTGCCGATTTCACCGCGTTCTTGGTTCCAAATCCGGCCTAATGCCTTATTCCCTATTGACGATAAACACGGGAAGGAGCGCTCCAGGATGAACCTGAAGCAAATCACCGGCTTGGCTCAGTCGCGCTCTCCCGACGAGAGTCCGGTAGTGCTGTCGAACCCGGAAAGGTTCATCACCCTCGTTGTGGAGGGTGCGGCGCGGGGCGTTCCCGAGATTGACAGCGACGCGTACAACGCCTTTCGCGCGAACATCGGCAAACTGGCCTTGCAGCTTCCCGACCGCCTCCCCGACGACGAGAAGCTGGCGCAAATTCGTTCCGTCGTGCTTGAATTTGAAGGCTATCGGAGAGCCGGTGAAGACGAGTTGCGCAACCGCACCGCCGGTTGGCGGTCGCTGGTTTGCTTTCTTTTTCGCGATCTGCTCAAGAGCCTGGGCATCGATTCCACCATTGAAAAGCCCGATCAACTGCTCCGCGCAATCGGCGGCATTATGACGGCCGCGCAGATCGAAGACCTCCGCGCGCGGATTGAATCCTTCCTGCATCCCTCGGGTGAGAACTCGGCACCGCGTGAGGCATCGCGGTTCCAGACTGCCGACCACACGACTGCCAACGACAATGCGGCCGGCCTGCGCGGAGGCGGCAGCGCCATTGAGCACCTCAGGCAAATCATCGATCGCGGCGGCAAGGGATTCATCGTTCTCTTCCGTCTCAGTTGCCTCAATATGATCAACCAGCGCTTCGGCCCCGAAGCGGTGGAAGACTGCCTGATGGCTGTCGCTGCATTCCTCACTCAAAGCCTGCACTCAGATGACGCCATCTATCACTGGAGCGACTCTTCGCTTCTGGCCATCCTGCAGGGGCGCGCCAATGTGCAAATTCTCACCGCAGAACTGGAACGTATCGTCTTCCAGAACCGCGAAACCAGCGTCAACATCGGCGGTCGCGCCACCATGCTGCGCATTCCTCTTACCTTTGACATCACTCCCATCGAACGCCTGCAAAGCCCCGACGATCTCTACAAGATCACATTGATTGCCAACAACCGGAGTGCACGATGAATCAGAGTGCCGCAACGTTGCCGGCCGCGCCTGAATGCGCCCTGGCGCGTGAAATCGACGAACTGCCCCTGCCTTACATCGAAATCGACGCGCAAGGCCTCATCACGCGCGCGAATCGCGTCGCTCTGGCCCTGCACCATCCCGAGCAGGGCGAACTCATCGGCAAATGCGCCTGGGACACGATGGCCGTCGACGAAAAAGACTTCAGCTCGGCTGCGTTTTTGGCGCACATGGAGTCGGGCGAAGAGCCGCACGTTGCTACCCGTTCTCTCTTCGACCGCTCCGGGTCATTCCGCACCTACCAGCTGCATCGCAGCCTTATTCGCGACGCGGCGGGAAGGCCTGCGGGAATGCGCATCGTCGGCGTAGACATAACCGAGACAACGAAAGCGCTGGAGGAGGCCCGCCGCGCGCGGCAATGGCTCGAAAGCGCTATGATCTCTCTGGCTGAAGCCGTCATCCTCACGGATAGTCTCGGCGTCGTTCGTTCCGTCAACCCCGCCGCTGAAGAGCTTTCCGGCTGGTGCGCCTGCGGCCTCATCGGCAAAACCATCGATGAACTCTTGCCCACACAGGCCTTCCCGCCCGGCGGCGGCGCTTTTCTCGATCTTCACGCTCTCCTCGACCGTCCATGTAAAGGAAACGCCTTTCTGGTCACACGCGATCGAAAGGAAATCAGGGTCGAGATCAGCACCTCGCCCATCCTCCATCAGGGATCTGGCTCAATTATTGGTATAACCGCGCTCCTGCGCAAAATTTGAGAGCGCGGTGTGGCGGGCTCAATCGCGCGGAGTGCGTCAGAATTTGTGTGTGCTATTTCTCTTGTGAAGGCGATTTTCCCGGATCGTCGGTTTGAGCGGCTGAGTCTGCATCGAGTTCGTGCTCGTGGCGATATTGCTCGACCGGCATCTTGCCGTCCCACCAGGCCCAGTTCATCGGGTAAACATCGGGATCGAAGAAGACCTGGTAGAAATGCCATACGATAATGGCGAGCGTAGCCAGAATCGCTTCATAAAAGTGGATGGCGGTAGCCACGTCGACCCACCAGCGCGACAGCAGGTTGCCCACCCAAACCTTAGCCCAGATCATGATGCCGGTGAGGCCCATCAACGCCGTACCCCAGACCAGCGCCCAGTACTCGGCTTTCTCGGAGTAGCTGAAGCGGCCGAATTTTGGCTTTTCGCTGCTCAGGCCCAGATAGTAGCGCATGGCGGCCCACACATCGAATGCATCTTTAGGCATGGGCATAAGGTCGCGCAGCAGCCGCCGGCCTTCACGCGCGATAGCGAGATAGAAGACGTGATAAATGCCGTCGCCGATCAGGACGCAGCCCGCGATGCGATGGATGATGCCTCGCAGGTTCTCGCCTATCCCCAACGTGTCCGCAAACCAGGAGTCGGGGAACTTAAGCGCAAAGCCGGTAATAACCAGTACGACGAAGCTCGAGAGCAGGATCAGATGCTGCCATCGCTGATTGACGCTCATGCGCACCATAAAGGGATTCATCATGCGCCGGCGCGCGGCCGTTTTGCTGCGCCAGATGATGGCGTTGTGCAGGAACATGACGCCGATGACGACAAGGATGAGGGGGATGTAGATCCAACGCACCCAACGGACGGCTATGGAATCGATGTCGCGGGAATGAGTGCCGTCCTGAAGGTGAACCGGGGTGCGCGTGAACTTTTGCGTCACGCCTTTGTGGCACTTACCGCAGGTTACGTCCAGGTTGGCGCGATTGATGGTCGAGCGCGGATCACTCGAAGGCAGAATATTGTGGACGCCGTGGCAACTGGAGCAGTTGGCGGCGACCACCGAGCCGCCTTCAGCGGCCAGGCCGTGATAGCTGTCGAAGTACGTGGCGACGCGGTTCGAGGGCACGCCTAGCTCCTGCGACAGGCGCACACCTTCGTGGCAGCGGGCACAGATGTCGCGGGAAAGATTCTGCTCCGCCACCGGCGCGTTGGGATTGGAGGGCGCCTTGATGGTGTGAATCCCGTGACAATCGGTGCACGTCGGCGCCAACTGGTTGCCGCGCGCGATGGCCTGCCCGTGAATACTCTGCATGAACGTGTTTTCGATGTCCGTGTGGCACTGGCCGCAGGTGGCCGGAACGTTGAACTTGGAGATCGGCGATTTGGGGTCGCTGGCGGGGAGAATCTCGTGCGTGCCATGGCAATCCGTGCACACCGCGGCTTTTTGCGATCCGTTGGCGACGGCTCGGCCATGTACGCTGTCCTGATAGGAGAGGAAGGGCTGCGCGCTGCCGCCGTTGGTCTCCATGAGAAACTTTTGCCCATGACAGCGGCCGCAGGTGGCGGGAATGTTGGCGTGATTGATGGGCGACTTGGGATCGCCCGCGCCCTCAATTTGGTGAACGTCGCCGTGGCAGTCCTGGCAACTGGCGGGAATCTTTCCGCTCTTGTCCACTTTTGCGTGGATGCTGTGCGCGTATGCCTGACCAGCGTCGGCGTGACACTGTGCGCAGCGCACCTTCTGAGGGGGCGTCTCATGCCCCAGGCTCTTCACATCCTTGTGGCAAGCCACACAGGAGAACATGCGGCCGTGGATGGAATGCTTGAACTTGCTTTGGTCGACAAAGAGGCTGACCGTCGCTCCGCTCTTGTCCGTGGTGGTGAGCGTGGGGTCGGAGTGGCAGGTGAGGCAGTCCGCGTCCTTGAGCTTTTGAGCAGCGTTCGCGGTCGAGGCCCAGGCAACCAAAAAGAATATCAGCGTGTAAATAAAAGTATTTCGGCCTACGTTCACTCTTTAAGGAGAGGCTTTCGCGAAAAATCCTGCCGTGACTGGAGTCACAGGTCGCGTGTGGAGGCATTGCGCCGCCTCATCCAACCGCCAGATGGCTTCAGGCACACGCTAACCGAAGTACGCCGTCAGCGTAAGCACCAGCAGCAGCAGCCCGATAAAGATCGCCGTGTATCCGACCACTTTGGAAAAGCTGATCTGCCAGGTTCCCGGCGCCTCGGCAAGGCGCTTCTCCAGCTTTCCTTCCCTGGCAGCCCTTTCGTACTCCAGCGGGCGCTTGGTCTTAAATTCTTCCTCGCTCTCCACGCCGGTAAAGATCACCATATCCATGGGGAAGCTGTCGGGGCGCAGGTGCGTATTGACGAAGTGAATGGAGAAGATGAAGAGAATAGCAAGCAAGCCTTCTTCGGAGTGAATCACCAGCACGGCGTTCAACGCCCAGCCGGGCAGGAAGTGCGCGAAAAACGGCGCGAACCACATGGCGTAGCCGGAGAAGCCGATGACCACCATGCCCCAGAAGACGGCCCAGTAGTCGAACTTCTCCCAATAGGCGTAGCGCTCGAACTTCGGCTTGGGGCCGAGGCCGAGGAACCAGCGCACGTGACCGAAGAGATCCTTGACGTCCTTCCAGTTGGCCACCATCGAGGTTGGTCCCCAGAAGATTCCCTTTTCACGATGCATCACGCCACGCGTGAAGACGTCTCTGAGGTGGATGAGAAACGCCAGGGTGAGGACCACGGCGCAGAGCTTGTGAAAGAAAAGAATCGCTCCGAATCCGCCTACGGCGCGGGCCACCGCGCGCGCCCAAATGCTGTCGCTGAAGCGCAAGCACATTCCCGTCGCCGCCAAGCCAAGAAAAGTGGTGAACAGAGTCGCGTGGAGAAATCGCTGGCCGGCTGTGAAGCGCATGAAGTACCGGCCCTTCGCGCCGCCACGCTCTCCTCCATTCCCCGCCGCTTGCTCCAACTCAGGCATCTTTTCCTCCATTCCCCGCCTTCTTCCTGACCTGCTCGTACCGCGAGCGGACGAGCCATAGCAGGGTATGAATCACAAAGAAGGTGAGCACGCCGATCAGCAGCACATTCATAAACAGCCGCACAAAGTAGAGGCCGGGATTGAGCTTGCGGTTGCGCGGGTTGGCATGGGGCTGATACTGCACGAAGCTCAGGTTGGCGCCGGCATGGCACTTGCCGCAGGTCACGACCAGGTTTGCCTTATTGATCGGCGAGGCGGGATCGGATGCGGGCCTCACGTCGTGCGCCCCGTGGCAGTCCCAGCAGCGCGCCGTCTGCACGTAGCCGCCCAGCAACCCCAACTGCGAGTGGAAGGTGTCGTGGTAAGTGGAGAGCTTCTCCTTGTGGCACGAGCCGCAGATGGGTGTCGACTGCATGCGGAAGGTTGCTTCTGTCGGCTGCAAAATCGCGTGTGCCGTGTGGCAGTCGGTACAGACCGGCGCTTTTAGGTCGCCCTTGGCGATCGCCTCGCCATGAATGCCCGCATCGTACTCCGCTACGATCTTTGCGTGGCACTTGCCGCAGGTTTCGGGAATATTGGTCTTGTAGGTGGCGCTCTGCGGATTGTTGTGGCTGAGAATGTGGTGCGATCCGTGGCAACTCTGGCAGTTGGCCGCCACCAACAACCCTTCATCGCTCAGCGCAAAGCCATGAATGGAGTCCACATACTCCCCATAGACATTGGCCAAACCGTATTTCTTGGCCAGCGCCGGGTTGCCGTGGCACGAACCGCAGGTGCGCGGGATGTTCAGCGGATAAACCGCCGACCTGGGATCGTCCTTGGGAAAAATGGAGTGAGCGTTTCCGTGGCAACTGGTGCAGGGATGTTCCTTTCCATCGGCGTGGACGCTGGTGGCCAGCGCCGACGCCTGATCGGCGTGGCAGGTCTTGCACTCAACCGGCGCGATCTTCGCCGGATGCGGATAGCCCTTGATATCGGCGTGGCAGTTCGTGCACTGCAGGCTGCCGTGAATGCTCGCGCTGAACTTTTGACCGTCAACCGCGATGCTGTGCCCCTCGCTGTCGGTCATGCTCTGGTCGCCGTGGCAACTCAGGCAGTCAGTTTGTGCGCAAAGCACGCCGGGCGCGATGGCGACGGCCAGCACAGCCAGAGCAGTTACCCAAAAGGCACGGCAGGCGGTAAAGCGCAATTTCCCCAATACGGCTTCAAGCGGCATGATCTACGACCGTCATTTCGAGGAGTTCTCACTTACGAGAAAACGATAGAGTGAGGGTCAGCCGCAGTGATAGGCGTCACGAGCACCGCGATTTAGATCACATTACAGGACCGCGCGACACCGCGCCTTGATCGGCCTGCGGCTGATTCGCGCTGTCCCTCCCAGCCCCTCCCGGTGATGTAGGTCACATGCCGCCTCCTGTCCCGTCGAAGAAAATGAATGGACTACTATAACGGATTAGGAGTTGGTGTACGGTGAGTTGATGCTCTTGTGTGTTCCGCCGCGGCGGACCGCGGCGAACGGAGCCGTGCACACAAGCAAATTCCCTAAGTAAATTCCTAATCCGGTCTGAGGAGTTATTCGATGGGCACAGCTGCGTCTACCGAAACAAAAACCATGCTCACCCTCCCTGGGGATGAGGTGAGGCAAATTCTCTGGCGCTATGCCGACCGGTTCGACCTGCAGATGCTGGTGCAGTCGGCGCGCGGCGTGGCGCGGGGCACTGTGGCGCGTCTGGTTGCCGCCGGCGAGCGTAATACCCACGAGTGGACCGCCGGCAAAGACGAGATGATGGACGCCTTTGACAGCGCCGGGATCACGGCAGCGTTTATGGAGCCTGAAGAGGGCGGATTCATCGCCGGACCGAAGAACCTTGCGCTCGGTCTGGCGGCCTTCGAGCTCGCATGGGTCGACGGCGGCGCGGCAACCGCCAGTCTCGCCGGATTTCTCGCTCTTTCGCCCATCCACGAGCGCGGCACGCCGGAGCAGGTTGCCCGCTACAAGAAGCTTGCCGCCCCTCCGCAGCCCGGCGAAGACCGCAAGCCCTGGCGCGGAGCCTTTGCGCTCACCGAGCCCATCCCTTATGTGGGAGTCGATGCCGGCATGTTGAGCGGCAAGCTGCGCGTTATCGAGTGGAAAGACGGCGCCGAACCCACCCTGCAAGTCGACAAGCGCGGCCGCTTCATCACCGGCATCGCCTTTGCCAACTTCGTTACCGCGGCGGTCAACTCCGATGACGAACGGATTAAGGGCAGTTGCATGGTGATTCTGGAAGAGGGCGACGAAGGCGCGTTCGACCGCGGGACGGCTACCAAGAAGCTGGTCCATCAGCTCTCCTCGACCGGCGACCCCGTCTTCAATCTCAAGATCCCGGCCAGCCGCATCGTGGGCGGGTACACGGTGAAAGACGGCGTGATCGTCCCCAACTTCAACCATAGCGAAGTCATCGAAGCCGTCTTCCGCCGCACCCGCGTGCCAGTGGGCCTGATGACGGCGGCCAAGCTGCTTTCGGCGGTCGAGCCGGTGATCCGCTACCAGCGCCAGCGTTACCGCGGGGCCGAGGGCGCAAAACCGGGCTCTGTGCGCTACGAGCAGGGCATTCAGCAGCGCGAAGACGCGCTGCACCGGTTGGTGGATGTGTGGGCTGCCGGCGAAGCCGCATCGTCGCTCGGGTTTGCCGCGGCGCGGCTGTTTGACGTGCTCGATCCTCTGGAAAAACAAAAGACGGCAACCCTCAAGGAGCGCGGAGTCGCAGGCGGACGCGCGGAGATGAAGGCCCTGAAAGAGAGCGAGCAACGGGCGGTCGAGTTGACGGGGCTTGGAAAAGACAGCCCCCGCCGCGCCGAGCTCGAAGCCGATCCGCTGGTGCAATATGTACTGAAAGACGCCGAGGCTAACGTGCTATGCCCGGCCACCAAGCTCTGGAACACCGGCCACGGCGCCAACATGTTGCGCGAGGCCGTCAGCCTGATGGGCGGCTACGGCATTACCGAAGACTGTCCCGGCTTCCTGGCCAACAAGTGGATGGACGCGCAACTCGAAGCCACCTATGAAGGCCCTGAAGCCGTTCAGCGGCGCCAGTTGACCGTCACCATGACCTCCGATGTGTTCCTCGCCCAGTTCCGCGCGTGGATGCGCGAGATGCGCTCGATCGCCAGCGATCATCCCGGCAGCGGCGCCTGCACATTGGCCTCGGCCATGAACCTGTGGGCGTGGACGCTGAACTATCTGCAAAAATCCACTGACCCTTCGGGCGCCAAGCTCTACCACGGACAGCGGCAGGGCGTTACGTTTGCCTTGGCCGATGCTCTCAGCTGGCTGATGGCCTCGCGCTGCCAGATTCTCGATGTTATGGAGCTGGAGGCGCGCGGAGCCGCTGACGCCGTGGCAGCCGAAGGCCTGGCCGGAACCGTGCAATTCCTCAGCGACCTGTGCCACACACAGGCTGCGCAGGCGGCGGGCGAGGTCTCGCGCATCTGCGCCGAGCTGGTCTTTGGCTACAACCAGCACCCTTCGTGGGATGAGGAGGAGCATAGAAACTGCTTCCTCGCGAGCGAGCTGGAAGAGCTGGAAGAGACGATGCCGGGCATCACGGCCATGGCCGTGGATGTGCTGGCGGCCGACGGCAGCCATCCGAAAAAGGCCGGCCCCTGCGCGGTTTGCGCGGGCCCAAGCGAATTCCTGCGCCTGCAAAGCAAACTGACGACGTGCCTGACAGGCGCGCGGCTGGCCAAGGATCGCGCTGCCGAAACCGCAAGTAAAGTCATGATTCCCGAAGCACTGGATTACCCGGCATGAGCTCCGCGGCGCAGCCAACCGAATCCGACCGCCAGACGATGGAAGTCGACATTGCCTGCGCGGGATTTGGCCCGGCGATGGGCGGATTTCTGACCACGCTGACGCGAGGCTGGAGCGAGAACCCGGCCGATCCTGCCTTTGAGAGCCGCGTCGCGCCCGGCATGCCTTTGCAGGTGCTCTGCTATGAGCGCGCCGACGATCTTGCCGCCGGCGTCAGTGGCGTCGTCACCCGCGCCGAGGGAATCCGCTCAAGCTTTCCTACGCTCGATCCGGCCGAGATTCCAATGGCCGCAGCGATCAGCAAGGAGCGCGTCTTTTACCTGCTCGATCCCATCGGCGCCAGCCGCCGCTCCGCGCTTTTGCGCTTTGGAGATTTTTTGCTTCGGGTCAGTAAGAAGTTGTGTCCCTATGATGCCTTCGAGCTGCCCTGGATTCCCGCCTTCCTGCACAAGCACGGTGGACTGGTGCTCTCCATCGGCCAGTTCAACCAGTGGGTCGGCTCACAACTGATGGCGAGCGGCCTGGTCCAGATCTGGCCCGGCAGCCCGGTAGCTGGTCCAATCTTCGCTGAGAACCTCGACCAACAGACAAAAGGCGTGGCCGGACTTCGCCTCGCAGATCAGGGTGTCGACAAGCATGGCGCGCCGGCTGACGGATTCATGGCCGGAATGGACGTGCGCGCGCAGCTCACCGTTGTGGGCGACGGCCCCGTGGGCGCGGTCGGCCAAAAACTCGACGAGCGCTTCGGTCTGCCCCCCGGCCATGCTCGCCGCGAGTGGGCACTGGGCATGAAGTTCGTCATTGAACTGCCGGAAGACACGAAGCTCGAAGCGGGAACGGTCTGGCACACCTTCGGATTTCCCGAGCCGGAGATCTTCGGGTTCCTCTACGTGCATCCTGAGCGCCTCGTCTCGGTCGGCATCTTCGTGCCCTCATGGATGGGCGATCCGGCGCGCACCGTCTATCGCTACCTGCAGCATTACATCCAGCACCCACTCCTGTGGCGGCATCTGAAGGACGGCACGCTGCGCTCCTGGGGCGCCAAGTCGCTTGAAGAATCAGGCCAGCACGGCGAGCCGTTTCTTACCGGGGAAGGGTTCGCGCGCATCGGCGAGGGTTCCGGCTCGACCAATATGCTCACCGGTTCCGGCGTGGACGAGGCCTGGACCACGGGCGCGCAATTGGGCGAAGCTGTGCTCGAACTCCTGCGCGAAGCGAAGCCTTTCAGCCAGGAAAATCTGGCCGCAACCTATGAAAAACGCCGCCGCACAAGCTGGGTGGAACGCGGCGCGTGCCAGGCCAGGAACGCACGCAACGGCTTTCACCTCGGCTTTATTCGCGGACTTATCGGCATGGGTCTTGCCGGACTCAGCGGCGGCCGCTTTTCGCTCAAGACGCACATTCCGCCCGCACCCAGGCAGATTCGCCGGCACGGCATGTCTGAAACAGCAGGCCTCAATCTGAAGCAGGCCGCCGCGCTGGCATTAGCCGATAACCGCCCGCTCCACGATGCGCTGATGACCGCGCGCGGCTGGCCCGAGATTGCCTTTGACGGCCGCTTGCTCGTCTCACAACAGGATGCGTTGCTGATGGGCGGCAAGGTGCAAGCCATGCCGGGATTCGCCGATCACGTCGTGTTTCTCGACCGGCAGCAATGCATCACCTGCGAAGAAAAGACCTGCATCGCCATGTGTTCCGGCCAGGCCATCATGCTGGGCGACGACGGCGCTCCCGCATTCGAGCGCGAGAAGTGCGTCCATTGCGGCGCGTGCCTGTGGAACTGCGCGCACTCGCCCGACGGCGAGCGGTCCAGCATCGCGTTCACGGCCGGCTCGGGCGGGCTGCATAGCGCGGAAAACTAGCTATCAGCTATCAGCTTTCAGCCGTCAGCAATACGGCAAGTGAGGATAGATTCGCCGCTACGACTGAGACCAACAAGAGAACCTAAATGGCACAAAACTTCCGCGATCTTGTCGTTTGGCAGAGAGCCATCGAATTGACTGTATGCGTATACAAGCTGACCTCGACCTTTCCAAAGGACGAACTTTACGGGCTGAGTTCTCAGATGCGGCGCGCCAGCATTTCTGTGGCGAGTAACATCGCTGAGGGCCGCGGCAGACGCAATCCTGCGGAGTTTTGGCAATTTCTAGGTGTAGCTCAAGGATCGATATTCGAGCTGAAAACTCAAGTCATCGTCGCCCGAGAACTTGGCATGACGAGACGCGAGGCGCTGGATCGAGAAGAATCCCTCTGTGAAGAGGTATCCAAAATGCTTGCTTCGTTTATTCAAAAGCTTCAAGGAAAAACTGAGACAAAAAAGCTGAAAGCTGAGGGCTGAAAGCTGGTAGCTTGAAAGATAGCTTGAAGAGAGGACTCATGCCAACTCCACTCCACATCGTCGTCTGCGCCGGCATCGTTCCCGACCCGCTGCAAACGCTGGAACCCACCGCGACGCCCGCTGGTCCGGGTATCAAGAACGAGATGGTCCTGCCGGCGGTGCTCGATCCCTGGGCCGCGAGCGCGCTCTACGAAGCCGCTGCCCTCGCCGCCAAAAACACCGGCAGCAAGCTCTGGCTCGTCTCGCTCGGCCCCAAGGCCAAGCTGCAGCAGGTCATGATGACCATCGCGCAGAAGGTCGCCTTCGAGCTCGTCCCCGTCGACGGCCCCATCGGCGGTTTCCCTGACGCGCACTCCACTGCTGCTGTACTTGCCGAGACCATCGCTGCTCTTGCCGGCCTCGACCGCAGCAAACTTCTCATCTTTGGCGGATGGGAGTCGGCATCTCGGGGCGCGGGCGTCACCCTGCAGCTCGTCGGCGAGCGCCTCGGCATCACCGACCAATTCCAGGGCGTGGATCAAATCGATCTGCGTGGCGATGGCTCCTTCGAGGTGCTGGAGCGCGTGGAGGGCGGAAAGCATCAGGCGTCAGTCTGCGCGGGCTCGCCTGCGGTTCTGGGTTGGGCAACAGGCAACCTGGCCGAGCCGCGCAACAATCCACAGGTAGGCATGGCGAATATGCGCACCATTATGCCCGCGTTGCAGAAGGCAAAGACCGCAGCGCTCGATGCCAACACTCTGAGCTACGCCTCTGTGAGCCTGCCCAAACAGCAGCGCGAAACGCGCGTGGAGAAAAACATGAGTGTCGATGAGATTGCGGCGGAGGTTGTGGAGTGGATAAAAAGCTAGCTTCTAACTTCTAGCTCCGCTAACGCCGCTAACAAAGCTAACTCCGCTCTTCAAAGGAATGAACGATGGAATCGATTTTGGTTTTGACCCACGCCGATGAAACCGGCTCTGCACTGAGCAAGGCCTCGCTTGAAGCCGTCACCGCAGGCGTTGAGCTCTCCGCGCGGCTCAATGCGGAGCTTCGGATCGGCATTGTCTCTGCCGACCCACGTCACTTATCCAAAGGTCTGCCGTCGGCGGTAACGACCCTGCTGGCCGTGCAGGGCGAGGAGTTTGCGCAGGCGCGGTTTGCCTCCGATGCCGCAGCGTGCACGGAGCTGTGCCGCGCAGCGCAGCCCACGATCGTACTGGCTCCGCAAAGCTCGCGCTTCGCGCGTGTCATGGCCGCGGTGGCGCATCGCGTGGGCGGGGTCATTGACACGCACGTGACCGCGCTCGGCGGCGCGGGCAGAGTCGAAGCCTCGCGTTGGTTTTACCGGCAGCGCATTGAGGTTGTGATTGGCCGCGAGAAGAGGCCGTGGTTCCTGCTGCTTGATCCCGGAACGCATGTTCCGTTTGCGGGCGAAGCCACGCAAGCAGATGTGGAGCACATTGTTATCTCCGTTGAATTGCCGGGATTGCGGACGCAGGTGACGGGATTCCGCTCGCCAAAGCAGGACGAGCAGACCATTCGTCCCGACGCGAAGCTGCTCTTCGTCGCCGGAGCGGGCTGGACCAAGAAGCAGCCCGATGGACAAGTACACACCAGCGAGGCTGGCAAACTCATCCTCGACTTTCTGCACCTCTCCAGCGCATCGCTTGGCAGCAGCAAATCGCTCGTCGACCAGAGCGGCGAGGGGAACACCGTACTACCTTTTCTGACGCATTTGAACCAGGTTGGGCAAACCGGTTCCACGCC
>Ga0335085_10008773_pt1 | contig 15373 bp, 12 predicted proteins | sample Lox_Sample_45_FD_206712 | JGI IMG/M metagenome (GOLD analysis project Ga0335085, IMG submission 206712) | Soil microbial communities from Loxahatchee National Wildlife Refuge, Florida, United States - Lox_Sample_4.5 | ecosystem: Environmental > Terrestrial > Soil > Wetlands | place: USA... | reverse complement strand
TTGCAGCCCTCGACGGCGAAGCCGATGAATTCGCCCGCCTTGTCGTCCAGCTTGTCCTGATATCGCTTGGCGAGAAGTTGGGTAAAACTCGATATGGTCCGCAGCGGCTCTTGAAGGTCGTGCGACGCAACGTAGGCAAACTGCTGGAGCTCCAGATTAGATCTCTCCAGGTCTTTTGCTCGCTCCGCGAGTTCGGCGGTGCGTTCCTCGACTTTCCGCTCTAAATCCGCGTTAAGGATTCGCACCGCTTCTTCCGCGCTCGATCGCCGTCTCATCTCCCCCTGGATGACAAGCCCCGCGGCCAGCAGAAACAAAAAGCCCAGCCCTTCACCGACTACGATGATCGCTCGCGTTCGTCGGGCGTTGGCGTCTAATTCTGCTGTGCGTTGCACGAGCAGCCGCCGCTCATCCTGTTTCATTTCTGCGATGGCTGTTCTAATTCTGTCCATCGTTTGCTTTCCAGAGATATCGCGGACTGCGATAATGCCCGCCGCCAAGCCTTGCTGCCTGCGGATTTCTATGCGGTCCTGGAACTCGCCAATTCTTGTGTCGATAAGTGGTTCGAGCTGCGCCAGGGCTCCAAGTTGGCGGGGGTTGTCGGAGACAAGATTTCGAACCTCGCCGATATTTTGATGTACATGGCTAACGCCATCTTCATACGGCCACAGGTAGGCGTCGTTCCCTGTAAGGATGTAGCCGCGCTCGCCGGTTTCTGCGTCCGTAATGTTGATTTGAACGTCGGCCAGCTTTTCGAGGACCATGCGCGTATGCGTCACCCACTGCCTTTCCACGGTGTTATGAACCAGGCTCAAATACGACAAGACTGCGACAAGAAGCAAGGTAGCTGACGCGGCTGCGAGTCCGGTAATTAGCTTGTGTTTGAAGTTCATCTTTGGAGGTGACAATGGCATTCGCCACCTATTCGCCTGAAATCATGGGCAAGAGAAATTCCTGGAGTCGTTCGCTCTCTCCGACCGGGAGGCGATCCAGGTGAATTCCCATCCGGTCTCCATTCAGGATTCTGACGATCGATCCGGCTCCAACCAGCGGCTTCATCCTTTGCGTTAGGTCCATGCTTACTTGAACGGCTGAACCCGGAGGGATCGTTCGGGGAGCTCTGACCAGTATGCCGTTCAGGCTCACGTCGACTGTTTCGCACTCAATCTCTTCAAAACCGAACCTCAGCCTTACTTTGGAGCAAAAAGGGACGCGACGCGTTTGCCGTCTTTCATGATCCATGCGTCCCTGCGTGGCCCGGATCAGCTTCAGGAGCCTCTCTTTGTCTATAGGTTTGTAGAGGAAAAAGCTCGCTCCAGCCGCGAAACCCTCCGACATCGCGCTTGGGCGCTGGTCGTCGCTCAACAGGATGATCGGTGTTGCCCGGTTCGACCCTGCTCTCCTCATCTCCCGCGACAGCTCGATTCCATCCGGTGATCCCATGTGCAGGTCGAGAAAAACCATGTCGAATTTGCCTTCTGCAAGAAATGTTGTCGCTTGCACGCTTCGCGTCAGCGTCAAAGCCTCCACGCCGGCGGCGTATAGCACCTTTTGAATCAGCTCGCACGTGGCCTGTTCATCATCTACGACAAGAGCTCGTCGCAGCATCTCACCCTCCTGGTCCCGCCGAGCGACCTCGATCCAGTTGTGAATTCCCGCCTCTTGAGCGCCTGCGTGCCGTCAACCTCTTGCGGTGCGTCCAATTGGCGTTGGTATTTCCGTGCGTGAGACTTCATAGCAATCGAATTGCACGCCCACCCCCATCCTGCCGCGGGTCGAATCAACCTTTTCAACCCGCACCACGTGGCCAGTGCACCTCCACTCCGTGGTCGGTTCCGCCGTGATCTCCTCTGGCATTTTTAAGAGAATCTCCACCGTTTCCCCCTCTCGAATGGGTGCGTCTGTCGCAAAGAAAACGCCGTTCTGCGAGAGATTCAGCGATTCCGCTCTCTCTTCAGGGACTGTGGATTTCCAAATGCGAACTCGCAAAGGGGTTCTGAAAGAGAGACGCGGAGATCCGCGCCGGTCCGAGTTGACAATTTTCATGGTGGACTCCGTGCGCCCAGTGGAAGGTCGGGGCACAGTTCAGTTTGAAAGGGGACTGCAGTATATCAATCGGCTGTTCTAACTAGAAGTTTAATATGAGTGTGTTGCGAATGATTCACCTGGTTCAGGTCCCACTACCACGACCTTAGACCCTCTACAGGAGACCACGCCCCGCGCGGTTTTTCATTGCAAGATTCTTATCTTGGCCAATTCGCGTAATTCGCAAGTCCAATACCGCGGGAAAAGTTTAGCTCGTGAAAACTCCGCGGCTATGTCCTGTGGATTTCCACGGTAATTTCTGGGAATTTCACTGTCGCGTGCGAGCGTGGTCAGAACCAGTCGCTTCGAAAGGCCACCCACCAACTTGCATAGGCGATGGGGATTGTCGCAAAGAGTGCCCACCAGAATGGTAGCGTTAGGTCTGCAACCAGCCCCAAACCGCTGAAGGTGATCCAGAAGATCTTCTTTTGCACAATCTTATTTTAACTGGCTTGACCATTTAGGACGCCCTGCGTAGCTGCCGTGATGCCAAATGTGCAAATCCCCGGGCTTCAACCCTGCTTGTGCTCCAGTTCCGCCCACCTGGCATAGAGCTTGTCCACGGTCTTCTGCGCCTCGTCCAGCCGGAGGGAAGCGTTATGCAGCCTTAGCCCATCGCTGGTAATTGCTGGATCCCGAAGCGCTGCTTGACAATTGCGCAACTCCTGCTCCGCCTCCGCAATCCGTTGTTCCATGCTTTCCAACTCGCGTGTCTCTTTGTAGGAAAGTTTTCTTTTCGACGTTGTCGGCGGCGTTCCGCTTTGCGGCGCGCGGGGTGTAGCGCTCCGTCCGGCGGATTGCTTTCCTTTTTTCTCGCTCTCCTGCGAATCCCGCCACTTTTCCCATTGTGAATAATCCGCGAATCTCCCGATATGTCCCAAACCGTCGAAACCCAGGATCACCGTCGAAACTCGGTCCAGCAGGTAACGGTCGTGGGTCACTAGCACCAGCGCGCCCCGAAACTCGAGCAGGCTCTCCTCCAGAATCTCCAGCGTAGGAATGTCAAGATCGTTTGTCGGTTCGTCGAGTAGGAGCACGTCCGCCGGCTGCAACATGAGCTGCGCGATCAGCACCCGCGCACGCTCGCCTCCCGAAAGCTTTCCAACGCGGCGATTCAAATCCTCTCCTGTGAAAAGAAATCTGGCCGCCCATGAAGCTACGTGAATCACTTGCTCTTGATAAAGGACAGAATCGCTATCTGGCGCCAGGGCTCTCCGCAACAGCAATTCCGGATCAAGCTGGCGGTTCTGATCGAAATAAATGATCCGCAACGGCTCCGCTTTGCGAATTGTGCCTTCGCGAGGCGGGAGTTCGCCGCGAAGCAATCGCAGAAGGGTCGTCTTGCCGCTGCCGTTCGGCCCCACCAATCCCACGCGCATTCCAGAGGTCACGCGGAAGTGAAGTTTTGCGAAAAGCGAGCGATCGCCGATCTCACAGGTCACTCCGTCGAGTTCGATCAGCTGCTTGGTTTGCCTGTTGGTCGCTGAAAAATCTATTTGCGTTGTACTGACGCTGCTCCTGGCCTTCATTTCTGCCAGCTCGCCTATCATCTTATGCGCTTTGTCGATGCGCGCTTTTGCTTTGGTCGCGCGTGCCTTGGGGCCACGGCGAAGCCATTCAATCTCCGTATGCACGCGGTTTTCGAGCGTCTGCTGCCGGTTTCTCTGCGCGTGGAGATGCGCTTCCTTGGCTTCGAGAAATGTGCTGTAGTTTCCTTCCACGCGCAGCGATCCGTTCTCGTATGCGCGGTCGATCTCGACCATCTCTCTTGCCACGTTTTCCAGAAAATAGCGGTCGTGGCTCACCACCACGCTGGCAAAGTTCGCTCTTTGCAGGAGCCGTTCCAGCCATTCGATTCCTTCGAGGTCCAGATGATTGGTTGGTTCATCCAGCAGGAGAACGTCCGGGTTTTCCACCAGCGCTTCCGCGATGGCCAGCCGCTTTCGCCATCCGCCGGAAAGCGTTGCCGCAAGAGCGTCCAGTTCCACAAATCCGGCTCGGCCAAGTGTTTCCGCTGACCGCGCTGCTCTTTCCGCATGTGGCACCGCTGCTCGCTCCAATGCTTGGTCAACCACTCCTTGAATGGTCACGCCGGCGGTAAATTCGGAGATTTGCTTCACATAACTTAGGCGCGTGCTCTTGCGGATCGCAACGTCGCCGCTGTCAGGCTTCGTTCTACCGCATAGGATTTCGAGCAGCGTGGATTTTCCCGAGCCGTTCGGCCCAATCACGCCGATGCGGTCTCCTTCCGACACTGTGAATGAGATATTCTGGAAGAGTGGCGCGGCCCCGTACCTTTTCGAGAGTGCCTGGGCGCTGATGATAGGAGCCAAATTGTTCGGTTTTCTCCTGCTCTCAGTTTACCCTGAGCAGCGCACGCAGCGACAGTTTCCGGCCGCTTGGCCGTCCTAAACCTTGTTTCCTTTGACGCGCAATTATGATGCTGTCATTCTCGGCGCCGGTGCCGCGGGGCTTCTTTGTGCGGTCGAAGCAGGCAAGCGCGGACGCCACGTGGCTGTTCTCGAGCGCGCCGACCGAATCGGCAAAAAGATTCTTATCTCTGGAGGCGGCCGGTGCAATTTCACGAACATGCATTGCCGCCCGGAGAATTTCATCAGTGCGAACCCGCACTTCGCCAAATCCGCACTCGCTCGTTACACGCCTTCCGACTTTATTGCGCTCGTTGAAAAGCACCGCATTCCATATCACGAGAAAGCGCTTGGCCAGCTGTTCTGTGATCGCTCCGCTCAAGACATCACGAACTTGCTCGAAGCGGAGTGCCGCGACGCAGACGTCTCGATTTTTCTGAACGCTGAGATTCGAGAAGTTCGCCGCGACAGTGAATTCACGGTGCGCACCAAATCCGGCGAGTTTCGAGCTCCCGTGCTGGTGGTCGCGACTGGAGGCCTTTCCATCCCCAAAATCGGCGCGACCTCGCTTGGTTACGATCTCGCACTGCAATTCGGTTTGAACATTGTGAATACACGGCCCGCGCTTGTGCCGCTCGTGCTCTCACCAAAAGAACAGAGCCAATACTGTGATCTTGCGGGCGTATCTACAGCTGTGTCTGTCTCAACCGATCATCAGTCGTTCCGGGAACAAATGCTCTTCACCCATCGTGGGCTGAGCGGCCCGGCCATCCTGCAAATTTCCTCGTATTGGGAAAAAGGCAATCCGATTCGCATAGACTTGGCTCCCGATCGCGACATCAGTGCATCAATACGCGATGCCCGGACGAGAAATCTCGCCGCCGCCCGCTCCGCGTTTCTGGGTGTATTGCCCAAGCGCTTTGCCGATCGCTGGCTCCAGCTCCACGCGCCAAAATCCTGGACCAACCAGGACCTCGAAGAGTTCGAGCGGGAACTGCACGAATGGAATCTCGTACCTGCCGATACGGAGGGCTACGGAAAAGCCGAAGTCACCGCTGGCGGCGTGGACACTGGCGACCTTTCGAGCAAGACCATGGAAAGCCGCAAAGTCCCCGGCCTATTTTTCATCGGCGAAGTGGTCGATGTGACAGGCCATTTAGGCGGGTTCAATTTCCAGTGGGCCTGGGCTTCAGGCGCCGCTGCGGGACGCGCATTGTAACCGCGAAACAAGCCTAACTAACGGGCTGGTGGCTTTGCCCACCTTTTAGGATAGCGTCGCAGCTCTCGCACCAGATATATGACCACCACGACATTGATCGCCAGCGCCACACCCTTCGCGGTTGTCGCGTGCCGGATGATTTCATAAACCTCCAGCGGCAGGAACGACGCCGTCGTAATGATCGTAAAATATTCCGCCCAGCGTTTCGAGAGCGCCAGCCCCGTTCCCTCGGTCAAAAAGATCGCGGAATAAATGAATGTGCCGACACTCAGTTCTTTCAGCTTTCGGTCATCCACCATCGGCAATTTCGCGAGAAGCCAATGCAGATATCGATTGTGGGGATCGACGCGGAAGGCGTTGATCCAGTGGTCAGCGATTGCCGCCACGTCCTTGTGCAGCAATTTCAGCGCGCCGATGCCGAGCGCGAGCAGGGCCACGCCTTTCAATAGTTTAAACGCCGCAATCAACATCAAACCACGTGAGTGCGTTGGGTTGTTAGGCATCGGCAAGGTCGATCTCTAGAGAAGTCAGCGTCACTTCTGGGGTGCGATGTATTGTCTGTCCGGAGCGGGGGTCATTTGTGGGCCGGCAACAAGTCCCATATCGCAGGGTCTTCCGCGCCGAGCACCCAGGAACAGAATCCCTCAAGCCCCCGCTCTTTGACGAGCGAGTAGCGTTCGCGAAACGTGTGCGCATCTGTGAAGAACACCCACTCGCGCATGTCCGCGCGATAGATGTAAAACCACGCCGTGCGGTCCGTGGGATCCCATTCGATGTGTCCGCCATAGTCCTTGGCAAGATCCATCGCGTCTTCCGCACCGATGGAGTCCGCCGAAGGGTTAGGTTTATCCGGTGATTTGTCGTCCGCCTTAATCGGCGTTCCCGCGAACCAATGGTAGCCATACAGCGGTATGCCCAGCGAAAGTTTTTCCGCTGGCACGGATTTCAGCGCGTAATCCAGGTTTCCAGTGGTCCACGCCCAGCCCGCCACCGGCCCGGGAGTCGTCCATCGCGTATGCTGGTCATACGTCATCAGGCAAACCAAATCGACGGACTGCGCAAGGGCCTTGAGGTCATACGCACCGCGCCAGTTCTCATAGATCCACGCGGAAAATCCTCCTTCTCCAGGCTCGCCCGGAGCATTCGGAACGGTCGCAATCGTCAGTTGCAATCCTTCCTTGTGAAACGCTGCCGCCGCCTCGCGCACCAGATCCGAAAGCGCGCCGCGGTCTGTCCAGTGCACGTCTTCAAAATCAAATTGAAATCCCGCGTAGCCGTTGTCCTTGCAGTCGCGAATGAGCTCAGCCGTCATGCTCGCCTTCGCGGCAGAATTCTTCAGCAGCTTGTGAAACTCTTCCTGCGCAAAATCTCCATTGGCCACGATGGGCATCACGGGAACATGGTGTTGGCGCGCCGTCTCAAGGACCAAGGGGTTCGCTCCGCCGGAAACAAGCCCATCCGCATCCACGACGTACCACGCCGGAACCAGGATATCGACCTTGTCGGCGTGCTCCAGAAAGGAGCGGACAGACCTCGGCTCGCGCGTCATATAAAAAAGCGCTTTTGGTTGTTGTGCGCCACGTGCGGGCGCGGCAAAAATGGAGGAAAGGGTGATACTGAGAAACAAGAGTGTACGTTTCATGACGCGCGCAGTTTATCCGTGCCGGTGGCCGAACGCAACGCGCACGAATTCAAGCCAAAATCCCGCCGATGAATCGGTATCACCGCCACTTCTTCAAGAGCGGCCATACCTTTTCCAGCGTGCCAAACTTCGCGCCTTTGCAAATGTAAACCGGTATCTGCCGCTCCAGAGCATACGGATTGTCCGCTGACGTTCCAACATACTCCACGCTGTCGAACAGTTCATGAAGCCGCTCCGGCGTATCGTCCAGCACAATCAAGCAATTCCCCGAATACCCGCGCGGTCCCCAAAGCCAATAACTCTGGTGCCCGCTCAAGGCCGGCGGCAATCCGTAGCGGGGGCCAAAAAAATCGATCGCGCCGGCCTGTCCATAGTCCTGCGCAAAAACCCCGCATCCTGGCCGGTCCGTCGGCCGAATCTGGTCATACGCTTTCGCTGTCTCCGCCACGATCTCCTCCCAGCCAAATTGATCCGCATAGTGCTGCGGTAGAGCGGCGCGCATGTGGCTGTGTTCGCTGGCCGGAACTTTGAAAGGAAGTTTGTGCAAATAGGAAGCAAAAGATTCAATCGGCAGAATCGGAACAACGAGTGGCGCCAGCCATGCGCCACTGGCAAGGAGCGCGGCCAGCGTGACGGGTTGCAGCCATTTTTGCCGCGACTTTTCGATGCCGATCTCAATCACCACGGCGCCTGCAGCCAGCAGCATTGGATAAATTGGTGCCAGATAATAATTTTTGCCCTTCAGCCCCACGAACACTGCAAAAGACACTAAAAAGCACCAGCCCAGCGCGCGATACGGTTTCAGTCTCGTTGAGCAGAGAAGCGCGAAGATCCCCGTAATCCAGATAGGCGCTGTGAACGGATGCAGCAACAGAATTTGTTGCGCGAAATACTGCAAAGCAGAGAGCTGTACGTCGCGCCCTTCGGCCTTGATGTTGTGCATGAGTTGTACGAACGGAAAGTGGTTCTGCACATTCCAGATCAGGTTCGGAACAAAAATAACAAACGCCGCCGCTCCCCCAAGCCAGATCCATTTGTTGGCGAAAACGCGGCGCTGCTCGGTCAGCAAAAGCCCAATGACGATTCCGAAGCCAAATACCGCGATGGAATATTTCTCCTGCAGCCCGATCCCGGCAACTATTCCAAACCACAACCAGTAACGCGGCTGTTTGCGTTTGATGGCCAAAATCGCGAAGTAAGCGCAGCCCATCCAGAGGATTGGTTCGAGGCAATTGGTGGTCAGCAGGCTTCCATCGGAAAGATAGATGGGCGCGACCAGAATGGCGACGGCGGAGAGCACAAGCGCAAATCGCCGCCCCGTGAACTCTCGGGCGATCATTCCCGCCAGCACAACCAGACCGGAAGACGCCAACGCCGGAATCAACCGGATGCTTCGCAGCGAATCTCCAAATACAAAGCGGCAGATCCGGATTAAGAAGGGCACAAGCGGCGGCTGGTCCACGTAGCCCCACGCCAGATGATTCCCGCACGCCATGTAATCAAATTCGTCTCGGAAATAGTCGTAGCGGTTGTTGAAATAGAAATGAAGCAGGAATTTTCCCAGCGCGATGGCGACGACTATCAACATGCCGCCTGCTAGGAACGAATTCTCATTGGATTTTGGTAGGGGCGCTGAAAGGGAAGGCTTCGTCATCCGCGACTCTGCGAATCTGGCGTAACCGCAGGTTTCATTTCTTGCTCCACTGTTCTAAGGCAGTGTGAAAGCGATCACGCTATCGCCTTGCTTCGTTCCCAGTTTGCCGTGGCCGCCCGCGGCAATCACCACGTATTGTTTCCCGCCGATGCTATATGTCATCGGTGTCGCCTGTCCACCCGCCGGGAGTTGAAACTTCCAAATCTCTTTTCCGGTTTCCGAGTCGAAAGCCCGAAGAGAGTCGTCCATTGCCGCTGCTGTGAACACAAGCCCTCCCGCGGTAGCCATTGGCCCACCCAACGTAATCGTCCCCGTATTCATACCAGGAACATAGCTCCCCAGCGGCACATCCCAGGCCTTTTCCCCGTCAAACAAATTGACGGCAGTCACCGTTCCCCATGGCGGAGGATTGCACGGCAAGCCGCTCGGCGCCAGCAATGGCGTGCGAAACATCGCGTATGGCGCGCCCACCTGCCTTGCAAACTCGCCGTGCAGCCGGTCGGAGTCCGTAGCATTCTTCCGCGCTGCTTCGAGTTCCGCGCGCGGAATCAGTTTTACCAACATCGGAAGCCGGTTCGTATCCACGTACAGCAAATGCCGCTGCGGGTCGTACGCAGCGCTGCCCCAGTTCACGCCTCCAACGTTGCCTGGAAACACAAGCGTCCCTTGCAAACTCGGCGGCGTGAAAATCTCCCCGTACCGCGCCGCCTTAATCTGTTCGGCGCACCACGCCCGCTCTTTCTCATCCTTACCCCAGGCATCGTCCGGCGACAATTTTTCAGGCACCAGCGAAATCGTCGATTCGGGCTGCGTCGGCCACGAGACCTCTCCAGGAATATCGCTCGTAGGAACCGCGCGCTCTTCCACCGGTAAGAGCGGCTTGCCATTCAGCCTGTTCAGCACGAACACGCGGCCCATCTTGGTCGTAATCGCAATCGCAGGCGTTCCGTCTTTCCACTCGAAAAGCGCCGGCTGCGACGCGACGTCATAATCCCAGAGATCATGGTGCACCACCTGAAATCCCCAAACGAACTTGCCGTCAGAGGCTTTCAGAGCCACCACTGAGTCCGCCCACTTGTCGTCGCCTTTTCGGAATCCGCCGTAGTAGTCAGGGCTGGCGCTGCCGGTAGGAATAAAGACTAGATCGTGTTTTTCGTCGACCGAGATCGTGGACCACGCGTTCCCCGCTCCTGTCCGTGGTGTCGTTTCATACGCCCAGGGTGCGATTGGGTCCCATGTCCAGCGCAAATGGCCCGTCCGAGCATCGAATGCCCGCACAATCCCGCGTTCCAGCGTTACCGCGCGGTTGTCACCCTCGGACGATCCGACCACCACCAAATCCTTATACATCGAAGGCGCCGAAGTCACCTCGTAATCCCCAGGATCACGCAGATGCACTTCATCTGTCAGGTCAATCTCGCCTTCATCGCCAAAATCAGCGCACGGCTTTCCTGTCTCCCCATCCAGAGCAATCAGCCGCGCATCCAGCGTCCCAATAAAGATCCGCAGCGCACAGGCCTTGCCAGCTTTCGCGGACGGGTCGCGCCAGGCAGAAACGCCTCTTGAGGTCACCTCCGACGCCCCATACGGCAACTCCAGCTTTGGATCGAATTCCCAAATCTTCGCTCCGCTCACCGCGTCCAACGCCACCACATGATCATATGGCGTGCTTAGATAGAGCTTTCCGTCCACAAGGATCGGCGTTGCCTCAAACGCTGCTTTCTTATCGAGATCTTCGTTATGTCCCAGCGCTCCCGTGTGGTAAGTCCAGGCTACCTTGAGTTGGGCCACGTTTGCCCGGTCGATCTGCTTGGCAGGGGAGTAACGTGTCCCGCCGGGGTCGCCCGAGTACGTCGTCCAGCCAGCCTCCGTGTGGGATTGCGCGGCGGCTGGCCCTGCCAGTATCGAGGTCGCGAGGATAAGTATCAGCGAGACCGCCCCCTTTAGCCCGCTGCCTATCTGCAAGTTTTTTGAGGGAATAGAACTCAGCATCGGGCGCAACTCCTGGGAGCCTGATTATGCCTCATGGAGTCCAGCCGCCGAAAGGAAAGAACGGGAATCTGTGGAATTGCATGAATGAATCGGAGCTCGGCCTATTTGACCTCTATCGCTCCCCGAATCCACAAGGTCTTATGCTCTTCGCCGGCCTCATGACCGGCCATGCCGGTTCATCGAGGAAATCGAACTGGCAATCGTCATCGCAACGAGCGCCACAATCGCAAATGTGAGAATCAAGACGACCAAAGGATGCCCCCTTCCGGGACAACAAAGATACGGGCAAGCGAGCTTCCAAATTCAACGTGCGTGTTTTCATTAAGTTAGATGCCACGATCCCATGTTCGTGTCGCCGGAGAAAGACGAGTGTCGCTGAAAAAGGACAATGCTGGGGGTAATAGTACTGGTCAGCGCGTGAAGCACAGATTGGTAGTGCAGCCTGTCCTCGAGCTCAGCGCTCTTCTCGGTTTACGCCTTGCTCAGCCGGATCGAGCCGTCGCCCGTATGAATCGTCAATGACTGTCCCCCGCCATTCATTTTGCCGTGAAGCTGCGAGTTGCTGAATGTTCCCTCAATCGTTACAGGCAATCCGACGCTGATGTGTCCATCCCCCGTACTGGCATCAATATTCACCTGGAAGTCTCCCGGCAGCGCCAGATCCACGCTGCCATCTCCGGTCTTCACATTCCAGCTGGTCGCCATCTTCGACCCCGGAAGCACCTGCGTTTCAACGCTTCCGTCTCCTGTCCTGATGTTCAGCGCATCAAATCGGCCAGCAATCCTCAGGTGGCCGTCTCCGCTGTCGGCGTCGAGCTTGCCGTCCAGTTGCCGCGCTTCAATCGAGCCGTCCCCAGTGTGCAGGCGCATGTCGCCTTTTAGCGTATCTACGGTGATGCTGCCGTCATTGGTGTGCAGGTCGATTGTGCCGGTCAAGGTGTTCGCTCGGACGGACCCATCGCCCGTATATACGCTCACCTTCCCATTTATCGCGCTCGCCTCGACCGAGCCATCTCCCGTATGGGCGTCCAAATCGGTTTCACGCGGCATCAGGACCTCAATATGCAGCCTTCTCGAATGACCGCCCCATGACCATCCCCAGTGCCCGGTCGTGCGCGCAATCAGCTCAACGGTGTCGCCATTTTGCTTAGCCTCGATATGGAGGTCCTTGTCGAGCTCGTAGCCCACATAGTCGACGTGAAACTGCACGCTCTTTGCATCGCTCGTGCTCACGCGAACGCTGCCATCGTTCGTGTCGACATGCACGTTGGCCCGTCCAGTAATTGTATAGTTCCGGCTCCAATCCAGAGCGCTGGCGCGCGGAGCAAAAGCAACTGCGGCAAACAGGGCGGCACAGACAACACCCAACCGAACGGCAGTCTTGCGGTTCATAAGCAAGCTCATAGGTCAAAGCCTCCGTAAATTCGCCTTCTCAGAGATAGGTACGGCACCTGGGTCCAAAATGTTCCCTGGAGCTGGCCATGTTCTACCTAACACAACACCAATGACGCCGCATCACGCCAAACGTCGGGGAGCCGCCCCGTAACCTTAGGCAGTCGAAATATCTGTAGGGGAAGTCACTACGAGCAAAAGGCCTCAATGGTGGGCAGCATGCTTCTTGCGGCTGGAGGATTTCGCATGGTGGGCGCCGGGCTTCGCCCTAAGGGCATCGAGAAACTTCTCCGTCGGCAGGGTATTGATGACGTCGTGCTTTTCAAGCCAGCCTCGCCGCGCCATTGTTACGCCATAGCGGATCAATGAGAGATTCGCGGCATTGTGCGAATCCGTTGAAATCACGACTTTTACGCCCCGTTCCTTGCACATCCGCAGATATACGTCCTTCAAATCCAGCCGGTCCGGGTACGAATTGCACTCCATCGCCACGCCATGTTTCGCGCAAGCTTCAAGAATCTTCTCCATGTCATAATCGATGGGATCACGCCGCAGTAGCAGCCGCCCGGTCGGGTGCGCGATGATTTGCGTATACGGATTCTCGATTGCCGCAAGCATCCGCTCGGTCATCGCAGCTCGCTCCAGGTTGAAATACGAGTGAATCGAGCACACCACCACGTCCAATTGCGCCAGCAGCTCGTCCGAATAATCCAGCGAGCCATCCTTCAGAATATCGACCTCGGCCCCCGTCAGCACCCGAATCCCCAAGCCCTTGTCGCTCGCCGTATGAATCTTCTTGATGTGCGCCGCCATCCGCTTTTCATCCAGCCCATTGGCCACCGTGACGGCTTTCGAGTGGTCCGTAATCGCGATGTACTGATGCCCCAACTGCCGCGCCGCCTCGGCCATCTCCTCGATGGAATTTTTCCCATCGCTGGCCGTCGTGTGCATCTGCAAATCGCCCTTCATGTCTTTCAACTCAATCAGGTGCGGCAGGTTGTGTGCTTCCGCTGCGGCAATCTCGCCTGTGTTCTCGCGCAGCTCCGGCGGAATGTAGTCCAGCTTCAACTTCGCGTAAATCTCCGCCTCGGTCCGCCGCGCGACCGGCTTCTCTCCCTTTAACGTCGCCAGCGCGTATTCATTCAGCGTCAAGCCCATGTCGTTCGCGCGCCCGCGCAGCGCGACGTTGTGCTCTTTCGACCCCGTAAAATAAAGCAGCGCCGCTCCAAAACTTTCTTTTTCCAGCAGCCGCACGTCCACCTGCAACCCGTTTTCCAGCGTGAAGCTGACTTTGTTCTCCCCATGCGCCAACGTCTGGTCGATGCCGGGAAACTCCAAAATGTGTTTGGCCAGCGCATCCACATGTTTCTGAGCAGTATGGCCATCGCCAAGCGTCAGCAGCAAATCCAAATCTCCAACCGTCTCTTTGCCGCGCCGCAGTGAACCCGCCGGTGTAACACTTTCCACCGCTTTTCCTGCCTTCATAATATGCGCAATGATCTCTGTGGCCGCCGCTTCCGCTGTGTCGATGTGAAACCGCCCCGATGATTTTTTGAATACTTCAATGGCCTTCAAAATATTTTGTTCGCTCTTTTCGCCAAACCCAGGAAGGTCGCGGAGTTTCCCCTCCTTGGCGATTTTCTCCACGTCGGCAACCGTCCCCGCCTTGAAGTTCGACCACAAAAACGCGACTTTCTTCGGCCCCAGCGATTGCAGCTGCAGCAACTCCAGAATCGTCGCCGGATATTTCTTCAGGAGCTTCTTCCTCAGCGCGTAGTCTCCGGTGTTAACAATCTCCTGAAGATGTTCCACCATCCGCTCGCCAATCCCAGGCAACGCCTCCAGCTTTTCCGGCTGCGCCACCAGTTGCTCGATCGATTCCGGCAAACCGTCGATCAACTCCGCCGCCTTCTCGTAACTCCGGTAGCGGCCAATGATGGCCCCGTCAATTTCCAAAAGCTGCGCCGTCTCGCGCAGAATCCGTGCAATCTGTTTGTTGTCCATGCCAGCGATTATAAAGCCACTCTCCCGCGAAAGGCACGAGCTTGAAGTTTGGTAGTGGATCTTAAGTTGCCAGGTACTCTGTTTGGTGCCCTTCCTCCTTCAATTCTGTAGACTCTCTACCTCATCTGCGATTAAGTTCCAAGTGGAGGCACATACGGTGACTTTGGAAGACTTGGATGACGAATTGCCCAATGGATTCCATGACGCAGAGATATTTTCGTTCGAACTTGACTACCCGGCTGCGATCGCAAAATTTCACATGAATCTTTTGGTAGGTTGGCCAGATGATCCAAAGCAGGAGCGTCAGACGTATCAAGAGGCAACTCTTGTGGTGAGCGGTTTATGTTTCTGTTCCATTGACCCCCCTTCTTCGACATACCCGTTTCTCCCCGATGGGAAACCAATCTGTGTAAGCGGCGATCCCGCGAAATCCGACAACCTGCCGTCCCTTCCCGATTTAGTTGCAAAATTTCCTAGAGGCACTTGGAGTTATCGATTCTTTGTTCACAATTGGAATGCGTTTATCCACATTGCCGGATGCAACGCAGAGATAACCTGGCTTGGTGAGAAACCGAAGCATGCGATATAAGCACGGCTCTAAAATTGCCTGCGTCCAAAGCAGGGTTCGCAAGATTCATTGCCTTGCAGGGCAGCGTGTGCTTTTCAACTGTCACAATTATCCTCTCACCGTTCATCCTTCCTGTTTCCTCCGCCCAAACGCAGAAGCCAGCGCCAGCATCAGCCACGCCCGAGAAAGTTATCATCGACACCGACATCGGCGATGACATCGACGACGCCTTCGCCGTCGCCCTTGCCCTCAAAAGCCCCGAGCTTCAAGTCCTCGGCATCTCCACAACCTTCGGTTACACCGAAGGCCTCGCCAAAATATTGGATCCCAATCTCGCCGTACTTCCGGTTCTTGCGTCGCGCAGCCAGGCTTTAGTGAAGAGTCTTCCCGCGCAGGAGATTTCCGAGGTCATCGATCTTGTCGTCCAGCATGTTCAGTTTACGCGCCAGCC
>Ga0335085_10008772_pt1 | contig 15374 bp, 12 predicted proteins | sample Lox_Sample_45_FD_206712 | JGI IMG/M metagenome (GOLD analysis project Ga0335085, IMG submission 206712) | Soil microbial communities from Loxahatchee National Wildlife Refuge, Florida, United States - Lox_Sample_4.5 | ecosystem: Environmental > Terrestrial > Soil > Wetlands | place: USA... | reverse complement strand
GCTTAGCCGGGCAGGATCAATATGTGGTTTGGAACACCGATGCCAATGGCAATTTCAGTTCGATCCAGAACGGGATCGGCGGTGTTTCGGGCACCAATCCCGCTTTAGAAGCGGCGGAGACGAGCTTTCACCAGGATCTCAACGGTGATGGCACGGTCGGGATACCAAGTGGTGGACACGCAGTTCCCGCAAGTGCACTCTCCCTCACTTCTGAAGTGGGTGAAACGGTCGCAGCTATCGTTCTCGGAGTCACGGAGCTGCCGTCGGCCGGTCACGAACACGTGTGAGCGATGCGGACCGGGCGCCAGAGTCGCACGGCGGTGGATCAGTTTGCGTTAAGCGTGAAAAATCCAATCGCCCGACGTGATCTGCGCTGGCGATATATGGTCAAGCGTCGTCACCGTGATCGGGATCGTGGTGGCCGGTCCCTGCGGATGAACGAAGATTTTCATGTTGCCAGCGCCATCTGACTCGAAGCTTAGGTAACCATCGGCAACGGGATTGCTCCCGGTATAGCCGATCGCGTTAAAGACGCCGGAAAGATTAATAACGTCGCTCACAGGGTTGAAATCGGTAATGTGTCCTGCGTTCCAGGGCAGGTAATTGAACACAAACGTATCATTTCCTCCGCCTCCGGTAAGCATGTCCGCGCCGTGGCCTGTTACAAAAGTGTCGTTGCCGGTACCGCCGATCAGCGTCGATCCGTAATCATTCGAAAGGATCGTGTCGCCGAAATTGTTTCCGGTAACGGTCTGTGATCCCGTACCGGTTAACTGTACGGTCTGAATGGTGCTCGGGACGGTGTAAACGGAAGCGCTATCCTGCGTTGACACCGTGGAGATTACACCGTCGTCGTTCAGGTCTTGATGAAAACTGATTTCCGCTCCTTCTAAAGCGGGATTGGTTCCCGAAACACCGCCGATCCCGTTCTGGATCGAACTGAAATTGCCATTGGCATCGGTGTTCCAAACCACATATTGATCCTGCCCGGCTAAGCTCCATGCGACCTCGTAACCGCTTGCCGTCGCTTCGACTCCGATCGGATTCCAACCGCCGTTGACGCCGGCAGTCACGACACTGCCGCCGTATTTCAGTGTCGGACCAACCCCACCGCTGACCGGATCGAGATAATAATTGCCGCCGCTTAAAAGCAGCTCCGTCGAGCCGAAAGACTCGAGCACCGTCGCAGCCACCCCGATCGTGCCATCGCCGTTGAGATCCTGGTGAAAGCTCGTCTCCGCCTCCTCAAGCGCGAGGTTTGTTCCCGAAACACCGCCGAGCCCGTTCTGGATCGAACTGAAATTGCCATTGGCATCGGTGTTCCAAACCACATATTGATCCTGCCCGGCTAAGCTCCATGCGACCTCGTAACCGCTTGCCGTCGCTTCGACTCCGATCGGATTCCAACCGCCGTTGACGCCGGCAGTCACGACACCGCCGCCGTATTTCAGTGTCGGACCAACCTCACCGCTGACCGGATCGAGATAATAATTGCCGCCGCTTAAAAGTAGCTCCGTCGAGCCGAAAGACTCGAGCGGCGTCGAGGTCGGCGCGATCGAATGGCTGAAAATATAATCGGACGAGCTGATGCTTGCGGGCGAGATGCCGTTGAGGGTCGTGATAAGACTGGGCCACGCCTGCGATGCGCTGTGCGGATTGACATAGACCAGCGTATTGCCGACTCCATCGGAAACGAAGCTGAGATAGCCGTCGGCAACGGGATTGGTGCCGGTATAGCCGATCGTCTGGAAGATGCCGGTGAGATCGAGCTTGTCGGCCGCGACGTTGAAGTCGGTGATGTGACCGGCATTCCACGGCGTGACATTGAAAACGAAGGTGTCGCTGCCGGCGCCGCCCGTCATCGTGTCGGCGCCGTGGCCGGCGATGAACGTGTCGTTGCCGGTGCCGCCGATCAGGGTCGAGCCGTAATCGTTCGACTGGATCGTGTCGCCGAGATTATTGGCGGTGATGGTCTGCGCGCTGGTGCCGGTCAGGACGACGCTGGTGATGCCGCTTGCCACGGTGTAGGTCGGCTGCCAATCCGCCGTCGGATCGCTGCCCGAGCCCGAACCCGAACCGCCGCCGCCACCCACCGCGTTCGCCGGCGTGTGACCGACATCGGTCGCATCGGAGCCGTCGGCGATCCAGGACGGCAGCGACGCATAGGCGCGGATCCAGTCGACATTCATGTTTGCCGGGAACGGCGTGGTCGCATCCGCATTGCCGGGCCAGGTGCCGCCGACCGCGAGATTGGCGATCATGTACATCGGCGTGCTCATGTCCGCCGGCGTCGCGACCTTGTAGACCTGCTGCCCGTCGAAATAATAGGTGATGAAATTCGGCTCCCAATCGACGCCGAAGGTGTGATAGCCGGTCGACATGTTGCCGACGTTGTCGGCTTGGCCGGCATTCACCTCGTTGCTCGCCGTGCCGGAATGGATGCTGGTGTAGTAGACGCTGGGATTGTTCCCGAGCATCTCCATCGCATCGATCTCCGGGGGCCAGGTGTCGTTTTCCGGCAGCAGCCAGAAGGCCGGCCACATGCCTTGGCCGGCAGGGAGCTGCGCTCGCATTTCGAAATAGCCGTAGGTCTGGCTGAATGATTGCGAGGTGTTGATTGACCCGGAGGTGTATTGATAGCCTCCGATCAGCGGCGAGATCGCCGCCGACGTCGGCGCTGCCGTAATTGTCAGGACGCCGTTACTGACTGTCCAAGGCTGTACCGAGATGGTCGGCCCATAATTGGAATTAATGTACCATTCTTGCTCACCGTTGGACGGCAGCGAGAAACCACTCCCATTCCAAGTGGCGTATTGGGCAGTGGTATCCCAGGTACCGCCGGCACCATTCCACAAGCTGAGGGAGTTGAATTCATCATCAAACGTAAGCGCGCTCGCCATGACACGAACTATTCCAAAAACAAATACAGCGATGCCCGCAATGTGAGTCTGTGTCCCCCGGATCAGGCGCGATCGAGCCCCATCGGCGCCAACGGCAACGTCTCAGACCGTGGTTAATGATTTCTGAACGACATATGTTGCCACAGATTCATTGCGTTTGCGAGCAGCATTGTCAGGCAATACTCGCGACGCGATTCGCTTATTCAACCCTATAATTCGCTTATTCCACCCTATAAGAGGGATCGATAAGAGGTATCGCGAGCTCGGCCGCATTACTCGCCTGCGACAAAATGCGCCCTTCCGAGTACCGCGAAGATCATCTGGAGGATATGGAATGGTGCTGCAAGCGCCGTGTTATTCGCTCCATGGCGCGCCCGAATTATTCGGAATAATTAGCGGGTGCAACCTGCGACTGTAGTGAGGTGGCTTCATGCGAGAGCCACCGGGGCGGCGTTATCGTTGATCAATTCCGGCGCCGCGACCGGTATCCGCTGGTAGTGGTCCCATGCGATATCGCGAATAGCAGATAAGCCTGTGGTCCGTTCCGCGTCTGCATCAGCCCCGCAGGACGTTGCCGCGGGCCCGTGTTTTGCGCGGCGACTAAGCGTCCTATGTGGCGCCATGACGAGAAGATGTGTCCTTGAATCCACCGAACAAACGTGATACCCGGGCGTCGAAACTGGACACACCTTGGCACCATTGCTATAGGCGCCCCTGTTGGCAGGGGTTCGATAGGCGTCGGTCGACATGCGCTTAGTGCGCTCTTACTCGTGATGATCGCAACCGAAGCCGGATCCTGCTGGATGGGGAGGTATCCCTGACGACACTTGTAGACGAGCTTGGCGTAGACGAACTTGGCGCTCAACCTTCGAATCTCATGGAGGCGGCGAGTGATCTATCCGCCGGCATGCGGCAGCGTTGGCTCTGGATGGCAGTCGCAATGCAGGATATCAGGCTGCGCTACCGCGGCTCGATTCTGGGTCCATTCTGGCTAACGACCAGCACGGCTGTGATGGTCGTCGCCATGGGGCTCGTCTATTCGCGGCTCTTCAGGATGGAGATCACGCATTATCTGCCGTACCTCACCTTCGGCTTGATCGCCTGGCAGTTCATCTCCACTGTAATCAACGAGGGCTGCCAGACCTTCTTAAGCGTTCAGGCTGTGATCCTGCAGGTGCCGCTCCCGTTTTCGATTCACGCGTATCGCAATGTCTGGCGCAATGTACTAGTCATGGCGCACAATCTGGTGATCCTCCCGCCCGTCATGTGGTACTTCGATGTTCCGATCAGCTGGCACACCTTGTGGGTAGTGCCAGGCTTCCTCGTGCTGTGCATCAATGGCGTCTGGGTGAGCATCTTGTTCGGCATGATCAGCGCACGGTTCCGCGACGTGCCGCCGATCGTCACGAACTTCGTAATGGTGATCTTCTTCGTGACACCGATCTTCTGGTCGGCCGATAGCTTGGGCAAGGCCAAGACCTACATCGAGCTCAATCCGCTCTTCGCCGCGGTCGACATCGTCCGCGCGCCCCTACTCGGCACGGATTTCTCGCCCTATTCGTGGCCGATCATGTTGGCCTTCACGATCGGCTGCTCGGCGCTTAGCTTCTTCCTGTTCGCGCGCTTCCGCTCGCGCATCACGTTCTGGATCTGAGCGTCAAATGGCGTATCTGCGCTTGCGCAGCGTTTCAGTCGATCTTCCGATGTACCAGGGCAGTAGTCGTTCCTTGAAAAAATCCCTGCTCGCAACCTCATCGCGCGGGAATTTCGCATCCGACGCCTTACAGCGCCTCACTGTCCGTGCGCTTAATGATGTAACAGTCGACATCGAGGAGGGCGCGCGGCTCGGCGTCATCGGGCCGAACGGCGCGGGTAAGAGCACGTTACTGAGGGTGCTTTCCTCCATTCACAGGCCGAGTCATGGACGAATCCTGAAGTCCGGCAGGGTGACGTCGCTTCTCGATGTGTCTGTCGGCATGGACCCCGAGGCCACTGGCCTCGAGAATATCATTCTGCGGGGCATGTATCTTGGGTTCCACCCCAAGGAGATGCGTCAGCGGATACCCGAGATCGCGGAATTTAGTGAACTCGGCGATTATCTCCAACTGCCGGTACGCACCTATTCGTCGGGCATGATGATCCGTCTCGCCTTTGCGGTTTCGACGTCGTTCGAGCCCGAAATCCTTGTGATGGACGAGTGGCTGACAGTTGGTGATGCTCGCTTTCTCGCCAAGGCACAAAAGCGGCTCGAGCAGTACGTGCGGGGCTCCCGGATACTGGTGCTGGCAACTCACTCCATGCCGCTTGTCGAGGAATGGTGCAATCGCGCGATCCTACTCGATCAAGGCCATGTCGTGGCAAGCGGCGACGTCAAGGAAGTCGTCGAAGCTTATCGGGCACGATGGTAGGCCGGGTGACCGGGGCCGCGGGGGCGCCGCGCTACCTCGTCATCGGCGCCTCGGGGCTCATTGGACGCCGCTTTCTGCGCGCAGTCGGCCCGGCATCTGCAACGGGGACGTTTCTCACGCGCCCCTTCCCTGGGGGCGTACGCTTCGATATGACGCAAGGCGGCATCGGCGAGCTGCTGGCGCGCCTTCCCGGGGATTTCACGCACGCCGTCGTGATGGGCGGTAATTCTACAATTGACCGTTGCGCGCGAGATCCCGAAGGCACGGCGCGTGTTAACGTGACGGGTCCGTGCTGTCTCATCGACGAGCTGCTGGAACGCAACATCACGCCGATCTTTACCTCGACCGACGGGGTCTACGATGGTAGCCACGGCCTCTGGCGGGAAGACCAGCCGGCACAGCCGATCCTCACTTATGCCCGGCAGAAGCTCGAAGTCGAGCAGCATCTTGCTGCCCAGAATTGTCCCTGGCTCGCTGTTCGCGTCGCCAAGGTGTTAGACGCGGAGGGCGACCCGACCGCGGTTCTCGCGCCGTGGATCGCCGATCTGCGCTCTGGGCGGCTCATTCGCTGTGCGACCGATCAGCGCTTCAGCCCTGTCGGCGCCGACGACGTCATTGCTGCGATTCGCGGTCTTGCGGAAGCGGGCGTGAGCGGGGTCTACAATCTTGGCGGCGGCGAAGCATTGAGCCGGTGGGATCTTCTTGCAATGCTCGTCGTTGCGCTCGAACGTGTCCATCCGATCGCGCCGCGGATCGAGGCATCAAGCATCCGCGATTTCCCTTTCGCCGAGCCACGACCGCTCGATACGTCGATGGACATCGGCAAGCTCGTGGCGGCGATCAGCTATCGGCCGGAGAGCCTCGAAGGGCTCTGCGCCCGTGCGGTCGCGTCGGCCTATTAGAGGGGCAACCTTGTTTCGGGAAACTCGCCCCCTTATGATATGATAAGCCGCGTCAATGCGTGGAATGAACAATGCCGGCTCTTTTGCCAACGTCCTTGCGCTTGCGGCTTTTTGAAGAGATGTCGAAGGTTCGCCGGGTGGAGGAGCGGATCAAGGCGCTCTATCCCGCCGGTGACATGCGTTGTCCGACCCATTTCAGCATCGGCCAGGAAGCAGTTTCAGCGGGCGTATGCGCCGGGCTTGAGCCCGCCGACTATGTCATCAGCGCGCATCGCTCGCATGCCCATTATCTTAACAAGGGCGGGGATCTTCGGGCGATGTTCGCCGAGCTTTATGGCAAGGCAGACGGCTGCGCGGGGGGCCGCGGCGGCTCGATGCATCTCATCGATCTCTCAGTCAATTTTCTCGGTTGCGTGCCGCTCGTTGGTAGCACGATTCCGATCGGCGTCGGCGCATCCTTCGGCGCGCGGTTGCAAGGGATCGAGGCGATCACGGTGGTCTTCTTCGGCGACGGCGCGACCGAGACCGGCGTGTTCCACGAGAGTCTCAACTTCGCCGCGACGCATAAATTGCGTGCATTGTTCGTGTGCGAGAACAACCTCTATTCCGTGAACACACCGTTGGCTGAACGTCAGCCGAGCGACCGGACCATTTGCGATCTGGCACGCGGCCATGGCATTCCGGCCGCGTCGGCCGATGGTCAGCTAGTCGAAACTGTTTATGAGACCACGCGGCCGATGCTTGATCGCGTGCGGCGAGGCGAGGGCCCCGCGCTGCTTGAATTCATGACCTATCGCTGGCTTGAGCATTGCGGCCCGGCGGAGGATCTGCATCTCAATTTTCGGCCAGCCGGAGAGTACGAGCATTGGGCGGCGCGTTGTCCGGTGCGGCTTCAGCGCGATGCTTTGCGGCGTGACGGCGTGCTCGACGAGCGCGGGGAATCCGCGCTGCTCGCTCGGCTTGACGCGGCGATCGACGACGCTGTTGCGTTTGCAAAGGCAAGCCCCTTCCCGAGCCGGGACGAGCTCGGCCTGCATCTCTACGCGGCTGAGGGATCGTGACGTCGACCCGTCAGCTCAAATTCTCCGAGGCAATCAGGGAAGCTATCGATATCTGCCTTGGCCGTGACCCAAAGACCTATCTTATGGGGCTGGGTGTGCCCGATCCTATCGGGGTCTTCGGCACCACAAAGGGATTGCGCGAGAAGCACGGTTCCGACCGAGTCTTCGACATGCCGATCGCGGAGAACGCGATGACCGGTGTTGCGCTGGGTTCCTGCCTTGTCGGGTTGCGCCCAATCATGACGCATATGCGGCTCGAATTCGCCATTCCAGCGATGGACCAGATCTGCAACCAGGCTGCCAAGTGGCATTACATGTTCGGCGGCCAGGCTAGGGTGCCTTTGACCATTCGTATGATCGTCGGCCGCGGCTGGGGGCAGGGCCCCCAGCATTCGCAGAGCCTGCACGCCTGGTTCGCGCACATTCCGGGTCTCAAGGTCGTGATGCCGTCGACGGCGGCCGATGCTAAAGGGTTGCTAATCGCTAGCATCGAGGACAATAGCCCGGTGGTCTTCGTGGAGCATCGCTGGCTGTACAATGTCTATGGCCCGGTGCCGGAGGGCCATTATACCGTGCCGCTGGGTGAGCCGCATCTGCTGCGCGAGGGCCGCGACGCAACCATCGTTGCCTCGTCCTATGCGACGCTCGAGGCGGTGAAGGCCGCGCGGCGGCTCGCCGACGAGGGCATCGAATGCGACCTCATCGATCTCCGCACGCTGACGCCGCGTAACGATGCGCCCATCCTTGCGTCGGTCGCGCGGACCGGGCGGCTGGTCGTCGTGGACCAGGGCACGCTCACCGGCGGCTTTGCTGGCGAGATCGTTGCGGTAGTGACCGAGAAGGCCTTCAGCTCGCTCAAAGCCGCGCCGGTGCGAGTTACGCTGCCCGACGTGCCGACGCCGACGACGCGGGCGCTCAGCAATTTCTACTATCCGACGCAAGGCAGCATCGTCGCCGCGGTGAAACGCGCGCTAGGGCGTCCTTACGAGTACGACCCCTTCGCCGATATAGACCCGGCCGACAAGACGCTCGACGTTCCGGATAAGAGCTTCACCGGTCCGTTCTGAGGCGGCAAAGGGGGGGGGGTGGCAGGCAGTGTCGATCGGTACACGCTCATCGTGCCAACCTACAACAGGCCGGCGCTGATGAGCCGCCAGCTCCTCTATTTGGCACGAAGGCGCTTTCCCTATCCGGTCATGATCCTCGATTCGAGCGAGGACGACGCTTTCGGCCGGAACGCAGCGTCGATCGCTGCGGCGCCGCATTTGAGCATCCGCCATGAGCGCTATCCGTCGGCGATCGCACCCTACGAGAAGTTCGCCAACGGGCTCGATCTTGTCGCGACTCCCTATGCCTCCTTCTGCGCCGACGACGATCTCCTCTTCACCGAGACGATCGACGCCTGCCTCGCGCTTCTCGACAACAACCCGTCATTCATCGGTGCTCACGGGCTCTATCTCAACTTCCATGAGAAGGACGGCGAGTTCCTGGTGACTTATACCGTCTATGACGGTCCCGCGATCGACGGCGAAGACGGCCTCGCCCGCGTGACCAATCAGATGCGCGCCTATCAGGCGGTGTTCTACGCGATCTTCCGCACCCCGGTCCTGCGCGACAGCATGCGCGTCGCCAGCGGCATGTCGTTCGTCCTGTTCCAGGAACTCGCGCAATCGGCGCTGGCGCTCGTGAAGGGCGGCGTCGCGCGGCTCGACCGCTTTTACATGGCGCGCAACACCGGCCCCTCGATACCCTATTCCAACTGGCATCCGCACCAGATCATCGCCGACAACGCCGCCGCACTGTTCGAACAATATGCGATCTATCGCGACGTGATCGTCGAAGCACTCGCCAAGGAAGCACATTTGCGCGACACCTTGGGCGCGGCGCGCATGCGCCAGGTCCTCGATGTCGCGCATCTGCGCTATCTCTCGCCGCTGCTCTATGCCCCGATCCTCGACTACATCATGGAGCAGAACCGCGCCGGCGCCACGACCGCCGCGATCGCCGAAGGGATCTGGGAAGGTTTCGTGATGCCGCGGCGCCCGCCCTATCCGAGGCGGCCCTATCGCCCGAAGGCACTGAAGACGCGGCTGCGCATGCGCCTCAACCACTACTGGCCGGGAAGGTACTTGAAAGGAAGGCCGCCGCCGCGCTTCCTCACTGAGGGCGATGACTGGCTCGATTCCGTCGCCTTCGACGGCCAACAGCGCCGCTACGTGCTCTATTACGAATTCCTGCAACGCGAGCTCGCCAATGGACGGCGCATCGGCCCGTCAGACGTCGAGCAGATTCTCCGCCATTTCAATTTGTATCCGTCGCAGGCGGATTAGGAACCGGCCGGGTTCTTGATCAGCCGCCGCAGCGTCTCGGCGACGCGGATCACGGTTTCACGGTCGAGATCGGGTCCGCTCGGCAGATTGACGCCGTAGGGCGACAGCCGATAGGCGACCTTGTTGCGGGCGGCACCGGCCTTGGCGGCTTCGGTGTCGCGATAGGCCGTGAGTTGGCTCAGCGGATAGAAGAGAGGGCGCGAATCGACGCCTGCATCGCGCAACGCCGACACCATCTGCTCCTTGGTCCAGCCGAGCGCGGGATCGAGGATCACCGTGACCATCCAATAAGCGTTCTCAACGTCGGGCACGGTGCGGTTGAACGTGAGGCCGTTGACGCCGCCCAGTGCCTCGCGGTACCAGGCGAAGATATCGCGCTTCCGCTTGACGAGCTCAGCCACGCGCTCGAGCTGGGCATGGCCTAGCGCGGCCTGCATCGCGGACATGCGATATTTGAAGCCGACTTCGTCGTTCTGGAACATGATGTCGCCCGGCGCGCGGCCATGGTCGCGCAAGCGGCGCCAACGATCCAGAAGCGCATCGTCGTCGCATAGCGCCATGCCGCCTTCGCCAGTGGTGAGCGTCTTCGAGCCGTGGAAGCTGAAGGCGCTGGCCGCGCCGAAGCTTCCGGCAAGACGCCCTTTGAATCGGGCGCCGATTGCTTCGGCCGCATCCTCGATCAAGACGAGATTGCGGGCCTTCGCGAGGCTCTGGAGGCCGTCCCAATCCGGCATGTCGCCATAAAGATCGACGACCATCACGGCGCGCGTGCGCGGCGTCAGTACCGCCTCGACGCTTTCGGGCGTGAGGCACCAATGCTCTGGGTCGACATCGGCAAAAACCGGGCTGGCGCCGACGTAGGATACAGGCGCTGCTGACGCGATCCAGGTGAGATCGGGTACGATCACCTCATCACCCGGACCAATGTTGTGCCCGGCGAGAGCCAGATGCAGCCCCGATGTGCACGATGGCAGCGCCATGGCATGGCGGCGCCCGCAATAGGCGGCGAAGGCATTCTCGAACGCGGCCTGGTAGTAGTAGGAACGTTCACGCCAGCCCGTCGCCGCCGCTTCGGCGCAACGGCGCACCTCGCTCTCGGTGATCCAGGGACTCGCTACAGGGATCCGTGCGTTCATGCGGCTAATGAGCGATGTGTCGGACGAGCCGCTGCTGCCATTTGATCGGTACCTGTTGTCAATTAAACGATCTTACATTACTGGCTTTGCGCGTCCTTTTCCAATAGCGAAAGCGCCACTTCCGCGATCACATCTTCGCTTGGTTCCGCTCGATCCACTTCGCCGAGTGCGATGATCAGTCGCTTCGGATCGACCGGGATGCGTCGCGCCACGGATTGTACGCGAGGCAAAAAGCTCGAATGGAATCCACCGGAACCAATCGCGATGTCCAGCGAGCTATTTCCGCCCGTCTGCATCATGGGGCGCACTAGCGTTTCGCCTGCGCACAGCACCTTCATCAAGTCGATGCCGGTCGCAACTCCAAGCTTGTCGAGCACGGCAACCAGAGCCTCGGTCTGTGCATTGCCGCCCCCACGCCCAATACCTTGTAGAGTGCCGTCGATAATCGCCGCGCCTGCGGAAATCGCGGAAAGGCAATTCGCGACAGCCAACATGAGATTGTTATGGCCGTGAAATCCCACGGAACATTGACAGGACGAGCGCAGTTCGGAGACATAGGCTCGTACCTCGTCAGGAAGCATGCATCCCGCCGAGTCAACCACGCAGACGTGATCGGCACCGCAGTCGAACACTTGCCGCACTTCCTTCGCGAGAGCCGAAGGAGAAAGCAGATAAGATTTCATCGCATTGTAGAAAACCTCTAGCCCAAGCCGTTTGGCATGTTCCAGATAAGGTCCCGCCTGCGTCACCTGCGTTGCATTCGTTCCGATGCGCACGAACTTCATGCCCAAAGACGCAGCGATATCGAGGTCTTCATGGCGGCCGATGCCGGGAATGAAGAAGGTGCCGAAGCGTGCACGCGTCAAAATCTGTGCCGCTGCTTCGCAGTACTCACGATCGCTTGCGGCGAAAGGTCCCGGGCCGGAGCTTGAGCCATTTAATCCGACGCCGTGCCCAATCTCGATTCTTTCGACCCCGGCATCCTGCAGGGCGCGGCAAATGTGCTGCGTGGCCTCAACAGACCATCCGCCGTCGACGGCATAACTTCCATCGCGCAAAGTGCAGTCGAGAATCGAAACCATAGACATCCCGCAGCTTCCTAGCCGGCCTTGACGTGGACGTCGAGGATTTGAATGGCACGCTCGGCGAGAGCAATGACGTCGTCTCTGCTCTTTCCAACCCCTATCACGAAGCCGGGCCTCGCGTCTCCACTTTCGACGATTGGAATGACGTCGCCGAGAGAATGCGGAAAATGTAAAAGAACCACATTCTCCAGCGCCGCAGCTTGTCTTGTGTCTCCAAGCCCGACGATCTGCCCGGGCGGCAGTTCCAGGAAGCGCAAGATTCCGAATTCGTGTCCGTCGTTGCGCGCGAAAGTGGCCGGCTCTCCGATTGCTTGCCTGATGCGGAGCCCAATGATGTCAGCACCCGTGAGCGCCGGCAGGAGGTCGGTAGCGACGCGCGCGCCGCAACCGCGCGCGGCGATTTCGATGAGGCGCACGCCTGCTTGGGTGGCGATGAACTCGACATGGACAAGGCCCGTGTTGATACCGATGGCGGTTATCACCGCGTCGTTCATCGCAAGAATGTCGTCCATCACAGCGGCAGAATAATCGCCCGGGTAGATGAGACGCAGGTCGAACGAGAATGGAGGTGCACATTTGACTTTATCACAAAATCCGAGAACGTGGACGCGGCCGTCCGAAACGAATGACTCGATTGAACCCTCTCTGCCAACCATCATCTCCTCGACGAGGATGCCACCGGACCGTGATTCGGCCTTGGCGCGACCGAACGCGGCATCCAGTTGCTCGCTTCCCGCCACTTTCGTCACACCACGGCTCGACTGGCTGTCCGTCGGCTTGACGACCACGGGCAACCCGATCGAGGCAACGGCTTTCCGCGCCTCGGCGGCGGTTGCGACATAGCGGTATTTGGGTGTCGGTATGCCAGCGTCGTGACACGCCTCTCGCATCAGATATTTGTCGGTGGCCCGGCGCGCGACCGCGATCCCGATCCCCGGCAGACCAAGCGCCTCAGCAACGGAGGCCGCGGTCAAGACCGCAACGTCGGACTGCTCGGCGATAACGCCAGAGACACCGTGCTGCCGCGCGACTGCAAGAATTGCATCGTGATCTTTGGCATCCACTATCACGGGATAGTCGGCCGCTAGCAGGCCTGGCGCACTTGGGTCGCGATCCGTGACGACGACGGCTAAACCCATCGACTGCGCCGTCCGAATGACCGGAATTTGGTGGATGCCGCCCGTCAGCGCGAGCAGTCTTCGGCTCTTCGCCATGCGATCTCGATCTAGGGTTTGAATTGCCGAGGCATCCAGGACATGTGGAATCACCCTATGCGGAGCCGCTCGAAGAGCGCTCAGCGGTAGTGGGGAGCGCATGGTGGTCCATACGGAATGATGAGGGCGTCTGATGCTGGCGCGATCTTCTAATAGCCCTGAAACATCCTCGCATCTGTGATCTCGGTGTTCGCAGAGAGCTTATTGACGCCGAACAAGAGGATCCAACGACCTGCCGCGGAAAGGGGATCATACTCGGCTTCAGGGTCGATGGTTTCAACGCCATGTACACATCGCGAATGAAACAGTACGATGTCACCAGGTTCGGCGAAATCCTCAATCGAAATTCGTTGGCCGTTACTGCGGCCAACGAAGCTGCCACCCGTTTGAAAATCGGCGCCGCGTCGGGACATCGGCATGATCGGCACCACGACCTGGTGCTTGTCGTATGGATCGACGTGCGCCGCCATGTAGCCCTTTCCGCGCGGATAGAACTGCGCTGCGAGGCGTGCACAACATCCCATTTCGGCGCGGCGCCCGAGGAAAGTCGACGGTGGAAGGCCGCTCAATAGGTTGCGCAAATGGTAGACCGCAGCATAGCGGTGATAGAGCAAGAACAGATCCTGATTCCACGGAAAAAACGACCACGAAGCAAACCATGCGCGGACGACTGCTCGTTCGTCGTCGAAGCTTATGCGGAAATGATTTCGGGCGCCCTCGCGCCGCGGCACGTATTCCTCCATCGAGACTTGCATGACGCCGTGGAGATAACTGACAAGCTGGCGAATTTCTTGTTGAGTCGCGAACGACTTCAGCACCACAACGTCACCAGCCACGAGCGCTTCGCGCAGGCCAGCAAGGCGGTGCGTGTCTGATACATAGTTCTCGACGCCCTCGGTCGCGACGACGATATCGCGGAGCGCGATCGGTTGGTCGTCTTGGGCCACGATTTGATTGCGATCGGCCATCATATCTCGCCGTTGAGCCACCGCTGCTACTTCGCTAATGGCGTGGTACAGTGCACCGTAAAACAACTACCGATAGGATACTTCGTCCAAAGTTCCAATCAATAGAGCAATATGCTATATGTGGGTTTGTTTTTGCGAAGGGCCAGGGCCGTTGAGGCTTTGCGTTCGAGCCAACGCGAAGGTGGCATGAACGACCGTAACGAAAAAACGCTGGATCGCTGCTGTGGCCACGGTGGATGCAACGACCGGGGCGGATGTGACAAGCTAACTGGTTCCGTGGCGCGCCCCAGGCACGAGGTGCGCGATCGGGCTCTACTGAATCGATGACACGAATGGCAAGCTGCGAAGTTCCGCTTTTCGATTCGCTCTCCCATCCTACAATCACTGGCGACTGGTTCGGCCGTGGGATCGATGCAAGCTTTGAAACGTTGGCAACCAACTTGGCCGCTGCGGGCTATGCGCGGGCCTGTGCCGTAGGGCTAGCGGGCCATGAGGGTTACGGTCATGCGACATTCGCCGAGCGTTGCGGCGCCTTCCCCTCGCTCGTGCCGATTGCTGGAGTGGCACCCAAGCTCCCGCCGGACATCGACGTTGAACTCGACGAGGTGGCTGGGCTCGGATTCCCGGGGATCAAGATTCATCCGCGGCTCTCGGGTTGCAGCTACGGATCGCCCGAGCTTGCCGCGACGTTGTCGGCTGCGGCGCACCGCCGCTTAGTCGTGTTTCTGTGTACCTATTTTCACGCGCCGACTTCCACGTATCCGACTGCCGATCCGCTATTTGAGCTGACACGGCTATTAAGGGGGGTCCCTGAGCTTCGCCTTGTTCTCGTGCATGGCGGTGCTGTCGACGTCTTGCGTTGGGCCCAACTTGCGTGCCATTCCCCCAATATTCTCATCGATATTTCATACACGATGATGCGCTACCAAGGCTCGTCGATTGATCTTGATCTTAAGTGGCTGTTTCAGCGCCTTTCGGTTCATACCTGCTTTGGGACAGATCATCCCGAATGGGGCCACGCTGAAGTGCGAAATCGTTTTGAAAGCTTGGCGCAAGGCGCCGACGCAGAATCTATACAGCGCATCGCGGGTCGCAACCTCGCTCAAATACTCGATGTGGATTGGGCGTGATGCTATCTGAAATGGAGAAGCGTCAACTTCTGCGGCGCTACTCCGAGCGGTTGCAGCGCTATGGCCCTACCCCCGAAGCGTTGGGCTGGAATAAACCAAAGCACCAATTGCGCTACCGGATCCTGCTCGAATACTGGTTTCCGCCTGGCACGAGTTGCGCGTTCAATCTACTCGATTTCGGTTGCGGGTTCGGCGATTTGTTCGGTTATGCTCAATTCCGTGGCTTTGCGCTAGCATATA
>Ga0335085_10008771_pt1 | contig 15376 bp, 16 predicted proteins | sample Lox_Sample_45_FD_206712 | JGI IMG/M metagenome (GOLD analysis project Ga0335085, IMG submission 206712) | Soil microbial communities from Loxahatchee National Wildlife Refuge, Florida, United States - Lox_Sample_4.5 | ecosystem: Environmental > Terrestrial > Soil > Wetlands | place: USA... | reverse complement strand
CCACGAGCGGCCCACATAGTAAGCGGCCGTGTCTCCGGCCCAGACCACGCATAACAAAAACAACACCAGCGATGGGCCGTTCACTTCCTCGCGCAAGGTAGGCAGGGCAAGCAGCGTAAACCCAGTGTAGAGCAGACAGAAAATCGCCGCCGCGGCGTCCGCAAGGATTCCCACAACCGGCTTGAAAAAGGTGCAATACACCAACAGAGCCAGGCAGAGGATGCCGAAGATAGCAGAAGTCAGGTACGGCCACTGAAAGTTGACGGCAAACAACACCAACTGCGCCACCACCACCATCAGCTGTGGCGGATTCGCTCCGCAGCGCCGGGTCAGGCCCATGTACTCCCACCCGGCAAGGACTGCAACTCCGGCTACAGCCAGCACAAACAGCCATTGCCATCTTGGCCCAAGAAAAACCAAAATGAGGGCAATCGGAACTAGAACGAGGGCCGTGCGTACGCGTTTCATTCAGGGTTGAGGATACACTGCCGGGGTGGGCTAATACGCACTCCCAAGCCGCAAATTGTAGCCATATTTCGCCGGCTTCGCCTTGCTTTCGCGGGCAAATTCAATCATCGCCGGTCTAACCGCATTTCTGAAGGATTGAAAAAATCCGAGGGCGGCGCGCTTCAGCTCACCGCAATCCTGATGCGGCCGGGGCTTTCTTCGTCTTGGCCTTGCATTCGCGGGCAAATTCAATCATCGCGTGCCCCAGCGCCTTCAGTAAATTGACCCACTCACGCAAATGAGCCTCGCCAGACCGGGTCAGGGAGTAGTTGCGCCGTGCGGGGCCGACGCTTGCTTCCCAACTTGAAGAGACATAACCGTTTGCTTCAAGGGTTCTCAACGTCCGGTAGAGAGCCGCGCCTTCAATGGTGGCATCGGTCAGAGCATATTGCGTAAGGTACTCGGCAATTTCGTAGCCATACGACCGCTTTTTCTCGCTCAGAATCCGCAACACGACCGGTTCGATGAAACGGGAGACATTTCCCATAGCGCATGTGCATGGACGCCCGCAGCCTGGCCGCTTGCAACAATGGGTTCCGGCGTCCCGCGTAAAGTGATGCACGTGCACTGCGGGCTTACGGTTGCCTGGCATATTCACCATCATCCGCTGCCCGGGATCTTCTTGACAGCTTCATTAGGTAAGTGTACATTACATCTAACTAGATGTAAATTACATCCTGTGATGGAGTTGTTATGGGCAAAGTTGGAGTCATGATGGCAGCCGACAGGGCCGACGGCCCGATGTCCTCTCATTTCGGCAAAGCGGAATGGATCATGATCGCGGGCACGGAAGGCGGCGCCGCGAAATTCGAGAGGAACGACGGGCTCAACGGGAGAAGCACCGCAGGTCTTCTGATTCGACATGGCTGTACGGATGCGATCCTCGTCGATATTGGCGAAGGGGCCTTGCGGCATTTGCAGACGGCAAAGATCCATGTTTGGGCCGCGCCCGGACCTGTGACCGGAGATGAAGCACTACGGATGTTTGCCGAGGGACACCTGCCTCTGGTGCCTGAGGCGCTCACGGCAAAGGGACACGGTGAGGGTCACGGTTGCTGTTGCTCCAGCCATGACGCCCCCGAGGATTCCACTGGCTGCTGCGGCTGAATTGCCGCGCCGCCAGAGTTGACTGGAAAGGAAGATCCCTCGTGAAGCCCATGCGATATCTGATCGTGCTCTTCGCCCTGGCCGGCGCGGTAGTTTCTGTGCTGGCGCTGCGTGTGCACTACGCGACTGGCACTGAACCCTGCTCGATCAACGAAAGGTGGGATTGCGGCATCGTGAACCACAGCTCGTTTTCGCAGATCGAGAACGTGCCGGTGGCCGCGATCGGAGTTGTGGGCTACCTAGTCCTGGCTGGGCTGGCTTTCGCGCGCCAGCGATTTCTGCTGTTTCTTGGCGCACTCATTGGGCTCGGCTTTGCCCTGCGCCTGACCTTCGTCGAGGAGTACGTGCTGCTGGTCTGGTGCCTTTATTGCGTCATTTCACAGGCCATCATCGCGGTCATTACGTTGCTTAGTCTGGGCTGGCTGACGGCGGAGTTTATTGGCCTGAAGCGGGCGCAGCGTGCCTCGCCGGCATTGCTGAAAGATTGAAAAAATCCGAGGGCGGCGCGCTTCAGCTCACCGCAATCCTGATGCGGTCGGGATTTTCTTCCACTTCACCGCCGCCTTCGCCGATGGCGCCGTAACGGCGTTCGCGGCGCTGGAAGTCCGCAATGGCCTCAAGCAAGTGAATGCCCCGGAAGTCAGGCCAATACCGCTCGGTGACGAAGATTTCGGTGTAAGCCACCTGCCACAGCAGGAAGTTGGAGATGCGCATCTCGCCGGAGGTGCGGATGAGCAGGTCGGGGTCGGGCATGTGCGCCGTGTAGAGATGCCGGTGAATGTCTTCCTCAGTGATGTCGCCGGGGCTCAGGCGCTTGAGCTTCATCTCCGCCGCAAGTCCGCGAAATGCGTCGACCATCTCAGAGCGGCCGCCGTAATTCAGGGCCAGCGTGAGCGTGGTTCCGGTATTGCGCGCCGTTGCCTCCTCCACCCAGCGCATTTTTTCCTGGACTTCGTGCGGCAGATCGTGGGTGCGACCGATGTAGCGCATGCGCACGTTGTTGTCCATCATGCGCTGCAGATTGCTCTCAAGATAGGTCTTGAGCAGGCGCATCAGGAAGTTAATCTCGGCCCGGGGCCGGCGCAGACTGTTTTCAAGAGAGAAAGCGTAGAGCGTTAGCCAAGGTAAACCGATGCGCGAGGCCGTCTCCGTCACCAGTTGCACGCTCTTCGCCCCCTGCTGATGGCCCAGGAAACGCTTCAGGGAGCGCCTGCCGGCCCAGCGCCCGTTGCCATCCATGATGATGGCCACATGCTCAGGCAGCCGCTCAGGCTTCAGCGCCGCATACGCGGCACGCTCCTCAGGCGACAGCTCGTCAATACGAAGCGAGGGTCGCAGCGCGGGAGATAGATGCACGGACTCGGCTTTAGTTTGCATTTGCAGCTTCCACATGGGCGCCCGGAGGACGTCCAGAGGCGGCGCCGGCGGAGTTTATGCCCATTGCGGGAAAAGGGCCACCCATCGCATGAACGAATCTCCTGCCACGGGGATATTTGCGCGCGGCCGGATTCAAAAAGTCACAATATCGACCGTAGCACATGCGATTGGGCGCCGCAATCGCCGGGCGACCGCAGCGGCGCCGACCCCTTCCAAAACGCCTTAAGCGGTGCGCCGGCGGCCCACGGCGGCATCCCGCACGGCGCCGAAGAACAGCGTCCGGTGCAGCGAGTCCAAGTGCGGCAGCAGAGGAGCGATCTCGGCCAGGAATGGGTCGTTCAGAATCGAGACGACCTCCTCTTCGCGTCGGCTGCGGGCATCGCGCACCAGTTGGCGCACTTCCACCCCAAGCGCCGTGGCCAGCCGTTGCAGCGAGCCCAGCGTGGGAATCGCCTTACCGTTTTCAATTTTTGAGATGTAGGTGCGCGGCACCTGCATTCGTCCCGCCAGTTGGCGCTGACTCAGGTGGCGCACCCGGCGCAATTCCCGCACCTGCCCGGCCACCTGCAGTCCCACATCGCCGTTATTAGGCGCGGTCTGGCTGGTTATCAGTATCGGCATCCGCGGCGCCGGCTCCTCAAAATCGAGGGGTTTGTGGCACCTTCTGCAGAGAGAGTTGCTGGTTCTATACTGCATGAGTCTGCAGTATTCACACCGCACCACTTCGCGTGATTCCACGCTGACTAGAGATGTAGCCATCGGATGTGCGGAGCGCCAGAGCTTGCGATCCGAGCCGTGCAAATTGCACTGCGATTGGTGCTACTGTCAACGAAAGGAACCATAATTGTCAAGTACAAATTTAGGGGCAAACCGGAATAACCCCCTTCAGGACCCACAAAAGCAGAGGGTTGACGAACCATAAGCATCAACAGGAGAGATAAAGATGGCAGCCAGCCCGGCCTACAGCCGTGAACAAGCATGGGAATTGCTGACCGAATGGACGCAGAGCGAAAGCCTGCGCAAGCATGCGCTGGCCGTAGAGGCATGCATGGCGGCCTGCGGCCGGCAGGAGGCCGCCCGGCTAGGCCTGGAGGGCGACGCTGCCTCCGCCTGCGCCTCCCGTCACCTGCACGCCGCAATATTGAGACCGAGCCAAATGCCTTCATCCCAAAGGAGATGGAACAGTATGAGAAAAAGGTCAGCAAAGGAGATGGAACAGTATGAGAAAAAGGTCAGCTTTGATAATCGGTCTTTTACTCTTTGGGAACCTTGCTTTATCGCAAGCGCAGGCTGACATTCTTGGAAACGCGTATGACTCTCTCAAGGAGAAGCTTGATCCAATTCCTGAAAAGCTGAAGCAGATTTGCGCCGGACTGGGCAGCCAAGTCAAGCATTATGCTTACTTTACTCATTACTCATTAGATGGGTTTGAATACTATGCGGTTTTGGACACGAGCACGCCGCCTAGTGACGATGCCTACGGCTATGGCTCCATAATCCTCGTTCATGGAACTCAGTGCATCAAAGGTGATCTGGATTGGGCGTTGAGAGGGATACCTTCCGCAAAGGGGTATTCAGGTTCTTCAATGAAGATCGAGATGCCGGGGCTGAATGCCCCGGGCTTTGGCTCTCCGTTAAACACCGATCGAGCGCATTACCGGATCCGATCTGCCCACGAGGAAGAGATCTTAAGGGGTCTCATCAAAGACGCAATTCAAACTGCAATCAAGGCGAATGGTGGGGGCCCGACCAAGGCGAAACTTTGCAAACCTGCGAATCTCAAGCCTGATATTGACTACCCACTAGTTCCAATGGAACTCGCCCGGTACTGTGGTGTTCAGTACATTCCGCGGCAGTGGGACTCGGAATTTACTTGGTGAACCGGTTTGGGCGACGAGCGTCGCTGCTAATGCAGCGGATGTAGTAGGGTCGCGGTAGGGATTCGGATCAATCCGTTCGAGGCGTGGCTGACGAACCTCAGTGTGTTGGCGGCCACGGAATAAATGCAACTGATGCGGTTTGCGAGAGAGGTCGCCGACCCATGACCCTGGATGACAGTGCCCTGATACAAGACGGATGGGTTGGGGGGGCGTGGTGCCCCGATCTCACGAATTGAGAGTGCCGCCGGGCCCTCGTCCGCCGCGCCCTCCCGCTCATCGCGATAAAACTGCGATGAATGGAGCACAGATTCTTACGGCTCACTGCAATTCAGATGACCGGGCCACCTGCCCACCTGCCCAGGTAAACAATGCCAAGGGCCGCAAGGATCGATCCAGTTTTCTTGATTGTCTTCCACGTATGCATAGAGACTGATGTCGCCGCCGTCATATTCCAGCGGGTCTTCGCTTGGGAACCTTCCCGCTGTTGGGTTGTAGTATCTGGCGCGGTAGGGAATAACAAGAAGTCGTTCAGATCGTTGATGGTTATGGTGTTCCTTTTTTCGTGGATGATCTCCCTTGTTTTTCTCCCTCGCGCAGCGCTTTCAACGCGCCAAGCAGATTCCACCCTTGATTCGGAAAGCTAAAATTAACGAAAAGCCAATTGCCGTTTTTGATCACTAATTCGGGAATTATGTCAGGCATCTGATCTTCCTTCCCCATCCATACAGCGTGGACTTCGGCCCAACACCGTCCATCCCTCACCGTAACTTTGCCTACGTTGTACGCTTCGGCAAGACCATCGCCGCCGGCAAATGGGTCAGCGTCCAGCGATACGAGGTCCGATCCCGCTTTGTCTTGCGCCTTATCATCCTCTCGAAGTGCCCGGATAATAACCGGGCTCAGAAGATACGGACGACGATTCAAGACGATGTCTCCTGCTCGCCCCTGATCTTTAGAGGCGTTTGTGAGGTACCAGGAATAGAACTTTCCAACGAATTCTCGGCACGAGTTGTTGACACCCGTTGGTTTTTTCTCTTGGCCTGAAAGAAATTGCATTAGGCAGAGAAGACAAACGACACAAGTCGATCTCGAAACCGTCATAGAAGGCTCCATTTCAGAGCTAGAATGGTGGCCAGATCCAGGAGCAACGAGGAGATCGCGCTTCCACGCCGCCGGGCAGAGGCACGATCGTCGAATTCTCGGTTTGGCCTGTCATCTGGGCAGAAATGCCAAAAGCTGAGAAAAACTCATGGACTGTGCCGCCGATATTCTCCTCGACCTTGTTCCCGAGAGCATCATAGGTCACAGAAGCGCTGGTGGTACCGGTCTGTACCGTTGCCACATGCCCATCGGGACCGGGGCCACCGACCCCCTGACTTTTTTCTGGTTCCCTGGTCTTCTCAGGCCTACTGCCCGCTTCCGTTTGCGGTCCTCCTCAACTCCGCCACAATCTCCCTGGCCGCCTCGCGCGCCTCAGCGTCCTTATCCGGCGGAAAGCTGATGGCCCCCACACGGGCGTGCCCGCCGCCGCCATAGCGCTCGCAAATCTGCGCCAGGTTCACCATCTTCGCCGGGTCGGTCCTGGTCCAGGGATTGGACCCGACGGAGACCTTGGTGCGGAAGCTGGACTTCGACAAGCCGATCGAGTAGGTGGCATGCGGATATAGGTAATAAGGGATGAACTTGTTGTATCCCTCGAGGGGCTGGTCGGTGATGTCGAAGAAGATGGTTCCGTCACGCTCTTCAGCGCGTTCACGGATCAGTTTCTGCGCCTGACGGTGGAGTTCGAGCAAAGGCGGCAACAGGGGGGCAACAAAGGGCTGGTTCAGCACATCGGCCAGCGGCATCTCGGTCAGCAGGGGAATCAGCCGCGGAATGAACTCGTCGTCCTGCGTGGCCTCAATGATCAGCGTGAGCTTCATGGCCGGCGCAGCCATTTCCACCGCCGCCTCAGGGCTCTCATAGCGCGCCCCGTCCACAATGTCGGCCCAGCGAATCAACTCCGCGACAGGAGCGGTGGAGAAGCCGAAGCGCGTATGCGCGATGTGCGCCAAAAAGCTGGTGCACGAAGTGTAGGAGGGGTCAAAAAACTTGCGCGTCGCGCAGGCCGGATCGCGCTGGCAGGCCAGAAAATTCTCCTGGTCCTCGCTGGTCAGGAACGCCGACTGATGATGATCGAACCACCATGTGATCCTGGGCGAAGCCGAGTATTTGAAGTCCACGATCGCATTCTCGTCGCCGGTAAATTCTCTCTCATCGAAGAGGGCGCCGGCACGATGCACCAGCCCGTGATACTCGTAGGTGGCGCCGGGCACGATGCACTCGCGATGAAAGCGCGTGAACAGCGAGGCTGAACAAGCGCCATCAAAGCATTTGTTGTGGTAAAAGACGCGAACCAGCAAAACCTGGGATCCTCCTGGACAGTTGGCTCAAAAAGCCGGAACTGTTAAGGATCAAGGGCGCGGGGCATTGTGTCAAGACGTGAACGCTATAACGGATCAGGAATTGGTATAGGAAGGTCGATGCGCTCAAATGCCTTTTTCACCAGAAACAAGCCCGTTGAACGGCCAAATACCATGCTTGAACTGCTGATCCGGTCTACAGCGATTTAGGAAATAGTCTTTTCCGTTGGGCCTATCAAAGGTCGCCGCTCCCTGATGGTTACGGCGACTTAGCGTCAATGGCTTCCGGATCCATCATTTCCTAAGCCGCTGCGGCACCCGGCCCGCAAGTTGAAGAGGCGGCAAAAATCACTCCCGTCGCGTGGCACCAGTCACAATCGGCATTGGCGCCTATCGTTTACCCTCAAAAGAGCTTTGTCGAATGACCTCTGACGCCGCTCACTCCCGTTACCCGCTCACCCAGGGCGTCAACCCGTGGTTGGTGGTGATGTCTGTGATGCTGCCAACATTTATGGAGGTGCTCGACACGGCCATCGCCTCCGTCTGCCTGCCTTACATTGCAGGCTCGCTTTCGGCCTCTAACTCCGAGGCCACATGGGTGCTTACCAGCTACCTGGTCGCCAATGCGGTCATCCTGCCGGCCTCCGATTGGTTTGCGCGACGCTTCGGCCGCAAGCGCTTCTTGCTCACTTGTGTCGTCATCTTCACCGTGGCATCGTTCTTCTGCGGCGCGGCCCCGTCGCTGAGCGTCATTCTTTTCGCTCGCGTGCTGCAAGGGGCCGGCGGCGGCGCGCTGCAGCCCTTGTCGCAATCCATCCTGCTTGAAAGTTTTCCTCCCGAAAAGCGCTCCATGTCTATGGCGGCATACGGCCTGGGAGTCGTGGTTGCTCCGGTCCTCGGCCCCACTCTCGGCGGCTGGCTTACCGACACCTGGAGCTGGCGCTACGCCTTCTACATCAACATCCCTGTCGGCATCCTGGCCGTGATCATGGTCTCCCGCTTCGTTCACGACCCGCCCTTCATCAAGAACGCCAAGGTCGGCGCCTTCGACAATATCGGCTTCGGCCTGCTCATCGTGTGGACCGGCTGCCTGCAGGTCATTCTTGACAAGGGCCAGGAGGACGACTGGTTCGGCGCTGTCTGGGTGCGCTGGGCGGTGGCGGCGCTGATTATTGCGTTCGTTGGCTGGATCTGGCGCTCCTGGTCCAACCCCAAGGGGCTGGTGGACCTGCACGTGCTCAAGGACCGCAACTTCCGCACCGGCTGCTTCTTGATCGTGCTGCTCGGTATGTGCGTCTACATCACCGTCGCCATCCTGCCGCTCTACTATCAGGAGATCCTCGGCTACACGGCCTTCACGGCAGGCCTCGTCGTGGGGCCGCGCGGAATTGGTTCGATCATCGGCTTACCCGTCATTGGCCTTCTCGGATCGCGCGTCGATAACCGCAAGCTGCTCTGCGTCGGCTTTGTCGCCTTTGCCGTTTGCGCATTCATCTTCGGCAGCGTCAATCTCAGCACTGGCCCGTTTACGCTGCTCGTTCCCATTATTCTCACCGGCTTTGCGCTCAGCTTCGTCTGGGTGCCGCTAGCCACCATGTGCGTTTCGACTATCTCCAACCGCGAGATGGGCAACGCTTCCGGCCTTTTCAACATGCTGCGCAATATCGGCGGTTCCATCGGCATCGCCGTGGCCTCGACCGCGCTCATCCGCCGCGCCGATCTGCACCAGACCTACCTGAGCGGAAATCTCTCCCCCTCCACCGCCGCGCTGCAGCAGAAATCCGCGTTGATCGCTACCTACCTCGGAAGTCATATCGCTCGGCCGTCCGCGCGCCCCGGCTCATTCGGCCTGCTCTATCAACTCATGCAGCAGCAAGCCGCCTTGCTGGCTTACGTGGATGTTTTTCGCTGGACGGCATTCCTGGCCGTGATCTGCGCCATTTGCGTATGGCTGTTCAAAAAACCGCCTAGGCACGCCAAGCTGCCGGAAGGCATTCACTGAGAAAGTTGCCAGTGAACAGTGGTCCGTGGACAGTCCGATGCGATTCTGCCGATGATTTTGTCATCTCATCCAGATTTGAGGGTGAGGGCAAATGATTTTTGCGTCTTACCGCGCATCCCCGAACACGCGCCCGCCGGCCTTGCGCAGCGCTTTGGCCAACTGCGCGTCAAAGGTCGCCAGGGCGAGGCCAGTGCGCAACGAAAGTTCGAGATAGGTGGCGTCGTAGGCAGTTAAATTCCATAGCCGGGCAAGCGAAAGTACGCTGGAAAGCGTAGCGTCCGGCGAAGCGGAGTCGAGCGAGATATCCAGTTGCGCAAGGTCCGCCTGAAAAGCAGCAACTGCGTGCGCGCTCGTTACAAGCCTCCGCTCACTCACAAGCAATCCATTCGCGACTTCCGGGTACCAAAGGCTGGGAACTACAGCCCCATGGACACCAACCTCCTGAAGCGCCAGCCCGGCCAAGGCAGCTTCATTACTATTCTGGCGCTTTAGGTGCCACGCCAAAGCCATCGAAGCATCGAGAACCAGAGTCACTTTCGCCCTTCCCGAATCCACTGAAGAATTGTGTCCCCTGGCGGTCCTTGGATGCGGGGATGCATGAGGCGCGCGATGGCCTCTGCTCTGGCCGTCTTGGATCGCGCTTGTGCAGGCACCACATCCGCCACCGGCCGCCCGCGCACGGTGATCGTGAAACGCTCTCCCCGTTCCACCTTGCGCAGGATCTCGGAGAGTCTGGTCTTCGCCTCAAAAGCGCCAATTTCTGTGAATCCGGGACTGACTTCGGGCATTTTGCGCTCCGTGTAAGCTCGTCGAATAACAAGCTAGCTTATCAACTAGTTTATTCCATCAAGACGCGATTGTCCACGCATCCGGAGTAGGCCTCACCCTGTAAGCGGCACGAACCTGCGCAGTTCCTCGTCGTAGCGCTCGATCTGGCCGGTCAAAATGTCGTAGTACCAGCCGTGCACCGACAGCCGCCCCTCCGCAACGGCCTTTACCACCGGAGGCTGTGCGCGCAGATTCATCAGTTGCGCCACCACGTTGCCGCGGATCAGCGAGGCCAGCTCCGCGCCGGCGCCTTCGGCCGGGTTGAGAGGCTGCATGAAGCCGAATGCCGCCTGCACGTGCTCCAGCCAGCGCCGCGCCTTGGGCAAATTCTCAAGCCCCTTTCTGTCGAGCGCCGCCTTCATCGATCCGCAGTCGGAGTGACCCAGCAGGATCGCGTGCTTCACCTTGAGCACCTCCACGGCGTATTCGATCGTGGCCGTCACCCCGTCCACGTCCTGGCTGACGATGGGCACCACGTTGCCCACGTTGCGATGAACGTACAGATCGCCGGGGCCGGTCCCGAGGATCAGATCGGGCAGGACGCGCGAATCGGAACAGGTGATGACAAGACACTCCGGCGCCTGGCTCTCTGCCAGCAAGTGAAATTGGTTCTTTTTTGACGGGAATACTTCCGCAAGAAACCGCTTGTGTCCTTCGATCAGCCTTTCCATAATCGCCCGGCCGCTCCTTTCATTGCCTCCAGATCCGCTCGGCGCTCTTCTCGTGTTTAGCGTTTACTTGCCGGCCGTCGTAGCAGAAACAGGGATGATGCAGGTATCGGATTCCGTATGATAGGCACAATCGCAATCCCAATGCGTAAGGGAATCACAAGGGAAAAGGAATTCTATGAGACAGCTTAACAGGGGTTTCACTTATGCGGTCATGCTTCTTGCGGCGGTAGTCAGTCAGTCCCAAACGCCGGCACGAACCCCCTACCAGACCCCCGCCCGAACTGTAGACACTCTCAATCCGGCCCTAAAGGCCAGGATCGACCGCATCGCGGCGCAGGTGCTCGAGCAAACGGGCGTGCCGTCGGCCTCCCTTGCCGTTGTCCAGCACGGCAAGCTCGTTTATACCCATGCCTACGGCAACGCGCGCCTGGCTACGGATTCGGAGCCGGCCATTGCTGCCACGCCCGGCATGCGCTACTCCATCGGATCGATCTCGAAGCAATTCACGGCAGCGGCCATCCTGATGCTCGAGGAACAGGGCAAGCTCAGCGTCGACGATCCCGTTGGCAAATACATTCCCGGGCTTACGCGCGGCGGCGAGGTGACGATCCGCCAGATCCTCTCCCACACCTCCGGCTACCAGGATTACTGGCCTGAGGATTACGTGATGACGCCGATGCTCAGCCCGGTAACTGCCCAGCAGATTCTCGATACCTGGGCTAAAAAGCCGCTCGATTTCGAGCCGGGAACGCAATGGCAGTACTCAAATACCAACTACGTCATCGCCGGACGGATTGTGGAGATTGTCTCCGGTGAGCCGCTCTTCCAATTTCTCACCGAGCGCATCTTCCGGCCTCTTGGCATGACTTCAGTGTGGAACTCCGATGAAACGGTGCTTACGCAGGCCGACGCTACGGCCTACTATCGCCACGCGCTGGGCCCGCTGCGCCCCGCGCCGAAGGAGGGCCGCGGCTGGATGTACGCTGCCGGCGAGCTAGCCATGACCGCGCACGACCTCGCCTTATGGGACGAGAGCCTCATGGCGCGATCGCTGCTCAGGCCCGAAAGCTACAAAGAGATGTTTACCGAGGTGAAGCTGAAGGACGGAAGCGGCACGCATTACGGCCTTGGCGTGGAGGTGCGCGACCGCAACGGCCATCGGTCGATTGAGCATAGTGGCGAGGTCTCCGGTTTCGTCTCCGATAACGAAGTGCTCATCGACGATGGAGCGGCCGTGGCCGTGCTCACCAATCAGGATGCCGTCGGCGCCGCGGGCGTCATCGCGCGGCTGGCGGCGCCGCTCGCTGCCGGCTACCCGCTCGCCCCTGCCGAGGAGCAGGCCCTCGACATCTACCATGGCCTGCAGCAGGGCCGCATCGACCGTGCGCTGCTGGCGCCCAATCTCAGCGATTACTTCACGCCGGAGGCTATCGCCGACTTTCAATCCAGCCTCGCACCGCTGGGCGAGCCGCTCAGCCTGCGCCAGATTCACACGGAACTCCGCGGCGGCATGACCTTCCGCGCCTTCGAGATTGTCTACCCCGGCCGCAAGCTCGAACTCACCACTTACACCTATCCCGACGGCAAGCTGGAGCAGTACCTGATTGCGCCGGAGGAGTAAGAGAATCGTAATGCTGGACGATTGCAGCGGTGGTCCGCAGGCGGCACGAAACTCCGCTTCCGATAAACTAGAAACAGACCTATGTTTGAGAACCTTACTGACAAACTGCAGCGTGTCTTCAAGACCCTCCGCGGCCAGGGCACGCTTACTGAAGAAAACATTGCTGAGGCCCTCGGCGAGATTCGCGTCGCCCTGCTCGAAGCCGACGTAAACCTCAACGTCGTCCGCGACCTCATCGAGCACATCCGCGAGAAGGCCGTCGGCACTGAAGTTCTGACCGCGCTTTCGCCCGGCGAGCAGGTCGTCAAGGTCGTCCGCGACGAGCTGATCTCGCTGCTCGGCAAAGACACCGCACGCTTCAAATTCGCTTCGCAGCCGCCCACCGTGATTCTCATGGCGGGGCTGCAGGGCTCAGGCAAAACGACGACCGCAGCCAAGCTCGCCGCCTGGCTCAAAAAGGGCGGCCACCGGCCCATGCTGGTCTCGGTCGACGTCTATCGGCCCGCCGCGCGCGAGCAGCTTAAGGTCGTCGCCAAACAAGTTGAAACCAAGCTCTACGAAGGCGACCTGAAGGGCGAGACGGCCGGCTCGGCCCTGGTCGAGCGGTTGGCCAAAGAAGCGCGGCGCGAAGCCGCCATCATGGGCTGCGACACGCTGATTGTCGACACCGCCGGCCGTCTGCACATCGACGAAGAACTCATGATCGAGATGGAGCGCCTGAAGAAGCTCCTCAATCCGCAGGAGATTCTCTTCATCGCCGACGCCATGACCGGACAGGACGCCGTCAACTCCGCGCAGGATTTCCATAAGCGGCTGGGGTTGACCGGCGTGGTGTTGACGAAGATGGACGGCGATGCGCGCGGCGGCGCGGCGCTCTCGATCCGCCACGTCACCGGCCAGCCCATCAAGTTCATCGGCGTGGGCGAAAAGCCCGACGCCTTCGAGCCGTTTCATCCCGATCGCATTGTTGGCCGGATTCTGGGCATGGGCGACATCCTCTCGCTCATCGAGAAGGCCGATTCCACGCTCGACCGCAAGAAGAGCGAGGAGCTGGCCAAGAAGGCGCTGCTCGGCGATGGATTTTCGCTCGAAGACTTCCGCGAGCAGTTGCGGCAGCTCAAGAAACTGGGGTCAATGGAGAGTATCTTGAAGATGCTGCCTTCGGTCGGGCCCTTTGCCGGCATGCAAAAGGCCGCGGGACAGATCGATGAGAAGCAGTTTACGCGCACCGAGGCCATCATCAACTCCATGACGCCGAAGGAGCGCCGCAATCACGAGATGATTTCGGGCTCGCGGCGCAAGCGCATCGCGGCGGGTAGCGGGACGAGCGTGCAGGAGGTGAATCAGCTCCTGCGCCAGTACGCGCAGATGGCCAAGGTGTTCAGGCAGATGGGCAAAGGCGGGCTGGCCAAGGCGATGATGCGCGGCGGGCTGAGCGGCATGGGGCTGGGCGGCAGGCAGCGGTTCGGGCGGTAGAATACGCCCGCCGTTTTATCCCATCACCAGCACCATCTCCGGCTGGATGCGCTTGCGGAACTCGGGCGTAAGCGTGGCCAGCTCCGCAATGTCCACCTTGAACGGCAGGCGCGACTCGTCCAGCGCCTCGTCGAGCAGGGCCAGTTCTCCGAGGGGCAACACCTCACCCTCCACGGCGAGGTCGAGATCCGAGAATCGCTTCACCCGTTGGCCCGTTGCGCGCGATCCGAAGGCCCACACTCGGCGGCCGGGCAGGTGGGTGCGCAGAATGGCGGACAACTGCTCCCATTCATGCGGCTCGATCACGATGGGCGGCATTTTCGCTTCAGTTGCCATCCTGCTCGCCTCTGCGCGTCAGTTCCTTAAAGAGAGATTCCGATTCCGCGGCAAACCTCGGAACGATCTCCATCACACGTTGTGCAACTTCCTCGTTGTAGACGTGGCTGATCAGGTTCCGAGCCTCACGAAACCCATGCCATACATCCCATCCCGACTTGAGCAATCCCATTTCGCTTGCCACGCGGATGAGCGTAGGGAAGGTCATCTTTTTATCGGGCGGTACGGTCGCGGCGAGCGCCAGGTAGCGCTCCATCCTGCTGGCGCAGAGGCCATACGTGAACTCGAACCGCTGGATTACAGCATCGCGGTATAGAGTATTCCCCGGCTCGCGGCTCAAAGCCTCCAGTCCTTCCTTCAGCCGCTGGACCGCCTTTCCGAGCGGCGAATAGTCGATCTCTGCCATGCGCACATTCTATGACAGTTCGCCTCGAAAGACAGTTCGCCTCTAAATCCTGCCTAAAATTGCAACCTCTTAATGCCGGATGCATCAAATAAGTTGACAATATCTCGCTCAATCTGGCATTCTAGCCCGTTGAGCATTTCTCTCAAAGGCAGGAAACACTATGGCTAAGATCATCGGAATCGACCTCGGCACCACCAACTCGTGCGTGGCAGTGATGGAGGGCGGCGAGCCCAAAGTCATTGCAAATGAGGAGGGTGCGCGCACTACTCCCTCCATCGTAGGCTTCTCGAAGAGCGGCGAGCGTCTGGTAGGCCAAGTGGCCAAGCGCCAGGCCATCACCAACCCGGAGAACACCATCTTTTCCATCAAGCGCTTTATGGGTCGCCGCTACAACGAAGTGTCGGACGAGATGAAGATGGTTCCGTTCAAGGTCCTCCAGCAGGGCGACCACGTGGCCGTTCTGGCGCAGGGCAAGGAGTACACTCCGCCCGAAATATCAGCCATGATCCTGCAGAAGCTGAAGAAGAGCGCCGAAGCCTACCTGGGCAGTTCGGTCACTGAGGCCGTTATCACGGTCCCGGCTTACTTTAACGATGCGCAGCGCCAGGCCACCAAAGATGCCGGCAAGATCGCCGGCCTCGACGTGAAGCGCATCGTGAACGAGCCCACAGCCGCCGCGCTGGCCTACGGGCTCGACAAAAAGAAGGACGAGACGATTGCGGTGTACGACTTCGGCGGCGGCACATTCGACATCTCCATTCTC
>Ga0335085_10008770_pt1 | contig 15376 bp, 15 predicted proteins | sample Lox_Sample_45_FD_206712 | JGI IMG/M metagenome (GOLD analysis project Ga0335085, IMG submission 206712) | Soil microbial communities from Loxahatchee National Wildlife Refuge, Florida, United States - Lox_Sample_4.5 | ecosystem: Environmental > Terrestrial > Soil > Wetlands | place: USA... | reverse complement strand
GAGGCCGCGGTAGCGGACTACTGCCTCACGAGGCCGCGGTAGCGGACTACTGCCTCACGAGGCCGCGGTAGCGGACTACTGCCTCACGAGGCCGCGGTAGCGGACTACTGCCTCACGAGGCCGCGGTGGCGGATTGACCCACGGCGGCGCGCGCCTTGTTTTCCGCGCTCCGGAGCATGATGCCGCCGGCGATCTCGATCAGGCCCAGGATGATGAACCAGATTCCGATCAGGACGGCAATGGCCGTGACCGACTCCACCGGCCACGCCGTGATCACGATCCCGCCGATCAGGGTGATGATCCCGAAGAAGATCCACCAGCCGCGTCCCTCGCGGGAGCCGCCGAAGGCGGCTATCAGCGTGGCCACGCCCTCCACGATCCAGCTGATCCCGATGATCAGGCCGATGACCGCCACGGTCAGGTGCAGGTGCCGGATCAGCACCACCCCGATCACCACGAGCAGCAGGCCCGCTATGCCGTGCCACACCCGGTGCTCCTGGCCGCTACCGAACACCCTCAACAGGTGGAACAGTCCTGAGACCACCATGAGCAGGCCGATCAGCACGGCGATGACGTTGAGCGAGCCGCTCGGACGCAAGGTCACGATCAGCCCGAGTACGAACGTGATGATGCCGATGAGGAGTGTCCCCTGCCATCCCGTGGCCACGGCAAAGCCCGGAGGCGTGTCCATACCAGGTTCGTCCGGTTGCATCAGAGCCCACCTTCTCCTGTTACTACGGTGATCCTCTGATGATGGATCCGTTCAGTGCGCATGACCCCACCCGTTCAGGATGAAGTCCTGCCGGGAACCGCGACATCTCGTCAGCGGCGGCGGCGCTTGTCCGGCAGGATGGCGCCGATTAGCCACAGCACCGGGAAGATGAAACCGATCAGCCCGAGAACCCAGTGGCCCTTGCGGAAGCTAAGGACGGCGAGCGTGAACAGCAAGACAAGGTAGATGATCCCGATGGTGAAGAACCAGCCGGTACCCGACATGGTGGTTTGCCTCCGTTCGTGCGTGGCCGCCCGGCGTGGTTTCGGATGACCACGGTCCGGTTTACCCGGCGCCGTCACGCACTACATCACCCGCACCGGGTGGCAGCACGCCGGCGCTGCTGTTCCGGGACCAGCCGCTGGTTCCCGCCCGCGCTATTCATCCCCGCCGGGTGAAGGTGCGCGCGAGGGCGGTTCGCCAGCATGGGAAGGAACGACGCCGGAGAGAACGCCGTGCACCCCGGTGCGCCCAGCCAGCCGCGGAGGCAGACGTCATGGGTCAGCCCCAGCCGCCCGAGAATACTGACCGTGGCCGCCGCCGCGCGGCCGGAATCTACGGCGCGGTCGTCACCGCCGCCATCATCGTCGCCACCGGTGAGAATTTGCCGACTCGCTGGCTGGTGGTCGCGGTAGTCGTCACGCTGATCGTCTACTGGGTCGCCGAGCAGTACGCCGAGCTTCTGGGCGAGCACACGGCAGGAGGCCATCTGCCGACCTGGCCGCAGATTAGGCGTCCCTGGCCTCCAGCTGGCCCATGGTCGGCGCGTCCTACCTGCCGCTGCTGGCACTGGTCCTCGCCCGGCTGGCGGGCGCCTCGCTCCTGACCGCCGCCAACGTCGGGCTGGTGACCGCGCTCCTACTACTGGTGTACCACGGATGGTCGGCGGGACGGGCCGCGAACCTGCGGGGAGGTGCGCTGGTGGTCACCACCTCGATCGCGGTGGCGCTGGGGGTGGTGATGGTCGTGCTGAAAGCCGTAGTCCTGCTCCACCTGCACTGAGCTGGCTGCACTGAGCCGGCTGCACTGGGCCGGGGAGCCATCGTCCTGGCCGGCTCGTGTCGTCAGCCCGCCCCTATCCGTGCCTGGCTTCGGGTGCCGAGGGGAACCGGGGGGCGCGCTTCTCGGTGAGCGCCGCCGCACCTTCAAGGACGTCGGGGCCCATAAAGGTGAGCATCTCGTACGCGGCGGACTGGTCGAAGATCGGGCCGGCCATCTTGAGCCAGTTGTTCAGCGCCCGCTTCGTCCAGCGGATGGCGGGCTGCGAGCCGGTGGCCAGGCTGTCCGCGACGCGCAGGGCCTCATCGAGCACCTGATCGCGGGGGACTGCCTTGCTGACCATGCCGAGCCGCTCGGCTTCCTCGCCGGTGACCATCTCGCCGGTGAGCAGGTAGTAGCGGGCCTTCGCCATGCCGCACAGCAGCGGCCACAAGATCGCAGCGTGGTCGCCGGCGGCGACGCCGAGCCTGACGTGGCCGTCGCCGAGCCTGGCGTCCAGCGCGCAGATCGAGATGTCGGCCAGCAGCGCCACCACCGTGCCCGCGCCGACGGCGACGCCGTTGATCGCGGAGATGACCGGCTTCTCGCAGTTGACGATGTTGTAGACCAGGTCGCTCATCTCGCGGAGCATGTGGGCGACGCGATCGTGGTCGCCGGCCATCCGCCGGACCATGTCCAGGTCGCCGCCGGCCGAGAACGCCTTGCCGGCGCCGGTGATCACGGCCACTCTCGTCTCCGGGTCGGCGGAGACCTCCGCCCAGACCCGGGCGAGCTCACCGTGCATCTGCTCGTCGGCCGCGTTGTACTTGTCCGGCCGGTCCATGGTGATGAGCAGCACGCCGTTGTCCCGGCGTTCGAACCGGAGCTGCTCGTACTCGGAGAACTTCACGGACTGCTCCTTGGCTAGCCGTCGGCAGCGGGCCGGGCGGGGTGCTCCGGCGTCAGGATCGTATCGAAGGCCAGGCCGGCTCAGCTCATCGTGAGGCCGCCACTGACGCTGACGGTCTGGCCGGTGACGAAGGATGCCTCGTCCGAGGCGAGGAACGCCACGACGTTGGCGACGTCGTCCGGCTGGCCGAGCCGCCGGAACGGGATCGCCCTGGTGAGGGCCTCGCGCAGCTTCGGCCCGGCGAACGAGGCGAACAGCGCGGTATCGGTGGGACCGGGGCAGACGCAGTTGACCCTGACCTGGTGCCGTGCCATCTCCCTGGCGAGCGACTTGGTGAAGGCGATGACCCCGCCCTTGGCCGCGGAGTAGACCGCCTCGCCGGACGAGCCGACCCGGCCGGCGTCCGAGCCCAGGTTCACCACCGCTCCGCGGCCCTGCCCGGCCATGACCGGCAGCACTGCCCGGCAGGTGTGCAGCACGCCGTAGAGGTTGACGGCGATCGCGCGGTCCCAGTCGGCCGGCTCGGATTCGACGAACGGGCTGGCCTTGTCCCAGCCGGCGTTGTTGACCAGGACATCGATGCGGCCGAACTGCCGCACGACCCGGTTGACCATCGCCTGGACGCCCTGGCGGTCAGTGACGTCCGTGCGGATCGCGACGGCGCCCGGCCATGCCGTCGCCGCCTCCTTGGCGGTCGCCCCGTCCAGGTCGGTGACGACGACGGTCGCCCCTTCCGCGGCGAGCTTCCCGGCGATCGCCTTACCGATGCCCTGGCCGGCGCCGGTCACGATCGCGATCTTGTCGGTGAGCCTTCCCATGGCGGGTTCCTCTCGGGTCGGGGCGCATAGTGCGGTCTACCCGGAAGTCCGTCGCCATCCTCGCGCCCGCCCGCCGAATCTATGGCTCGCGTGTCCATGGTTCGCGTTTCCATACGGCGTGGATGCCTCCTTCATGCTGTAAGCCTGGTCACCCGGGGGGTGGTCGCATTCGCGAGAAAATCTATCTTGCCTGCTCAGAGTCCTGTGGATAGCCGATTTACTTGGTCAGAGCTGCATGAGCGCGGCAACCATGCAGTAAGGCTCCGCCACCCTGTGGTGCCGCGGGGACTGACGTGATTCCTGCGCCCCAGTGTGCCGCTCTTCGGCGCCAGCCAGGTGAACGGCACGGCGCTGGAGCAGCGTGAGCGCGGCATCGACAGCGAAGATCCCGCTTCGCGTTTGCCGGTGACACCAGGCGGAAACACACGCACCACGCAAGCACCGGTGATCGAGCGCGGGGAGGAGAGCGGCCATGGAGATCGGGCTCGTGGTCATGGACGAAAACCCGGCCGACGCCCTGAAAATCGTCCGGGCGGCCGACCGGGCCGGCGTCCATTCGCTCTGGTCGATCGACTACTACAACAGGAGCAGCCTCACCCGCGCGGCGGCGTTCGCGGCCGTCTCCGAGACCCCGATCGTCGGCACCAGCGTCACCCCGTTGTTCGCCCGTTCACCGCTGGCCCTCGCGGCGGCGGCCGCCGACGTCCAGGCGATCGCCGGCGGCCGGTTCGTGCTGGGCGTGGGCAGCAGCACGCGCCGGATGAACCAGGACTGGTACGGGACCGCGCTGGAGCATCCCGCACCCCAGGTCCGGGAGCGGATCGAGCTGATCCGGCGGCTGATCGCGCATCGCAGCGGCCCGTTCCGGTACGACGGCAGGTTCGATCACGTCTCCATGGCGCACTACGACCGCACCGCGCTGCCGGGCGGCCTGACGATCCTGGCGGCGGGCGTGGGTGAGTACATGGTCCGCGTGGCGGGAGAGTGCGCCGACGGGTTTGTCGGGCACACGATCGCCTCGGCCGGCTACCTGCGCGACGTCGCCCGGCCGGTCCTGGCCCAGGGTGCGGGCAAGACGAACCGGGACGTGGCGCGGCTGCGGATGACGACGCAGATCGTCGCCTCGGCCGGTACCGACCCGCGTGCCGCGCGCCGGGACGCTGCGGCCCAGGTCGGTTTCTACTCCACCCCGAAGGGCTACGACGCGCTCTTCCCGGACGGCCAGTTCGCCGCCGAGCGCGTCGCGGCGCGCGAAGCCCTCGCCCGCGGTGAGGCGGCCGGCGTGATCGCCGCCGGAGAGGCGATGGTCGAGGAGCGGGCCGTGTTCGGCCCGCCGGAGGACGTCGCGGACCAGCTGCGCCGCTACGACGGCATCATCGACTGGGCCATCCTGTATCCGCCGCACTTCGGCGTCGATCCAGAGCGCATTCACGCCAACGAGCTGAGCCTTATCGACGTGGCCTCCGGCTGGACGTCCTGACGGCGGCTGTTCACCGACCGCGGCGCGTGACTGCGGCACGATTGCACGGGCTGAAGCCAGCGCACGCTGCATGGTTTCGCCTTCGCCGGAAAAATGATGCCGGCGAGGTGTATCACTGTTGATGCGGGGTAGCGGCGATCACGTTCCTATGCGCTCCCACGCGTAGCGTTTCGTGGTTGCCGTACCGACTTCGGTATCCACGTCCGCCTTCGCTGACCTGATGGAGGTGTACCGACTGATGCGATGGCGCCCGGCTTTCATGGCTGAGGTCTTTGAGACGCTCCAGCAACTCGGCTTGAGAGCCTGCCCCGTCTGCAGTTCGGCTGAGTCGCTGACGATGAGCCGCTTCCCGGTGCTCATGGTCGATGGCCGGTTTCCTCCCGAGGAAGATGCGCTGCCCCTCGGGGAATACCAGGAGGGTGACCTGACCTTCGCGGTACGCATCGAATGCTCGACATGCGGCCACCTCATGCTGTTCAACGCCCAGAGACATCGTGACGGCGACGCGAAGATCCTCGAGCAGGAGATAGCCGAGGACCGCGAGAGCCCGCTCTGGGATTGACCGTTTCCTGAGATACCGGCCCGGGCCGCCTGACCTCAGGCAGTCCGCCCGGGCCGGAGCGCAGCATGCGAGACTGAGGGTGGTCGGCGGGAGGGAAGACCGTGACAGCCGAGGTCATCGCGCTAACCGCGCTGGGCCGCCTGCGCGGCGCACGGGATGGCCAGGCATTGCGGTTTCTCGGCGTCCCCTACGCGGAACCCCCGGCCACCGCCGGGCGTTTCGGGCCGCCTGTGGCGCCGGGACCCTGGGACGGGATCAGGGACGCGCTGAGCTACGGTGCGACCTCACCGCAGCCAGATCGCGGGGTCACGCTGATTCCAGAGCCGATCATCGCCGGCGACAACGAGCTGAACCTCAACGTCTTCACGCCCGATCTCGGCGCGGCTCGCCTGCCGGTGCTGGTCTGGATCCACGGTGGCGGGTTCTTCGGCGGCTGTAACGCCTCACCCTGGTACCGCGGCGGACCGTTCGCGCGGGACGGCGTGGTCCTGGTCAGCATCAACTACCGGCTCGGTGCCGAGGGGTTCCTCGAGGTGCCCGGCGCTGCGGCCAACCGGGCCGTGCGCGACTGGGTCCGCGCGCTGGAATGGGTGCAGGAGAACATCGCCGCCTTCGGCGGAGACCCGGACCGGGTGACGATCGCGGGTCAGTCGGCGGGTGGCGGCGCCTGCGCCGCCCTGCTGGGCGTCCCGGCGGCCCGCGGCCTGTTCCGCGGCGCGGCGTGCATGAGCGGCGGGCCGGCACTGACGCAGAGCGCGGAAGGGGTCCGCGCCGTGGCCGCGCGAATGGCCACGCACCTGGGGGTCCCAGCGCTGGACCGGGCGGCCCTGGAGCAGATGCCAGCCGAGACGATCCTGGCCGCCCAGGAGGCCGTCACGACGGCGGGCACGGCCGCCGGAACCGGACGGCAGGACGCCGAGGCTCTCACCGCCCTGCTCAGCAGCGGTATCAGGCTGCCGTGGGCGCCGTGGGCCGACGGCGACGTCGTCACCGAGGAACCCGTGCCGGCCGCGGCCTCGCCGCGGCACCGCGAGGTTGCCGTGCTGGCCGGCGCCACCGCCCACGAGTTCAACATGGCCTGGCTGCCGGCCGACTGGATCACCGGGGACCTGGCGGCCGAAGGGCTGGCCAAGGCGGGCGTCCCGGCGCCGCTGGCCGCCATCTACCTCGACCGGGCCGGACCGCGGCCCGGTGGTGCCGTGGGGCAGGCCGTCACCGACCGGACGTTCCGCGTCCCGGCCCAGCAACTGGCCGCGGCTAAGGCCGAGGCGGGCGGCTCGGCCTACGTCTACGACTTCCGCTGGGCCCCGCCGGCCGGGCCGCTGGCCGGCCTGGCATTCCACTGCCTCGACGTCCCGTTCTTCTTCGACGCGCTGAGTCAACCGGGCGTGACGGAAGCGGCCGGCCCGGTTCCGCCCCGGGCGCTGGCGGCGGACATGCACGCTGCCCTGGTCCGATTCGCCACCGACAGCGCCCCCGGCTGGGAGCCGCACGGAGCAGGCCGAAGGCCGGTCATGGTGTTCGCCGTGCCGTCCGGGGTGCAGGAGGACCCGCTCGAGATGGAGAGGACGGCCTGGGCGTAGCTCCCTGAGCGGCACGTCCCGATGGCGTGACGCCGTCGCATGGGTGCCCGGCCCGCCGCCTCGGTCCTTACCGCGTGGATGCCCCGTTCATGCACCTCTAGCTGCACGAACGCCGCAACCGCCAGGCCGGCCCGAGGTGATGTTGACATCGGTGTCGCAAGAAGATTGGGTCAGTTCATGACCGCAGACCGTGCCGGCCCGGCCGGGCCCGTGGTGACTAACAGCGCGCCGTCGCCGGCATCGCCCGGCCCGCGCGACCGCGACCCGTACGCGGACCGGCCCTTCGAGGAGCGCCCCCGTGGCTGAACCCGTCGTTGTGTACACCGTGGACGGCCCGGTCGCCACGGTCACGCTCAACCGGCCCGCGGCCCGCAACGCGATCAGCTCAGAACTGCTGACCCGGCTCGTCGAGGTCATGGCGGCGGCCGATGCGGACGAGGCGGTCCACGCGATCATCCTCACCGGCGCCGACCCGGCCTTCTGCGCCGGCGTGGACCTCAAGGAGCTGGCCGGGGAAACCTCCGTGCTGCGCGCCGGGCAGCCCGGGTCGCACTCGCCGTGGCCGCCGGCCAGCAAGCCGGTGATCGCGGCGGTGAACGGCCCCGCGGTCACGGGCGGGCTTGAGCTGGTGCTCAACTGCGACATCGTCATCTGCTCTGAGCGGGCCGTCTTCGCCGACACCCACGCCCGCGTCGGCGTGCTGCCCGGCTGGGGCCTGTCCGTGCTGCTGCCGCTGGCGGTGGGCCGGTCCCGGGCCCGCCAGATGAGCTTCACCGGCGACTTCCTCCCGGCCGCCCAGGCGCTCACCGCCGGGCTGGTGAGCGAGGTGGTCCGGCACGACAACCTGCTTGGCCGGGCCCGCGAGATCGCCCGGGCCATCGCGGGCAACGACACCCGGGCCGTGCGGGCGCTGCTGGCGTCCTACCGCCAGGTCGAGGCCGAGGTCGTGGCGGGCGGCTTCGCCGCCGAGGAGCAGGCGGCCCGGGCCTGGGGCCGATCGGACCTGGACCTGGAGGAAACCGGACGCCGGCGGACCGCGGTGACCGAGCGGGGCCGCTCGCAGGCGGCCCAGCGCGAACCGTGACCAGCCACCGTCAGGTCACAAGCTGACCGACCGGCGGAACTTGCCCATCAGGTGCGGCCCGGCGAGCACCGGCTCGTAGCGGGGCTTCTCGCCAGGATCCAGGCAGGTAGGCAGGCAGGAGACCGCCGCGGACCAGTTGGCGTTCTGGAAGTACGGCATGCTCTGCCTGCGGGCGGCGGCCGCGGCGGGATCGGGCGGATCGACCACCCGGTGCAGGGTCGACCGCCACCGGTCGTTGGTCCAGCGGGCCATCAGGTCCCCGATGTTGATCACGAACGCGCCGGGCACCGGTTCCACGCCCGCCCACCGGCCGCCGGGATCGAGCACCTCCAGGCCGCCCACGGCGTCCTGCCGCAGGATCGTCAGCGTGCCGTAGTCGGTGTGGGCGCCCGCCCGGAACTGCCCGGGCCGCGGGGCAACGTCCCTGGCCGGGTAGTTGATGGCGCGCAGCGCGTTCGCGGCCTGCCCGGTCTGGCCGGCGAAGAACCCGGGCGGTAGCCCCAGGCCGCGCGCGAACAGGGACATCAGGCGGTTGCCGAGGTCGCGCATGGCGTCGTAGTAGGCCGTCCACGCGACCCGGAGCTCGGGCAGCGCTGCGGGCCACAGGCTGGGGGAGTAGGCCCACGCCTCGCCCGGATCCGCGAACCGGCGCGACGGCCGGGCGGGCGGGCCGGCGTTGAACACCTCTTTCAGGTCTGGCGGGGCGGCCCCGGCGACCGACTGGCTCAGCGACTCGCCCGCCAGCGGGATGTAGCCGTACGGGTAGTCCGGCGCCGGCCGGGCCACGCTCAGCTTGTCCTGGAGCGGGAGGTCGAAGAACCTGGTCGCCGTCGCCCACGCCATCGCGGCGACCCCGTCGGGGACGCCATGTCCGGTGACCTGGAAGAAGCCCGCCGCCCGGCAGATCTCGTCCAGTTCCGCGCCGACCATCCGGGGATCGGCGGAGATGTCGACGACCGGAACGAGCGCCACGGGGCCTCCCTCTTCTCGTTCATACGATATGGATGCCGCGTTCATGGTGTTCTTACGGCATGGCTGGGGCATCCACGCCGTTAGGCGCCGATCTCGGCCAGCGGCTGGCCCGCGGTCACGCTGTCCCCCTCGGCGACCAGCAGCGCCCGCACCTCACCCGGCCAGGGCGCGGTCACCGGGATCTGCATCTTCATCGCCTCCAGCACGACCAGCACCGCGTGCTGCTCCACCACATCGCCGCGCGCCACGGCGACCTCGACGACCACGCCGTCCATGGGGGCGGCGGGCTGCCCGGCCGCGGCCAGGGATCCGGTCCCGTCCCGCGGGCCGGAACCGCGGGCCGCAGGCTGATCACGGCCCACGGGGGGGCCCGGGCGCGGCCGGCCGTAGATCGAGACGCGGAACGGGCCGTGGTTCGTGCGGATCTCGACCGTGCGCGCGGTTCCCGGGCGCGCGGCTCCCGGGCGGGCGCCGTCGCGCTGTCCCGGCTCCGCCGCCGGCGGCCTGCGGTCTGGCCGCGGTCGCCAGCTTTCCTCCAGCGTGGCCGTCGAGTGGGTGCCGCTGGCGAACTCGGGCCGGCCCAGCACGTCGCGCAGGTAGGGCGCGGTGCTGGGCAGGCCGCTGACCCGCAGCTCACCGAGGGCCGCGATCAGCCGCCGCCGGGCCGTCTCGCGGTCCGGGCCCCAGGCCATCAGCTTGCCGAACATCGAGTCGTACTCCGCCGGGACCGCGTCGCCCGCCTCCACGCCGAAGTCCGCCCGCAGCCACGGCCCGGCCGGGACGTGCAGGCTGGTGATCGTGCCCGGGACGGGCAGGAACTCCCGCCACGGATCCTCGGCCGCCAGCCGGACCTCGATCGCGTGGCCCCGGATCCGTATGTCCTCCTGGGTCAGGCCCAGCGGCGCGCCGGAGGCCACGGCGAGCCTGCGCTCGACCAGGTCCAGGCCGGTGACCAGCTCGGTCACCCCGTGCTCCACCTGCAACCGGGTGTTCATCTCCAGGAACCAGAACTCACCGCTGGCCGGGGAGTAGAGGAACTCGGCCGTTCCGGTGCTCTGGTAGCCCACCGTGACGGCGAGCCGCGCCGCCGCCGATCCCATCGCGGCGCGGACCTCGCCGGGCAGGAAGGGCGCGGGAGCCTCCTCCACCAGCTTCTGGTGGCGGCGCTGCACCGAGCAGTCCCGGTCGCCCAGGCGCAGCACGGTGCCGTGCGCGTCGGCCAGCAGCTGCACCTCGACGTGGCGTGCGTCGGCGACGTGCCGCTCCAGGTAGACCTGGGGCCGCCCGAACGCGGCGGCCGCCTCCGCGGCCGCCGCCGCCAGCGCCCCGGGCAGCTCGGCTGGCCCCCCGGCCACGCGCAGGCCGCGGCCTCCGCCGCCACCCGCGGCCTTGACCAGCACCGGGTAGCCGAGCCGCGCGGCCTCGGTGAGTCCCTGCTCCGGGTGGCCGATCACGCCGCAGCCCGGCACGACCGGCAGGCCGGCCTCTCGCGCGATGGACCGCGCGGCCAGCTTGTCGCCCATGGCCGCGATGGCGGCCGCCGGCGGCCCGACGAAGACCAGCCCCGCCGCGGCGACCGCGCCGGCGAACCCGGGGTCCTCGCTCAGCAGGCCGTATCCCGGATCGACCGCGTCGGCTCCGGCGTCGCGCGCGGCGGCGAGGATGGCGTCCTGGTTAAGGTAGGAGGCGGTGACCGGAGCCGGGCCGAGACGGCGGGCCTCGTCGGCCAGCCGGACGTGCAGGGCCTGGGCGTCGGCGTCGCTGTACACAGCGATGGCGCGCAGCCCGAGGGCGCGGTACGCGCGGATGAGCCGGACCGCGATCTCGCCGCGGTTGGCCACAAGCACCGACCCGATCATCGTCCATCCTCCCCGGGCTAACCTACCGATCGTATGGTAGTTTATGGGCCATGACCCTGCCCAGCACGGGGCGCAGCACGGGGCCCGCGACGGGCCCCACCATGGGCGAGCGCATCGCCGAGTCGCGGCGGCGGCACGCCGAGGCGCTGGAGATGGGCGGCGCGCAGGCGGTGGACAAGCACCGCGCGTCCGGGCGGCTGCCGGTGCGGGAGCGGATCGCGCTGCTCACCGACGAGGGCTCCTGGTTCGAGACCGGGATGCTGGCGCAGCCGGAACGGCGCACCGGCAAGAAGGTGCCCGGTGACGGGGTCGTCACCGGATTCGGCCGCGTCGACGGCCGCCCGGTCGGCCTCATCGGCATCGACGCGACCGTGCTGGCCGGCACGACCGCGCCGGTCAGCATGCGCAAGCAGGGTCGGCTGATCGACCAGGCGCAGCGGTTCGGCTACCCGCTCGTGCTGCTGTGCGACGCCGACGGTGGGCGCATCCCCGACGTCATGGGCTGGCGGTTCAGCGGGCTGCCGCTCGATTTCCAGACGTTCCTCAAGCCGCGTCCCGGCGAACCGCCGGTGCCGCGCGCAGCCGCGGTGCTCGGCCCGTCCTACGGCGACTCGGCGCTGCACGCCTCCACCGCGCACTTCGTGGTCATGGTCGCGTCCGCGGCGATCGCGCTGTCCGGGCCCTCGGTGGTCGAGGCGGCCATCGGCGAGCAGCTCACCGACGCCGGACTGGGCGGCCCCGACGGCGCGCAGGCGGCCGGGAACTCGCACATGGTGGTGGAGAGCGAGGCGGACGCGTTCGAGGCCATCGCCGCGTTCCTGTCCTACCTGCCGTCCAGCGCGGCCGGCCCGGCGCCCGTGGCCCCGGCCGCCGCGCCCGCGGCCGACCCGGCCGCGCTGTCGTCGGTCGTGCCCGCCGCCAGCCGCTCCGGCTACGACATGCACCGGGTGCTGGACGCGATCGCGGACCGGGACTCACTCTTCCCCTGGGGAGCGGGCTGGGGGCCGAGCCTGATCACGGCGCTGGCCCGTATCGAGGGCCAGCCGGCCGGCATCGTGGCCAGTCAGCCGCTGACCGCGGCGGGCGCGCTCGACCCGGCCGCGCTGGCCAAGGAGGCCAGGTTCGTCGACCTGTGTGACACCTTCAACCTGCCCCTGGTGTTCCTGCACGACGTGCCCGGCCTGATGATCGGCACGCAGGCCGAACGGGGCGGCATCTTGCGCGCCTACGAGGCGGTGGTGTCACGGATCGCCGCCGCCCTGGTGCCCAAGGTCGGAGTGGTGCTGCGCAAGGCCTACGGCGGCGGGCACTTCGCCATGGGCGGGCGGCCCACCCATCCGGACTTCCTGTTTGCCTGGCCGTCGGCCGAGCTCGGCTTCATGGCCCCGGAGGCCGGAGTCCGCACCGTGCACCGGCGCCGGATGGAAGCGGTGCTGGCCGAGCAGGGCCCGGCCGCGCGCGACGCCCTGGTCGCCGAGCTGACCGCGGACTGGATGGCCGAATCCGAGCCGTGGGAGGCCGCCGCGCACCTGTCCGTGGACGACGTGATCGAGCCGGGCGCCACCCGCGACGTCATCGCCCGCGCCCTGGAGCTCGCCTGGGGCAGCCGGGACCGGAGGGTCGTACGGTCATGGCCCCGGTGACCAGCACGGCCCTCCCGCGCTTCGACCACTTCGAGACCGAGCTGCACGGGCCGGTGGCGCTGCTGCGCATCAGCCGGCCCGGCAAGGCCAACGCGCTCACCGCCGCGTTCTGGCCGCAGCTGCGCGGCCTGCTCGACGCGGCGGCGGAGCGGACCGCGATCCGCGCCGTGGTGCTCACCGGGAGCGGAGACCGCTCCTTCTCGGCCGGCGGCGACATCGAGGCGTTCGCCGAGCTCGACGGGCCCGCGGCTCGCCGTGACTTCGTCGCCGACTGCCTGCGGACCTTCGCGGCGATCGAGGAGTGCCGGCTCCCCGTCATCGCGGCGGTGAACGGGCTGGCCCTGGGCGGCGGCTGCGAGCTCGCGCTGGCCTGCGACATGGTGCTGGCCGCCGAGCACGCCGCGTTCGGGCTGCCGGAGGCTTCGGTCGGGCTCGTCCCCGGCTTCGGGATCCTGCGCGCGCCCTCGGTCCTCGGGCGGCACACGGCCAAGCTCATGGTGCTGGCCGGCGAGCGGATCAGCGCCCAGCGCGCCTACGAGCTCGGCCTGGTCCAGCAGGTCCTGCCCGCCGCCGAGCTCGTGCCGGCCGCGCTGCGGCTCGGCGGGAAGATCGCCGCGCGGGCGCCGCTCGCGGTCGAGGTCGGCAAGCGCATGGTCAACCGGGGGGTAGACCGAGGCGAGGCCGGCTACGGCGTCGAGGCCGTCACCATGCTGTACGCGACCAGGGACGCGGCCGAGGGGATCCGCGCCTTCACCGAGCGGCGCGAGCCGCGGTTCGAGGGACGCTGAGCGATGGAGCCCTTCGTCGCGGAGCCTTTTGTCGCGGAGCCTTTTGTCGCGCTGATGCGCCGGTACTGCATCGACTACACCGCCCGGCACGACCTCAGCGTCTGCGACGAGATCATGGTGCCGGGCTACACGCTGCACATGGGCGTCCACCACCTGGCCGGGCGGGACGAGGCCTACAAGCCCGCCGCCGCCGCCCAGTTCCGCCAGTTCCCCGGGCTGTGCCTGACCGTCAACGAGATCATCTGCTCCGGCGACCGGCTGGCCCTGCGCTTCACCGAGCACGGCGCCTCGGCCCGGCACGGCGGCGCCCGCGCGGCCTGGGGCGGCGTCGGCCTGTACCGCTGGGACGGGCAGCGGCTGCTGGAGAACTACGTCGAGCAGGATTACTTCGGTCGCAGGCGCCAGCTCGCCGGGGACAGCCCGGACCCGGTCGAGCCCCCGGCCGTCGCGCCGTGGGACACCCGGTCCGTTCCGCCCGACCCGGCGGCGGAGGCCGTGGTGCGCGGCTGGCTGGCCACCGGGGACCTCACCGCGGTGACCGTCGACGACGGCCACCCGGCGTTCCGCCTGGTCGCGGCCGGACGGACCGACGTCAGTGTGCTGTTCTCCGCGGGATCCCGGGTCGCCTTCCACGCCGTGCGGCACGGCCCGCTCACCGGCGAGGATCCGCGGTTTTCCGGGGACGGCGAGGCCATGCTGCACCTGGCCGGCGTGGTCCGGGTGGCCGGCGGGCAGGTCACCGGGGGCCGCGTGATCAGGGACCGGCTCGGCCTGCTGCGACGGACCGCGGGGGATTACCGGGGGTCGTCCCCCGGGGAAAGCGCTGGCACGTAAATGCGCCTTGGGCTCTACTATGACCTGCGCAACCCGGGCGGGGCCCGGGCCTGGGCGCGGGTCTACGCGGCCGCGCTGGACCGCATCGGCTGGGCCGACGGCGCGGGCATCGGCGCGATCTGGGTGACCGAGCACCACGGGTTCGCCGACGGCTACCTGCCCGCCCCGCTGACCTTCTGCGCCGCCATCGCCGCCCGGACCCGGCGGGCGCGCATCGGCACCGCGGTCGTGGTCAGCCCGCTGATGCCGCCGCCGGCCCTGGCCGAGCAGGCCGCGGTGGTCGACATCCTCAGCGACGGCCGGCTGGAGCTCGGCCTCGGCGCCGGCTGGCGGGCCCCGGAGTTCGCCGCCTTCGGCGCCGACTACGCCCGCCGCTACGAGGCCCTCGAGCACGCCGTCCGGGCGCTGCCCCGGCTGTGGGACAGCGGGCGGGTGACGCCCGCGCCGCTGCAGCGGCCGCTGCCGGTCTGGGTCGGGGCGCGCGGGCCGCGCGGCGCCCGGCTGGCCGGGCGCACCGGCGCCGGGCTGCTGTGGATCGACCGCGACCTGTTCGAGCCCTACCTCACGGGCCTGGCCCAGGCCGACCCGCCCTCCCTGCCCCGGGTCGGCGGCCTGGCCAACGTCTTCCTGGCCGACGATCCGGACCGGGTCCTGGCCGCGGTCCGGGAGCACGGGCGGCGCAACCGGGCGAGCTACGACGATGCCGGCGCCGCCGGGCGGGAGGCCGCCTTCCCCAAGCTGCGGATCCTGACCCCGGCCGCGGCCGCGACCTGGATCGCCGAGCTCTCCGAAGGGCTGCCGGTCACCGACGTGTTCTGCTTCGGCGACATCGGCGGCCTGGACGACGACCTCGTGGACCGGCATACCGAGCTGGCCGTGCGCGAGCTGGCGCCGCTGCTGGCCGAGGAGGGAGAACTCTGATGAGCACCGTCACCGACCAGGACCTGCTCTCGCCGGAGCTCACCAGGGACCCCTTCGCCTACTACGCCGAGCTGCGCGCGAGCGACCCGGTGCACTGGGCCCCGGCCAGCAAGGCCTGGCTGCTCACCCGCTACGACGACGTGGTGGCCGCCTTCGGTGACCCCCGGCTGTC
>Ga0335085_10008768_pt1 | contig 15380 bp, 13 predicted proteins | sample Lox_Sample_45_FD_206712 | JGI IMG/M metagenome (GOLD analysis project Ga0335085, IMG submission 206712) | Soil microbial communities from Loxahatchee National Wildlife Refuge, Florida, United States - Lox_Sample_4.5 | ecosystem: Environmental > Terrestrial > Soil > Wetlands | place: USA... | reverse complement strand
GAGTTCCTGCACGCACTGAAGAGGGACGCACCGCCCCTCGCCAGGGTCGAGCGCGTCACGGCGGCGCCCATGGCGCCCGCCGGGACGGCACGTTTCGAGATCGTCGCGAGCGAGCCAGGCGGCCGGCGCAGGACCCTGATCGCCGCGGACACCGCGACGTGCGCGGACTGCCTGCGCGAGCTCGCCGACCCGGCCGACAGGAGGTTCCGCTACCCCTTCATCAACTGCACCAACTGCGGGCCGAGGTTCACTATCGTCCGGGACGTCCCTTACGATCGGCCGCTGACGACCATGGCCGGATTCCCGATGTGCGGGCGGTGCGCCGCCGAGTACCACGACCCGGCCAACCGCCGATTTCACGCCCAGCCTGTCTGCTGCCCGGCCTGCGGCCCCCGGCTTGCGCTCCTCGACGCGGCGGGCAAGCCGCTGCCTGGCCCCGCGCTGGACGTCGCGGCTGGCCTGCTCCGCGAGGGCGCGGTCGTCGCGGTGAAGGGCATCGGCGGGTACCACCTCGCGGCGGACGCCGCGTGCGAAACCGCGGTCGCGGCGCTCCGGGCGCGCAAGCACCGGGAGGACAAGCCGTTCGCGATCATGGCCGCGGACCTGGCGGCAGCCCGGCGGCTCTGCCAGGTCAGTGACGCCGAGGCGGACCTGCTGACCAGCCAGGCCAGGCCGATCGTGCTGCTCGGCCGGCGCCCGGGCGCGGAGATCGCCGCGGCGGCCGCACCGGGCAACCGCCACCTGGGCATCATGCTGCCCTACACGCCGCTGCACCACCTGCTGCTCGCGGCGGTCACCGCCCCGCTGGTGCTGACCAGCGGCAACGCTTCCGACGAACCGATCGCCTACCGTGATGAGGACGTGCTGGAGCGGCTCGGCGGCATCGCGGACGCGTTCCTCACCCACGACCGGCCCATCCACATCGCGGCGGATGACTCCGTGGCCCGCGCCGTCGCTGGCCGGCCGCTGATGATCAGGCGGTCCCGCGGCTACGTGCCGGAACCCGTGACGGTACGCAGTCCTTCCTTCAGGGGCTTCCCGCGCCCGGTCCTTGCCTGCGGCGCCGAATTGAAGAACACGTTCTGCCTGGGGAAAGACCGGCATGCGTTCCTCTCTCATCACATCGGCGACCTGGAGAACGCGGAAACCCTCCGCTCGTTCACCGAGGGCATCGACCATTTCAGCCGCCTGTTCGACATCGTGCCTCAGGTGGTCGCCTATGACCTGCATCCGGAGTACCTGTCTGCTAAGTACGCGCTCGACCTCGACGGCGTCGACCTGATCGGCGTGCAGCACCATCACGCGCACATCGCCTCCTGCCTGGCCGACAACGACGCGGACGGCCCCGTCATCGGGGTGGCGTTCGACGGCACGGGCTACGGCACCGACGCGACGATCTGGGGCGGCGAATTCTTGATCGCGGACCTGACGGGCTTCAAGCGCGCGGGCCACCTCGCTGCCGTCCCGATGCCGGGCGGCACCGCCGCCGTCAGGCAGCCCTGGCGGATGGCGGCGGCCTACCTGGACGGGCCCGGCCTCGACGTCTCAGGCCTCGACGTCTCCGGCCTCGATGTGACGCGGCGCAACGCTGCCCGCTGGGATGCGATTGTCAGCATGGCCCGCCGGGGGGTCAACGCGCCGCTCACGTCGAGCGCGGGGCGCCTGTTCGACGCCGTCGCCGCCATCCTGGGCGTCCGCGACAAGATCAGCTACGAGGGCCAGGCCGCGATCGAGCTTGAACAGCTGGCCGACGTGGAGGAGACCGGCGCGTACCGGGCGGGCATCCAGGCCGGTGATCCCTTCCACGCCAGCGGCGCGGCCCTGATCGGCGCGGCCGTCGCTGATCTCCAGGCAGGAGTTCCCAGGGAGATCATCGCTGCCCGGTTTCACAATGGCCTCGCCGCGCTGATCGTGGACGGCTGCGTCTTGGCGCGCGAGCTGCACGGCCTGACCACGGTGGCCCTATCCGGCGGCGTCTTCCAGAACCGACTGCTCCTGGCACGCACTGTCACATGCCTCGCCGCCCGCGGATTCACCGTGCTGACGCACTCGCGTGTCCCGTGCAACGACGGCGGCATCAGCCTCGGCCAGGCTGTGGTTGCCGCCGCCCGGGAGTCTTGACAGCCGGAGCTGACCGCGCCGGTCAGCAGATTCGGGGCAGCGGGTCACCGACGAGCAGGTCCACGATCCGAGTGCCGCCGAAAGACGTCTTCAGCTGCACGATCCCAGGCTGGTCGGCTGCCACCGCGCCGATGACCGCCGCCTCAGCGCCAAGCGGGTGACTGCGCAGCGCCTTGACCGCGGCGTCGGCGCTGTCGCCGGGCACGACGGCGACGAGGCGCCCCTCGCATGCGACGTACATGGGGTCGATGCCGAGCAGCTCGCACGCCCCGCGCACCTCGGCGCGCACCGGGATGGCATCCTCGCTGACCAGCACGCCCACATCGGCAGCCCGGGCAATCTCGTTGAGTATCGTCGCCACGCCGCCCCTGGTCGCGTCCCGCATCGCGCGCACATCCGGTACCGCGTCGAGCAGCTGCGCGATCAGCCCGTTGAGCGGCGCCGTATCCGAAGACACGTCCGCCTCGATGTCCAGCTCGCCGCGCGCCAGCATCACCGTGATGCCATGGTCGCCGACCGGCCCGGATACCACGATCGCATCACCCGGCTGGGCGTGCGCCACGCCCAGCAAGGCATCCACCGCGATGATCCCGACCCCGGCGGTATTGACATAGCACCCGTCGGCCTTGCCCCGCTGCACGACCTTCGTGTCTCCGGTGACGATGCTGACGCCTGCGGCCATCGCGGCGTCACGCATGGACGAGACGACCCGCTCCAGGTCGGCGACGGGAAAACCTTCCTCAAGGATGAACCCGGCCGTCAGGTACAGCGGCGTGGCGCCGGACACGGACAGGTCGTTGACGGTGCCGTTCACCGCCAGGTCGCCGATGTTCCCGCCGGGGAAGAACAGCGGCGAGACCACGTACGAGTCGGTGGTGAGCGCCAGGCGTGCACCGCCCACGCTCAGCGAAGCGGCGTCCTCCAGCGGCTCAAGCAGCGGATTGCGGAACGCGTCGAGGAAGACCGCTTCGATAAGCGACTGCGTCGCCTTCCCGCCTGCCCCGTGTGACATGGTGATGCGCTCTTCCCGCACCCGCGGCCGGCGCCGTCTGGCCCGGCCGATGCGGTCGAGGACCTGCTGCTCGCGGTCCGTCACCGGCAGTTCCGTCCGCCCGGCCGGCATCTCCGGCCGCTCGCCGTGATCGTGGCCCTGCTCATGCTCCCGCAGCGCGTCGGAGATCCACCCGGACCCGGCGCTCATGCCGGCCCCGCGGAATGGGCCGAAGCAGCTTCAGCGACCCGGTGACGGTTCATCCGCCCATAGTTGTAGTAGGCCGCGCAGGCCCCCTCAGGTGACACCATGCAGGTCCCGATCGGTGTCTCCGGCGTGCAGGCGGTGCCGAATACCTTGCACTCCCAGGGCTTAAGCACGCCCTTGAGTACCTCACCGCACTGGCAGGCCTTCGGGTCAGCGACCCGGACTCCCGGCACGGAGAACCGCCGCTCCGCGTCCATGGCAGCGAACGGCTGCCGCACCGCGAGCGCGGAGTGCGAGATGAAGCCGAGTCCGCGCCACTCGAAGTAGGGCCGCAGCTCCATCGTCTCGCCGATGGCCTTCAGCGCGACCAGGTTCCCGTCCCAGGGCACCACGCGCGAGTACTGGTTCTCCACTTCTGACCGGCCCCGCGAGAGCTGCACCATGAGCATGTAGATCGACTGCAAGATGTCCAGCGGTTCGAAGCCAGCGACGACGACCGGCTTGCCGTAGTCGCGGGCGATGAACTCATATGGCCGGCAGCCGATCACGGTGGACACGTGGCCCGGTCCGATGAACCCGTCAAGCCGCAGGTCGGGCGAGTCGAGGATGGCCTTGATGGCCGGGATGATCGTGACGTGGTTGCAGAAGACCGAGAAGTTCGCCAGCCCCTCCGCCGCGGCGCGCAGCATCGTCACCGCGGTGGACGGCGCCGTGGTCTCGAACCCGATCGCCATGAACACGACCTGGCGGTCCGGATTCTGCCTGGCGATCTTCAGCGAGTCCAGCGGCGAGTACACCATGCGGATATCGGTGCCGGCCGCCTTCGCGTCGAAGAACGACCCGTGTGACCCCGGTACCCGCATCATGTCGCCGAACGAGGTCATAATGACGCCCGGCTCCGACGCCAGGGCAACCGCGTCGTCGACGCGGCCCATCGGGATGACGCACACCGGGCAACCCGGGCCGTGCACCAAGACGACCTGCTCCGGCAGGTAGTCCTCGAGGCCGTGCTTGTAAATCGTGTGGGTGTGCCCGCCGCACACCTCCATGAACTTGTACTCACGGCCCGGCTCGCACAGCGCCGCGATCTTCGCCGCAAGTGCGTGAGCCTTGTCCGCGTCGCGGAATTCGTCGACGAACCGCATCGTTCGCACACTCCATCCGAATTGCTATTCGATCAGTGACTCCCGTAGTGCCGCCATCTCGTCCTCGTAGGCCTGACCGATGCTCTCGAGGAATTGCATGGCCGCGGCCGCCTCGTGCTCGTCGATCTTGGACAGGGCGAACCCGACATGGATCAGCACCCACTCGCCCGGCTTCGGCGGATCGTCGGCCAGCAGTGCGATGTTGATCAGCCGCCGGACACCGCTCACGCTGACCTTGGCAAGGTCCGGCCGTTCAAGGTCAAGCTCTATAACCTCACCCGGTATACCGAGGCACATCGGACACCTCCTTGACCGTGAGCTCCCAGAGCACCTGATAGATCGTGGTCTGGGCTTCCTGTATCCGGTGGATCGAGGTCGACGGGGCCACGAACAGGTAGTCGATGGTGTCCAGTTCGGCCATCTTCCCGCCCTCGTAGCCGGCCAGGCCGATGGTGAGCATCCCGCGGCGGGCCGCCTCGCCGAAGGCCCGCACCAGGTTCGCGGAGTTGCCGCTCGTGGACAGCCCGATGGCGATGTCGCTGGGACGTCCGAACGCGCCAAGCTGCCGCGCGAACACCACCTCGACCCCGATGTCGTTGCAGAGCGCCGTGACCACGGACGTATCGTTGGCGAGCCCGAACGCCGGAAGCGCCGGGGCACCGCCGCCGGGGTGCAGGAACAGCGTGACAATCTGCTGGGCGTCGGTGGCGCTGCCGCCGTTGCCGAAGGCGAACAGCCGTCCGCCTCCCGCGAACCTGGCCGCCATATCGCGCGCGCACTGCACTATCCGCGCCCCGTCTCGCCGGGCGATCACCTGCCGGAGCTCGCGGATCTCCGCGGCCTTGGCAACGGTGGACGCGCGTACCTGCTCGAGCACGGCAGGCAGGTCGCTCTTGCCGGCATACAGGAACGGGTACAGCGACTCCATCGCCGCCGTGGCGTTGTCGTCCCGCCCGCCACTCACCGGATCACCTCCCCACGACGGCGATCGCCTCGCCGGCGTGCACCAGGATCGTGTCGCCAGGCGCGGCGCTTACCAGCGCGACGCTGACCCGCTCCTGCGCCGAGCCGGTATCCACGACGGCCAGCTCATCGGGAAGCAGCCGGACGACCAGGACCTCGACCGCCACATCCCCGCAGGTAATGCAGTCATCGTCGGGGGGGACGGCCCCCTGACCGGCTGTGCCGGGTCGACGGCAAAGACCGCCACCGTATCGGTCCGCTGTCATGTCACCACGCCCGGGTCAAGCACTCCCGGCTGCTCGAAGAACACGTGCACCAGCTCCCAGAGAATGTGGTACGTGGTCACATGTATTTCTTTGATCACGCGCGGATCATCCGATGCCGCGGCCAGCAGGTGGTCCACCGCGCCGCTCGTCGCGATGCGCCCACCGCGTCCCCCGACCAGAGCGATGGTGAGCAGCCCGAGCGATCTGGCCGTCTCAAGGCCCGCGAGGACGCTGCCGCTGTCGCCGTCAGCGGAGATGCCGAGCGCGATGTCGGCGGGTTGGGCCAGATGGCGGACCTGATGGGCGAAGATCGCGTCCACGCCCTCACGCTCGGCTATTCCGGTCACCGTCGCTACGTCAGTCGTCAGGGAAATGGCAGGCAGCGCGCGTTTGCCGACTATGACCGGATGGACGAACTCGACCGCGACATGCTGAGCGTCGGCGCTCGGGCCCCCGGTGCCGAACACCATAAGCGTGCCCCCGCGGTGGAACCGGGCCGCCATGGCGTGGCACGCATCAGCGACCGCGCGGGCTTGGGCGGCAAGCTCACGGGCGGGCTCGGCGCGCAACTCGAAGAGGAGGGTGACGGCTGGGCTGTCCCGGGCAACGTGCCCCGGCACAGTCACCGGCTGTGACCCAACCGGGCTGCTGGCGTCACCATCGAGGCCATAGCAGCACCGTAGGACAGTTATGGGGGGCTGTCCAGGTCCCACCCGGACAGTTTTGGACCTGCGCAAGGTCTTACCTGGCTGTTGCAGTACGGCGCAGGCGCCAGCCGTCGTCGCAGCGCTCGATGAAACCCGCGGCGGACAGCTCGCCGAGGCAGCGGACGACGGTCGCCGGATCCATGCCCGCCCGCTGCGCGACCCGCACCGTGCCAGAGCCGCCCCGGCGCGGCATCGCATCGAGCACGGTGGCCTGATCATGGCCGAGCGCGTCGCGAGGCAGCAGCGTCACGCCAAGCTGCGCGGGAACGGTCGCGCCGACCGGGGACAGGTTCTCTGTCACCTCGGCCGCGCTGGTGACGAGCACGCCCTGCCATTCGCGCACGATGTGATGGCACCCGGCGGACAGGTCCGAGGTGATCGGGCCGGGCACCGCCATCAGCCGGCGGTGCAGGTCCCTGGCGTGCCGCGCGGTGTTGATCGCACCGCTTCGCTGGCTCGCCTCCACCACGAGGGTTCCGGTCGCGAGCGCGGCGATGACCCGGTTGCGGACCAGAAAGCGCAGCCTGCTCACCTGCCGGCCTGGCGGCCACTCGCTCACCAGCACGCCCTGAGCGGCGGTCGCGTCAAGCAGGTCGGCGTGGGCGGACGGGTACGGCACGTCCACGCCGCAGGCGAGCACCGCGATCGTCACGCCGTCGGCGCTGAGCGCGCCCCGGTGCGCTGCCGCGTCGACACCGAACGCGCCGCCAGAGATCACCGCCCAGCCGCGCGCGGCGACAGAGGCGGCGAACTCGGCAGCGACGTAGGAGCCGTAGGCGGTCGCGGCCCGCGCGCCGACGATCGCGACGGAGCGCAGGCAGCTGAAGCGCAGGTCAGCGCTGCCGCGCAGCCACAGCGCGTACGGCTCATCATCGCCCAGGTCGGCTAGCTGCCCCGGCCACTCCGGGTCGCCGGGGCAGACGAGCCTGATCCCCGACTCGCGGAAGGCGAGCAACTGCTCCGGTCGCGGCAACTCGGGCAGCCGCACCCGCCAGCGGTCCATGCTGGCCCCCTGCCCCGGAGAGCCAGGGCCAAGCGGGCTGCCCGACTTGATGGCGTCCAGAGTCCGGGCCGCGCCATGCTCACGGAGCAGCCGCGTGAGCCTGCGGTCGGCCGGCTCGGCGAGGTAGGTGAGCGACGCTCGCGCGTAGTTCTCGTCGGTCAGTCCGCCGGTCACTGTGCCACTCCTAGCCATAGTCCGATCGCGAGGTTGACTTGGTCCGCTCCCGGCTGGTCCTGGCCGGCCAGGTCGGCGAGCGACCAGGCGACGCGGACGATCTTGTCCGCTCCCCTGGCGGAGACCTGGCCGAGTTCCATGGCCCTGTCGAGTGATGCCAGCGCTCCCGGGCCAGGCGGGAAGTCGCGGCGCAGCACGGTGCCTGGAACCTCGGCGTTGAGCCGCCACGGGGTGCCCGCCAGGCGAGCGGTGCAGCGTTCGCGTGCGGCGATGACGCGCCGGGCGACGATCGCGGAGGTCTCGGCGAACTTGCGGTCGTAGAGCATGTCGCGGCGGGAGACCGGCTGGAGGCGGACCTTGACGTCGACCCGGTCCAGCAGCGGACCGGAGATCCTGGCGAGGTAGCGGCGGCGGGCGGCCGGGGAGCAGGAACAGCCGGACTTGCCCGGCCCCGCGGTGTTCGCGCAGGGGCAGGGGTTGGCCGCAAGCACGAGGGTGAAGCGCGCGGGAAAGACGGCCTGCGCGCCGCTGCGGGCGATGACGACCTCACCGGATTCCAGCGGCTGGCGCAGCGCGTCGAGGACATCGCGATGAAATTCCGGCGCCTCGTCGAGGAACAGGATTCCGTTGTGCGCCAGGGAGGCGGCACCGGGGCGGACGACGCCGCTGCCGCCGCCGACGATCGCGGCCATCGAGGAGGTGTGGTGCGGTGCGCAGAACGGCGGCACGGTCAGCAGGCCCGCACCTGCGGGCAGCCGTCCCGCGATGGAGTGGATCGAGGTGACCTCGATCGCCGCCGCTCGCTCGAGTTCGGGGAGGATCGTGGGCAGCCGCTCGGCCAGCATGGTCTTGCCAGCGCCGGGCGGGCCGAGCAGCGACAGGTTGTGCCCGCCCGCCGCGCAGATCTCCGCGGCAAGCCGCGCCTCCGCCTGGCCGAGAACCTCCGCCAGGTCGAGCTTCCTTGCCACGGCGGCCGCGGCCGGCGCGCCGGGCGGTGGCTCGGGGACGGGGGCGAGTTCGGGCACCGGCCCGCCGCGCAGCCAGACGATCACCTCGGTGAGGGTGTTCGCGCCGACCACGCGGACGCCGGGCACCAGGGAGGCCTCCGCCACGTTCTGCGCGGCGACGACCACGGTGTGCACGCCGCCCTCGGCAGCGGCCACCGCGGGCAGCACACCGGGCACCGGGCGGAGCCTGCCGTCAAGGCCGAGTTCGGCGAGGAACATCGAGTCCGCTGGCGCGGCGAGCGGGACCGCCTCGGCGGCGGCCAGGATCGCGACCGCGATGGCCAGGTCGAAGCCACTGCCGCGCTTCGGCAGCGCCGCCGGAGAGAGGCCGACGGTGATCTTCGAGTTCGGCCAGCTTTCGCCGGTGTTGACGATCGCGGCACGGATCCGGTCGCGCGCCTCGCGCAGCGCCGTGTCCGGCAGGCCGACCAGGATCGTCGCGGGCAGCCCGCTCGCGATGTCCGCCTCGACCTCGATCAGGTGCCCGCGAACGCCGACGAGGGCGACAGAGAAGGTGCGGGCGAGCGCCATCTCAGGCCACTCCCCTGACGTGCTCGACCGTGAATCCGCCGGAACCGTCGCGCAGCAGGCCGAGCACGTCGATGCGGATCTGGTCGAACCTGACGCCGTGCGCGGACAGCCACTGCGCCGCGAGGCGGCGCAGCCGCATCCGCTTGACCCGGCCCACCGCGTCGAGCGGCGTACCGTACCTGGTCCCGGAGCGGGTCTTCACTTCGCACACGACGAACGTGTGCCGCTCCACCGCGACGATGTCGATCTCACCGCCGGCACATCGCCAGTTCCGGTCCAGGATGCGGAATCCGCAGTCCTCCAGGTACTTGACCGCCGCCTGTTCGCCTTCGCGACCGAGCAGGTCTTTCGCGCCCACCGCCATCACCTCCGCTTTCGACGATGGCGGGCGGCTGTGGATTACTCGGCTGGAATTTGCCGCTTGTGGAGCAAATTGTCAACAATTAGAGAGCTGTGGAAAACTTGCGTCGAATGTCGGAGGTGTGTGTTACCGGATTCAGTTCGACAAGGTACGCCTGCTGGTCGTGGCCTGCCGGGCCCGCGCGCCCTGAACGGGCGCGGTTCCCCGTCCTTGTCGACGCGATTTCAGAGAAAACCGAAGAGGGTGGTTGCGGGAGGCGACTGGTGCGGGTGGCGGGCCGGGGTCATCGCAGAGGGCGGGTCGCGGGGGGTGCTCGCCGTGGTATCGGCTAGAGCGGGGATCGGTGGCAATGCCACTCAGCGTGAGTTGATCATGAGCAGGCGACCTCGCCAAGACCTCTCGAAGCAACGTATACCGCGTTTGGGGCAAAGTTCCTGCCTGTTTGACCGCTTTGTCCCACCCGAAATCAGTACATCTTACTGGCGCGGCTGAGCCTGCCGGATGTCCTGCGGCGCGAGGAGCCAGAATTGTGGCATTTGACCGATCCGCAGCAGCCTAAAGCTATGTGGCATCGGGATCGGTGGGCGACTGATTTGGCGGGGCTTGGGAGCGTGTGACATTTGCGGCGAATATCGCCGCGGATGGTCCACGGTGATGAAAATTAGGCAGAAAGCTGGTCCGAAAATCAGACAATGTTGGTGAATACTGTTGCTTTTGCTCACGGTTCCCGCGGATGGCCCACGATAATGCCTTCGGGGTTATCGCAGGGTGGTTTGCATTAGGGTGGCGCCGATGCCCTGGCGGCGGGCTGACGGGGTCACGAACAGGCCCTTCAGCCAGGGGGTCAGGCTCGCGGCCGGGGCGTAGCCCGGCATGTCCTGGCCGGTGAGGCAGACCACGCCGACCGGTGCGCTGTCCGTGACGGCGATCAGTATCCCGGGTATTGAGTCGGCGCCGGCCTGGCTGGCCATTCCTCCTGTCCAGGCTTCGAGTGAGCCGCCTGGGTCGGCGTGGCCCCATTCGGTGAAATGCCATTCTGCGACCGTGGGTATTGCCGCGGGATAATTGCTCAGCGGCTCTACGGCGACATCCATGGAACGGTCCTACCGCGGCGATGCCGGAAATGGCAACGCTTTTACTGTGCGGCCGCCGCGGCCCGGGTCGTGGCCAGGGGGTGGCCGATGGCTTCCCCCCTCGTTAGATGCCGCGGGCGAGGCGGTAGTAGGCGGCGTTGGCGGTGATGCGCTGTTCCATGTCGCGGATGGTGGTGGTGTCGTCGATGATCAGCAGTTCGGTGCCGGCCATCCGGGCGTAGTCCTCGAAGGCCTCGACCCCGAGGGCGGTGGTCATCACGGTGTGGTGGGCGGCGCCGGCGGTGAGCCAGGCGGCGGCGGAGGTGCGGAAGTCGGGGGCGGGTTTCCACACCGCGCGGCCGACCGGCAGGTGCGGCAGCGGGGCGGCCGGCTCGGTGACCTGGACCGTGTTGGCCACCAGGCGGAACCGGTCGCGGATGTCGGTGAGGGCGGCGACGACGGCGGGGCCGGGGTCGGCGGTGAACACCAGCCGCACCGGGTCGTCGCGGCCGCCGATGGAAAGGGGGTGGATCTCCAGCCGCGGCCTGCTGGCGGTGAGGGTGGGGCAGACCTCGAGCATGTGCGCCCCCAGGATGCGCTCCGCCCCGGGGGTGAGGTCGTAGGTGTAGTCCTCCATCAGCGACGCCCCGCCGGGCAGGCCCTCGCCCATGACCTTGGCGGCGCGGACCAGGATCGCGGTCTTCCAGTCGCCCTCGGCGCCGAACCCGTACCCGCCGGCCATCAGCCGCTGCACCGCCAGGCCGGGCAGCTGCGCCAGCCCGCCCAGGTCCTCGAAGCTGGTGGTGAACGCGCCGAACCCGCCGTCGTCCAGGAACCAGCGCAGCCCCAGCTCGATCGCCGCCCCGTCCCGCAGCGACTTGCGCCGCTCCCCGCCCGACCGCAGTTCTTCCGCGACGTCGTAGCTGTCCTCGTACTCCGTCACCAGGGCGTCGATCTCCGCGTCGCTCGCGGCGTCGACGGCCGCGGCCAGGTCGTTGACGCCCCAGGTGTTGACCTGCACCCCGAACACCGCTTCCGCCTCGGTCTTGTCCCCCTCGGTCACCGCGACGTAGCGCATGTTGTCGCCGAACCGGGCCAGCCGCAGCGACCGGGTCGCCGCCCACCCCGCCGCCGCCCGCGCCCAGGTGCCCACCGCCCTGGTGACCAGCGGGTCGGACACATGCCCGACCACGGTCTTGCGCCGCACCCCCAGACGGCTGAGCATGTAGCCGAACTCCCGGTCCCCGTGCGCCGCCTGGTTCAGGTTCATGAACCCGAAGTCGATGCTCCCCCACGGCAGCGCCACGTTCGCCTGGGTATGCAGGTGCAGCAGCGGCTTGCCCAGCACGCCCAGCCCGCCGATCCACATCTTCGCCGGGCTGAACGTGTGCATCCACGCGATCAGCCCGACCACACTGTCATCCGCGTTCGCCTCCAGGATCAGCCGGCGGATCCCGTCCGGGTCGGCCAGCACCGGCTTGTGCACGACCCGCACCGGCACCTCACCCGCCGCATCCAGGGCGGCTGCGATCTGCCCGGACTGAGCCGCCACCAGACCGAGCGTCTCCGGACCGTACAAATGCTGGCTCCCGGTCAGGAACCAGACCTCAAGAGACCGCAGGGAATTCATGCCGGGCGTCATCGTGCTGCTCCTTCTTCCATCCGCTGGCCGTAGACGTTCTGGTACCTGGCGAAGAGCGCGTCGACGGCTTCCTCGGGCAGCGGGGTCACCGGGCCTCCCTGCCTGGCGATATGAGTGGTCCGGGCCACGTCCTCGGCCATGACCGCGGCCTTCACGGCGTCGCGCGCGTCCTTCCCGATGGTGAATACGCCGTGGCCGTGCATCAGTACGGCGCGGGAACGGTGCCCGGACAGCGTGGCGACGATGCCGCGCCCGATCGAGTCGTCCCCGATGATCGCGAACGGGCCGACGGGGATCTCACCGCCGAATTCGTCGGCCATCGCGGTGATGGTGCACGGGATGGGCTCGCCCCTGGCCGCCCAGGCGGTTGCGTAGGTGGAGTGCGTGTGCACGACGCCGCCGACCGATGGCAGGTGCCGGTAGACGTAGGCATGCGCGGCGGTGTCGCTCGACGGCGACCGGCCGGACCCTTCGCTGCCAGGCACGACTTTTCCGTCCAGGTCGCACAGGATCATGCTGGCCGCGGTCAGCTCGTCGTAGCTGACTCCGCTCGGCTTGATCACGAACAGGTCCGCGCCGGGAACTCGCTCGGAAACGTTCCCCGCGGTCCAGACGATGAGCCCGTACCTGACCAGCTCGCCATGCAGCCGGGCCACGTTGGCCCGCACCCGGGCGACCGTGTTGGCCAGCTCCTGCTCGTTCACTGAAGTGCCTCCTTCCGCAGCGTGCGCAGCCGGCGCATGACCTCGCTGCCGCCGCGCCCGAAATAGTCGTGCAGCTGCGCGTACTCCGCGTACAGCCGGTCGTAGATGGCGGACGCCGCGGGGTCGGGCCGGTAGGTGCGCGCGCCGCGGCCGCCCATCGCGGCGCCCGCGGTCCGCACGTCCGGGTAGGCGCCGGCCGCGACCGCGGCGTGGATCGCCGAGCCGAGCGCGGGGGCCTGGGCGCTCGCGCAGGTCGCGACGGGCATGCCGAGCACGTCCGCGTAGACCTGCATGAGGAAGTCGTTCCTGAGCAGGCCGCCGGCGGCGACGAACTCGGTGACCGGCACGCCGGCCGCCGTGAAGGCCGCCACGATCGTGCGGGTGCCGAAGGCGGTGGCCTCGATCAGCGCCCGGTAGACCTCCTCCGGGCGGGTGGCCAGCGTCAGCCCGAGCAGCAGGCCGGACAGCTCGTGGTCGACCAGGACCGACCGGTTCCCCGACTCCCAGTCGAGCGCGATCAGGCCGTGCCCGCCCGGCGGCTGGACACGGGCGAGGGAAGTCAGGTGCTCCTGGAGAGTCAGCCCCAACCGTTCGGAATCCTCCCGATAGGAGGCGGGAACGAAACCGTTCGCGAACCAGGCGAAGATGTCCCCGACGCCGGACTGGCCCGCCTCGTAGCCGAACAAGCCGCGGACGACACCGCCATCGACGGCCCCGCACATGCCTGGCACCTCGGCCAGCACCTCGGCGTTCATCACGTGGCAGGTCGAGGTGCCCATGATGGCCAGCATCTGGCCGGGGCTGACGGCCTGCGCGGCGGGTGCGGTGACGTGCGCGTCCACGTTGCCCACCGCGACCGCGATCCCGGGCCGGAGGCCAGTCCAGACGGCGGCCTCAGCGGTGAGCGTTCCCGCCGCGTCGCCGAGCTGGCCGATCGGCGCGGCGAGCTTGTCGGCCGCGAAGCGGGCGAACGCCGGGTTCAGCGCCGCGAGGAACCCGGGGTCCGGGTAGCGGCCGTCCTGGTAGATGCCCTTGTACCCGGCGGTGCAGGCGTTGCGGACGTAACGGCCGCACAGCCGCCACACGATCCAGTCGGCCGCCTCGACCCACCGGTCCATCCGGTGGTAGATCTCCGGGTCCTCGTCGAGCAGCTGAAGTGCCTTGGCGAACTCCCACTCCGCGGAGATCGCGCCGCCGTACCGCGGCAGCCACGGTTCCTTCCGTTCCCTGGCCAGGGCGTTGATCCGGTCCGCGTGCGGCTGCGCGGCATGGTGGCGCCACAGCTTGACGTACGCGTGCGGCCGGTTCTGGTAGCCGGGCAGCTCGCATAGCGGCGTCCCGTCGGCGAGCACCGGCAGCACGGTGCACGCGGTGAAGTCGGTGGCGATGCCGATCACGTCCGCCGGGTCGACGGCGGCTTCGCGCAGCGCGGCGGGGACCGCGTTGCGCAGCACCGCCACGTAGTCGGCGGGCACCTGAAGCGCCCAGTCCGGCGGCAGCTCTCCGCCGCCGGGAAGCGCCCGGTCGATCACCGCGTGCGGGTACTCCCAGGTCGCCGACCCGGCCTTCGCCCCGTCCGAGACCCTGACCACCAGGGCCCGGCCGGACAGGGTGCCGAAGTCCACGCCGATGACGTAGCGGTCACGCGACATCTGTCCTCCTTTGCCATGACGCGGCCGCGACCGAGTTCCTGACGATCAGCCGCGGGCCGGCGGCGCCTGGTGCCGGGGCGGCACCGGGGTTCCCGGCCTGGCCGATGGCATCGATCAGCAGGGCGACGCAGTTCCTGCCCGCCTCGCCGTAGTCCTGGCGAACCGTCGTCAGCGGCGGCCAGAAGTGCGCGGCCTCGGGTATGTCGTCGTAGCCGGCCACGCTGACGTCGCCAGGAACGTCGAGGCCCGCCTCGCGCAGCGCGTGGATCAGCCCGAGCGCCATCTGGTCGTTGGCGCAGAAGGCCGCGGTGAAGCCCGGGCCCGCCTGCGTGCCCGGGCGGCCCCACACGAGCTGATGCCCGGCCGCGTACCCCGATTCCGCGGTCCAGTCGCCGGACACGGGCGGCAGCACGGGCAGCCCGGCCAGCAGCAGCTCCGACTCGTACGCCATGAGCCGCGCGTGCGCGTCGTCCCAGTCCTGCGGCCCTGCGACGTGCAGGATCCGCTGGTGTCCCCGCCCGATGAGGTACCTCATCATCATCCGGGCACCACGGTCATCGCCGGACTGGGCCGCTATCAGCGGGACGCCTCCGGCCAGTGGCGCCAGCCCGGACATCACCCCGGCGCGCGGCGCCACCACCACGATCCCCTCGACGTCCTGGTCAAGCAGGTCCCCCACCGCCGCCGCGAGTGCGTCAAGCGAGTCCGCGCCGAGACGGGCGACGGTCGTGTAGTAGCCGCGCTGACGTGCTGCCTCCTCGACCGCGCTCACGCAGCTGGCCGGCCCGTATTGCGCTCCGGCCGCCACCAGCAGCCCGATGGTCCGCGACCGC
>Ga0335085_10008767_pt1 | contig 15381 bp, 13 predicted proteins | sample Lox_Sample_45_FD_206712 | JGI IMG/M metagenome (GOLD analysis project Ga0335085, IMG submission 206712) | Soil microbial communities from Loxahatchee National Wildlife Refuge, Florida, United States - Lox_Sample_4.5 | ecosystem: Environmental > Terrestrial > Soil > Wetlands | place: USA... | reverse complement strand
AGAGCAGGGGAGCCTTCATCGGGGTGCCTGGTCGAAGGGGTAATTGCCCCGCATCAATTGGTCACCGCGTAACGCACCGCCATTCCCGCGACGTTGTGGAACGTGACGTGGCAGTGAAAGAGCCAGGTGCCGACGTCGTCGGGCACCATGTCGGCCACCATCATCTGCATCGGGCCCAGGAACGTGACGTCGGTCCGCATGCCGTTGATCACGGTGGTATTGCCGTGCCAGTGCGGGGAGTGGAAATCGAAATCGTTGGTCGAAGACATCAGGTACCAGCGGACTCGCTGCCCCTTCTTCACCGTGTAGGCGGCGAGGGGCATCGACCCGTGGGTGTAGCCGTTGATGCTGAACTTGACGAACCAGGGATAGAAGTTCTGCAGTTCGAACTGCGCGGGGTTGGGGGTCGGGGAAAACTTCATCTGGGTTAGGGGCAGATTCTGTGGCGCCAGCCAGTTGTTCTCCTCGTGCACCTGGTCGAAGTTGGCCACCAGCTCCCGGTCCACGTCGATCGGAGAACCGTCAGGACGGGCCTTGCCGCGCGCCGTAATGATCATGACGCCCAGGAGGCCGGTGTTGATATCCCGGACCTCGTCCACGTGCGAGTGGTACATCCACATGACCGAGCTGCCCTCCATCGGGCCCGGTCCCGCCCGCTCTGGCACCGGCCAGACGTAGGTGTGGGTCTCTCCGGGCGGGACCGCATTGCCGTGGCGGGTCTCGCCGCCGCTGCCGTCCACATACGGCGAGCCCTCGTGGTCCTTGGTATAGAAAACCCCGTGGGGATGCATGCTGAACGGCCGCGGGCCGTTGTTCCGGAACACGACGCGGAGCGTATCACCCACCACGCCTCGGATGAGGGGTCCCAGGAATCCGAGGTGCTCCCACTCGGGCGGTCTCGGCTTGAGCGTCTTGAAGGTGCTATCGGTGTACTCCCGGTAGAGCACCTTCTGATAGGCGGTGCTGACCGGCAGCGGTTTGGCCTTGGCAAAGAACGCGGTATCGGCGAAGGGTGTGCCCTTGATCTGATCCTGTCCCCCGGCGACGTAGTCCCAGCTGACCACGTCGGCGGCGATGTAGTAGGTCCGGGTCCGGCCGCTGCCGGCGTTGGAGCCGCAAGCGGTGGCCAGGAAGAGCAGGACGCAAGGGATGGTGCCCCTCGTGCATCGAGGTGGAGTCATGGTCGGTTCCTGCAACGGGAGAGGGCCGTAGTATCGTGCCCGGTACCAGGGCACGCCAGTATTTTTTTCGCTTCGGGGTACACCTTGGATGCCACGCCGGGCTCAACGGTCGCAGGCAACCTGGTTATCAACGATGCCGCGGGCCCGCTGGTTTTCCCGCTCGGGTCTATTGCGGCGGGACCCGGTTGGCCGTCATCTCGCCGTTCCAGACCAGCGCCGTGATCGCCCCGGTGGCGTTCCTCTGGAAGGTGACGGGGACGTAGAGCGGGCGGAAAAAGAACCGATCCTCACCCTCCCAGTCCATGGGAAGGAAGGCGCCGTCAGGTCCGGCGAGTTGAAGACCCCGAGATACGGCCCGCACCGAGAGCGCGAACCCCGGTGCGATCTCGTAGCGCCCCACGTAGGCCGCCCGGTCCGCGGAGTCCGGTGCCTCGGTGACCAGCAGCCGCAATTCCGGCTTGCTATACGATTCGCCGAGGGCCATCGCGGCGAGATCCATCCCCATCCGCTCGGCGACGTCCGCCTGGACGTTGCTCAGGACCACGATCACCAGGTCCTCCGCGGGATAAAGGCCGACATAGCTGGTGTATCCGGTGGGGATCCGGCCGTTCTGCTCCAGGAGGTCCCGCCCGAAGCGCGTGCGCTTGCCCCAGCCGTATGGGTAGGAGAGGGTCTGGAAGTTCACCGGATTGGCGTGCCGGACCGCTTCCAACCAGCGGGAGAGATCCTCGGCGCTGGCGTAGACCGACCCGTTGCCGAACATCCAGGTCCAACTGACCGGGGCCGCAAGGGCCAACCGCTCCGGCGGGAAGGCCGGATCGTACCCGAAGGCCATCTCCGGTGGCATGTCCCCATCCCGCATCACACCCGAGTGCTTCATCCCGAGGGGCCCGAACAGATTGCGCGCCAGGAACTCGGCGTAGGGTATCCCGCTCGCCTTTTCCACGATGGCGGCCAGGACGAAGTACCCGGTGTTGCTGTAGTTCGATCGGGAGCCGGGTGGGAAATCCAGAGGCGCCTTCTGCGCCTGATCGAGAAAGGCGGCCTGGGAGATTGCCTCCATGCGTCCCGTCGCGTAGGCGGGCCAGGAGTAGTAGTCGCTCAACCCGGAGGAATGGTCGAGCAGCTGGGTGATGGTGATGCTGTCCCCATGGGCGAACCCGGGCAGGAACCTGGCCACCGGGTCGGTCAAACGGAGGCGTCCCTGTTGCGCCAGCAGCAGGATCGCGGCCGCCGTGAAGGTCTTGGAGATCGACCCGACAGCGAAGGGCGTGGTTGGCGTGGGAGCGATACTTTCGGCCAGGTCGGCGTTGCCGTATCCGCGAGACACCAGCACCTGTCCGCCCCGGGCCACCAGGATGGTGCCCGAGAAGTCCCGCATGCGGAGATATGGGTCGACATACTCGTCGACCCTGGCCGCGAACTCGGCCGGAGTAAGAGGAGCCTGGGCGGGAGCTGGCGTCCAGGCGAGGACGGACGCCAGCAAGCAAAGGATGACGGCGGAGCGGACCAACCGGAATCCTCGATAGGTCACGTCGCCGGGTCGAACCTCCGTGAAGTCGAGTCGTTACGACTTCTTGAAGAAACCCCCGATCAGAGGGACCAGCAACCCCACGATGGCCGAGGCACCGGCAGTGCCCGCGGTTCCATTGCCGAGCAGACCACCCAACTGGCCACCGAGGAGCTGACCGCCGGCCACGCCGCCGACGGCGCCGAGAATGCTGTTCAGCGTGGGACCGAGGCTCTTGGCCTTGTTGAGCAGGCCGGCGACGTTGCCACCTACCAGTCCGGACAGTGCCTGGATGAGGATCGCGGTAATATCCATGAGTCCATCCCCGTTATGAGTTGTCCTCAGGGCTGCTGACGATCGAAAACCGCGACTTCCTTCACATGCCTGCCGGCCCCGTCGACTCCGGTAGTCACTGTGGTCAGCGCGTTTCCATCCTTGGAGACCACCCGCCTGACCGTCTGCACCACCAAGCCGATCCGTTTGCGAGTGATCTCGACGGTGGAGGCATCGATCACCCTCAACACCACGGTGTCATAGTCCGGCGCGCCGGTGACCGGCCAGTTCTTCCCGTCATAGTTGGCGACGTACTCGATGCGGATCGGCCGGCCATCGGCCTCCTCTCCCCGGGTCGTGACCCGCACCCCCCTGCCGGCCGCTTCGTACTTGATCGTCAGGCTCCGGGGCGGTGGGCCGGGGGCGTATTTCGACTTGGCAACGTTGAGCGTCCAGGTGCCGATGGCCCGGTCCTGAGTCTGCGCGATCAGGCCCGAGGAGGAGGCGAGGATCGCGAGAGCGGCTGCGCAGAGAGCGATACGCAAGAGGGACGGCCTTCCTCCCCTCCCTGGGGGGGTCACCTGGTCGACGTTGGTTGGAATCGGTTCGGGCGCCATGGCGAGCGCCGGTGAAAGCTGCAGGGAGGGTCCGTGCGGGGCAAGACTGCTCAGCCGTCGAGCGCGCCTCGATGTTCTTCAGGAAGGGCTTCCTGCGCCGCCCGGATTCGATCATAGACCGATCGCGCGTCCTCGATCAAGTCGAACGCGGGTCCCTGGTATCGGCCGCTCATGGGCCAACCAGACCCCACCAGCCGGGTGTACTGGGGGAAGGAAGGGCCGAGCGTAATGGTCCCGCTCCGATCGTCCCTCTCGGTCAGGGTCATGTCGGTGATCGAATGCAGGGGCAGGCTCCGGGTCTGCCGTCCAAAGAGACCGGATACGATGATGGCCCGTTGATTGGTCAGCCCGTAGAAGGTGCGGGCCCGGAGCCAGGCGTCGGCGAAGAATCGCCCGACGATCAGATAGAGGCCGACCAGAACGAAGGGGATGCCCCAGAGCCGGAAGAGCGGAGGCGCGTTGCTCCGCACCACCATCGTCTCCCAGAAAATGGCAAAGCCGCCCCACATGAGGCTGAAGGGGACCATGAGGGCGTCGCCGGCGCGGAGCCGGATCCCGCCCCGAGGGCGTCCGGCCCAGAGCAGCTTTTCGCCGGGTCCCAGGTCCGGGCGCAAGGCCTGTTCCGCTTCAAAGCTCATCGTGACGAACGATCGCTTCTAGGGGTCGGGGGCTATCACCTGGCCTTCGGGCACGCGTAACGAAAGAGGGGGGCGGGATCCCGGGGCGTCACGCCTGCGGCTTGGCGGGACCCGTGCCCGCGAGCAGTCGGAGCTCCTCGGCGAATCGCTTGGGATCGATCGGTTTGAAGAGGACCCGTGCCGCGCCTGACTGGCGCAGCTCGTCCTCATGGCTGGGATCGACGGTGCCGGTCACCACCATGATTGGAATTCGGCTGGTTCTCGCGTTCCCGCGAAGGCGCTGCAGGAGCACGCTTCCACCCCCGGCCGGCATCTGCATGTCGGTGATGATGAGCGCGGGCCGCTCTCTCACGGCCTCGGTGATCCCCGAAAAGGCATCGCCCACCGCCAAGGCCTCGAACCCCTCGGCTTCGACGATGGCGGCGAGAAACCGCACCATATCCTGGTCGTCTTCGACGATGAGGACCCGCTTGGGTCTCGGCATATGGAAATGTGGTGGAGATGGTCGACCCGGCGTCGGTCACCGGGAGGGAAAGTGCCGCACCTGACACCGTCTCGCAACATGGCCACTGACGACGCGTTCGGGGCGCTCCCTCGCAGGACTGGGATTCCTGGAGGAGCATTCCGTTACCTATTTCCTGGACGACTTGAGGAACGTCCCCTCCTCGAGCTCCTGGAACGCCTCGCGCAACTGGTCCTGGGTGTTCATGACGATCGGGCCGTACCAGGCGACCGGTTCCCCCAGGGGTTTCCCGGAGACCAGGAGAAACCGGATGCCATCCTCGCCGGCCTGGACTTCCACCTCATCACCACGATCAAACAGCACCAGCGAGCGGTTGTCGACCTCGGCCGGGGGCTTCGTATCCAGCCAGCCAACCGATTCCGTGGGCACGGCCAGTGGGCCGGACGCGTTGCAGAACTTTCCGTTGCCCGCGAACACGTACGCAAAGGCGTGACGGGTGGTCTCGACCGGCAGCACCTTTCGCCGGCCGGGAGCCACGGAGACGTCCAGATAGACGGGATCGGCGGCCACCCCATCCACCGGGCCCTTCATGCCCCAGAAGTTTCCGCACACCACGTGGACGTGGGTGCCGTCGTCATCGGTGACCGCTGGAATGTCGGGTGCTTTGACCTCCTGATATCGGGGCGCCGTCATCTTGAGCGACGAAGGGAGATTGCCCCAGAGCTGGAATCCGTGCATCCGGCCGGCGTTGTCCCCTTTCGGCATTTCCTGGTGGATGATTCCGCTCCCGGCCGTCATCCACTGCACGTCGCCCGCCCCGATTGCACCCCGGTTTCCAATGCTGTCTCCGTGCTCGACCGTTCCGGCCAGGACGTAGGTGATGGTCTCGATCCCGCGATGCGGGTGCCAGGGAAAGCCGGCCAGGTAGTCCGCGGGGACGTCGTTCCGAAAATCGTCCAGCAGGAGGAACGGATCGAACTCGCTGGTATTCCCGAAGCCGAACGCTCGGCGCAGGTGCACGCCGGCGCCTTCGAGTGTCGGCTTGGCGTGGACGATTCGCTTGATCGGTCTGATAGACATACGCACCTCTGTGTCAGCGAACCAGCCCCGAACCCGGTTATGGGGTCCGGGAAACACAGGTCTCGACTAATGGCCTGCGGTCTGGTGCAGGTGGGTCACTCCATAATCTGCCCCCGGTGACCCGCCGTTGACATGGATGTGGACCAGGAACGCGGCGGCCAAGAGCGCATGTGCCACCCAGATCCCGCCCAGCAGCCGGCGCCCCTGCGGGAGTTGGAGGGCGGCCCGGGCCAGCCAGAGGTAGGTGAGCGGAAAGGCCACGATGAGATAGTGGGGATAGACCCGGAGCCCTGCCAGTGTGACCAGCAGCCCGAATCCCAGGAACGCCGCGTTCTGGACTCGCCCCGTCGAAGTGGTGCCGCCCACCAACTCGCGCCATTCGCGGCGGCGAGGCCAGAGTCGCCGGGCGGCCCCGATGATTGCTACGACGGCCAACACGATGGAACCGAGCATCAGCGTCCCGACGACGAAGGTGCGGTGGCCACTCCAAAGCGGCTCACCCAGCCAGGCGATGAAGCCGGCCCGTCCGAGACTCCGTTCCGTCTCCAGGCCGGCGACATCTCCCAGCCACCGGCTCCAGAACTGGAGGCCGAGATGGTAGTGCTGTGGTCCGCGAGGCCCCCCCAGCACGGCAGCGGCCCAGGGGATCACCGGCCATGCGGCGATCGCCGATCCCAGAAACCACCACCGCCAGCGTGGCACCTGTGGTGGACGATCGAATCGCGCGGTCCAGAGCGCCAGGGCACCCGCGAAGAAGAAGCCGCTCATGTGGATCTGGCCGAGGCAGGCGCCCACCGCCCCCCAAACGAATGCCCCCCAGCGCGTGTGCCGATTCCACCAGCCGAACAGCGTGGTCAGCGAGAATAGGGGCAGCACCGATTGGGCCCAGATCACCCGCTGCAGTTGGACCGCACCCGGGTTGACGGGAGCGAGTGCAGCGGCCCAGAGCCAGGCAGGTCGGTCCTGGTCCTCGGCCAGGCGGAGCACGAACAGGACGAGTAGCGTGATGGCGAGGCTGTTCATCAGCATCACCGCGCGCTCCAGCGCCAGCGGCTCGTACAACCCGAACAGCGGGGCCATGGCCGTGAACACCCACTGGCTCATCCCGGGGTTGGGGAGCCCGACGCTGGATTGCATCCCCACCCAGGGCCAGGAGGGGCTGCTCTGCGTGCCCTGGAACAGGGTCCACTGATCGCCCTTCCACTCCATGTCCCCGATCCAGACGTTGCGGTACAGGATGCCGAGCAGGAGGGAGGTGAGGAGAAGGAGCGTGACGTTGCGGGAGACACCGGAGGGGGCGAGGCGCATGAGGTGGAAGCTACCCGCCGCAGAACCGGCTGCCAGGAGGTCTCAGGCGAGGGCACCAATGCAAGACCCCGCGATCGATCAGACGATGGCGGGGTCGGGGATGCTGCATGGGCCCGGCGCGATTCGAACGCGCGACCTCTTGCTCCGGAGGCAAGCGCTCTATCCAACTGAGCTACGGACCCGTGCGGGAGGGGAAAACTGCTCGCGGAGGAGGCCTTTGGCAACCGGCGAGCAGTGATGCGTTCTCGCATGCCCTGTCAGGAGTTATGGCGCTCCACCTCCCAGTCATGGCGCCGCTGACACCCGGCGGTTAAGATTGCTTCACCCACTTCCGGTAACTCCCTTCCGGTTGCGACTCTAGCTTACAAGTTGGCCTTGGACGGCAGTTTCACCTCGTCCGCGGTTTGCGGTCGGGGTAGGCAGGCAGTCATCACTCAGCCTCAGGAGATTCACGTGCGTTCCCTGTTCCGGTTGGCCCCGCTCCTGGCACTGGCGCTCCTCGTTCGGCAAGCGCGGGCGCAGGAACCCCCAGCTCAACCCCCGGCTGAGGCAGCCCCGGCTCAAGCCCCAGCTCACGACACCGCGGCCGCCCCGGCCCCGACCGCTCCCGCACCTGAGGCTGCCGCTCCCGCCGCTGCTCCGGCCGCGGCTCCGGCTGCCCCACCACCCCCGACCTATGACGTCAATGCCGTGGCGGCGGGCGTCACCCATGTCAAGCAGGCCACCAAGATGATCGTCTATCCGGCCAAGCAGCAGACGGCTGAGCAGCAGGCCAGAGACGAACAGGAGTGCTACGTCTGGGCCGAGCAGCAGACCAAGATCAATCCCATGGGCCCAGGGGCCGACGTGGACTCGGCGGCGCAGGCCTCCCGGGAGAAGATGGATTCGGCCGCTACAGGCGCGGCGGTTGGGGGTGCGGCTCGCGGTGCCGCGGGCGGTGCGGCCGTTGGTGCGATCGCCGGTGACGCCGGCGAGGGTGCTGCGATCGGCGCAGTGGTCGGAGCCGTCGGTGGTCGGAGGGCCAAGAAGCAGGCGGAGGCGCAGGCGGCTCAGGCCGGCGCGGCGCAGGCGCAGGGGGTGAACGCGGAGAACATGGCGACCTTCAAGAAGGCCATGGCGGTTTGCCTCCAGGGACGGGGCTACACCGTGCAGTAGAGAGCTGGTTCCTCGACGCGCGAACGGGCCGCCAGTGATGGCGGCCCGTTTTCGTTCAGGCCATTTGAGTGAAGGGATGCTGACCGAGTCTCAGGGCCTGACGGGCTTCGTTTCGATGTACGCCGCGGATCCGGGCCGCGTCATGACCGGGTAACTGGGTGCGGTGATCCGGTCGCTCTTGTCGCCCTTGGGCGAGATCGAGGTGACATCCACCGGAATCAGGCGCAGTCGCCCCTGCCGTCCGGCCAGCGAGGAGGTCTGGAATCGAAGCGTGATCAGGTCTGCGCGTCCGGTGACCGTCTTGGGGTCGCTCAATACGATCCCCACCGACCCCGCCACTGCCGTGGTGGTCACCACCCCCAGCGGCACCTTCCCATCCGCCTGGTAATCCCGGAATCGGACCACGCTGGTATCGAACTCGAAGCGGAAGGCCAGCGCTCGGAGCCGCTGCGCCGGGCGGACATCGAGGGCCAGCCGCACCGAGACCAGGCTGTCTCGCGGCAGGGTGAATCCCTTGAACTCGGCGCTCAGACGCGGTGAGTCGGGGTCGGCCACGACGGCGAGCAGGGAATCCCTGCCAGCCCGATTACTCACCACGATGAAGGTCTCCCCCGGACGCCGGCCCGCGATCCGTCCATCGGGCGATACTCCGGCCACCACCGTGTCGCGGCTGGCGAACTCGAGCGGACCGACGGGAGGAAGCTCCGGTCCCGGGATCGCGATGGGGGCCGGGACCGCCGACGTGTCCAGCACCACCACCGGAGTCGCGACCCTGGCCGGCGAGACCGGGGTTGGTTTCGGCTCCGGGGCCGGCGTTGCCTGCCCGACCGGCTGGTTGGACCAGGTCACGGTCCGGAAGGCGAGCGGCTCGCTGGGCAGGACGCCAGTCCGGGCCAGGACGGTGTTGATCCCCGCCTGCGGCGCGGTGGTGACTTCGGTGGCCGCATAGCCCGCCGTGTCGGTGAAGGCTACCGCCGGAAGGACGGCGCCTCCACCATAGACCACCTCGAAGGTCACCGGTTCCTTGCGGTAGGGCTTGCCCATCGCGTCGGTCAAGCGCACCCGGACCGAATCGGCCGTTCCTGCAAGCAGGTGACCATCGAGGGTGTCGGTCGCGATTATGATGGCGGGGAAATCGCCGCCGGTCTGGGCCCGGACTCTCCAGCTGCCATCGCGTTGCTGCCAGAGGGCCATGCTGTACGGCACCCGGCCGGGATAACTGCCTCCGGAGGGGTAGGCCACGTCGTAGGTGAGGTACCCGGTCAGGAAGGCCAGATCACCGCTGGCCACGATCTCGTGAATCCCCAATCTGAGCCCGGTCAACCGGGGCAGATTCTTCTCGAAATACTCGCGGATATCCGCGGGACCGGTCACGATCGAGCCGGAGCCGCTCACGATCATCGCGTCCTTCAGGTAGAGCGAGGCGAGCTGAGCCGGGTTGCGGTTGTTGCAGGCCTTCTCCCAGTCCTCCATCAGCTTGGTGACTCCGGCATTCACCATCATCTGGTATTGCAGGTAGTAATCGTCACCCCGCGCGCCGCCGGGCACACCCGCCTGCCCCTCGGCCCGAACCGGCACCAGGGTAGCGAGGATGAGAAGGCGGGCGACTCCCGCCGCGCCAACCGAGCGGAGGATCGAGGCCATCAGGACCTGGTATGGAGTTGGATGCCCGCGCCTGAGCGGCAGGGCTCTACGTGCAGAGGACGCCGGTGGAGCGACCTGCTGCACAAGACCCCGGAAACCCCGATTGGGGCTCGAGGTGGGGACCCAGCCCCGCCGCCCAGGCCGCTGCTGTGCAAACAGGCGGGTGTCCCCGCCCGGAGCAGCGCGAGAACTGGGGCTGGATTTTTCCTCCATGGGCGCATGCCAGTTGCCGCTGTTTGCATGGTGGCCGATCGCTGACTTGTGAACCTCTTCAATGAAACGGACGGCGGGTGCTGGATTGCGGAGCGTGTCCCACCGGGCCTCCGCTTGCATCGCCTCGTCGCGCGGGTGGCCTGCTTCCCTCTGTGCAACTCACCCCTAGAATCGGGCGTTGGACTCAACTAGCGCTCAACTCGGGCTTAAGTGTCGTTTAGAGTCACGCGCCACCGTTCAGCGTGAACCCCGCCCAATAGAACGGATGACCCGTCGCCGAATTGCGGAGCATCGCCCGCTGGGCCTCCGCCAGGGCCTCCGCTTCCGGGCGCCCCGCCGCCAGGGCGGTGTAGAATCGCGTCATCAGGTCCGCCGTGGCGAGATCCTGGACCGGCCACAAGGTCGCCATCACGTTGGCGGCTCCGGCGAAGAGAAAGGCCTGGACCAGTCCTACCCAGTCGTCACCGGCCGGCACGTCGGCAAGGGCTCCCGCCCCCATCGCGGTCTGACATGCGCTCAGCACCACCAGGCGCGCGTGCAGGTGCATGCCGAATACCTCGTGCACCTCGAGGCGTCCGTCGTCACCGCGATTGGGCATCAGCTCGACGAAGGAGAAGAGCGGATTGTCCTTGTTGAGCACGCCGTAGGTCGCGAGATGGATGATCGAACGCTCGGATGCCGCTTCGCGGAGCGCCCGTTCCGATGCCTTGGCCCCTATGAGCACCCGGGCCTGATTGGCAAACAGGCGCCCGATGGCGGCGACCTCCGCCGCCGAACCGGGAAGCGCTTCCGGGTGTGGGGAGAGGGCGAGCACGCCGGTTCCCCGAGGCTCATTCTCCTTGTTGAGTCGCAGCCAGACGGAGGCCGAGGGTGTGTAGGTGAGGCGATAGCGCTGAATCAGGTACGCCTCGGGCCCGGCGGCGCCGATCAGCGCCGCGAAGGGGACGTAGTGGAGTTCGCCGTGGGGCGCGATGATCAACCCGCGCTTCCCCGCCAGCAACCCGGAAGCTTCGAGAGGCTCGATCAGTGAGCGATACAATCGCCGGAGCGGCGCTCGCCAGGATTCATCGCGCGTGTCGGTCCCCGGACGCACCAGAATGCTGCGGGTGAAGTCCACCAGGCCGCTCAGCTCGTGCCGATTCAAGGCCAGGCCGATGGCTGCCACGGTGTCGCTGGTCACGACGAACGCGATCGAAGTCGAGTCCCCCACCAGGTACTCCAGCAGGGCCTCGTCCCGGGGAATTCTGGCCATGACCGCCCGGACCGGGGCGATCTTGCCGCCGACCAGCGAGGCGTACTCGGGGCGGGTCTCCTGGATTTCGACCAGCAAGTCCGCGTAGGCCTGCTGGGCCTGGCCTAGAGCCTCTCGTACCGCGGCTGGCGATGCCGTCGCCGAGGGTGGTCCACGCAGGGCCCCAGCCTCGGCCACGGGCCCCTCCAAGGCGATCGTCAGCGTATTGATCTGGCGGCGGAGGTCCTGTTCTCTGGCGGTGAGAGGGTCGTTCTTCGCTCCCGGGCCACGGGTGGCGACCCGGCCGCGGTCGAGCAGGTCGAGCAGTTGCCGCGCCCGCAGGCGCTCGCTGGCCTCGAAGGCGGATTCCGTGCGGCCCCGGTCGAGCTCCACCTGGGCGAGCTGCGCGTACACGTCCCACTTGTCCGCCAGGAACGCCGTGCGCCGCTCTTCGATCGGGATCCTCCCCGAAACCCGCTCGATGTCCCGCACAGCCGCGCGCAGCTCCTCCGCGGCTGCGTCCCGATTCTTCTGGGTTCGGAGTGCCTGCGCCAGACTGCTGTGCAACTCCCACGACACCGTCGGGGGCGGCTCCGCCCCCAGCCGCTCCAGGCCGCGCCGGTACAGCGACTCGGCGGCCACCGCCCGGCCCCCCCGGAGCGTCAGGTCGCCCAGCATGCCAAGGGCAATCGCTTCGTTGCTAGGGTCGCCACTGGCCTGCAGTACCTCGAGACTCTGGTTCAGCGTGCCGCGGGCGCCGGCCGTGTCTCCGGCGAGGGACTGGGCATAGGCCCGGATCAGCCGCGTCAGTGCGGCGGAATGCGCGTCGTTCAGCTGCTCCTCGGTGTGCAGCGCCCGGGCCAGCCGCGCGTTGGCCCGGTCGTAGTCTCCGCGCAGCAGAGACAGGAGCCCCTGCCCGCGCTGCGCCTCCGCTTGACCCCTCTGATCAGCAGCCTGCCTGGACAGTTGTTCCGCGAGCGCGTAATGCCGTTCCGCTTCGGCGAAGCGGTTGAATCGGACCGCGAGATCCGCCCGGGTGAGAGCGAGTTGAGCCAGCAATGGTGGCTCCACTCCGCCGGCGGCGGCCAGATGTTCCGCGCGGCCGAGCTGGATGACCGCCCCCTGCAGGTTCCCCATCGCGGCGTGCGCCGAGGCGATGTCCTGGCGCACGCCGATTTCGTCGTTCGGCGGGCCGGTCTCCTTGAATATCTCCAATGCCTGCACCAGGGCGGACAGAGCGGACTCGTAGTCGCCCCGCTGAAAGTCGAGTAAGCCAAGGTCGTGGAGTACCGAAGCCACTCCGACTCGATTGTCCATCGCCCGATAGAGAGCCAGCGCCTCACGGTACTGAGCGACCGCCCTCGGGTAATCTCCCTCCAGGCTCGCCAGGTTGCCGAGGTTGATCAGGTTGAGCGCAGCGGGCTCGTCCCGGCCGGCCTTCCGATTCGCGGCCAGCGCCTCGGAGAACGCCCGGCGGGCGCCTTTGAGGTCGCCCAGTTCCTGAGCCACCAGACCCAGGTTGTTGCGGTCCGCCGCGGCGCCCCGGTCGTCGCCAGACAGGATCCGAATTTCCGCCGCCCGAGCGTACAGCTCGGCGGACCGATGCAGATCCCCCTGATCCGCCACGACACTCGCCAGGGCGCCAACGGCATTGCCCTCCGTGCGGCGGTCCCCGATCCGGCCGGCGACCGCCCGCGCCCGCTCGAAGTACCGAGCCGCGCTGTCGAGATCCCCGGCCCGGTAGAAGCCCGCGCCGATGTTCCCCAGTGCCGCGCCGATGCCGGCGGAGTCCTGGATCGTCTCGCATTGCCGGAGGCTCTTGTGCCACTCGCGCATCGCGACCTGGACTCCGGCCCGACCCATGGCCGCATTCCCCGCGCGCCGGATGCTGTCGGCCGCGACGCTGGCCCGCCGGGTCCTGGCAGGCCAGGATTCGAATCGGCGGACCTGCCGCAAGGGGAAGGAATCGCGCCAGGCCACGGCGTAGGCCTCCGCCAGTCGTCGGGCGGCGGCCAGCGGCGCTACGGGGGATGAGTCGGAGACGGCACGCCCGAACAACTGGCGCAACGCTTCGCGGACATCGTCCGGCCGAGCGTGGGCCTGTGCGACCAGGGTACTGTCGGAGGCGGTGTCCGCGAGGGCCTGCAGATCAGGTGGGGGCAGGGGACCCTGCACCACCCTCAACCAGGTACTGAACAGCCAGAGCGATCCCAGCGCGATCATGGCCGGGGTGGGCCGACCGAGAAGTCTGCCAGATCGGAGTCCACCCACCGATCCCATCCGGTCCGGGCCTCGACCTTCCAGAAATAGGAAGATCCCTGCCGCAGGTGGATGCCCTCAGGAAACGCCACGCTGGTGTCGCGAGTTTGCGTTTCCCAAACCTTCACACCGGCGTCATCGAAGAGCGCCAGGCGGTACCGATCGGCTTGAGGGACACTGGTCCAGACGAACTCCGTTACGGCGGTGGTGGCGGCGTGGGGGCGCACCAGGGTCGGCGCCACGGAGGTCGTGAGTGGAGGCTCACGGTGCCCTGGCAACTCGGTCCGCCGGTTCTCCGGGTGAGGCCAGACCAGGACCACGAGTATCGCCGCTGCCGCCGCGGCGAGGCCGACCGACAGGTACCGCCGGCCGCGCGGTTGGGTGCGCAGCAGGTCGGCCACCTCTACCACTTCCGCGCGACATTCCTCGCAGTCCGCCAGATGCGCCTCGATTCGGGACTGCTCCGATGCCGATAGGGAGCGGTCGAGGAAACCCGCAACCTCCCAGCTCTGGAGGTGGTCTGTGACTTGTTCCTCAGGGCTCATCGGAGTCCAAGGGCAAGGGGATTGCCATCACCCTGATAGAACGGAAGGGCGCGAGCGTTTTTCGGCTTCATGCTTCGGTGTCCCGGACTCCCTGGCGTGCCAGGGCCTCACGCAACGTGAAGAAGAGACCCTGGAGCCGCCGGTAGACGTGGAATGGAGTGGCCAGGCCGAGGATCCGGGCGATTTCCCGGGCCGAAAGACCGTCCTCGAATCGGAGCTTGAGGAGGAGCCGATCTCTGGGAGCCAGATTGGAGAGTGCCGACGCGAGGACCTGCTTCAGTTCTCCCCTTCGGAGCTGCGTCTCCGGGTCAGCCGCGGGCGCGGGATCGGTCAGGGTTGAAGGATCGAGCTCCTCGCCGACGAGATCTGCCAAGCGGCGGCGCACCGCACGTCCTTCACTTCCTTCTTGTCCTGCGTCCTGGGGCCGCCCATAGCGTTGCCTGACATGGTCGAGACACAGGCGCCGCGCCACGACCACCAACCAGGTGGTGAACTTGGTGCGCTCATGGGGCGTATAGCCCCGGAGGCGGCGGCAGTTGTCGTGATGCAGTTGCTCGAGCAGGTAGGTGTACGCATCCATGGCCGCGTCATAATCGCGGGCGACGCGTCGTGACACATGGAGCAGCAGCCGGCTGTGGGTTTGAACAAAGACCGCCCACGCGGCTTCGCGCGCCCCCGGATCGGGTGCGCGGAGGAGAGCCGTCAGCTCGGCGGGAACGGCGTCTGCCATCGCAGTGGGGATCCGGAATCGTGAAGGAGGCCGATAAGCTGCGGACCGGGTTCGTCACAATCAAGACAGACGCTTCCCTATGACCATGGGAGCGCAAAGAGAAAATGATCTGGACTGTAGAGCCGGACGCGATTGGCGCGGCGGGGTGAGCCGAAACGGCACGCCGGGAGGGCAGGGTGGGATCTCCGAACTCCCAGCTCCTGACTCCCAGCTCTTTTCATCGGGGCGCCGGGATTTGAACCCGGGACCTCCTGCTCCCGAAGCAGGCGCGCTACCGGACTGCGCTACGCCCCGTATACCCGCCCCGGGCCGCTGGCGAAACGCGGCGGCCCGAAGCGAGGGAAGAATGTAAACACCCGCCCCACCCCGAGGAACCCCGCCGCCCGGCATGATCAGCCCTGAGACTACCTCATATCACCTTATGAGACAATACGTTACAGAATGGCCCCACGGGGCGCCTCTACACCTTGAAAGGCCCCTCTCTGGATCAATTATTGCTCCTTCCGCCCTGTCCGACTCGACCTTCGACATCGG
>Ga0335085_10008766_pt1 | contig 15381 bp, 14 predicted proteins | sample Lox_Sample_45_FD_206712 | JGI IMG/M metagenome (GOLD analysis project Ga0335085, IMG submission 206712) | Soil microbial communities from Loxahatchee National Wildlife Refuge, Florida, United States - Lox_Sample_4.5 | ecosystem: Environmental > Terrestrial > Soil > Wetlands | place: USA... | reverse complement strand
GGCGCCTTCACGAGACGCGCAAGGAGTTGGAGCGCCGGAGGCTTGACGCCGAGATCCAGCATAAGGAGGAGATTCGCCGCGCGTTCGGGCGATACATTTCGCCGCGCCTGGCCGAGCGGATCCTGCGCGAGTCGCCGGAGGGCGGCGGCATGTTCCGAAACCTGAGCAGCCGCGCGAGTGTGGTGGCGTTATTCGCCGATCTGCGCGGCTTCACGCGGTTATCGGAATCAGTTCCGGTGTCCAGCATCGTGCCGATGCTGAACGAGTTTTTCTCGGTGCTGACCACTGCGGCCCATGAGCACGAAGGCACGGTATTCAGCATGGCAGGGGATAGTCTGCTGGTCGGATTCAACGTACCGGTAGCTCAGCCGGACGCCGTGGAGCGCGCGGTGGCGACGGCACGCGCCATGATCGAGCGATTTAGACCGGTGGCTGGCGCCTGGAAGGTGACGCACCGTCTCGACACCGGCATTGGCGTTGGTATCGAGGCGGGTGAAGCGGTCGTTGGGAACGTGGGTGCGCCTAGCTTCATGAGCTATACGATCATCGGCGATCCGGTCAACGTGGCGGCGCGGCTTATGCAGATGGCCGCCGCCAACGAAATCCTCATCGGCCCGCGAGCCTCGCTGGCACTGCCCGGCTTGCAGGATCGTGTGCGACCGCTCGAGCGGCGTGCCGTCGCGCTCAAGGGCAAGGCCGAGCCCGTCGAAGTGGTTTCGCTCAGCGTCGCCGCATAGAAACTGGCGGCACAGCCGGCGCTGACGTGAAAGTCCTGATCATCGATGACGATGAGGATCTCCGGAATATCCTTGCGCACTATTTGAAGCAGGAATGGCCGGCTCTGGAGGTCGAGCAGTTCGATCCGATGGAGCGTGAGATGCCAGATGCGGAGTTCCCGCTTGGCATGTACGACGTTGTCATCCTCGACTACATGCTGGGGCGGGGCGACGGCCTGGAGTGGCTGCAGCACTTCCAGGCGCGTAGCGATTGCCCGCCAGTGCTGTTTCTGACAGGAGCAGGCAACGAGGCGATCGCAGTGCGCGCGATGAAGCTGGGCGCCAGCGACTACCAGCGCAAGCAGGAGCTAACACGCGAGAAACTCGTAACCTCGGTGCGTGAGCTTACTAAAGGCAAAATCGAGAGGACCGTGCCGCCCGAAGTTGCTGCTCGCATGGAAGGGCAGCTGCTCGGTACACGCCTCAAAATCCCGGGCATCAAGGTACTGCGCCTAATTGGGGAAGGCGGAATGTCGCGGGTCTATCTCGCATCGCGCGAGAGCGATGACGTCCCGCTCGTAGTCAAGATCTTGCGGAGCGAAGTGACAAACGACAAACGTGCCTTGGAGCGGTTCATTGAAGAATATAATCTGGTTGCTCGTATAGGCTCCCGGCACGTAGCGCGTACCTACGGGCACGGCGTCGCTGGCGAGTACGCATATCTAGTGATGGAATTCTTTGATGGCGGCGATCTCAACAAGCGCATCGCCGCAAAGGCGCTTGAGCCCGACGAGGCGCTTCAGATCTTCCGGGAACTAATGTTCGCACTCGGCGATATCCACGAACAGGGCATCCTGCATCGCGACTTGAAGCCCCAAAATCTGATGTTCCGTGCCGACGGCAGCTTGGCTATACTGGATTTTGGCATTGCGAAACACGTTGACGCGATCGACCGCACCGGCCATGGTGAGATCCTGGGCACTCCGCGCTATATGAGTCCGGAACAGGTGCGTGGTGTGGCGCTCGACTTGCGAACCGACATTTACAGCGCAGGGGTGCTCCTTTACCAGATGCTGACGGGTACCCACTTGTTTGAGGGGGAGACGGCAGTCGAAGTGGCGTTGCATCACCTTAACTCGCAACCGCCCGACCTTCCGGACCATCTGGGGCGGTATCAACGGCTACTCGATAAGCTCCTCGAGAAGGATCGGGACGCGCGGTTCCGAAATGCGGACGAGGTGATCGGATTCCTGTCGCGCAAATACTACCAGGGCACGGGAGCGTTCGGTGCCGAGAAAACAGTCAAGATGCAGTGAGATCCGAGTCTACTCATCTACGGTAAGGCGTTCCAGATCGCGCGCAGTTGGTCGGGAAGATCTCGCGGTGAGAATGGCTTCGAGATCGTCCCGACGGCACCCATATTCCGCAGCTCGTCGAGCTCGCGCTGCGAAGCCTTCGCGGTGATGAAGACCACCGGGAGGCCGCGCGTCTCGGGCAGGTCTCGCATTTTCCGAAACAGTGCTGGACCATCCATTCCGGGCATCATCCAATCGAGCAGTACGAGATCTGGCTTGAACGCGATGATCCGCTCGATCGCGAGCAACGGATCCGTCACGATTTCCACCGTCAGCTTGCCGACCTTCTCGAGCGACATTCGGACGATACGTTGGATATCTTCGTCGTCCTCGACGTAGCAGACGCGATTGAGTGCTTGCGTAGGCATCGGTCCTCTCAGCGGGGCTTCGGCAGGTCGATCCAGAATGTAGTGCCGCCGGCCGCTCGATCCGCGAAACCGATGTGGCCGCCCATCATTTCCAGCAGGCGCTTGCAGATCGCGAGGCCGAGTCCGGTGCCGCCCTTCTGACGGGTGTAGGACATGTCTGCTTGTGCGAAGCGGCCAAATATTCTCGTTCTGAAAGCTTCCGGGATGCCCGGTCCCCGGTCATGCACGCCGACTCTTATATACCCGTCGACGTCTTCCATCGTAACCTCGACAACCGAACCCTCCGGAGAGAATTTGGCGGCGTTCGAAAGCAGATTCGTCATGATTTGTAGAAGACGCTTGCGATCCGCTCTAACGTGCACAAGGGGCAGGTTCCCAGATGTTGCAAGCTTGACGTGGAAACGATCGGCGAACGCACGGTTGAGTGTCAAGGATTCGGTGATCAGCTCCGCAAGGCCGAGTACTTCCGGCACGAGAGTCAGTTTGCCAGATTCGATCTTCTCTACGTCCAGGATATCGTTGATCAGATCCAGCAGCCGTTGGCCGTTGCGCTCTGCAATCGTAGTCAGCTCGAGGACATCCTTGTCCAATTCCCCAAGCACTCCAGAATTGATGAGTTGTAGCGATCCGATGATCGAGGTAAGCGGCGTCCGCAATTCGTGACTGAGTGTCGACGTAAACTCCTGCTTCATACGCTCGGCCTCGAGCTGCTGGGTAATGTCACGACCCTGAACAATCACTGATATGACACGGTGTTCTCTATTCACGAGCGGTGTAAGGTTCCATTCGCAGGTGATCTCTACGCCGTCGCGGCGCGTCGCGTTTGCGCGTAGACTGACGCGCGGCTCACGTGACCGAATCATTTCGCTCCAGCGCTGGGCAACGTCGCTCGTCGCGGCAGTCGGGAAAAGGGTCTCGGTGCCGGCCCGGCCGGCAAGCTCGCTGGCGCTGTAGCCGAACAGGTTCTCGGCGGCAGGATTGACCGTAACGACTCTTCCATCGGGATCAAACTCGAAGACGGCGATTGGCGAGCGCTCCGCGAACAGCGCGAGCTTCCGACCCGACGCTTCCACTTGGCGACGGGCTTCTTCCAGCTCAATCAACTGGTGCTGCAGTTGCCGGTTGAGCGCTGTGTAGTCTTCGGTCAGTCTGCCGTAGGCGTGTCGCAGCCGGTAGCCGGAGTCAAATACCTGGTTCAAGCGCCAAGCGATGCCGACGTTGATGGCGTAGAACGCAGGCAGCAGAAGTGCGATCTCGGCGAATAGCCGGTTCCCGAAAGTTGCTAGTACGTACGTAAAGGGGAACACGATGCCGGCAGCATAGACTGCGTAGATCGGCCAAGATACCGCGTACATGGTGACACCACCCGCAACCATGCCAGCCAACAAGAACGCCAGGAAAACTTGCTCGACGTCGGTGTGCGAAGGGAAAAATACGGCACCGGCAAAGCCCCAAGTCGCGCCGTTCGCGAGCGCGCTAATAGCGAGCCAACGAAGCCATTGCTCGGCCTCGCGCTTCGGATCTGGGCTGCGCCGATAGCCCCAGTACAAGGCGCCTCGCGCTAGAGTCAGCAAGAGCACCAGTCCAGCCCAAAAAGCCACGACTTCTACATATCGCCCCTCCCGAAGTTCGTAGGCTGCCACGACGCTGATGACAAACGTCGTAACAATTCCGAGCGGTAGCTGGCTATAAAGCTGCTCAACTCGATCGGCAAGGATGCGCCGCGGGTCCTCTGGCCGTCTTTCGACTAGGTCAGAGGGCGCTGCTAGAGTGTCGGCGGTACCAGGTGAGTTCATGCCGGCGCCAGAGCAGCGCATTATAGGCGACAGCCCAGCGTGCCGGACAGCCTTGGGAAGTCGGCTGGAGCAGGTGGCCTTACAGAGTTTTGCCGCTGCGGATGACGCCGACCGCCACGCCCTCGATCGCGAGCGGGTCGCGCCTCAGGTCGAGCTCGATCGGCTCGAAGTCCGGGTTCTCGGCGAGCAGCTGCACGGCATGGCCGCGGCGGCGCAGGCGCTTCACGGTGACTTCGTCGCCGACGCGCGCGACCACTATCTGGCCGCTGTGCGCGTCCTCCGTGCGATGCACCGCCAGGAGGTCGCCTTCCAGGATCCCGGCGTCCCGCATGGACAGGCCCCGCACGCGCAGCAGGTAGTCGGCGCGGGGCGTGAAGAGATTGGGGTCGATCTGGTAGCGCGCCTGCACGTGCGCCTCTGCAAGAATCGGGCTGCCTGCCGCGACCCTGCCGATCACCGGGAGCTCGAGCAGCCGGCCGAGCCGCGGCCCGCCGCGCTCCCGCACCTTGATGCCGCGCGATGCCCCCGAGGATATTTCAAGCGCACCCTTGCGCTCGAGCGCGCGCAGGTGCTGCTCGGCCGCGTTGACAGAGCGAAACCCCATGCGCTCAGCGATCTCGGCACGGGTAGGCGGAAAGCCCGATACCTCCGTCAACTCGCGGATCAGCCGCAGAATCTCGGTCTGGCGTTCGGTCAGCGGTTCAGCCATGCTCGACTCCACTGTGCCTACGTTCAGTGGAATTATATCCAGTATCGGCGGAAGCGCAAGCCTCAGGATCAGGGCCATGCGGCCGTGAATCGCGGCCATCGCGCCGTTCGCGGCCGTCGTGATGATGGTGCAGGTTTCCAGCGGTCCCTGCGGCCCGCGCCAGCGCTCCCACAGACCGGCAATCCCGAAGAGGGCGTCCTTCGCCGGCGACACGTAGTACGGTTGCCTGCGGCCGCCCTCGCCGCGCCATTCGTAGAAGCCGCTTGCCGGAATCAGGCAGCGGCGCGTCCGGTAGGCCTCGCGGAACGCCGGCTTCTGTGCCACCGATTCGGCGCGCGCATTGATCATGCGTGCCGCGCGCGACGCGTCCTTCGCCCAGGCCGGCACCAGTCCCCACCGTACGAATGCTGCTCCGCGTTCGTGCACGATCAGGATTTCGGCGCTCGGCGCGATGTTGTAGCGCGGCGCGAACCGAGGCGCCGCGTCCAGGCCGAACTACAGCGCGACCACCTCGGGAGCGGCATGGAGCGCATAGCGTCCGCACATGCGGTCGATTATGGCAGGGCGGGTAGAATCGGCCCATGATCATCGAGTCGCTGCTCGACACCGATCTCTACAAGTTCACCATGATGCAGGTAGTGCTGCATCATTTTCCAGGCGCCCAGGTCGAATACACCTTCCGTTGCCGCACGCGCGACGTGGACCTGGCGCCGCATTTCGATGACATGCGCGATGCCATCGGCGATCTCTGCGCGCTGCGGTTCGGCGACGACGAACTCGCCTACCTGCGCGGGCTGCGCTTCATGAAGTCGGACTTCGTGGATTTCCTTGGCCTGTTCCATTTCAACGCCAAGTACATCCAGATGCGGCGGCTCCCGGACGAGCCGCCGGGCATCGAGATCGTGATCCGGGGGCCCTGGCTGCATACCATCCTGTTCGAGATCCCGGTGCTGGCGGTGGTGTCGGAGGTCTATTTTCGCCGTAGCCGGCCGCGCCCGGACTACGACGGCGGCCGCCGCCGTCTGGCGGAGAAGATCGAGATGGTGCGCCGGACCAACCCCGCGCTCGGCTTCAAGGTCTCGGACTTCGGCACGCGCCGGCGCTTCTCGCGGCAATGGCACGACGAGATCATCGGTACCCTGAAGCGCGAGGTCCCGGAAAGCTTCGCCGGCACCTCCAACGTATGGCTCGCCATGAAGCACGGCGTGACGCCGCTCGGCACCATGGCGCACGAGTACATGCAGGCCTGCCAGGCGCTCGGTCCGCGCCTGCGCGATTCCCAGGTGTTCGCGTTCGACGTCTGGGCGAAGGAGTACCGCGGCGACCTCGGCATCGCGGTCGCGGACACCTACGGCACGGACGCGTTCCTGCGCGACTTCGACATGTACTTCTGCAAGCTGTTCGACGGCGCGCGCCACGACTCGGGCGATCCGTTCGAATGGGGCGAGCGGCTGATCGCCCATTACCGGAAGAACCGCGTCGATCCTCGCACCAAGCAGCTGATCTTTTCCGATCAGCTGTCGTTCCCCCTGGCGATCGAGATTGCGCGGCGCTTCCATGGCCGTGCCATCACCGCGTTCGGCATCGGGACCAACCTGACCAACGATCTCGGCTATGACGCGCTGAACATCGTCATCAAGATGACGGAGTGCAACGGCCAGCCCGTGGCGAAGGTTTCCGACGCGCCAGGCAAGACCGTCAGCAAGGACCCGGGCTACCTCGCGTATCTGCGCAAGGTCTACGGGCTCGAGCGGACCGAGGCGGGTTGAGCGCCGCACCGCGCAATACCGCGGTCGCGGTGCTCGCGACCTGCTTCGCGCTCAACATGTTCGGGCGCGGCCTGGGCGAATCCTACGCGGTATTCCTGCTGCCGCTCGAGCGAGAGTTCGACTGGTCGCGCTCGGAGCTGACCGGCATGTACGCGATCTACCTGCTGGTCAGCGGTTTTGCCGCGCCGCTCGTGGGGATGCTGTTCGACCGGGCCGGTCCGCGCTGGGTCTACGGTAGCGGGGTGTCGTGCATCGCCGCCGCCTTCCTGCTTGCGGGCTCGCTTACTCGGCTGTGGCAGTTCTATCTGCTGATCGGCGTGACCGTGGGCATCGGCGTCTCGCTGACGGGGATGGTGTCGGCCTCGGCGCTGCTGTCGCGCTGGTACCAGGAGCGCCTGTCGCGCGCGATCGGGGCCGCGTTCTCGGCGATGGGCATCGGCATCATCACGTTCGTGCCGCTCGCCCAGTACCTCGTCGGGCACTACGGCTGGCGCAGCGCGTACCGCGCCCTCGGCGCGTTGCTGGCTGCGCTGCTGCCGGTGGTGGTGATCGCCGTGCCCTGGCGGCGCTTCGCGGCCGGGCATTCGAGCGAGCGCCCGAGCGGACGATCGGCATCCCAGAGCGACTGGACGCTGCGCGCCGCCGCGCGCACGCGCATCTACTGGGGCATGGCGCAGGCGTTCTTCTTCACCGCGACGGGCATGTTCGCCATCATGGTGCAGCTGGTGGCGTTCTTCGTGGATGCCGGGTTTTCCCCCCTCGCGGCGGCGACCGCCTACGGCGTCTGCGGCATGCTCTCGGCGGGGAGCGTGATGGGCAGCGGGTTCCTCGTCGAGCGCTTCGGATATACGCGGACCGTGACCGCGAGCTTCGCGGCGACGATGACCGGGATGGTGCTGCTGCTCGCGCTCGCGGCGCACCCCTCGGGCGCGCTGCTCGCCGCATTCGTACTCATCTTCGGCATGGCGATGGGGGTGCGCGGCCCCATCATCTCGTCGATCTGCGCGCGCCACTTCGCGGGCGCCAACGTGGCGACGATCTACGGCACGATCTTCGCCACCAACTCGCTGGGCGCGGCGCTGGGCTCGCTGGTGGGCGGGGCGCTGCACGACCTCACCGGCGGCTATGCGGTGGGGCTGGGCTTCTCGCTGGCGGCGATCGGGATCGCCTCGATGCCGTTCTGGACGGTGCCGGCGCTGCGCGACTTTCGCTAAGCCGCTACGGAGACTCCCTGGATGGCATGCCGCGCGATCGCCTGCGCGACCAGCCCTTTCGCCTTCACGTCCGCGGCGAAGCCGCGCAGCCACGCCGCAGCCGCGGCCCGGCCCTTGGGCGTGCCAATCGCCTGTTGCACGGCGGTGAACCGGCCTTCGAGGATGCGCGAGCCGGGCAGACGGGCGTGGTCCTTGACGAGGCGGGGCAGGAGGCCGGCAAGCACTTCCAGTTTTTGCCCGACGAATAACTCGTAGGACCCGTCGATGCCTTCGGCCCGGACCAGCTGGGCGTGGCGAATGTTGCGGCTGAGCCAGAGGTCGTAGGCGCTTTTCGCCGCGACCGCGACGCGCACACCCGTGCGATCGACCTCGGCGGGAGACCGGATCGGGGATCCGGCCGGCACGAGGTAGGTCGCCGGGATTTCGAGGTACGCCTCGGTGAAATCGATCTCCTGCGCGCGCTGCGGCTCGGCGCCGAGGAAGGCGACATCCCAGGCGCCGGAAGCCGCGGCGTCGGCGAGCTGCCCGGCGCCGGGATAGTGCACGAACTCGATCTCCGCACCCAGCCGGCGCCCCAGCTCGGCCGCGAGGTCGGGAACGATGCCGCGGACGCCGCCGCCCGCCGCGTCCTTCTGCACCAGCAGGAAGTTGCCGTGATTCACGCCGATGCGAAGCTTCCCGGCCGGCGTGAGCTGCTTGCGTGCCTCATCGACTTTGCTTTCCATAGTCCCTCCCGGTGGCAATTCAGGCCGAAGCAATGGCCTTCATTCTGCGAATGCGCTCCTTGAGCGTGCAGCCCCTCAGGTCGGCGGCCCCGCGCTCCGTGACCACCACGCCCGCCTCGCTGCGCGGCGTGGCGACCGGGCCCTGAAGGGTCTCGACCACGCGCGCCGCCGGCACGACGAGGAGCGACACGCCGCCGGGAGACTGGTTCGCTGCCCGCACGAAATCGAGCGCGCCGCCGACGGCACCGAGATAGCGGCCGCCCGCAACCTCGGCGTTGACCTGGCCGGTGAAATCAACCTCGATCGCCGAGTTGATCGCGACGAACCGCTCCAGGGCCATCAGCACCTTCGGGTCGTGCGTGAATTCGACCGACCGCAGCCGGACCGCCCGATTGTCGCGCGCGAGGTCGAACAGGGGGCGTGCCCCCATCAGCATCGCGCAATCCACTCGTTCCACCGCGCCGCCGGCGAGCAGCGCGCCGACGCTGTCGCCCGCGGTTCCCGAATGCACCCGGAGCCGCTTCCTCTCCATGAGCGCCATTCCGACCGCGTCCGGCAGCGCGCCGAGCCCGAACTCGAGCACCGCGCCATCCGGAACGAACTCGGCGGCGTGCCGCCCGATCGCCGCCTCCAGCGCGCCGGCGCGCGCCGGAGGCGCCGGCGCCGGGTCGCGCGAGGATTCGACGGCGAGGGCGATATCCTCTCGGCGCAGCAGGCGCTCGGTATAGGTCCATGGCACCCGGTCGTTGATTTCGACGACGAGCGCTCGCGCGGCCTCGATCGCCGGGATGAGATAGTCCGCGGCGAGTCCGAGGCTGTACTCGCCGCGCGCGTTCGGGGGGCTGACTTGCGCCAGCACCACGTCGCAGGGTATCGCGCCGCGGCGGATCAGCGCGCCCAGGCGCGAGTATGGGTGCGGGTGGATGTCCAGTACGCCGGCCTCCGCCAGGGCGCGATTGTGGCCCGCGCCGCAATAGGCCGAGAGCTGGAGGTGGTCGGCGTGCTCGGGTTTCACGACGCCGGAATAGTTGACGCCGAGGAACAGTCGCGCGCCGCTGAGCGCGGCGCGCTGCGCGACCAGCGCTTCGGCGAGCGTCTGCGGCTCGGCGCAAGCCTGCCCCATGACCACGCCGTCGCCGGGGCGAATCACGGCGGCGAGGTCGGGCTGCATGCCGGCGATGCTAACATTCGCGCTCGCTTTTCGAGGAGAGAACGACGATGCTCGACGCCAATTCACTCGATGTCATCTTCCGTCAGGCACGCACCCACAACGCGTTCAGCGGCGGGGTGAGCGATGCGCAGCTGAAGGAACTCTACGACCTCCTCAAATGGGGGCCGACGACGATGAACACGCAGCCGGCGCGCTTCGTGTTCGTGCGCTCGAAGGAAGCAAAGGAGAAGCTCAAGCCCGCGCTCAGTCCCGGCAACCTCGACAAGACCATGGCGGCCCCGGTCACCGCGATCATCGCCTACGACTCGCTGTTCTACGAGTTCCTGCCGAAGACCTTCCCGCACCGTCCGGATGCCGCCAACGGCTTCCGCGGCGAGGAGAAGAAGGCGTCGAACGACCGCGTGGCGCTGCGCAACGGCTCCCTGCAGGGCGCCTACCTCATCGTCGCGGCGCGCGCGCTCGGCTTGGATTGCGGGCCGATGTCCGGCTTCGACAATGCGAAGGTCGACGCCGCGTTCTTTCCGGATGGGCGGTGGAAATCGAATTTCCTCTGCAACCTGGGCAAGGGAGACCCGGCCAAGGTCATGCCGCGCAATCCGCGCCTCGACTTCGAGGAGGCCTGCCGCATAGAATGAGATCGGTGCGGTTCAAGCAGGTCGACGTCTTCACGCGTGAGCCGTTCCGCGGCAACCCGGTCGCCGTCGTACTCGAGGCCGGCGGCCTCGATGCCGGCGAAATGCAGCGCATCGCTGCCTGGACCAACCTGTCTGAGACGACGTTCGTGCTGCCGCCGACTTCGCGCGGGGCGGACTACAGGCTACGCATCTTCACGCCTCGCATGGAGCTGCCCTTCGCGGGCCACCCGACGATCGGCAGCGCCCACGCGGTGATCGAAGGGGGTATCGCTGCGCCGAAGGGCGGCAGGCTGAACCAGGAATGCGGCGCCGGCACCGTGGCGCTCGAGGTCGAAGCCGGCACGATCTGGCTCGCGTCGCCCGAGTGGTCGATGTCGGCCGTCGCGCCGGCCGAGATTGCGCAAGCCGAGCAGGCGCTCGGGCGCCGGTTTGAGGGAGAACCGCTGATCGTCAACGTCGGGCCGCGCTGGCTCGTCGGCGCGATGAAGGACGCCGTGGCGGTGGCGGCGTTGCAGCCGGACATGGCGAGCCTGGCGGCGCTGAGCCGCGACCTGGAGATTGGGGGCGCGACCGTTTACGGCACCGCGGACGACGGCCAAGCCGCGTTCCACGTCCGCTCCTTCGCGCCGGCGCACGGCATTCCCGAGGACCCCGTTTGCGGCAGCGGCAATATCGGTGTCGCGGCCTACTTGGCGCACACCGGACAAGCGGCGCGGGTGGGCGAAGAGTATGCCGTGCGGCAGGGGATGCAGCTCGGCCGCGACGGGCGCGTGCGGGTCCGCATGCGCGAGGACCGGATTCTCCTCGGCGGAAGCGCGGTCACCTGCGTCGAGGGTCGGCTGAGGCTGTAGCGGCCGGCGCGGCCTGCAACTGATAGCATCGGGCAGTGCTCCCGATTGTCGAGCTGAAAGGCAACGCATTCGAGCGCGGGCGAGCCCACGGCAGCCAGGCTCGCTCTCGCGTAGAGCGTTCGCTCGCCAACTATGCCGGGCTGTTCGCGTTTGCGGGCCTGGCCTGGGACGAGGCGCTGCGCCGGGCGCGCGGCTTCCGCGACGTCATCGGCGGGTTCGACGGCACGCTGCTTCAGGAAATCGAGGGTATCGCGGTTGGCGCCGGGCGCGCCGTGGACGAGATCCTGGCGCTCAACGTCCGCACCGAGATTCTCCCTCCCTCCTATCTCGCGGGCGACACCGGCGAGTGCACCGCCATCGCGGTGGCCGCCACAGCGAGCGCCACGGGCGGAACGCTGCTGGCACAGAACTGGGACTGGATCGGCGCACAGCGCGACTCGCTGGTGGTGCTGCGCGTCCCCCCGGGCGACCTTCCAGGGCACCTCACCCTGACCGAGGCGGGCATGCTCGCCAAGATCGGCCTCAACGGCGCGGGCTTCGGCGTGTGCCTCAATATCCTTCGCTCGGTGCATGACAACGGGAAGCCGGGGATGCCGGTCCACGTTCTGCTGCGTGCGCTGCTCGGTTGCGCCGGCGTCGCCGAGGCCGTGGCGCTCGCGTCCCGGCTCGCCTTCGGAGGATCGTCCAACATCCTGTGCGCGGATCGCGGCGGCCGGGCGGCGAGCCTGGAATTCTCGCCGCGCGGGCTGCGCGTGCTGCGAGGCGACGGCGCGACGCTCTGCCATACGAATCATTTCCTGCATGCCGACACGCAGGGCTGGCAGGCAGAGCTTGCGACCAATCTTTCCAGCGAGCCGCGGCTCGAGTGCGCGCGGCGCCACGCCTCGGCGCGCGCGCGGCACGGCATCGCCGACCTCGAGCGCCTGCTGCGGGACGAGTCGGCCGGGCTGCTCTCCATCTGCCGCCATCCCGACCCCGAGCTGCCGCCGCAGCTTCGGGTCGAGACCGTTGCTTCCGTGATCATGGAGCTCGAACGCGGCGTGATGCATCTGGCTCCCGATATTCCGTCGCGCTGCGACTACCGCCCCGTGGCGCTCTCCGGGGAGGCCGCCCACGCCTGAGCGGGGCGTCACCGTAACCGAGCTCCTCATCGCGCTGGCGGCGCTGGGCGTCCTCGCGATGGTCGGCGTGCCTGCGCTGGGCGAGTTCCTGGCGAACCACCGGGTGCGCGATGCAGCGGAGGCGCTGCGGGACACGCTGCTGCAGGCGCGCGCGCAGGCCGTGACACGACGCAGGGACGTCGATTTCCCGCTGCCGGCGCCCGTGCGAGGGCCGATCGACGATGCTTCCGAGGATTCTTCGGAAGTCGCCATCGTGGTGACCTATCCGCTCGGCCGGGCGGCGGCAAACGTGATCCGCTTCAATGCGAAGGGCGGCACCGACCTCGCCGGGCCGGTGACGCTCGACGTCTCGGCACCGGGCGCCGGGGCCTGCTCCACGCCGAACGCGCCCGGGCCGATAGATTGCCTCCGCGTGCGCGTGTCGCCGTCGGGGCAAGTGGCGGTCTGCGACCCGTCGCCCGGGGCGAAGAATGCGCCCGGCTGCCCCTAGCGCGGGCACGCGGCCTCAGACGGCCAGATATCGAGCGAGTGCCGGACCGCTGGCGGCCGGATCGTCGACCGCGCCGGAGAAGCGGACGCGGCCGGAATCGAGCACGCAGACGCGGTCCGCGACGCGGCGGGCGAGACGCGGGTTCTGCTCTGCCAGCAGCAGCGCCATGCCTTCGCGCTTGAGGGCGCCGAGCAGTCGCAGGATCGCGTCCACGACGAGGGGCGCCAGACCTTCGAGGGGCTCGTCGAGCAGGAGCGCTCGCGGGTGGCCCATCAGCGCGCGCCCGAGGGCGAGCATCTGCTGCTCGCCGCCCGAGAGGCTGCCCGCGCGGCGAGCGCGGAGCCGGCCGAGGGCTGGGAAGAGGTCGTAGAGACGCTCGGCGGACCATGCCGGCGTGCCCGCCGGCGGCGGCCGGCGCCCCGCCTCGAGGTTCTCCGCAACCGTGAGCCCGGCGAATACTCGGCGTCCCTCCGGGACATAGCCCAGCCCGAGGCGCGCGATCTCGTGCGGCTGCAGCCCTGCGATCGCCTTGTCCCCGAACACGATGTCCCCCGAAAGGAGGGTCGCCAGCCCCATGCAGGCCTTGAGCGTCGTGCTCTTGCCGGCGCCGTTGCGGCCGAGCAGGACGACCGCTTCGCCGGCGCGCAGCGAAAGATCGAGGGCGAAGACGGCGGGCGCGCGGCCGTAGCCGGCGATCAACGACCGGATTTCAAGCATCGCCGGGTTCCTCGCCGAGGTAGACGCGCCGCACCTCGGCATCGCGCCGCACCTCTGCCGGCGCGCCCTCGGCGATTACTCGTCCGTCCGCGAGCACGAGGATGCGATCGGCGTGCGCGAACACGGCGTCCATGTCGTGCTCCGTGAATAGCACGCCGATGCGCTCGTCGCGCGCGAGGGCCACTGCAAGCTGCATCAGCGCCCTTCGCTCCGCCGGCGCCATGCCTGCGGTGGGCTCGTCCATCAGCAGCACGCGAGGCCGGCCGGCGAGCGCCAGCGCGAGTTCGACGCGCTTGAGGTCCCCGTAGGCCAGCTCTGCGCACGCGCGCGACGACTGGCGCTGCAAGCCCACCTTGGCGAGAACGTCCCGCGTCTCCGCTCGCGCGCCGCCGGCGAGCGGCGAGAAGAGCGCGCCGAGCCGCCGTTCCCTTGCCGCGATGGCGACCTGGACGTTCTCCTCGACCGTCATCGATGCGAACGCCGCGGCGAGCTGGAAGGTGCGGCCGATTCCGAGCCGGCACAGCGCCGGCGCCTGCAGGCCGCGGAGCACGGTGCCGCCCAGCAGAACCTCGCCGGCGTCCGGCCGAAGCTGCCCTCCGATCAGGTTGAAGCAGGTCGACTTGCCCGCCCCGTTGGGTCCGATCATCGCCAGCAGCTCTCCTGCGGCGAGCGAGAAGCTGACATCCGCGACCGCGCGCACCCCGCCGAACGCCTTGCGCAGCCCTCGCGCCTCCAGCACGCTCATCGCGGTCGCACGCGCACGAGCGAGCCCAGGCCGCCGGGCAGCGCAAGCACCAGCGCGAGCAGGGCGAGCCCCATCGCCGCGCGCCAATAGTCGAAGCTGCGCGCGGCCCAATCCTGGAGCCAGGTGAAGAGCGCCGCGCCCCATACGGCGCCGGTCAGCGTGTGCAAGCCGCCGAGCAGCACCATGGCCAGCCCGTCCACCGAGCGCTGGATCGAGAGCGCATCCGGCGAGATCGATCCCTTGGAGAAAGCGAACAAGGCGCCGGCGACGCCCGCGGCCAGGCCCGCGAGCGCGAAGGCCGCCCACTGCAGGCGCCGCATGTCGATGCCGGTCGCCGCTGCGCGCCGCGGCGCGTCTCGCGCCGCGCGCAGCGCGTAGCCGAATGGCGAGAACACGGTGCGCCACAAGGCCAGCAGGATCAGCGCGCAGAGCAACAGCGTGAGAAGGTAGTAGGCTGGCTTGGACGCGAGCCATGGCGCCGGCCACAGGCCAATCAGGCCGTTGGAGCCGCCGGTCAGCGCGTCCCACTGCCACACCAGCGACCAGGCGATCTGCGCGAACGCAAGGGTCAGCATCGCCGCGTAGACGCCGGAACGGCGCACGCAAAACCACCCGAAGAGCGCGGCGGCGGCGCCGGCAGCGAGCGGCGCCGCCGCAAGGGCGGCCTCCATCGGCAGGCCGGCTCGCAGCATCAGGATCCCGGCGGCGTAGGCGCCGAGGCCGAAATAGGCCGCGTGGCCGAAGGAGTACAGGCCCGCCGTGCCGAGAATGAAGTGCAGGCTCCCGGCGAACAGCGCGAACACCAGGACATCGTTCAGCAAGACCAGCGTGTAGCCGGAGAAGGCGGCCGGCACGAGGGCCAGCGCGGCGAGCAGCGCCGCGCCGGCGACGAGAAGCGCTCTGCCCGGCGGCGCCAGCGGCGCGGGCGCCTGCGAGGGAACCTGCGCCGCCGCGGGCGCCGAGCCGAACAGCCCCCAGGGCCGGGCTACCAGCACGACA
>Ga0335085_10008765_pt1 | contig 15382 bp, 11 predicted proteins | sample Lox_Sample_45_FD_206712 | JGI IMG/M metagenome (GOLD analysis project Ga0335085, IMG submission 206712) | Soil microbial communities from Loxahatchee National Wildlife Refuge, Florida, United States - Lox_Sample_4.5 | ecosystem: Environmental > Terrestrial > Soil > Wetlands | place: USA... | reverse complement strand
AGTGCATCGGTCGATGGTGCCACGGGGGAAATCGCGGCCTTCTTTCTGCGGCGACGCAGGTCGGCGGGCAGTTGTGAACGGGTGATCCAAAGACCGCCGGCTACCGCGGCGGCCCAGGTGACAGTGATCAGAGCCAGCGCTTCCAGATCCGCCATGCGGCCGCCGTCGCGAGTCGCCACGAGTCCGCCTACCCTGTAGCTCAACCCGCCGGCAAGCGCGGCCGTCACGCCGGCTTTGGCCAGTTCCTTCCACGGCAAATCACGCATGGAGACCAGCTTGCGCTGGTGCAGGAGCAAGGCCACAGCGAGAGTATTGGCCGCGATTCCGATATCCGAGGCCACGGCCAGACCAACCGTCGAAAACGCGTGAAACAATGCCTTGTAAACGAAGATCGAAGCCGCGGTGATCAAGGTGCTCGCCACCATCGGGGTGAGCGTATTACCCGAGGCGTAGAACGCGCGGGCGTAGAGCCCCTGCGCGGCCCAGAGAGCCAGAGAAAGCGAGAACCAGAAGAAATAGGTGGCAGTCTCCTGCGAGGCAGCGAGATCAAAACGTCCGCGATGGAAAGCCAGATCCACCAAGGGAAGTGCGGCGCTCATCATCAGGCTGCTGGCCAGCAGCGAAGCGGCTGAGATGCGGTAGACCGAACCGTTGACAGTATCGGCAAATTCACGCATCCGCTTCTCGCTGAACAATTGGGCAAAGAAGGGCAAAGAAGCCTGACCCGCCGCCTGACCCAAGACAGAAATAGGCACGGCGAAGAGGCGTTTGGCGTAATTGAGCCGGGCGATGGCGCCAACCGTCGCCGAGGCAAAATAACGCAAAATCCAGTCATCCGCTGTCACCAGCGAGACGCCCAGCATGAGCGGGATCGAGAGGCGCACCCATTCACGAAACGCCGGATTGCGGACGTCGAAGGAAATGCTGTAGCCGGTGCCGACCCGGGCGGCTCCGACTGCGTTCATCAGGAATATGCCGAGGAAGCTCCCAGCCACAGCCCCATAGGCCAGCGACGCAATCCCCAGACGGTGGGAGAAAAGCAAGCCGCCCACGATGATGCCAGCGTTATAGACCAGCGGGCCGAATGCGGGGAGCAGGAACAGGCGGCGCGAAAGCAAGACGGCGGAGACCACTCCCCCGACGTAGAAGAACAGCTGGGCCGGAAGCAGAATCCGCGTCAGATGCACACACAACGCCAGCTTCTCCGCGTCGAAGCCTTTGAACATCATCCGGTCGAGTTGGGGAGCAAATATCTCAGCGATGACAATGCCCACCCCCAATACCGCCGTCATCACCGTGATGATTACGGAGAAGGTCTTCTGCGCTTCCTCTTCTTTCTTCTCGGCCAGAAAGCGGGTGTAGATGGCAACAAACGTGATCGACGCGGTGCCGCCGGCAACCAGATAGTTAAGCCAGTCCGGTATGGTGAAGCCCGCTACGTAGGCGTCCACCTGTCCGCCTGCTCCGAAGGCCCAGGCAATGTACATTTCGCGGGCGAATCCGAGGACGCGCGACAGCAGAACAGCTGTCATGAGCAGGAGGGTGGCCGAGAACGCGGTGTGCTGGTGAGAGGGACGAAGCAGGCGGAGCGCCCGGGAAAAAAGGCTCCTGCGCTGCCCTTCCGGAGTCGCCGAGGGAATGGCCATTCAGGGGCGATTCTACACGTAAAGATCGCACTGGCCGGGTATGCGGCTGATTCCGGTAGTCTCTAGACCTTCGGCAAAGAAAACGCGCCGCGCGACGCAAGACTTGCGGTTGAGACTGGAGTCTATCCACAAGGTTCTCAAGCACTTCCCAGATGTTTCTGGATTGCTCTGCGCTTGAGCGGCTGTGCATTGCCGGCCATACGCCAGACGGGCAAAGTTGCCTCGCAGGAGGCGGTATGGCAAGCCCTTTGATCGAATTTTGCGAACAGGCGAACCCGGTCGTGCTGAACGAGGTTCGGCAGGCCAAGTTCCAAAACGCAAATCGGGTGCAACGAAGTCTAGTAGCTCACGCGGAAAAGAAAGCATTGATCTGGATGGCCGAGCGAACACCGGACTCGATTACACCTGACCAGCTAACGGTGCTCGGGTTCCTGGCCCAGGTAATGGCTGGAGCAAGCTACGCATTGGCGGCTTCCAACCGGACCTGGCTGCTTGCCGGAATCGGTTTTCTGGCCCTGAATTGGTTAGGCGACAGTTTGGATGGCACGCTGGCGCGAGTGCGGCAGCGGCAGCGTCCACGCTATGGGTTCTACGTAGATCACATGGTCGACAGCTTTGGGGCACTGGGCCTGATAGGCGGGCTGGCGCTCTCGGGATATATGCAGCCTTATATTGCCATCGGTCTGCTCGTGGGCTTTCTGCTGCTTTCTATCCAGTCGTACCTGGCGACTTACACATTGGGCGAGTTTCGGCTTTCCTTCTGGAGCTTCGGTCCCACTGAGTTGCGGATCTTGCTGGCGGTGGGAAATCTGGCGTTGCTGCGCTGGCCAGTGGTCCTGAAAGGACGGTTCCGGCTGTTTGATATCGGAGGCGTAATTGGGTTGATCGGCATGGCGGTGATGTTGATCTTCTTCACGGCGCGCAATGCCCGCCGGCTGTATCGCGAGGAGCGGCTCGCATGACGAAGTTCTACTTCAACCCACTGATCCGATGGCTGAAGTTCAACACGGTTGGCGGAGTCGGAATCGGCGTGCAACTGGCTATGCTGGCCGGGCTGAAGAGTGGCGCACACCTGAGCTACCTGTCGGCAACGGCGCTGGCGGTGGAGGCCACAGTTATTCACAATTTCCTGTGGCACGAGCGCTACACGTGGGCCGATCGGGAGACCGGAAATAGCTTCATGCGGCTGGTTAAGTTCAATCTCACCGCGGGGGCGGTCTCAATTCTTGGCAATCTGGCAATCATGCGGTTGCTAGTGGGCGTTGAGCATCTCCAGTATCTGCTTGCCAATGCGATTACGATTGCGGCGTGTTCGCTGGTGAATTTTCTGGTGAGCGACCGATTGGTGTTTGTGAGTTCGACCGCCGGAAAGATGGACTGTTAGGACAAACTTACGTCAGTCAGCCGCATTCCCGTGCATCTGCCGCTCCACGGACCAGATCTCGTCTGGGTGCTTCTCGAAGGGATACACGTGCACCATCCATCCGAAAATCAGTGGACGAAATGTTCCGCCGGCGGCTTCACATGCTTTTGGTGTGCTGATGGAGCCCGCAGGACCAAACCTGGGGTGCGGCGTCAACAGCTCCCACCGCTTATCTTTGGGAGGCAGGCATAAATTCACGTGTTCATGCCACTGAGCAAAGCTGAGGGGGATGCGTTGATTCAGTTCCTGTTCGGTGGCGCTTCGAGGGGCAGTGTACATCAAGCCAATCAGTTGGTAGCCGTTGCCCTGCTTTTCGTACAGCAATGATGTAGGATGCTCCGGATTGAAATGAAACCCGGCCTCGATGGCATAGCGGTAGTCGGTGAAGTGATACATCTTCTGCGGCACGTTCGGTAGAAATATCTGGAAGCCGTCCTTCAGCGCTGTGTGGTAGTCCTCATAGTGAGCAGCCACCTTGCGAGCAGCTTCGACAACTTCGTTGGCTCGCTCGGCGTCCCCCGGCTGCCGAGGCCGCAGGAGGGTCATCTTTATATGCGGCCCCATTTTGATGTCGCGCCCTTCCATGGAATGCATGGCCGCCGCGCTGCCGCCAGCTTCCATGCCGGACATTTCTCCCACGCCGGAATTCTTCTGAGGCGCATCCGGTTGCTGACTCGATGCCCGAGTTACCGCGAGCGTAGCCAGCGCCAGCCATAGCGCGAGCAAGAGCTTGGCGTCGTTCATATGCAGATACAACCCCGGATCGCGCGCCGTGTTGCGGCCCGGCAGGTCAGTCAGAGAGGTTGGGCGACGGGGGTGCGCGCAGTCTGAGGGAATCCGACGGCTGCCAGGGCCTGGGCCGCCGCGTGGCCGCCGGAACGAACACAATCCGGAACTCCGATTCCCCGGTACGCGTTACCGGCGAGCGCAAGCCCGGGCAACTGCTGGCGCAGATGCTCGATCCGCTGTAGTCGCTCCAAATGACCGACCTTGTATTGCGCCATGGCGCCCTTCCACTTGAACACGCGCGCAAATCGCGGCTCGGCGGTGAGTTCGAGAATCTCCTGCAGTTCCTGGCGAACGATCTGCACAATTTCCTCTTCCGATGACTGGAGAATCGGTTCGTTGCGCGCTCCACCCAGGAAACAACGGATCAGAGCGCGGTCATCCGGAGCGCGATGGGGAAACTTGTTGTGCACGAAGGTAGCCGCCAACATGCGCCTGCCCTCACTGCGAGGGACAAGAAAGCCAAAACCTGGCGGCAACGAGGCGCGCACCTGCGGCCCATAGCCTAAAGTGACTGTAACCGATGAGCTGTAGTCAATGCCGCGCAGTTCGGCTGCGAGCATGGCATTCTTGTGCTGCAAAAGGTCGGCGGCGGCTTTTGCGGGAACGGCAATCACCAGGGCGTCAAACTTGTCTAATCCTGCCGCAGACGCGATCAGCCAGCCCGATTCATACGGCTCCACCGACTGCACGGCATGCTTTACGTGTAGGGATGAGGAAGACAGAGAAGTAATCAGCGCGTCGGTCAACTGCTGCATGCCATGATGCAACGAAGTAAACAGGGGCAGAGCCAAAGTTGATTGTCGCGGCCGCGCCTTGGCGCGCGCCGCCATCATGCCGCGGCCCAGACTGCCATAGTTCGATTCCATTTCCGCAAAACGCGGAAGCACCGCCCGTACACTGAGCTGCGACGCCTCCCCGCCATAAACTCCGGAAAGCAGTGGATCGGCCAGACGATCTACCATTTCCGGGCCGTAATGACGTTCGACCAAGGCAGCAACCGTTTCGTCGTTTTCAACCTTGCGCCGGGGATAGAACCATTCACGCGCCATCCGCAATTTTGTTCCCGCTGAAAAGAGCGGGGAAAAGAGCACTGGCAGCACACGCGTCGGCACCATGAACATAAGGCCGTCCGGCATCAGCACCAGCTGTCGGCCTACTAGGATATAGGTCCTGCGCTGGGCGTCGTTGGAGCCGATCAGATCATCAGCGAGTCCGATCCGCCGGCAGAGGTCGGCGGCCCAGGGCTTTTCGGTGAGAAATGAATCAGGGCCGGCCTCCACCAGACAGCCCTCCACACGTTCAGTCTGCAGCACTCCACCCAGCCTGGCGCTGGCCTCGTAAACCACATACTCCAACGCGGCGCCCGTGCGCCGACACTCTTCGAGCGCAAACGCCGCCGAGAGGCCGGAAATACCGCCTCCAATGATGGCGATTCGTTTCATGTACCTGCCTGGAATTCCTCTACCCGAGCCGAGCCCGCACCAAGTCAGCCAAGGCTGCGGTCAGTTGCGGCGAATCGTTCAGCGACTCCGCCCGCCACAACTCCATGCCTTCCTGCCGGGCAAACTGCCTGAAACCGATATCAATGTCATAGAGCACTTCGACATGGTCGCAAAGAAATCCAACCGGCTGTAAAAACACACCATGATGCCCTCTGCGCTTTAATTCCAGAATCGTGTCCTCCACCGTAGGCCCGAGCCAGGCTCCGCCGGACATTCCCTGGCTCTGAAAGGCGAAGGTCCAATCTTCCGAAGGCAAGCCCGTTGCGGCGGCAACCAAGGTAGCGGTTTGCCTGGCTTGATGTTCGTAAGGATCGCCCTCGACAACCGTCCGCTGCGGCACACTGTGGGCGGTAAAAATCACCGGCAGATCTGTGCTCGCCTGGCCACGGGCCGTACTCAGTCCACAGCGCAACCGTTCGGCAAAGGCCCGGATGAGTAACGGATGATCATGCCATGACTCGATAAAATCCACCGAAAAAGGGAGATCACCCTGTCCGTTCAGCGCCGCACGGTAAAGGCCGACGCTGGTGCGTGAATTCTGGGGCGCAAGACAAATGACCACTGCACGACGTATCCCATCCCGCTTCATGTCGCGGACGGCGTCTGCAATGTAGGGGTTCCAGTTGCGCATTCCCACATAGATTGGCAGCCCGAGTTCACGCGCCAATAACTCACCTTGCTTCAAGGTGAGCTCAGTCAAGGGAGACCGCCCAATCAGCCCGTAACGATGCTGCACTTCTGCAACAACCTGCGGCGGGAGTTGCCTTCCGCCGGTGACTTGATGCAGAAACTCCGGAATCTCGTCCACGGAATCGGGGCTGCCGTGTGCCAGGAGCAAAACTCCGGTTTCTAGTGCTGAGCTCATCGTGCAACTTTCTCTGAACCGCTGTTGCCAGCCGTGCCGGCGGTTACGGCCTGATCGCGAACGAAGGCGGCCAATGCTTTTACGTTGTCCACTGGGGTTTCCGGCAAGATGCCGTGCCCCAGATTGAAGATATGTCCGGGACGGCCCGCGGCCCGCTTCAAAATATCGGCTGCGCGCACTTTGATTTCCTTCCAGCCTGCGAACAAAGTCACCGGATCGAGATTGCCTTGCACCGCGCCCTGCCATCCCAGGCCGCGCCAACCGTCATCGAGCGGCACGCGCCAATCGAGGCCAATCACGTCCGCTCCGGTCTCCTTCATGGAAGGCAACAAGGTCGTGCTGTCAGTGCCGAAGTAAATAACCGGCACGCCGGTTCTGCGCAAGGCTTGGATCAACTCCGTGGTGAAAGGCAACACGTAGCGGCGATAGTCATCGACGCCAAGACAGCCCACCCAGCTGTCGAACACTTGAATCGTATCGGCACCGGCGTTCACCTGGGAAATCGCATACTCCGAGACGACAGTCACAATGCGGCGCAGCAGATCGCTCCAGACTTCAGGAGAGGAATACATCAGGGTCTTGGTGTGGATATAGTTGCGTGAGCCACCGCCCTCTATCATGTAACTGGCGAGCGTGAACGGAGCGCCGCAAAATCCGATTACCGGCAGGCGCGTTCCAAAGTGGGTGCATACCAGTTGCACGGCCCTTGAAACGTATTCCAGTTCCGCAGAACGGCTGACGTCGAGGCGTTTCACGTCCTCTGCTGTCCGCACCGGCTGCTCAATCACGGGTCCTTCTCCCGCGGAGAAATGGAAGGGCAGACCCATGACTTCGAGCGGCAACAGCAGGTCCGCAAAAATAATGGCGGCATCGACGCCCAAAGCTTCTGCCGCAGTGATGGTTACTTCGGCAGCAAGTTCAGGCCGTTTGCAAATCTCAATCAGTGAATGTTGTTTCCGCACGGCGCGATATTCCGCCATGTAGCGTCCCGCCTGACGCATGAACCAGACCGGGGTGCAATCGACGGGCTGCGCTTTGCAGGCACGCACAAAACGAGATTGAGGAGCGGACATGAAGTTTTTACTGTAGCACTTTCGTGCCAGATTTCGCGGCGCTGGTCAACAGGATGATGGCACTTGGGTTCTCCTTAGGTGAAAGGTTTTTCAGTGCGACACAAAATACGAGCGCAAGCCCCTGAAATTCGTGCCCGTGAGTTTGGCAGGAGACGTGCACCTTCTAGATGTCGCATTGGCTCAGATAGTAATGCGGCGAGGGCTCTCCACGCGGAGAGAAATTTACCTCGATAAGGGGAGAACCTAATGATACGCAGGTCGTTGTTTTTGGTTGCAATCTCGTGCTTTGCGTTTAGCCTTTCGGCGATGGCTTATCCCCAGCCAGAGCGAGGGTTCGGCAAGCATCCTCATCCCGTCCAGATGCCGGAACCTTCTTCGATGGTTTTGGCAGGTACCGGACTGGTAGGGCTTGTGGGCGCGATTCGGCGGAAGACGCGCGGCTAACCGGCCGCTAGGAAAACGCAGGGTCGGGACGAGACTGGGATTCAACGAGCCGGCTGCTCCATGAGCAGCCGGCTCATTTCCTTTTTAGCACTCGCCTTCGATAGGCACCAAGAGAGTACCCTCCGTCCCCTTCCAGTCGGCTTATCATCTCCCCAGACACTCCTGGGAGGTATCTCGTATGGCGGCCAGTCAAGTAGTTCTCTATTTTGAGAGGCAAGAGGATGCTCTACGCTTCACGCTCGCTGCCAGTAGCGTACTTTCCGCCGGAGAATCGCTTCGCCACAACGACGCCGCCACGAAAGTAGCCCAGGAAATCTGCAAGGCCAGCCGGATCACCGCCGGCGAAGTGGTCAGCCTTGTCGTTCCGGGCGAAGCCGCACCCACCATGGCCCGCGAAGATAGATGTGCGTAGTCTTGCCACACTTTCCTTTTTATAACGCGGTCCGCGAGGATCCGCGTCAATCCGCGGGCGCAGTATTCGGATTCTGAGGCGACGGTTGCTCCGCTGCCGATGGCACTCGTTCCAGAATAGTACGGGCATAGTCCGCCACTAGATTCACTCCCGCAGCATATTGAGGATTGGGATTGCGCGGACCACCGTTGTAGGCCCCGACCGCCGCGGCCACATTGCCATCGAAGCGATCCAGCAGATTGCGCAGCAATAAGCCGGCATAGGTCGTCAGCACGTGGGAGTCACTCAGATCGAACTGCAGCTGTTCCGGCGGACGCAGACGCGGCGGCAACAGAGAGTAATCCCTAGTATCCCTGCGATAAAGTTCGTGGGCGTAGCGTAGGGTCTCTCGCGTGATCTGCCAAACGCCCATGGAAGGATCGCTCACCAGCACGCCGCGGCGCAAGCGCTTTAGCACAATGTCATTCCTGGCTGGCCTGCGCTTCCAGATGGCATGCTCCAGATCTCCAGGAACATCCAGATAGTTATTCTCCATGGCACCGATGCCAAGAAAAACATCCAGGGGCAGGTCGTAAAACTTGGCTACAGCAATAATGTCGGCGGCGAGTTCCGACGCCTGATCACGTCGCAAAGACAATGAGTATTGGGCCGCAGTTCCACGAATGCGTGGGTCGGTTTGCGATTTGAAGATCAGGAAACGAGCCACCGACGGGAGCAATGCCTGGGCGGGTAACGTTTCCAGAGTATGGGCCGTCGGCTTCTCGTAGGTCGCCCGGAACAGACTGGTCTGCTCCTGGAGGTACGCAAGGGCCTTGGGGTTCGAAAAAGCGAGAGTGTATGAAGTGATGTATCCCTCGGCCGCAAGACGGCTCAGGTACGGGATCGCCATCAGAGCATCATTTGGAACAATGAGGTAAATGCGATAATGCGGCACCCCAGAGTCCTCTTTGACCGTAAGGCAGATCTGGGATGGCGAGGCAACGGCGTGATTGCGAAGATAATCAAACCACAAATAGGCAGTCAGTTCGTTATCAAACCTCCCGACTTCGGCGAGCAAGGTGCGAGTCGGATATGGAGCGATAAAGCGCCCGTCTTCAAGTTTGATGGAGGGATATGCGCCATGAGGGGTCTGCAGCGGCTGGGGCCAGGTGCGATAAGCGATCGCGCCTGCCATGGTCCCCAGCACGCAGAACGCAAAGAACCCGGCGACTTTTGCCGGCGACGACATGATTAACACCTTTCCATTAATTAGACGCTGGCCGAGACCCCGGCGGATACAGAAAAACCCAGAAAGTGACCAGCTTCACAGACATTTTGGGCTAGGGGCGGCATCCAGAATCGCTCAGTTCTGCAGGATCGTTCGCGTGGCGGGGTAGACCCTCCGATAGGCGGCGTAGCTGGCATTCATGAGCGCAACGGTTTCTGAATTGGGGTTGGTTCTCTTTGCGACCCGCACCGCCGCCGCACAGGCCGAATCCACCGAGGGCCATATCCCGGCGCCCACCCCGGCCAAGAGGGCTGCTCCGTAAGCTGCACCCTCCTCTGCAACGACGGTCTCCACGGGTTGCCCGTATGCGTCAGCCTGAATCTGGCGCCACAATGGGGACCGTGCGCCGCCGCCGCCCAATCGGATGCTACGTACGGGCACGTTCATTTCGGCAAAGATCGTGAAAGAGTCCCGCAGGCTAAATGCGACTCCCTCCAAGATGGAACGAATCAGATGGGCTCGCGTATGGGAGGCGGTAATGCCGACCCAGGCCGCCCGCGCCTGAGGATCGAGGTGCGGCGTACGTTCGCCCATAAGATACGGAGTCCACAACAAGCCCTCGCAACCGGCCGCGACATCCGCGGCTTCCTGCATCAGTTTTTCGTAGGGGTCGCGGCCGTCATTTTCACCGGCGCCAAATTGATCGCGAAACCATCGCAGGGAAAGACCGGCTGCTTGCGTTACCCCCATCACGTGCCAGCGGCCCGGAATCGCGTGGCAAAAGGTATGCAATCGTCCCTTAGGATCGAGGGCGGGACAATCCGTAGCAGCGAATACCACGCCAGAAGTTCCTATGGTTGCGCTGACCGCACCGGCAGTGACGATTCCCATTCCCACCGCACCCGCCGCCTGGTCACCCGCGCCGGCAACCACCGGCGTTCCGATCTTCAAACCGGTAGCTGCAGCTCCTTCCGGAGAAATTCGGCCGCAGATATCTGGCGACTCAAACAGAGCGGGCAGGAGTCGTTCCTCGAGCCCGGCAGCTTCCAGCATTTCATGCGACCAGCAGCGATGGGCTACGTCCAGCAATAGGGTGCCGGACGCGTCAGCCATATCAATGGCGCGCTCTCCGGTCAGCCGATAGCGAACGTAGTCTTTCGGCAGCATCATGGAGTGAACTCGCTGCCATAGATGAGGTTCGTTTTCGCGCACCCAGAGCAGTTTCGTCAACGTGAAGTTGGTGAGCGGCGGATTGCAGGTGAGCTGGATAATGTGCTCCAGGCCCATCCGCTCGGCCAGTTCTCGACCCTGTTTTTCAGTGCGCTGGTCACACCAGATCAGAGCCGGTCGAACCACCTGACCCTGAGCGTCAAGCATCACAGCGCCATGCATCTGTCCGGAGAAACCTACGCATGTGATGTCTTGGGCAGAAAAATTTCCCGCGGCTAGCGCCTTTCGCACGGCGATTCCACAGGCCCGCCACCAGTCCTCGGGATGCTGCTCCGCCCAACCGATCTGAGGAGAAGTCATCGGCGCGTGATCAGCGGTAGCGGCAGCTTCCACCCCGCCGCGCTCGTTGATAATTAGCGCCCGTGTGCCCCCTGTGCCAACGTCAATACCCAGAACTTTGATGGCGAGCTCCCCCATCGCAGGCAGCAGATTTTGTGATTATTCCCAAACGTAAACGTTCACGGACCGTGATAGATTACCACGGCGGACTTAAAACGTCGGAGGAGAGCTGTTTGCATGCGACCGTTTTTCTGGGCTCTTTATCTTGTAGTCGTTTTCGCCATATCCGCAATCGCTTTTTCTCAGGAATCTCTTCCCGGCTACCGCAATCCCAAGTTGCCCATCGAGCAGCGAGTCTCTGATCTCCTCCAACGAATGACCCTGGAGGAAAAGGTAGATCAACTCACCGGGGGACGACGGCGCTGGGCTTCCGGCACTGGAACGCAACTGCCTGAGGCTCTGCAAGAGAAGCTGCAGGCGCTGTACCAAGTCGATTCCCAGGCATCCCCGCATGACGCGGCGGAGCTTCGCAACGAAATGCAAAAGATTTTGATAGAGAAAACACGACTGGGGATTCCGGCCATCTTTCAGGGAGAGGCCCTGCATGGCTTCATGTTCCACGGCGCCACAAGCTTCCCACAGGCCTTGGGGCTGGCCAGCACCTGGCATCCAGGGTTGGTGCGGCAAGTGTTCGAAGCGGCTGCGGATGAAATGGCATCGACCGGGGTGAATCAGGCATTCACGCCGGTGCTTGGCCTGGCACGAGATCCGCGCTGGGGACGAACTGAGGAGACATACGGCGAAGATCCGTATCTGGTTTTACGTATGGGTGTGGCCGCGATCAACGGACTGCAAGGCACATCGTTTCTGATTGACCGGCATCACGTGATGGCAACCGCCAAGCACTTCGCGGTCCATAGTGAACCGGAAGGCGGTCGGAATACCGCTCCTGGTAACTACTCGGAGCGGGTGATCCGTGAATCTTTCTTTGTTCCGTTCAAGGCTGCGGTCGAAGAGGCGCATGTGGGGAGCATCATGGCTTCCTACAACGAAATTAACGGCATCCCGGCACACATCAATCATTGGCTGCTGGATCGCGTGTTGCGGCAGGAGTGGAGCTTCCGCGGCTATGTCACCTCGGATGGCAACGGCCTGCAGATGTTGGTAGAAACTCACCATGTGGCGGCCGACAAGGCGGAGGCAGCCCGTGAAGCCCTTGCGGCCGGCGTCGATTACGACCTCTCCGACGGGTCGGTGTATGCGACATTGGCCGACCAGATGCGCGAAGGAAGGATTCCGGAGGCGGAACTGGACCGGGCGGTGGCGCGGGTTCTGGCGGCAAAGTTCCGCCTAGGCCTTTTCGAAGACCCCTATGTTGATCCGGACTATGCGCAGCGCATTACCAATAGCCCCGAGCACAAGCAACTCGCCCTCAAAGCTGCCGAAGAGGCCATCGTTCTGCTGAAGAATGAAAATCACCTGCTGCCGCTCGACCTCAAGAAGGTCAAGACTATCGCCGTCATTGGCCCGAATGCCGCCGATGTGCACCTCGGCGGGTACAGCCGCGATCCCGGTCCGGGCAATCAGATCAGCATTCTGGACGGCATTCGGCAGCGTGCAGGATCAAGGGTAAAAGTCGTCTACTCGCAGGGGTGCAAGATCACGACCGGCAAGCAGGGATGGTCAGCATGGTATGAGAACAAAGTCGAGGAGCCTGATCCACAATCGCAGGCGGCGAGCATTCATGCCGCGGCGGAAGTCGCCCGCCAAGCCGATATTGCCTTGGTCGTTGTGGGAGAAAATGAGAGCACGAATCGCGAAGCGTGGTCAGAAGAACATCTCGGGGATCGCGACTCGCTGGACCTGCTGGGAGCACAGAATCAACTGATTCAAACCATCGTAGCGACCGGCACTCCGACCGTGGTTTTGCTGATCAATGGACGCCCGCTTTCCATCAATCATGTGAAAGAGCACGTCCCCGCGATCCTCGAGGGCTGGTATCTCGGAGAACAAGGCGGCGCTGCGGCGGCGGCCGTTCTCTTCGGCGATGTAAATCCCGGCGGGAAGTTGCCCATCACATTCCCACACTCTGTGGGCGATCTTCCCGACTACTACGACCACGAGCCCTCTCTGGATCGAAGCTACCTGTTTGCGCCGAAGGGACCTCTATTTCCATTTGGTTTCGGACTGAGTTACACCAGCTTCCGCTTCGACAATCTTCGCGTTGAGCCCCAAGTCATCGGCACTGGAGCGAACGCGAAAGTTTATGTGGATGTCACCAATACGGGGGATCGGATCGGTGATGAAGTTGCCCAAATGTACATTCACGAGCGCGTCGCCCCGGTGACACGGCCGGTGGAAGAACTCCGGGGCTTCCATCGCATCACACTGAAGCCCGGCGAGAAGCAGACAGTCGAGTTCACCCTCACCCCCGACAAGCTATCCCTGTTCGGGCTGGATAACAGCTGGACCGTGGTGCCCGGGACGTTCGATGTAATGGTCGGACCTGACTCAGAACACACTCAAGGCTTGGCGTTACAGGTGGTACAGAGATAGCCGCAGCCTCTCCACCTAGTCGGACCAGCGCTGCGGTGCGCGATCCCAACGATGCGCCTGCAACGCTTGCCGCAGGGCGGGACTGAGCGCGCCGGCATCGCTGCTGGCGATATTCTGCCGAACGTGCGCAGGCTTTCGCATACCGATAATCGTCGTGCTCACTGCAGGCTCGCTCAGGATGAAGCGCAGCGCCATCTCGGGCAAGGTCATGCCTGCGGGCACGATGGGTTTCAGTTTGTCGACGCGGTCCAGGGTTTTCGCCAGGTTATCTGGACCAAAATATTTTGCCCGCCAATCGTTCGCAGGAAAGCGGACGTCCGGCGTCATTTTTCCACCCAGGCTGCCCTCGTCCAGAGGCACCCGCGCGATCACGCCGACATTCCGCTCCCGGCAGAGGGGAAATAACTTGTCTTCCGGCGCCTGATCGAAGACGTTGTAGATCACCTGCACCACGTCGACGAGCCCCGTATGTAGCGCCTTGAGTCCATTTTCAGGTTCCCAACGATTGAGGCTAAGACCGAAGCTCCGTATCCATCCCTGGCGTTTGAGTTTCTCGACCGTATTGCGAAATTCGGCGTCATCGGTCCAGCCGTCGTCCCAGACGTGAAATTGCAGCAGATCGATGGAGTCCGCGCCCAGTTTCTTGCAAATCAGCTCGGCGTATTTGAAGACGTGAGCCGCGGGAAAAACATCCCGGTAGCTGTCCTTCGGTGACGCCGGCCATTTAAGATTCATGGGCGGAATCTTGGAGGCAGCATACAGCCGCTTACCGGGGTTTCGCGCCAGGATTTCACCCAACAGGCCGTCGCTCTTGCCGTCGCCATACGCCCAGGCACTGTCGAAGAAGTTGCAGCCCATGTCGACGGCCAACTGCAAAGACTCTAGAGATTCCCCGTCGTCAGAACCGCTCCACCCGCTCATCCCCCACAATCCGTGGGCAATTTCGCTGACCTCAAATCCAGTGCGGCCCAGCTTGCGATATTTCATGCGTTCTCCTACTTCGACGTTGCTTGGATTGAAATACTTTCGGCCGGTCTATTTTTCTTTCCTGGCCATGCGTTCGTAATACTTCTGCAGTACGTAGAAGGCCTGCTTGCGCTGGCCACGGTCGGAGATTACTCCCTTGCGATTGTAGAAGTCCTGGGTCCCGGCCAGCCAGCGCCGGGGGGAGCGGAAATCCATCAGCACCCAGGGTGTCATTCCGGCGAGCGACGGTATTCTTTGCACCGCTTGGATCTGATGCTCAAACACGTTGGCCTGGTATTCCTCGCTGAACCGGGTTTCGGTATCGCCATGCCTGCCGTACACCGCACCCGCACCGAATTCGCTGATGATCAGCGGCTTGTCATAGGCCGTTTTCCATTCGATGTGATCGATGTCTTCCGGGCTTCCGTCGTACCAACCCACATATTCGTTCAGACCCAGCACATCGAGATCCTGGCCAAGGGGATCGCTGAGCAGGCGAACTCCGGGCGAGGGTGACTCGGTCCGGTTCATCGCAGAAGTGAGAAGGCGAGTATCGTCGAGCTGTCGGGCATGAGCGGCGAGTTTTTCGATGAATCGTACCCGGTCCGGTCTGGGGGGCGTTTCATTGGAGAGCGACCAGAGAATGATAGCCGCGCGATTGTGGTCACGGGCAATCGAATCGCGCAACTGCTCTTCCGCATTCTGGAGCGTCGCCGGGTTGTCCCACGCAATATCCCAATAGACAGGCACTTCCGACCACAGCAGCAACCCCATGCGATCGGCAAGCCGCACCGTGTCTTCATTGTGGGGGTAGTGCGCCAGACGGACAAAATTGCAGCCTAATTCCTTGGCCCATCCCAGGAGGGTTCGGTCGTCGGCTTCCGAGAATGCGCGGCCACCTCGGAATGGCGCTTCGTCGTGCATCGAAATTCCGCGCAGAAAAATCGGCTGGCCATTCAAGAGAATCTTCGTGCCGCGGGTTTGGATGGT
>Ga0335085_10008764_pt1 | contig 15383 bp, 17 predicted proteins | sample Lox_Sample_45_FD_206712 | JGI IMG/M metagenome (GOLD analysis project Ga0335085, IMG submission 206712) | Soil microbial communities from Loxahatchee National Wildlife Refuge, Florida, United States - Lox_Sample_4.5 | ecosystem: Environmental > Terrestrial > Soil > Wetlands | place: USA... | reverse complement strand
TCGATCTCGATCTCCGAGACGGCCGCGTTCGAGAGGTCCCTCTTCAGGTCCTCCCGGAGCTTCAGGTCGTCGTGGAGGAAGCGCAGGTAGTCCTTCTCGGCGTACCAGCGCGAGTGCCACGTGCGGTTGTAGCCGATCCGGAATCCATAGGGGTGTACTTTCTGGCCCATCGTGTCTGCTCCGCGGCTCCTCAGGCTTTCTTCGGCTTCTGGAAGGACTTCGGTGCGGCCTTCCCGCCCTTCCGGGCGCCCTTGGCGCGGGCGCCGGCGGCGGCGACGGCCTGGGCCACGCGGCCCGGCTTCTTCTTGACCAGGGGCTTCGGGGGCTCGGGGGCGAGCCCGGCGGCCTTGCGGACGGCCGGCTCGTCCGAGAGGACGACGGTCACGTGGCAGAACGGGCGCGGCACGAGCCACATCCGCCCCTGCGGCCCGCTCATGAAGCGGGGCCGGGCGAAGCGCTTCTTGTAGTTCGAGACCGCGCGGATCATCGAGTTGCGCTGCAGGGGCTTGCGCCCCGCCTCGTCGACGACGATCTTCTTGACGACGAGCGCGTCCGCGTCGGCGCCCGACTCGTTCTGCTGGGCGTTCGCGACGGCGGACTCGACGAGCTTGAGGATCACGGGCGAGCAGCGCCGCCGCGTCGTCCGGAGCGTGTCGATCGCCTTCCCGACCGGCTTCATCCGGATCAGGTCGGCGACGAGCCGCACCTTCTGGGCGGAGCCGCGGTAGTGGCGGAGGCGGGCGACGGCTTCCATGCGTCCGTCCCTCCTCAGCCCTTGGCCGCCGGGGCCGCGGCCGGAGCCGCCGCGCCCGGAGCCCCCGGAGCGGCCGGCGCGCCCGGAACGGCGCCCTTCTCGACCTTCTTGCCCGAGTGCCCCTTGAAGACCCGCGTCGGCGAGAACTCGCCGAGCTTGTGCCCGACCATGTTCTCGGAGACGTAGACCGGCGTGAACTTCCGGCCGTTGTGGATGGCCAGGGTGTGCCCGACCATCTCCGGCACGATCGTGGAGCGGCGCGACCAGGTCTTGACGACGCGCTTCTCCCCCGACGCGTTGAGCGCCGTGATCTTCTCGAGGAGATGGCCGTCGATGAACGGCCCCTTCTTGGTGGAACGAGACATCGCGTTCTTCTCCTCGCCTTACGACTTCCGTCGCTTGACGATCAGCGCGTCGGTGCGCTTGTTGTTGCGGGTCTTCATCCCCTTGGTCTTCCAGCCCCACGGGGAACACGGATGGCGGCCACCTGAGGTCTTCCCCTCGCCGCCGCCCATCGGGTGATCGACGGGGTTCATCGCCACGCCCCGGTTGTGCGACCGCCAGCCCAGCCAGCGGTTGCGCCCGGCCTTTCCGATCGAGATGTTCTCGTGCTCGAGGTTCCCGACCTGCCCGATCGTGGCGTAGCAGTCCACGCGGACCCGGCGGAGCTCGCCCGAGGGGACGCGGAGGAGCGCGAAGCCCCCCTCCTTCGCCATGAGCTGCGCGCCCGCGCCCGCCGCGCGGGCCATCTTCGCCCCGGCGCCCGGCTTGAACTCGACGTTGTGGACGATCGTGCCGACGGGGATACCCTTCAGCGGCAGGGCGTTGCCGACGACGATGTCGGCCGCCGCGCCGGCCACGACCGTCTGTCCGATGGTCAGGCCGTTCGGCGCCAGGATGTACCGCTTCTCGCCGTCGGCGTAGGCGAGCAGGGCGATGCGTGCGGACCGGTTCGGGTCGTATTCGATCGCGGCGACCTTCGCCGGGATCTCGCGCTTGTCCCGCAGGAAGTCGATGTCCCGGTAGCGGCGCTTGTGGCCGCCGCCGCGCCACCAGGACGTCAGCTGGCCCTTGTTGTTCCGGCCGCCGGTCTTCATCTTGCCGCGGGTCAGGGCCTTCTCCGGAGCGGTCTTCGTGATCTCGGAGAAATCGGCCGTCGTCCGCTGGCGGAGACCCGGGGTCGACGGCTTGTAGGACTTGACGGGCATGGCTCTTACACCCCCTCGAAGATCGCCGGGGGCTTCTGCCCGGCCGCGAGCTTGACGTAGGCCTTCTTGCGGTCCTGGGCGCGGCCGATGGAGCGGCCGACCTTCTTGATCTTCCCCGACACCTTCACGACGCGGACCGAGTCGACCTTCACGCTGAAGAGCGTCTCGACCGCGTGGCGGATCTCGATCTTGTTCGCGTCGCGGGCCACGTCGAACGTGATGACGTTCTGCGAGGCCGTGAGCGCCGTGGACTTCTCCGTCATCACGGGGCGCACGATGACCGACTGCGGGGTCCTCACGACAGCACCTCCGTGACGGTGCGAAGCGCGTCCTCGGAGAGCACGATCGTCCCCGCGTGGAGCGCGTCGTAGACGTTGAGCCCCTTCGCGTCGCGGGCGACGACGCCCGGCTGGTTCCGGGCCGCCCTGGAGAGGTTCGCGTTCGCCCCGCCGTCGACGAGGAGCGCCTTGCCCGCGACGCCGAGACCCGCGAGCGCGCCCGCCAGGGCCTGCGTCCTGTGCGACGCCAGCTCGAGGCTGTCCAGGAGCACGATCTTCTTCTCGCGCGCCTTTTCGGAGAGGACGCAGCGGAGCGCGGCCTTCTTGGCGCGCACGTTCATCTTCACGGCGTAGGAGCGCGGCACGGGGCCGTGCGCCGTGCCGCCGTGCCGGTGGATCGGCGGGCGGCCGCCGCCCTGCCGGGCGCGGCCCGTGTGCTTCTGCTTGAACGGCTTCCTGCCCGAGCCGGAGACCTCCGACCGGACCTTCGTCTTGTGGGTCCCCCGGTGCTCGCGCGCCCGGATCTCCTTGACCGCCTCCCAGACGAGGTGGCGGCGGAACGGGACGCCGAAGATCTCCGCGGGAAGGGTCGCCTCACCCACCGTCTCGGCCTTGAGATTCCGGACGGTGAGAGTCAGGGGCGCGTCGGACGTCTTCGGACTCATCTCGCGCCTCCTCTCAGGCCGCCGCGCCCGGCGCCCGCCGGGCCGGCCGCTTGACGATCTTCACGACGGTGTTGCGGGCGCCGGGGACGGCGCCGCGCAGATAGATGAGGTGGTTCTCGGCGTCCACGCGGACGACGACGAGATTCTTCATCGTCGTCTGTTTACCTCCCATCCGTCCCGAGGACCGCGTGCCGGGGTAGACGCGGGACGGATAGGCCGAGGCGCCGATGGAGCCCGGCGCCCGGTGGAACATCGAGCCGTGGGTGGCCGCGCCACCCGTGAAATGGTGGCGCTTGACGACGCCCTGAAAGCCCTTGCCCTTCGACACGCCCACGACGTCCACGGACTCCTTCTCGGAGAAGATGTCGCAGAGGACCTTGTCGCCGGGTGCCAGGACGTCGCCCGCGTCGCAGCGGACCTCGCCCAGCGTCCCCGCCGGCGGGACCGCGGCCTTTTCGAAGTGGCCGCGGAGCGCCTTCGTCAGGCGGTGCGGAGAGACGCGCTTCCCGACGAGCCCCAACTGGACCGCGTCGTAGCCGTCGTTCTCCCTCGTCTTGCGCTGGACGACGAGGCACGGCCCGGCCTCGACGACCGTCACGGGTACAGCCGTCCCGTCGGCCTCGAAGACCTGGGTCATGCCGATCTTGCGTCCCAGAATGCCGTTGATCATGTTCGGTTCCTCAAGAGGGAGTCGGCGTTACTTGCCCATCGTCCGGATTTCGACCTCGACGCCCGCCGGGAGCTCGAGCTTGGTGAGGGCGTCCACGGTCTGCGGCGTCCACTCGAAGATGTCGAGCAGCCGCTTGTGCGTCCGCATCTCGAACTGCTCGCGGGACTTCTTGTCGACGTGCGGCGAGCGGTTGACCGTCCAGCGGGACACGGCCGTGGGAAGCGGAATCGGCCCCGCCACCTTCGCGCCGGAGCGCCGCGCCGTGTCGACGATCTCGGTCGTCGACTGATCGAGGATCCGGTAGTCGTATCCCTTCAGTCGGATGCGGATCTTGTCGTTGGCCATAACTGCCTTCTTCGCTTACGCGATGATCTCCGTGACCGTGCCTGCGCCGACGGTGCGGCCGCCCTCGCGGATGGCGAACTTCATCCCCTTCTCGATGGCAATGGGCGTGATGAGCTCGATCTCGAGCTCGACGTCGTCGCCCGGCATGACCATCTCCACGCCCGCCGGCAGCTTCGTCGAGCCTGTGACGTCGGTCGTGCGGATGAAGAACTGCGGACGGTAGTTGTTGAAGAACGGCGTATGCCGGCCCCCCTCGTCCTTGGAGAGGATGTAAACCTTCCCCTTGAACTTCGTGTGGGGCTTGATGGAGCCGATCTTCGCGAGAACCTGCCCGCGCTCGACGTCCGTCCGCTCGACGCCCCGGAGGAGGACGCCGATGTTGTCGCCCGCCTGCCCCTGGTCGAGGAGCTTCTTGAACATCTCGACGCCCGTGACGACCTTCTTCTGGGTGTCGCGGAGGCCGACGATCTCGACCTCGTCGCCGACCTTGACGATGCCGCGCTCGACGCGGCCGGTGACGACCGTGCCGCGGCCGGAGATCGAGAAGACGTCCTCGATGGGAAGAAGGAAGTCCTTGTCGATCTCGCGGACCGGGTCGGGGATGCTGGCGTCGAGGGCCTTGCACAGATCCCAGATGCACTGGGCATCGGGCCCGGCCGGGTTCGCGAGAGCCTTCGTGGAGGAGCCCCGGATGACGGGAATCGTGTCGCCGGGAAAGCCGTACTTCGAGAGAAGCTCGCGGAGCTCGAGCTCGACGAGCTCGAGGAGGTCGGGGTCCTCCATCAGGTCGCACTTGTTGAGGAAGACGACGATGGCGGGCACGTTGACCTGCCGCGCGAGGAGGATGTGCTCCCGGGTCTGCGGCTTCGGGCCGTCCGGCGCCGAGACGACCAGGATCGCGCCGTCCATCTGGGCCGCGCCGGTGATCATGTTCTTGATGTAGTCGGCGTGGCCGGGGCAGTCGATGTGGGCGTAGTGCCGCTTCTCCGTCTCGTACTCGACGTGGGCGAGCGCGACCGTGAGGATCTTGGTCGCGTCGCGGCGGAACGTCTTGGCGTCCGCCTTGGCGACGTCGTCGTACGACTTGAACACGGCGAGGCCTTTCGACGACAGCACCTTCGTGATCGCCGCCGTCAAGGTCGTCTTGCCGTGGTCGACGTGGCCGATCGTGCCCACGTTGACGTGGGGCTTCTTGCGCTCGAATTTCTCCTTGGCCATCGCAATTCCTCCGTTCTGCTCGGAACTCTGTCCTAGACCGAAACTTTCGCGATGATCCCGTCGGCGATCGCTTTCGGAACCTCGTCGTACTTCTCGAACTGCATCGTGTAGTTGGCCCGGCCCTGCGTCAGGGAGCGGAGCTGGGTCGCATAGCCGAACATCTCCGACAGGGGGACCGAGGCATTGATCACCTGGAAGTTCAGGCGGGCCTCCATGTGGTTGATCTTTCCGCGCCGCGAATTCAGGTCGCCGATGACGTCGCCCATGAACTCCTCGGGCGTGACGACCTCGACGGCCATCAGCGGCTCGAGGATGAAGGGGTCGGCCTTCTTCGCCGCGTCCTGGTAGGCCATCGAGCCCGCGATCTTGAACGCCATCTCCGACGAGTCGACCTCGTGGAAGGAGCCGTCATACAGCTCGACCTGCACCTTGACCGTCGGGTAGCCGGCGAGGACGCCCGTGGTGGTCGCCTCGCGGATCCCCTGCTCGATCGGCTTGATGAATTCGCGGGGGATCGTGCCGCCCGTGATCTCGTTGACGAACTCGAAGTCCTTCCCCTCGGGGTGGGGCCGGAGGAGGATCTTCGCGTGGCCGTACTGGCCCTTGCCGCCCGACTGCCGGATGAAACGGCCCTCGCCCTTCGTCTCCTTGCGGATGCTCTCGCGGTAGGCGACCTGGGGCTTGCCGACGTTGGCCCCGACGTTGAACTCGCGGACCATGCGGTCCACGATGATCTCAAGGTGGAGCTCGCCCATCCCGGCGATGATCGTCTGGTTCGTTTCCTTGTCCGTGTGGACGCGGAACGTCGGGTCTTCCTGCATGAGCTTGGCCAGCGCCATGCCCATCTTTTCCTGGTCGGCCTTCGTCTTCGGCTCGATCGAGAGCGTGATGACCGGCTCGGGGAACTTCATCGACTCGAGGACGACGACGGAGTTCCGGTCGCAGATCGTGTCGCCGGTCGTGACGTTCTTCAGTCCGACCGCCGCCGCGATGTCGCCGGCCCAGACTTCCTTGATCTCCTCCCGCTTGTTCGCGTGCATCTTCAGGAGGCGGCCGACCCGCTCGTTCGACTGCTTCGTCGAGTTGTAGACGCCCGAGCCCGCGTCGAGGTGCCCCGAATAGACCCGGAAGAAGGCGAGCTGCCCCACGAAGGGGTCGGTCATGATCTTGAAGACCAGGCCGGCGAACGGCTCGTCGTCCTTCGTCTCGCGGATCAGCTCCTTCCCGTCCTCGTCCACGCCGGTGATGGCCGGAATGTCGATCGGGGACGGGAGGTAGTCACAAACGGCGTCGAGCAGCTGCTGCACGCCCTTGTTCTTGAAGGCCGAGCCGCAGACGACGGGGTGGAGCTTTCCGGCGACGGTGGCCTTGCGCAGGGCCGCGCGGATCTGCGCGGCTTCCGGCACGTGACCTTCCATCCACTGGTGCATGATGCCGTCGTCGAATTCCGCGATCGTCTCGATGAGCCGTTCGCGGTACCTGTCGAAGAGCGCCTTGTGGTCGGCGGGGACGTCCACCGTCTCGAACTCGGCCCCCAGCGCGTCGTCCCGGAAGTCGTAGGCCTTCCCCTCGATGAGGTCGATGACCCCTTCGAACGTCTCGGCCGAGCCCCACGGGACCTGGATCGGGGTCGGACGGGCCGCCAGCTTCGTGACCATCATGTCGACGCACTTGTCGAAGTCGGCGCCCACGCGATCCATCTTGTTGATGAACGCCAGGCGCGGGACCCCGTAGCGGTCCGCCTGACGCCAGACGGTCTCGGACTGCGGCTCGACGCCCGAGACGGCGTCGAACACCGCGACGGCGCCGTCGAGGACGCGGAGCGAGCGCTCCACCTCGGCCGTGAAGTCGACGTGGCCCGGGGTGTCGATGATGTTGATCCGGGTCTCCTTCCAGAAGCACGTCGTCGCGGCCGACGTGATCGTGATGCCGCGCTCCTGCTCCTGGACCATCCAGTCCATCGTCGCCGTCCCGTCGTGGACCTCCCCGAGCTTGTAGTTGACCCCCGTGTAATAGAGGATCCGCTCGGTCGTCGTCGTCTTGCCCGCGTCGATGTGGGCCATGATGCCGATGTTCCGGCAGTTCTCGAGAGGATGAGTTCTCGGCATGTCGAATGCGTCCCGTTGCGGGTCTGTCTGCGCCGTCGAACTCACGGGGTCTGCATGTCGCTCGCGCCGCTCGCGAAACGATCCGGAGGCATCTCCCTCCGGCCGTGACCCCTGAGTTCCGCACGCTGAAAGGCGTGATCCGGGATGTTTCGAAGGACCTTTCCGGACCCTCAGGGCCGGCCGGTTTCCCTCCTCCCGGAGCGTCTCAGTGCAGGCTTACCAGCGGTAGTGGGCAAAGGCCTTGTTGGCCTCCGCCATCTTGTGGGTGTCCTCCTTCTTCTTGATGGCATTCCCGCGGTTGTTGGCCGCGTCGAGGAGCTCGCCGGCGAGCTTGTCTCGCATCGTCTTCTCGCCGCGCGCCTGGGAGTACGAGATGAGCCAGCGGATCGCCAGCGAGGTGCGCCGGTTCGGCTTCACCTCGACCGGGACCTGGTAGGTCGAGCCGCCGACGCGGCGGGACTTGACCTCGAGGACCGGCTTGACGTTCTCGACGGCCTTCTTGAACGTCTTGAGAGGGTCGTCCTGCGTCTTCTGCTCGATCTGCTTCATCGCGCCGTAGAAGATCCCCTCGGACAGGGACTTCTTCCCGCGCTCCATGACGCAGTTGATGAACTTCGTCACCAGCTGGGACTGGTAGACCGGATCCGGCAGGACCTCGCGCTTGGGGACCTCGCGGCGGCGGGGCATGGTGGTCTAGCCCTTCGGCCGCTTCGCGCCGTACTTGCTGCGCGACTGCTTTCGGTTCGCGACGCCGACGGCGTCGAGAGTCCCGCGGATGATGTGATAGCGGACGCCGGGGAGGTCCTTCACGCGGCCTCCGCGGATCATCACGATCGAGTGCTCCTGGAGGTTGTGTCCGATCCCCGGGATGTAGGTCGTGACCTCGATGCCGTTCGTCAGGCGGACGCGGGCGATCTTCCGAAGGGCCGAGTTCGGCTTCTTCGGCGTGGTGGTCTTCACCTGGGTGCACACCCCGCGGCGCTGGGGGCACGACTGCAGGGCCGGCGACTTCGTCTTGTAACGGACGGGGTCGCGCCCCTTGCGGACGAGCTGGCTGATGGTCGGCATCGGTCTTGGACGACTCCTTACAGGGACTCCGTTACGTGGCCCTCCGGGTCCTAACCCTCGCGCTCAGAGTCGCTTGGCGGCCTTGAACACGGGACGAGCCGACACAACGGATGCCCCGGCTCCCGGAGAAACCCGCGAAGAATACGGGTGCCCCCACGCTCTGTCAAGCGAGATCTGCCCCCGAGGCCGTCACCTCAGGTCCAGTGAATCGCCTCGCGGGATGCCTCGCGCCCGCCGCCGGCCGCCGGGGCGGAGGCCTTCGCCACGGGGCGCGCCAGCTCCGGATAGAGCTCCAGCGCCTTCGCCACGACGCCGGGGGCGTCGACCTTGTAGTGGGCCCGCTGCAGACTCTGCGGGCTGTGGTCGACGAAGTTGTCCGAGACGCCGTGTGTCCGCACGCCGTCCGCCGGGAGCCCCGCGGCGTGGATCGCCTCCAGAACGGCGCTCCCGAAGCCCCCCATGAGAAGGTGCTCCTCCAGCGTCAGGAGCCGCGGCGAGGCGGAAAGCAGCGCCCGGACCAGCTCGACGTCCAGCGGTTTGGCGAAGCGCGCGTGCGCCACCCCGCAGTCGATCCCCTGGCCCCGAAGCGTCTCGGCGGCTTTCTGCGCCACGGGCACCATCGCGCCGTAGGCCAGGAGGTTGAGGTCCCGCCCCGTCGAGAGGATCTCCCCCTTCCCGATCGGGATCTCCTGCCGCTGCTCGTCCAGCGGAATGCCGACGCCGAGGCCCCGCGGGAAGCGGATCGTGAAGGGGCGGCCGGCAGCCACCGCCGTGTACAGGAGATGCTGCAGTTCGTTCTCGTCCTTCGGGGCGGCCACGGTCATGTTCGGAATGCCGCGGGTGAAGGCGATGTCGTAGATCCCCTGGTGCGTCTTTCCGTCGTCCCCGACGAAACCGGCCCGGTCGACGCAGACGACGACCGGAAGGTTCTGCAGGCAGACGTCGTGGATCAGCTGGTCGTAGGAGCGCTGGAGGAACGTCGAGTAGATGGAGACGACGGGCTTCAGCCCGGCCTTCGCCATCCCGCCCGCCATGATGATGGCGTGCTCTTCGGCGATCCCCACGTCGTAGACCCGGTCCGGGAACCTCTTCTTCACCTCGACGAGCGCCGTCCCCTCCAGCATCGCCGCGCTGATGCCGACGATCTTCGGGTCCTCTTCCATCAGCGCGATCAGTGTCTTGGCGAAGACCTGCGAATACGTGAAGCCGGCGCCCGAGCCGGCCGCCGGGGACGGGGTCCCCGGCTGGTGGAACCGGGTCGGGTTGTCCTCGGCGCTGGTGTATCCCCGTCCCTTGTGCGTCAGGGCGTGGATGACGACGGGCGTTCCATCCACCGACACGCCCTTCGCGCGGCCGAAGGCCTCTTCCATCTCCGTGTAGTCGTGTCCGTCGATGGGGCCGATGTAGTGGAAGCCGAGCTCGTCCCAGATCAGGTTCGGAAAGAAGAGGCCTTCGACCGAGGCCTTCACCTTCTTGGCGAGGCCCCACGCTTCCTCGCCCTTCGGAAGGCGCCGGAAGATCTTGTGCCCGGCCTCGATGAACTTCTGGTAGTTCGGGTGGAGCTCGAAGCGGTTGCGCCAGTGGGCCATCCACCCGACGTTTTCCGAGATGGACCAGCCGTTGTCGTTCAGGACGACGATGAGCCTCCGGGGCCGGACGTGGACGATGTTGTTGAGCGCCTCGTAGCTCGTCCCGCACGTCAGCGCCCCGTCCCCGACGATCACCACCGTGTACGGTTCGCCGGGGTCGTTCTGCGTCGCAGCGGCCATCCCCATGCCGTAGGAGAGGCCGGTCCCGGCGTGTCCCGCGGCCAGGGTGTCGTGCTCGCTCTCGGACGGCTCCGCGAACCCGGACAGGCCGCCCGGCATCCGGACGGTCGGGAACCGGTCGCGCCGCCCCGTCACCAGCTTGTGCGTGTAGCACTGGTTCGAGGTGTCCCAGACGAACTTGTCCCGGGGGCTGTCGAAGGCCCGGTGGAGCGCCAGCGTCAGCTCCACGACGCCGAGGTTGGAGGCGAGGTGTCCGCCGGTCTTCGTGATCGTCTCGATGATGAGGTTCCGGCAGTCCTGCGCGACCTGCGCCAGCTCGTCGTGGCTCAGAGTCTTCAGGTCCTGCGGCCCCTCGATGCGGCTCAGGATCTGCATTCGAATTTCCGCCTCCCCCTTGCGGGAAACGCGAATGATACCCTACGGCGCATGCCGGATCTGTCGATCGGCAGCGAAGAGCACAAACGGCTCTTCTGCGGCTTCTTCGTCCGGAGTCACGACCCGTTCCGGCCTTCGGACATCGTCTGGCCGGATCTTGACGACGCGACTCTCTCGCGCCTCAAGGCGCTCCCGGTCTGGGACGAGGCGGCCCGGACCGAGGCCGCGACGGCGCTCCGGATCGGGACGCTCGGGCGCGTCGAGAAGGATCCGCTCCTCGCCGAGGCCATCTCGCTGCAGGGCTACGAGGAGCAGCGGCACACAGAGATCATCCGCCTCCTCGCGCAGCGCTACGGCATCGTCCTCTCGGCGCAGCCGGCCCCGGAGATCCCGAGCGATCCCGTGCGCGCCTTCCTCCAGACCGGCTACGGCGAGTGCATCGACTCGTTCTTCGCGTTCGGCCTTTTCCGGATCGGCGTCGACTCGAAGTTCTTTCCCGAGGGGATCACGTCGGTCTTCGAGACGATCATGCAGGAGGAGGCGCGCCACATCCTGTTCGCCGTGAACTGGGCCGCGTACTCCAGGGCGCAGAGGCCTCTCCTGCTGCGCCCCGCGTTCGACGTGTGGCGCGGCTGGAACGTCCTCGCCGAGGTGGCAGGCCGGCTGAAAGGGGCGCTCCGGATGGCGCGGGACGGCGGCCGCAAGGACGGACCGGATTCACAGGCGGGCTTCACGGTCGCGAGCGCCGGCTCCTTCGGGGAGTTCTCGGTGCGCCGGTTCCTCGGGCTCTGCCTCTCGGAGAACGAGCGGCGCCTGGCCCCCTACGACGCGCGGCTCCTCCGGCCGACGCTCGTCCCCTCGCTCGTCAGGCGCGTCTTGGGGCTCTTGCCGGGGAGTCGGGAGGCTCGCCCCGGTCGAGCGCCCTCTTCACCCGCCGGGTGATCCGGAAGAGCTCGGCCCGCGAAACCTTCGCTCCGGGGCCCTTCGCCTCTACCTTGTCGAGCGTCGCCCGCGCGAGGGCCACCGGAAGCGCGCAGAACTCCACGAGGCCGCGCGGCGCGCCCGCCGCCTGGAGAATGCCGATGTACTCCGCCGCCACCCCGAGATCCCGGCGCGCGAGGGCGAACACATCGGCCACCGGAACGGCCTCGGGAAGGTACCGTCGCCCCTCCGCCGCGTCCTCACCGGCATCCTTCAGGATGTTCACCAGCTGGAGCGCCTCGCCGAAGGTCGCGGCGCGCCGCCGGAGCGCCCCGGCCGACGCGTCGAGGGCCGGACGCCCGATGAGAAAGAGGTCGGTCAGCATCTCGCCGACGATGCCGGCCACGTAGTAGCAGTAGCGGCGGAGATCGTCGAGTGTCGAAAGGACGAGCCCCCCTTCTCGCGTCCGCGAAACGAACTCAGCCATTCCTTCCGAGGACCGGACAACGTGGGCACGGATCGGCTCGATCGCATCCTTCGAAAGAGAGAAAAACGCCTCGAGAACGAACGGAACCTCGGCGATCAGCTCCCGGTAGCCGGCGTGCTCTGCCGGGCGGGCGGCGCCCCACGCCGTGGAGAGGCGAACGGCGTCCTGGCGATTGTTCTCACGGAGAAGTCCCTCGAAATCCTTCAGCGCAGAGGTCCGCGCCTCCGGGGTCCAGTGGGCGGCGTCCTCGAACGTGTCGGCGATCCGGAAGAGCAAGTACGCGACCGTCACCTCGCGCCTCGTCGGCTCCGGAAGGACCGGAATCGAGAGCGCGAAGGTGCGGCTCGTCTTTTCGAGGAGGCCTTCGAGGGTCGGCACGCTCAGATCTTCTCCGGAAGGAGCCGCTCGAGGAAGAGGCCGAGCGCCCCCGCCCCGTCGCGGACTCGCCGGCGGACCCGGAGGAGCTGTGGGAGGGCGGAAGGGTGGAGAACGAGCCGCCGGGCGACGGCCGCGCGGCCGACCGAACCGTCGGCGGCCATGCAGGACGAGAGAAACGCCGGAAGCTCCTCGTCGAAGGTGTCCGATACGGCCCGCAGAATCGCGTAGGGAACGCCGCGGCTCGTCGCCGCGCGCGCCCAGGCGGCCGACTCCATGTCGACGACGGCGGTGGTGTCGGCCCCGCCGAACCGGCGGGCGACCTCGCTCTTCTCCCTCGAAGAGGTGATCGGCCTCGCGACGGTCACGAACGTCGCCGGCTTCGCGCCGAGGGCGACGGCCCGGGCGATGAGCGCGACGTCCGGTGCGGGCGCCTCGCCGGCTTCGTCGACGACGCGCGAGGCGACGAGGATCTCCCCCGCGCGGAGGGAGGAATCGAGCGCTCCGGCGGCGCCGAGACCGACGAGCAAGGAGACCGGGAATTCTCCTAGAAGGAATGAAACCCCCCGCTCGGCCCGCGCCTCCCCATCACCGGTCATGGCGAGCAGGACGGCAGCGCCGACCATTCTTCCCTTCAGAAGAAGCCCCCGGTCGTCGTATCCCGCGCGCAGGCGCAGCCCCTCCGAGACGAACTTCGCGATCGCGTCGAACTCTTCCGGGATCGCCGCCACGATGGCGACGAGCCCCGCGTGCGCGGCCGGCGGGCGCGGCGGCTGCTTCGCCCCGCAGCCCGGCTCAGACGCGAACATAGCCGTTCTCGCGAAACCAGGCGACGGCGCGGGAGAGGGCCCCTTCCACCGGACTCTGCGGGAGCCCCAGCTCGCGGACCGCCTTCGACGCGTCGAAGAACATCCGGTGCCGCGACATCCGGACGCTCTCGAGGCTGACGCGCGGCGGGCGCCCGAGCAGCCCGGAGACGAACGTGTCGACGGCGGCGACCGCCAGAGGGATGCCGTGCGGCAGCCGGACGGTCGGTGCCGCGAGGCCGGTGATCCGGGAGAGCGCTTCGAGGATCTCGATCAGCGTCATGTTCCGGTTCCCGAGGATGTACTTCTCCCCCGTCCGCCCGGACCCGGCCGCGAGAAGGTGCCCGGCCGCCACGTCGCGGACGTCGACGAGGTTCAGGCCGGTGTCGACATAGGCCGGAAGCCTCCGGTTCAGGAAGTCGACCACGAGCTGCCCCGTCGGCGTCGGCTTCACGTCGAGTTCGCCGACCGGGGTTGAGGGGTTGACGATGACGACGGGGAGACCGCGCGCCACCCACGCCTCGGCCACCCGTTCGGCGTCGTACTTGCTCTTCTTGTAGTGGCCGACCACCTCGTCGCGGGCGACGGGCGTCGTCTCGTCGGCCGGCGAGCCGTCTTTCCGCAGCCCCAGCGCCCCCACGGAGCTCGTGTAGACGATGCGCGAAACGCCCGCCTCCGCGGCCGCGGCGAGAACGTTTTCGGTTCCGCCGGCGTTTGCCCGGTAGAGCTCTCCGGGGTTCCTCGTCCCGAGCCGGTAGTCCGCCGCGACGTGGTAGAGCGTCGAGATGCCGCGTAGTGCCCGTCCGAGCGACGCCGGGTCGCCGAGGTCCCCGGCGACGATTTCGACCGGAAGGCCGTCGAGGTTGCTCCGCCGGCTGGTCGGGCGGACCAGACAGCGGACCGTCGCCCCTTTGGCCAGAAGAGCCCGCACGACATGGGCACCGACGAATCCTGTCCCCCCCGTGACCAGGTTCACGGGACGAGCTTACTCAATGGAGAGTCAGGGGGGCGCGGGGGGTGCGGACCCGGCGCAGCCGTTCGGTGGAACGTGCCGCGCACCCCCCGAGTTTTCACGCCGCCAGGCCGAGGTTCCAGGCGATGAGCCGGACCATGTCGCCCGGGCTCTTCGGGAGCTCCTTCACGACTGAGGCCTCGAAGCCCGAGTGCATGAGGCAGTTCGCGCAGAGAGGGTCCTGCCGCGACTCCCAGTAGGCCCAGTCGGTCCCGTTCCAGAACTCGTCGTAGGTCTCGGACCAGGTCTTCCCGATGAGGTAGCAGGGACCTTTCCACCCGTTCGGGGTGTAGGTCACGGTGCTCCAGGGCGAGCACTTGTACTCGCGGAGGCCCGCCGCGAACTCGAGGAACATCGGGGTCGAGGTGAGCCGATAGCTCTTCGAGATCTCCAGGATCCGGCGGAACTTCCGGTGGATCTCCGACTTCGTCAGGAAGATCTCGGCCCCCACCGACTCGTAGTGGTAGCCGGGCGACACGAGCATTCCCTCGACGCCGAGATCCGTCAGGAAGCGGCAGAGCTCCTCGACCTCCTCCACGCTCGTCTCCTTGAAGACGGTCGTGTTCGCCATGACGTGGTGGCCGAGCTTCACGCCTTCCCGGATCATGGCGACGGCCCGGTCGAACGTCCCTTCCTTGGCGCAGACGTAGTCGTGCGTCTCGCGCATCCCGTCGAGGTGAACGTTGATCATCAGCCGCTTGTGAGGGGGGAGGACGCCGTAGACGGTCTCGTCCAGGAGGAGGCCGTTCGTGCAGAGGTAGATGTGCCGCTTCCGCTCGATGATCCCCCCCACGAGCTCCGCGAGCTCGGGATAGAGCGTCGGCTCGCCGCCGCAGATGGAGACGACCGGAGCCTGCGAAACGTCGATCGCGTCGAGGCATTTCCCGAGCGGAAGCCGGTCCTTCAGCTTCCCGGTGTGACGCTCGACCGCGCAGCCGAGGCAGGCGAGGTTGCAGGTGTAGAGGGGCTCCAGCATCAGGACGAACGGATAGCGCGCGTTCCCCTTCACGGCGTTCCGCACCTGGTGCGCGATCGTGTCCGTCATGATGTGCGCCGGGAATCTCATCGCGTCTGACCGTCCTGTCCCCGCAGATGGGCCGTCCGCCGTACGCCGGCGACGCCGCCCGTCCGGGATCCCGCCGTCGCCTCCTCGTGCCGGTAGAGCGAGAGAGCCCAGAGCGGGAAGTAGGTGGCGTAGAGGTGGTATCGAAGATAAAAGACCTTCGGAAACCCCGTTCCCGTCCAGTGGGTGTCGCGCCAGGAACCGTCGTACTGCTGCTCGCGAAGCAGGTACGCCACGCCGCGCTCGACGGTCTCGGAACGG
>Ga0335085_10008763_pt1 | contig 15383 bp, 12 predicted proteins | sample Lox_Sample_45_FD_206712 | JGI IMG/M metagenome (GOLD analysis project Ga0335085, IMG submission 206712) | Soil microbial communities from Loxahatchee National Wildlife Refuge, Florida, United States - Lox_Sample_4.5 | ecosystem: Environmental > Terrestrial > Soil > Wetlands | place: USA... | reverse complement strand
GCTCCTCGACGCAGTCCGGACCGCGCCGCGCGTCCGCGTGGTCCTCCTCGCCCTCGCGGCCACGGCGGCGGCCGCCGCTGGCCTCGCCGTCTTTGGGCCGGGCGACCTCGGGCCGGTCGCAGCGCGGGGGCTCCTCGCCGTGGCCGGCCTCGGCGCCATGGCTGCTCTCGCCCGCCGCCGGCCCCGCACCCGCGAGCGGACGCCCCGCCTTGCGGTGCTGGAGCGCGCCACCCTCGGCCGCGATGGCGGCGTCGCGCTCCTCGAGGCCGACGGCCGCCGCATGCTGGTGGGATTCGGGCCGGAGGGCGCGCGTCTCCTCGCCGACCTCGGCGCTTCCCCGACGCCCCGGGCGGCCGAGGTGACGCCGTGAACGCCCTCGCGGCACTCTCCGGGCCGGTCGCCGACCGGCCCGCCGAGATGCTGATCGTCCTCGCGCTGCTCGCCGTCGTACCCGCGGCGCTGGTCACGCTCACGTCGTTCCTCAAGATCTCGGTGGTCCTCTCCATCGCCCGCTCGGCGCTCGGCGCTCCCCAGGTGCCGCCCACCACGGCGGTCACCGGGCTCGCCTTCGTGCTCACGGCGATCGTGATGGCGCCGGTCGGGGAGGCGTCGCTGGCCGCCATCCGGGCGGCGCCGACCGAGCGCGGGGCCGCGTCGGCGCTCGCGGCGCTCGAGCGCGGGGTAGGGCCGTTGAAGGCGTTCCTCGCCCGCCACGCGCGGCCGGACGATCGCGCCGCCTTCCTCGACGTGGCGGTCCGGCTTCGGGCCTCGACCTCCGCAGCGCCGTCTCCCTCGGCGGACGACCTCGCCGTGCTCGCCCCGGCCTTCGTCGTCTCGGAGCTGCGCCGGGCGTTCACGCTCGGGTTCCTCGTCTTCGTGCCGTTCCTGGCGGTGGACCTCGTCGTCTCGAACGTACTCCTCGCGCTCGGCCTCACCCAGCTCTCGCCGAGCTCGGTGTCCCTACCCATGAAGCTGCTCCTCTTCGTGGCAGTGGACGGCTGGAAGCTGCTCTCCCGCGCGCTCGCCCTTTCGTACGCCGGGTGAAGGGGCCGACCGTGGATCCCGCCCTCCTCCACATCGCACGCGAGGCGCTCGTCGTGGTCCTCCTCGTCTCCGCCCCACCGCTCCTCGCCGCCCTCGCGGTCGGCCTCTGCGTCGGCGTGCTGCAGGCCGCCACCTCGGTACAGGAGCCGACGCTGGCCGTGGTCCCGCGGCTCGTCGCCGTCCTCGGCGCGCTCGCCCTCTCGGCTCCGTTCGTCGCCGCCCGCCTGGTCCGCCTCGCCCAGGCCGCCTTCGACCTCCTCCCCAGGATCGCACCGTGACCTCCGCCGAGATCGTCCAGCGGCTGCCCACCGCCCTGCTCGCAGCCGCTCGACTCCTGCCCGTCGCCCTCACGTCGCCCTTCCTCGCGGGTCCGCTCGTCCCGCCGGCCGTCCGGGTCGGCCTCGCCCTCGGCCTCGGCAGCGCGATCGCCGCACTGGTCGCGCCGGCCCGGCTCGACGGCCTCGCCCTCGCCGCCGCGGCCCTGCGCGAGGGCGCCGTGGGCCTCGTCCTCGCCCTCGCGGTCATGGCTCCGGTCGAGGCCGCACGGGCGGGCGGCCGCCTCGCCGACACCCTCCGCGGCGCCACCCTCGCCGAGCTGCACGTGGCGCCCATCCGGCAGCGCGAGAGCGCGGCCGGAGACCTCCTCGCCCACTGGACGATCCTGCTCGCGTCCTGGGCCGGGGCCGACCGCCTCGTCCTGGGCGCGCTCCTCCGCGGCTTCGCCGCGCTCCCGCCCGGGGCCACCCTCCCGTCGGGCCCTGCCCTGGACGTCGCGCTGCGCGCCGCCGCCGGGCTCCTGGCCACGTCAGTCGCCATCGCCGCCCCCGCGGCGGCGGGCGTGCTCGCGGCCGACCTCGCCCTCGCGCTCGTCGCCCGGGTCACCCCGCAGCTCGGCGCGTCGAACGCCGCCCAGCCGGCGCGAGCGGCGCTGGGGCTCTTCGCGCTCGCCGCGGCGGCCTCGGCGGCTGGCGGGCGGCTCGTGGCCGAGGTGGCCCGCGCCGCCTCCCTCGCCGGCGCGCTCGGGGGAACGCCGTGAGCGGCGCGCGCAGCGAAGGGCCCACGCCTCGACGCCTGCGCGAGGCCCGCCGGCGGGGCGATCTCCCCCAGGGCCGCGAGCTCACCGCCGCGGCGTCGCTCCTCGCGGGCCTCGCCGTACTGGCCGCCACCGGCCCGTCCTCGCTGGGCGCGCTCGCCGACCTCCTCCGGCACGCCGTCGCCGGCCGCGAGGTCGCCCCGGCCGACACCCTCGCCGAGGCCGGGCGTTGCGTCCTGCGCGCGGTGCTCGCGCCGGCGCTCGCCTCGACCGGCGCGGCGCTCCTCGCCGGGATGGTCCAGACCGGCTTCGCCCTCGCGCCCGAGGCCGCCCTTCCTCGCCTCGATCGGCTCGACCCCGCTCGCGGCCTGCGCCGCCTCGCCTCGCCCCAGGCGCTCCTCCAGGTCGCGCTCGGCCTCGCAAAGGCGATCGCGCTCTGCGCCGTCGCCGCCGGCTGGCTCTCGGGGCGGGCGTCCGCGCTCGCCGAGCTGCCGCGCGCCGGCTCGGCCGCGCTCTGGGGCCTGCTCCCCGCGTTCGCCTCGCTCGCGTTCCGGCTGGGCGCCGTCCTCGCCGTCGCCGGCGTGCTCGACGCACTGCTCGCCCGGGCGCTCCACCGGCGCGGCCTGCGAATGACCCGCGACGAGGTCCGGCGCGATGTCCGGGAGGACGACGGCGACCCCCAGCACCGCGCCGAGCGCCGGCGCGTGCACCGCGCGCTCCTCGACGCGAGCCCTGTCGCGCGCGCCACCGTCGTGGTGGTGAACCCCACCCATGTGGCGATAGCGCTCCGCCACGAGCGCGGCGCCGACGAGGCGCCGCGCGTGCTCGCCAAGGGAACCGGCCGCGAGGCCGCCCGGATCCGCTCGGTCGCGCGCCGCGCTGGCGTCCCGATCGTCCGCGACGTCCCGCTCGCTCGCGCCCTGCTCGGCCTCGCCGACGTCGGCGAGGAGATCCCGGAGGCGCTCTACGACGCCGCAGCAGCCGTGCTCGCCCACCTCTATGCCAGAGAGGACTCCCGGTGAACCCGCTCCACGCACTCGACGCCGCCCTGGCCCGCCTGCGCCACGCCGGCGACGCCGTCTTCGCCCTCGCCGTGCTCGCGCTGGTCGTCCTCCTCGTGGCTCCGCTCCAGCCTGCCGCGCTCGACGCGCTCATCGCGGTGAACCTGGCCGCGGCCGCCACGATCCTGGTGGTCACCCTCTTCGCCCGCGACGCGCTCCGCTTCGCGAGCTTCCCCACCCTCCTCCTCCTCACGACGCTCTTCCGGGTGGCGCTGGCCGTCTCCTCCACCCGGCTCGTGCTGTCGCGCGGCGAGGCGGGCCGGGTCATCGAGGCGTTCGGGCGGGTGGTCGTGCAGGGCGACGCGGTGGTGGGCGCGGTGGTGTTCGCGATCCTGACGCTCGTGCAGCTGCTCGTGGTGGCGAAGGGCGCCGAGCGGGTGGCGGAGGTGGCCGCCCGCTTCACCCTGGACGCGCTGCCGGGCAAGCAGATGGCCATCGACGCCGACGTCCGCTCCGGCGCCGTCGACCAGGCCGAGGCGCGCCGCCGGCGCCGGGCCCTCGAGCGGGAGGGCCAGCTCCACGGTGCGATGGACGGCGCGCTCAAGTTCGTGAAGGGCGACGCCATCGCCGGCGTGGCCATCGTGCTCGTGAACGTGGTCGGTGGGCTCGCCGCCGGCGCCGCGCGCGGCCTGGACCTCGCCACCGCCGCGCGCCGATACGTCCTGCTCGCCATCGGCGACGGCCTCTCCTCCCAGATCCCGGCGCTCCTCGTGGCGGTCTCGGCCGGCATCGCCGTCACGCGCGTCGCCGCCGAGGAGGAGGGCGCGTCGCTCTCCGGCGAGATCGGGCGTCAGCTCGCCGCCGAGCCCGCCGCGCTCTTCACCGTCTCGGCGCTGCTCGCCGCACTCGCGCTCGCACCCGGCCTGCCGGCCGCGCCCTTCGCGCTGCTCGCGGCCGCCGCCTCGGGCGCGGGCCTCGCCGTGCGCCGACGGGCGCGCCGCGCCCACTCCTCGCACGACGTTCACGGAGCGAGCGCCGGCACGTCCGGGGCGGAGGCGGCCTCGCCGCTCGCGCCTCCCGCGCCGGTCGTGCTCGAGCTCGCCGCCGACCTCCTCGAGCTCGCCCGCGCCGACGGCGAGCGCTTCGTCCGCGAGGGGCTGGCGATGGTGCGCGAGCGGCTGTGGCGCGAGCTCGGCGTGGCGCTGCCGGCCGTGGCGGTTCGCCCGGCGCCGCTCCCGCCCGGCGGCTGGTGCCTCCTCCTCGACGAGGCCCCGGCCGCCTGCGGCCGGGCCGACACGGGCGAGGTCCTGGCGCTCGCCCCGCCCGACGAGCTCGATCTCGTGGGCCTCGACGCGCGCCCCTGCCAGGAGCCGTGGTCGGGCCGCCCCGCCGCCGTCGTCCCCTCGGCGCAGGCGCGCCGCGCCGCCTCGCTCGGGCCCGTGCTCGGCCCGCTCGAGCGGGTCGCCGCCGAGGCCGCGTTCGCCCTCGCGCTGCGCGCCCACGAGCTCGTCGGCGTCCAGGAGGCGCAGGCGCTGCTCGACGCGCTCGAGCCGTCCGCGCCGGCCCTGGTGCGCGAGGCGAGTCGCCAGATCCCGCCCGCGCTGCTCGCAGAGGTGCTGCGCCGGCTCGTAGAGGAGGGCGTCTCCATCCGCCCGCTGCGGCTCGTGCTCGAGGCGATCCTCGAGGCGGGCGGCGCTCCCCGGGGAGCGGGGGCCCTCTCCGACGCTTGCCGCCGGGCGCTGCGCCGCCACATCGGCCACCGCTGGGCGGGCGGTGGCCCGGTCCTCGCGCTCATCGTGGACCCGGCCGCCGAGCACGCGCTCCGCGAGGCGCGGGTCTCCGACGGCCTGGCGCTCGAGCCGGCGGTGGCGTCCGCGCTGCTCGACGGCCTCGACCAGGCCGTGCGCTCGGCCGGCGGCGGGGCCGTCCTGCTCGCGAGCCCGGACGTGCGGCGCCCGTTGCGCTCCCTCGTCGCGCCGAGGTTCCCGCGGCTCGCGGTGCTCGCCTACGAGGAGCTTCCCCCGGAGATGCAGATTCGCCCCGTGGGGCGGCTCGCCCTGCCGGCGTGATCCCGGCCGGGAACCTACGCGCCGGCCGCGACGGGCGGAGTGCCCTGCCCGCCGCCCTCGCCCGCGGGCTTCGCCGGGCGGTTCACCCGGTCGCGCAGCTCCTTTCCGGTCCGGAACAGGATGCCGCGCTTGGGCTTCACCGGAATCACCTCTCCGGTCTTGGGGTTACGCCCCTGGTAGCCCTCGTAGTTCTTGACGTGGAAGGCGCCCAGGCCGCGGATCTCGATGTTCTCGCCCCGGCAGAGCGCGTCCCGCATCGAGTCGAAGATCGTCTCGATCGTGGATTCCGCCTGCTTCTGGGTCACGCCGCGCTTCACGACGAGGATGTTGATGAGGTCCGACTTCAGCATCGGGACTCCGGGCGAAGGCTGCGCCCCCGCAGGGAAGTGCACGTGAGGACGCCGACAAGCCTAGACCAAGGAACCGAAATCAGCAAGGGTTCCGCCTGTATGGCCCCCCCGGCGACCGGCCGGCCCCACCGGCCACCCGCACGGCCCGGAACCCCTCAGCTCGCCGCGCCCGCGGGTGCGGGGTCCGCCGGCTCGGCCTGCACCACCCCGGCCGCGCGTTCCCGGTCGCACAGATCCCGGAACGTCACGTCCGCGAGCTGCGCCGACGCCTGCTCCAGCACCGAGCGGACGACGCTCGCCACCACGCCGCGCCCGGATGGCAGCTCCCCGCCCAGCGCCGCGTTGCGGACGTCGTCGAGCGTGATGCGCTCGAGCGAGCGCGCCGGCACGAGGCCGCTCTCGGCGAGCGCCATGACGAGGCCGGCCGCCCTGAGGACGCCCACCACGTCCGACACGTCGTCCGCGTTGGCTGCGAGCTGGCTCGACACCTCCGACGTATCCGGCGCCGGGTCGCCGCGGTCGAACGCGCGGGCGATCCGCAGCATGACCTGCCCGGCCAGAACCTCGCGGCCGGCGCGCGTGGCGGGATGCGGCCTGCCGGCCACGAGCGCGGCGGCGTTCTGGAGCACGTAGGCGAGGCGCGCCCCGAACAGCACGATCGACCAGGACACGAACAGCCAGAAGATGAAGATGGGCACCGCCGCCACGGACCCGTAGACCGCGTGGTAGTGGAAGATCCTGCCGACGAGCACCGCGTACATGTACTTCGCCAGCTCGAAGACCACCCCGGCCGCGATCCCGCCCCCGACGGCCGACAGGACCCGCACGCGCGTGAACGGGACGATCGCGTACAGCAGCGTGAAGAACGTGCAGGTGAGGACCACTCCCGCGCCCACCGCCAGGAAGCGCAGGTCGGTGCCGGCGAGCCAGGTCTTGGCTGCGCTCGCCGCGGTGATGGAGCTCGCGAGGAGCAGCGGACCCAGGGTGAGACCCATCCAGTAGATGACGATCTGCTGGATCAGGCCCCGGCGGCGATGGATGCCCCAGGTCTCGTTGATGGCGCGATCGACGTTCGAGAAGAGCGTCAGGGACGACCACACCAGGAACAGCGCGCCCACCAGCCCCGCGCTGGTGGCATGGGTGTTGGTGACGAAGCGGCCCAGGTAGTCCGAGATCTGGTCGCCCGCGCCCACCGCCAGGTTCTCGAGGAGGAAGCGGTGGAGGGCATCGGCGATGCGCTGGGTGCCGGTGAACGCCTGCACCACCGAGAACACCACCACCAGCGCCGGGACCAGCGCGAAGAGCGAGATGTAGGTGAGGGCCATGGCCCGCAGGCGCACGCCCTCGCCCTCGACGATGCGCGCCGCGGTGGCGACGGCGCGCGAGCCGCTGCGGATCAGGCGGACGACGCTCGGCACGTCGCCGGCCGGCACGTCAGCCCTCCCGCGCGCCGGGCGCCGGGGCTCCGGCTTCCGCCCCGCCCGTCTCGGCCTGAGCCTTCTCGCCGCCCTGCTGTCCCTGGCCCTCACGGCGGCCGCCGTCGCGGCCGCGGCCGCGCCCGCGCCCGCCTCCACCACCCTCGCGACCGCCCCCGCCACCCTCCCGCCCGCCTCCACCGCCCTCGCGACCGCCCCCGCCGCCCTCGGACTTGCCCTGCTCGCCGCGGTCCTGGCGGCCGTAGAGGTCGAACTGCTCCTGGTGGTAGCCGGACTGGGCGCGGATCTGGATGGTCTTGTTGAACCGATCCATGAGGTAGCGCAGCTCGTCCCGCTCGGCGTTCTGCAGGATGCGGGCGATCTCGGGGTGGCAGTTCACGACCAGGACCGGCTCGGGGTAGTGCCCCGCCTCGCGGCGGATGTCGCGGAAGATCTCGTAGGCCACGGTGATCTTCGACTTCAGGTGGCCGCGGCCCTCGCAGTAGCCGCAGGGCTCGCTCGACAGGCGCGTCACCGACTCGCGGACGCGCTTGCGGGTCATCTCCACGAGGCCGAGGTCGGAGATCTTGAGGACGTTGGTCTTGGCCTTGTCGCGACCCAGCGCGTCCTGCAGCGCCTTGAAGACCTTGTCGCGGTTCTGCGACTTGTCCATGTCGATGAAGTCGATGATGATGATGCCGCCGATGTTGCGCAGCCGCAGCTGGTAGACGATCTCCTTCGCCGCCTCGACGTTGATCTTCGTGATCGTCTCCTCGAGGTTCTTCTTGCCGACGTAGCGGCCCGAGTTGACGTCGATGGCGGTGAGCGCCTCGGCCTGGTCGATGATGATGTAGCCGCCGCTCTTCAGCCACACCTTGCGCTGCCCGGCCCGCTTCAGCTCCTGCTCGATCCCGTAGGCGTCGAATATCGGCTCCTCGCCGCGGTACAGCTCGAGCTGCGACTCCAGGTGCGGCGACTGCTCGCGCACGAAGCGGCAGATGCGCTCGTGCTCGTCGCGGTCGTCGATGACGAGCTTCGCCACGTCGGAGGTGAAGAGGTCGCGGGTGGCGCGCAGGATGAGGTCGAGGTCGGGGTGCAGGAGCGCCGGCGCCGAGACCTTGTCCTTCTGGCGGATGATCTCGTTCCACACCGTGATGAGGAAGCGGATGTCGGCCTCGAGCTTCCCGGCCTCGACGCTCTCCGCCACGGTGCGCACGATGAAGCCCGTGCCCTCGGGGCGCATGCGGTCCACGATCTCGCGCAGGCGGCGGCGCTCGCCGTCCTTCTCGATGCGGCGGGAGATGCCGATGTGGTCCACGGTCGGCATGAACACGAGGTGCCTGCCCGGCAGGGAGATGTGGCTGGTGATGCGGGCGCCCTTCGTCCCGATCGGATCCTTCGCGACCTGGACGATGACCTCCTGGCCCTCCTTGAGGAGGTCCTGGATGTTCTTCGGCGCCTGGGTGCGCTTCTCGTCCCGCCCGTGCCCGTGACCTCCGTGCCCGTTCCGCCCGCGATCGCGACCGTCGCGCTCCCTTCCCTCCCGTCCCTCGCGCCGCCCGCGGTCGCCGTCGCGATCGCGCCGGCCGCGCTCCCGGTCACCCCGCTCGCGATCTCCGCGGGCCTCGCGGGCCGCCTCGCGGTCGCGCGACTCTATGCGGTCGGCGACCGGCGCGGCCGGCTCGGGAGCCGGGCCTGCGATCGCCTCGGGCGCGGACGTCGGCGCCGGCGGCGCAGCCTCCTCGCCCGCCGCCGCGGCGGCCGGAGCGGGGGCGAGGTCCACCTCGCGGACAAGCGGGATCGGCTCGGGCAGGGGCGGCGGCATGACCGCCTCGGGCGCGGACGTCGGGGGCACGGTGGGAGGAGCAGCCTCGGCCTCGGCGGGAACCTCGGCCACCGCGGTGTCGAGCCCGGGGCCGCCCAGTCCCGAGAGATCGGGAGGCGGCACGGGGGTGGTCGCAGGTCCCTCGCCGGCCGCGGCGCCCGGCTCGTCCAAGGCGACCACGCCGACGGGCGCGGCGGACGCGGCCGCCTGGGCGCGGGCCTCCTCGGCCTCGGCCTCCTGCTCGGACGGGACCTCGCTCGGCTCCTGGGCGTGCTCACCCTCGGTGAGCTCGAACTCCTCGGAGAAGTCCGGATCGCCGTAGACGTCGCCGACGTAGAGGAAGGCCGCCTTCTCGAGCCCGATGTCCACGAAGGCGGCCTGCATGCCGGGGAGGACGCGGACCACCCTGCCCTTGTAGATGTTCCCGACGATCCCCTTCTCGCGCTTGCGCTCGAGGTAGTACTCGTGGATCGACCCGTTCTCGACCAGGGCGACGCGCGTCTCCGCGCCCGCCGCGTTGATCACGAGGATGCTGCCGCCGCTTCCGTTCCCGCCGGCCATGGTGAGCCTCCCTCGCCCCGGTGCCGTGCGGGGAGAGCGAGGCCCGTCGCCATCGGCATGGCGGGCCACGACCCGGGTGGGCCCGGCAGGTGCGCCGGGATCCCGGGATCGGCTGTCGAGCTTGCGCTCAAGAGCGTCGCATCTCCTCGCGCCGGCGCGGCCGCGCTGGTTCGCGGCACGGCGGGGCGCGCTGTCGTTCAGGCGTCGAGGTAGCGCGGGGCGCGGGGCTGGCCCGTGCGGCCAGTCTCCGTCCTCGCGAAGCTGACGCCTTCCTTCAAAACCCTCACTCCCCTGGGCGTAACGCCGTCGCCGAAGATCGCGGCCAGCACCTCGGCTGGCTTGGCGCTCCCCGACGGATCCGCCCTCAAGCTGAACGCGACCGAGCCCGGCCCTTCGACGGCCAGGTGGGTCACCATTTGCTTCAAGTCTATCTCCTTTGCCCGGGGGGCCGCGACCCTCTCGCGTCGGGCCCTCGGATCCTTGTTTCCGGGGGCCGCGCCCCCGCCCCGCCGACCCTGAGCCTGTCGAAGGGCCGTCGGGGCCCCACCCCCTGCATGGGAGGGCTTCTCCCGGGTCACCACCGACCGCTCGGCCGCCAGGAAACCCTCGACGCGACGCATGAGCTCGGCCTCCGGCGGGCCGTCGGCCGGGAACTCCACGCGGTAATGCACAGCCCGCTGGGCCTCGGTGAGCGAGGGCTCGCGGGGGTCGAACGTAGAGGCCTCGAGCACCCGGAGTCCCTCCGGCAACTCCCGGGCCAGGCGGGCCGCCGCGTCGGCGGCGTCGGCCGGGCCGACGAGCTCGAGGTCGATGTACTCGCACAGGCTCTCCACCCCGACCGGCAGGGCCGGCCCGAAGGAGACCCTCGGCTTCGGGTGGTAGCCCTGGGAGAACGCCACGGGCAGCCGGGCCCGGCGCACCGCCCGCACGAGCGTGTGGATCGTCTCGAGGTGGCTGAGCGCGACCAGGCGCCCGAGCTTCGCGTAGCGGATGCGGACGTGCGTCCTCGTATCCGGCGGGGGCGGGCGCGGGGGGGGAGGCGGCTGGGCCTGGTAGTCCTTCGCGTCGTAGGTGCGGTTCTTCACGACCTCGTAGTCGCAGGCTCCGCACACCGAGCACGGCGCGATGACGCAGTCCACGAGCTCGGCCGCGTTGCGCGCGGCGGCGAGCTGCTTCTGCAGGTACGCCTTCGTGACGCCGCAGTCGATGCGGTCCCAGGGCAGAACCTCGTCGAGCCGGCGGCGCCGGTGCGCGAACCAGGCGAGGCCCACCCCGTGCTCGCGTTCGCAGACGTCGAACGCGGCCAGCCAGCGCCGCTCGTCGAACCACTCCGTCCAGCCGTCGAGCCGCTGGCCGGAGCGGTAGGCGGCGAGCACGGCCGTGCCCACGCGCCGGTCGCCGAGCGCCAAGGCCGCCTCGATGGCGGACTGCCTGGAGTCGTGCGGCTTGAACTGGATGGCGCCGTGCCGGCCGCCCAGCGCGGCGGTGACGAGGCCCTGGCGGCGGCGGGTCTCCTCCGGCGGGATGGTCGGCTCCCACTGGAAGGGCGTGAACGGCTTCGGCACGAAGGTGGAGGCGCCGAGGTGGATGGCGGCGGAGCCCTGGCCCTTCGGCATCGCCCGGCGCGCCTCGGCGAGGCACCGCCTCGCCAGCTCGGCGATGGCCACCACGTCCTCGTCGCGCTCCTCGGGCAGCCCGATCATGAAGTAGAGCTTCAGGAGCGACCAGCCGTTCGCGAACACGGACGAGACCGCGCGCAGCAGGTCCTCCTCGCGGTTCCCCTTGTTGATCACCGCCCGCATGCGCTCGGTGGCGGCCTCGGGCGCGAGCGTGAATCCCGTCTTGCGGATGCGGGCGATCCGCTGCGCCAGGGAGTCGCTCATCGTCTCGGTGCGCAGCGATGGCAGGCTCATGCCGATCTTGTCGCCCTCCCAGCGGGCGAGGAAGTCGTCGAGCAGCGCGTTCAGCGGCTGGTAGTCGCCCGAGGAGAGCGAGAGCAGCCCCACCTCCTCGTAGCCGGACGCCTGGAGCCCCACCTCCGCGAGACGCAGCACCTCGCGCGGATCGCGCTGCCGTGTCGGCCGGGTGATCATGCCCACCTGGCAGAAGCGGCAGCCGCGGGTGCAGCCGCGCTGGATCTCGATGGGCAGCCGGTCGTGGATCGTCTGCATGAACGGCACGATCGGCCGGGTGTACGCGGTGGTGGGGAGCGCGTTCAGGTCGGGCATCACCCGGCGCTCGACCTTCTCGTAGCCCGGGCGCAGCGGCTCGATGGCCACGAGCGTCCGGGTCACCGGGTCGTAGCGGGGCGCGAAGAAGGACGGCACGTACACGCCGGGGATGCGGGCCAGGCGCTCCAGCACCTCGGCGCGGCTCGCCCCGCCCCGGCGGAAGCCGGAGGCCGCGACCGCGTCCGCGATCTCCAGGGCCAGCTCCTCGCCTTCACCCACCGCGAACGCGTCGAAGAAGTCCGCCACCGGCTCGGGGTTGTAGGCGCAGGGCCCGCCGCCCACGACCAGCGGATCGCCGTCGCCGCGCTCGCGGGCGAGGAGCGGGATGCCCGAGAGGTCGAGCATCGCCAGCGCGCTCGTATAGGCGAGCTCGAACTGCAGGGTGATGCCGAGCACGTCGAAGTCGCGGACCGGGGCGCGCGACTCGAGGCTGAAGAGTGGCAGGCCACGGTCGCGCAGCATGCCCTCGAGATCCGGCCAGGGCAGGAACACCCGCTCGCAGGCGATCTCGGGGCGATCGTTGAGGAGGTGGTAGAGGAGGCGGAAGCCCAGGTTGGACATCCCGACCTCGTACGTGTCGGGGAAGGCCAGCGCGAACCTGAGACGCGCCGCGGCGAGGTCCTTCGTGACGCTGCCGAACTCGCCGCCCACGTACCGGGACGGCTTCTGCGCGGCGAGCACGAGCTCGTCGAGCGCAGACGGGAGCCGCTGGGAGGGGAAGGTCATGTCGCTCCGGGCCGCGGGTTGGAACCGCGTGTTGCCCGCTCGGGAATGCGGGGCCCGGATACCACGGTGGGGAGCCTCGGCGCAAACGGGGAGGCTCCGGTCCCGCTACCGCCTCACCCCGAACCCCACCTCGGCCCCCGTCGCAGCCCCCCACTCCACGTCGAGCTCCTCCACATGTGCCGAGGGCGGGCCGCTCCGGCACCAGGCCACGAGCGCCTCCACGTCGGCGCGCTCGCCCTCGGCCTCCACCTCCACGCGGCCGTCCGGCAGGTTGCGCACCCAGCCGGAGAGGCGGCGCCTCCGGGCCTCGTCCACCGTGGACTGCCGGTAGAATACGCCCTGCACCCGGCCGCTCACGACGACGTGCGCGCGCGCCCTGGCCATCCTCACCCCTCCAGCAGCGCCCGGAACTCCTGCTCGCCGATCACCTTCACCCCGAGCGAGCGGGCCTTCTCGAGCTTCGAGCCGGCGTCCTCGCCGGCCACCACGAGGTCGGTCTTCCGGGAGACGCTGCCCGTGACCTTGCCGCCGCGCCGCTCGATCTCGGCTCGGGCGTCGTCGCGGCTCATGGTGGTGAGCCCGCCGGTGAGCACCACCGACTTCCCCGACAGCGCTCCGCCCGTGGCCTCGGCCTCCGGCGCGGGAGCGACGCCCGCGGCGAGCAGCCGCTTCACCACCCGCCGGTTCTGCGGCTCGGCGGTCCAGGCCCGAATCTGGCGCGCGCTCTCCGGGCCCACGTCGCGCACGCCCTCGAGGGCGTGCTCGTCCGCGTCCAGGAAGACCTTCACGTCACCGAAGTGCCGGGCCAGCGCCGCCGCGGTGGCCTCGCCCACCTGGGGGACGGAGAGCGCATGGAGGAGCCGGCGCAGCGACGTGCGCTTCGAGGCGTCCAGCGCGGCCATGATGTTGCGCGCGCTCTTCTCGGGGAGCTCGGCCTCCTTCTTTCCCGGCTCGGCCTCGCGGCGGCGGGCGAAGGCCCGCTGCCAGTCGGCGAAGCCCACGTCGTAGAGGTCGGCGAAGTCCTTCACGAGGCCGGTCTCGACCAGCCACGAGGAGAGCTTCCCCCCGAGCCCCTCCACGTCGAGCGCGCGCCGGGAGGCAAAGTGCTGGAGCTTGCCGGCGAGCTGGGCCGGGCAGGCAGCTCCCGTGCAGCGCCACTGCTTCTCTCCCTCCTCCCGCACCACCCGGGCGCCGCAGGCCGGACACGCCTCGGGGAAGCGGAACTCGCGCTCCGCACCGGTGCGCCGCTCGGCGATCACCTTCACCACCTCGGGGATGACCTCCCCGGCGCGCCGCATGAGGACCCAGTCGCCGATGCGGATGTCCTTCCTCCGCATCTCGTCCTCGTTGTGGAGCGTTGCGTTCGTCACCGTCGCGCCCGAGAGCTGAACCGGCTCCACCACCACGACCGGCGTGAGCACCCCGGTGCGCCCCACCGACGCCTGGATGTCCACCACCCGGGTGGCCTCCTCCTGCGGCGGGTACTTGAAGGCCACCGCCCAGCGCGGAAACTTCGAGGCCGCTCCCAGGCGAAGCCGCCAGTCGAGGTCGTCCACCTTCACCACGATCCCGTCGGTGTCGTAGGGGAGCTCGAAGCGGCGGCGCTCCATGCGGTCGCGCTCCGCCTTCACGGCAGCGATGCCGTCGGCGGCGCGGTTCTCGCCCGAGACCTCGAATCCCCAGGCGGCGAGCCGCTCCAGCTTCTCGAGGTGCGTCCGCCAGGGAGCCTCGCCCGGCAGCGAGGCCTCGTAGGCGATGAACGACAGCGGCCGGCGCGCGGTGATGCGCCAGTCCAGCTGGCGCAGCGTGCCGGCGGCGGCGTTGCGGGGGTTCGCGAACGGCTCCTCGCCGGCGCGGAGGAGCTGGCGGTTCATCACCTCGAAGTGCGCCTTGTAGAGCAGCACCTCGCCGCGCACCTCCACGCGCGCGGGCGCCTCGCCGCGCAGGCGGCCGGGCACGCCGCGGTTGGCGCCGGTGCCACCCACGGTACGGAGGTTCGCGGTCACGTCCTCGCCGTTCACCCCGTCGCCGCGGGTCGAGCCCTGCACGAGGGCTCCGTCCTCGTACACGAGCTCCACGGCCAGGCCGTCGAGCTTCGGCTCCACCACGTACCGCACGAGCCGATCGGCCGGCAGGGCCAGAAGGCGGTGGATGCGCGCGTCGAGCTCGTCGAGGTCCGCGTCGGTGACGGTGTTGGCGAGCGAGAGCATCGGCTCGCGATGGACCACCTTCGCGAAGCGCTCGCTCGGCGCGCCGGACACCCTGAGTGTCGGCGAGTCGGGCGTGGCCAGCACGGGGTGCTCCGCCTCGAGGGCGGAGAGCTCGCGGATGAGCCGGTCGTACTCGGCGTCGGAGAGGACCGGCCGGTCGAGCACGTAGTAGGCGTGATCCGCCTCGCGGATGCGCCCGCGCAGCTCGCGCGCGCGGGCCTCCGGGGTGGGGCCGGCGGCCTTCATCGGGAGGCGAGGATGGCGCGGGGTCTCGCCGCGGGCAACGGAAACGCGGGGTCTAGAAGGTCGGGACGCCCCCGGCGTCCATGTCCTCGGCCTGCGCGCCGCCGGCGGCGGTGGGCGGCCACTCCGCGGTCAGCTGGTAGATCTGGTCGGTCATCGTGTAGAAGGCCTGGCGCATGGCGACACGGCCGTCCCCGTCGAGGTCGCCGTCCGCCTCCATGAACAGCATGCGCGGGCCGGGGGCGAGGTCGATGATCCACCACTGGTACGTGTAGTAGAGCGCTCCCTCCAGGAACTGCTCGGTGACGTTGAGCAGGCTCCAGCCGCACGAGGGGCAGCCCTGGGCCGCGGTGTTCCAGAGGCGCTTCGTGGTCGAGGGCGCGCCCAGCGGGTTGGCCGGGCCGATGAGGACGGCCATGGGGTTGCCGGCGTTGTCCTCCAGGCGCCCGAAGCGGACGTAGTAGTCCTCCGCGGACTGCTTGATGGTCTTCATCACCAGCCGGCGCTCTCCCTGCTTCGCACGCATGGTGAAGGTCTTGAACACCGGCAGCGCCACCGACGCCAGGATGCCGATGATCGCGACCACGATCATGAGCTCGATGAGGGTGAAGCCGCTCGGGCGGCGGGGCGGGGACGTCATGGCGTTGCTCCTGTGGACGGGGACTGGGAGACGGG
>Ga0335085_10008762_pt1 | contig 15386 bp, 10 predicted proteins | sample Lox_Sample_45_FD_206712 | JGI IMG/M metagenome (GOLD analysis project Ga0335085, IMG submission 206712) | Soil microbial communities from Loxahatchee National Wildlife Refuge, Florida, United States - Lox_Sample_4.5 | ecosystem: Environmental > Terrestrial > Soil > Wetlands | place: USA... | reverse complement strand
CTACGTGGTCACCGATGGGCCCGCCGTGCCCAGGGCGGATGGGCCCGCCGTGCCCAGGGCGGATGGGCCCGCCGTGCCCAGGGCGGATGGGCCCGCCGTGCCCAGGGCGGATGGGCCCGCCGCGCCCGCCGCGCGCGCGGCGGGCGGGCTCGGCGGCGAACTGCGCGGCTACCTCCGCTACCGGCTGCCGCCCGCCATGATCCCCGATACGTTCACCGTCCTCGGCGCGCTGCCGCTGACCGCCAGCGGGAAGCTGGACCGCGGCGCGCTGCCGGCGCCGGCGCCGACAGCGGCGCGGGTCAGCAGGCGGCCGCGGACGCGGTCCGAGGAGATCCTCCGCACGCTGTTCGGCGAGGTCCTCGGCCGGCCGGAGATCGGGATCGACGACGACTTCTTTGCCTTCGGCGGCGAATCGCTGCTGGCGGCCGGGCTGACCGGGCGCGTGCGCGCCGTCCTCGGCCGCGACCTGAGCGTCCGGGCCCTCTTCGAGGCGCCGACGGTGGCGGCCCTCGCCGCCCGGCTGGACACCGAACCCGGGCCCGCGGCGGATCCGCTGGCCGTCCTGCTGCCGATCAGGACCGGGGGCGACCAGCCGCCGCTATTCTGCCTGCCCGGCCAGGACGGCCTGAGCTGGCCATATCACCGGCTCACCGGTCATCTGCCGGCCGGGGTGCCGCTCTACGGCCTGCAGGCGCGCGGCATCGCCCAGCCGGGACGGCTGCCGGGCTCGCTCGGCGAGATGGTGACGGACTATCTCACCCAGATCCGCGCGGTCCAGCCGGACGGCCCCTACCGCCTGCTGGGCTGGTCCGCGGGCGGGAACATCGCGCACGCGATCGCCACCCGGCTGCAGTCGGAGGGGGCCGAGGTTCCCCTCCTCGCCATCCTCGACTCCCGCGTGCCGAGCTGGTACCGCGCAGACGGGGCCGATGACGAGCGGCAGGTCCTGGCCCGGATCGCCGACGTCCTCGGGCGAGGCGGCGGACCGTGTGACCGGCAGCGCGCCATCGCCCTGCTCCGTGCCGCCTACCCCGACGCCCGCGCCGGCGAGGCCACCCTCGCGGCGTTCATCGACTCGGCCGTGCGCACCAAGGCCCTGATCCGTGACTCCGCCCCCGGAGTCTTCCGCGGCGATGTCCTGTTCTTCGCCGCCGCCGCGGGTCCCGGCCGGCCGGCCGCGGGCGACGGGTGGCAGGAGTACGTCGCCGGCCGGATCGAGACGCACCGGATCGGCTGGGGCCACCACGACATGCTGACCGACGCGGCGCTGGCCGAGATCTGCCCCGTTCTCAGCGGCAAGCTCAGCTTTCACCCGGGCGCTCATCAGATGGAGGTGCCGGCGTGACCGGTTCAGCCACGGAACGGTTCCCGCTGTCCGGCGCGCAAGCCGGCGTCTGGATGGCGCAGCAGCTCGATCCCGCGAGCCGGGCCCTGTTCCTCAGCCAGAGCATCGAGCTGCCCGGCCCGGTCGACGCCGCGTCCTTCGGCGCCGCCGTGCGGCAGGCCTTCGCGGAGTGCGACGCCCTGCGGCTGCGGATCCTGGTCGGCGCGGACGGCTTCCAGCAGGAGGTCGGGGCCGCCGGCGTGCCCGGCCTCCCGCTCGTCGATGTCAGCGATGCCGGTGACCCGGAACGGGCCGCCAGCGCCTGGATGCGCACCGATCTGACCCGTGCGGCCGACCTGACCGGCCACGACCTTTTCAGCTCGGCTCTGCTGAAGCTGGCGCCCGGCCGGTTTACCTGGTACCAGCGCTGTCACCATGTCCTCGTCGACGGCTACAGTTCATGGCTGCTGGCGCAGCGGGTGGCGGCCATCTATACCGCAACCGTGCGGAACGAGCCCTGTCCCCGGGCATCGTTCGGCGCGCTGCGTGCCCTCATCGAGGAGGAAGCCGCCTACCGCGGGTCGGACGCGTTCGAGCGTGACAAGGCGTACTGGAACCACCGTTTCCGGGACCGGCCACCGGTCACCGGCCTGACCGAGACGCTGGCCAGCCCGGCGGACGAGTGCCTGCGCACCACCTGCACGCTGCCGCCGGAGGCGATCGGGCGGCTCGCGGCGGCGACCGGCCTATCCGACCAGGGCTGGCCGGCGATCGTCATCGCGGCCGTCGCCGCCTACCTGCACCGGGTTACCGGCACCCAGGACGTCATCCTGGGCATGCCGGTGACGGGCCGCCGGACCCCGGCCTCGCTGCGCACGCCGGGCATGCTGGCCAACATCCTGCCGCTGCGGCTCGACGTCCATGCCGGGATGAGCATGGCCGAGCTGATCCCGGCCGCCGCGCGGGAGACCGGCCGGCTGCTGCGGCACCAGCGCTACAGCGGGGAAATGCTGCGGCGGGATCTCGGGCTGCTGGACTCGGGCGGGCTGCTCTACGGTCCCGAGGTCAACATCCTGTCCGTGGACCAGGCCCTGGATTTCGCCGGCATCCCGGCCACCCTGAGCAACGTCAGCAACGGGCCGGTCGCGGATACCTCGATCTGCGCCTACCGGGACCCGCGCGACCACCAGCTCAAGATCGACTACACGGCGAACCCGCGCTGCTACGGTGAGGCCGAGGCGGCCGGGCACGCCGCGCGTTTCACGCATTTCTTCCGCGAACTCGCCGCGCACGCGGCCGGCCCCATCGGGGACATCGGGGCCGGCCTCATCGGGGACATCGCCGTCATGCGACCGGATGAGCTGCGGCAGGTGCGCCTGGACGGGAGCGGCACCCAGGGCCCGGACGGGAGCGGTGCCGCGCGCGATGACGGGAGCGGTGCCCAAGGGCAGGACGGTGAAGCCGGCCCCGCCGGCCCGGGCATCCCGCCCGGCCGCCGGCCCGGCGGCGCTGACGGTGCCGCGCCGCCTGCCGTCGGCGCCGTCCCGGTGGCCGCGGGCGGTGCGCATCTTGGCGACGGGGAGGCCATCATCCGCCGGGTCTTCGCCGACCTGCTCGGGCTCCCGGACGTCGGCGCGGCCGACAGCTTCTTCGCGCTGGGCGGCGACAGCGTTCTCGCGGTCGCGGCCGTGACCCGCGCCGCCGAGGCGGGCCTGGCCATCACCCCGCGCGATGTGTTCCAGCTCAAGACGGCGCAGGCGCTGGCCCGCGCCGCCGCGGCGCTGCCGGGGACGCCGGGGATGCCGGGGACGCCGGACGGCAGCCCGGACGACGGGGCCGGATTCGTCCCGGCGACGCCGGTCATGCACTGGCTGCGTGAGATCGGCGGGCCGGTCGACGGTTTCCACCAGGGCATGCTCGTCAACGTGCCCGCGGACCTGACCCTGCCGTCGCTCCGGATCGCGGTCCAGGCCCTGCTGGACCGGCACGACCTACTGCGGGCGCAGCTGATGCGCTCGGTCGGCGGCGCGGTGTGGGGGCTGCACGTCAGGGAAACCGGGGCCGTCCGCGCGGAATCGTGCGTGCGCCGTGTGGACGTGACCGGCCAGAGCGCGGCCGGGCAGCGGCGGGCCCTGGCGGCCGAATTCGCCGCGGCCCGGGACCGGCTCGCGCCCGGCGAGGGCGAGATGACGCAGATCATCTGGTTCGACCACGGCCGGCAGCGCCCGGGCCGGCTCCTGCTCGTCGTCCACCACCTCGTCATCGACGGCGTGTCCTGGCGCATCCTGCTGCCTGACCTGAGGGACGCGTGGCAGTGCGCCGCCTCCGGGCGGGACGTTGCGCTCAGGCCGGCGGGGACGTCGTTCCGGCGCTGGTCCGAGAGCCTGCTTATCGCGAGCCAGCATCCCCGGTGGGCCAGCACGCTGCCGACCTGGACCCGGATGCTCCAGGGCCCGGCGCCCCGGCTCGGCCGGCGTCCGCGAGACCGGGCCGCCGATGTGGCCGGCCGCACCCGCCGGATCGGCCTGGACCTGGACGCCCCGGCGGCCGGGGCCCTGCTCACCAGGGTGCCCTCGGCGTTCGGCGCCAGCGTGCGCGACGTCCTGGTCGCCAGCCTGGCCCTGGCCATCGCTGAGCCCGGGGGTGACCACAGTGTCCTGATCGACCTGGAAGGGCACGGCCGCGAGGAGGTCGCCGGCCATGCCGACACCACCCGGACGGTCGGCTGGTTCACCAGCATCTTCCCGCTCCGGATCGACCTGCGCGAGGCAGGAGCAGGGCGGGCGCCCGTCACCGGGGAGGGCGCCGTCGCGCTGGTCAAGCAGGTGAAGGAGCAGTTGCGGGACCTGCCCGGCGCGGGCGTGGGCTACGGCATGTTGCGGTACCTCAACCCGGTGACCGCCCCGGTGCTGGCCGGCCTGCCCTCGCCTGAGGTGTGTTTCAACTACCTCGGGCGGTTTTCCGTGCCCGATGACGATGGTGAACCATGGCTGCCCCGGGCCGACAGCGGCACGCTGGCATCCCCGGCCCCGGATCAGCGCGTCGGCCACCTCCTGGAGATCGTGGCCGCCGCGCTGGACGGGCCGGATGGCGCGCGGCTGTCGATCACGCTGACCTGGCCGCAGGACGCGGTGGACGCGTCCGTGGCCGAGGGCATCGCCGACCGGTGGGCCGCGGCGCTGCGGGCCCTGGCGGCGCACATCGCCGCGACCGGCGCCACCGGGCTGACGCCCTCGGATGTGCCGCTGGTGACGCTGAGCCAGGACGAGATCGACGAGTTCGAGGGCATGTACCAGGCAGGTTCCGCCTCTGACCGCCGAGGTTGATGGCTCGGTGAACTTCAGCCCGGCCCGGGGCACCCAGAATCGGTCCCGCTGATGGATGGGCCCAAGCGGGAGGCCAACCTCTACGGGTACTGCGGCAGTCTTTCCCCGGGCTTTCCCGCGCATCGGGCGGCATGCGACCATGGATGGCTGGCGCACTCGTCGAGGGGGTCATCTGCCTGTGGGTACCGTCACCGTCCTGCACGCCGACCGCACCGACTGCCACCGCGACGGCGGCCCGGCAGGGCGCGCCCGGCGGGGGTTCGACGGCGACCCGTGCGGCTCCGGCCCGCAGCGCCCATGACCCCGCCCGATCCCGATTCCGGCGGGTGGGGGCCTGCCGACCAGTCGGATGCGTTCGGCGACTGGTTCATCACCACGTCGGTCCCGCCCCGCCCGGGCCGGCCCCGCGTCAGGCGGCCCCGCCCGGACCGGTTCGGGTGGCTGCTGTCGCCGTGGCTGCTGGCCCCGACCGCGACGGTGGCGGTGGCCACGACGGGGGTGGCGCTGTGGCTGTGGCAGAGCGCACCTACGGGGACGGTGCAGGCCCGCCCTGGCGCCGCCGTCACCATCACCGTGCCTGCGGCCACTGGCGGGCTGCCCGGCGGCCCGGACCGGCCGCCGCATGTCATCCCGCCGCTGCCGCCCGGCACAACGTCGGCGCAGGCTACTGCCAGCCAGTCCCATGCTGCCGGTACCGGCGACGAGGCTGGCAGTCCACCTGCCCCCGCCGGCACCACCCCGGCGGAACCCGTGCCCGTGACGCCGGGCGGCCCGGCTGATACACCCCAGCAGCCACCATTGCCAACGGCCCCGGCTGCCGTCCCGCCTGCTACTACCGCGCCGGAAACTGGCAGGCCCGCCACGAGCGCGCCGCCGCCCGCCGAGGACGGCACACCGTCCCCAGAGCCTGTCACCACCCCGCCACCGCCGCCCGTGAGCTCGCCCGCCACGAGCGCGCCGCCGCCCGCCGAGCCCCCCACACCGCCCTTAGAGCCTGTCACCAGCACCCCGCCGCCGCCTGACATCACCCCGCCACCGCCGCCCGACACCTCGCCCGACATCTCGCCCGACATCTCGCCCGACATCTCGCCCGACATCTCGCCCGACAGCTGGCCCCCGTCACCTGCCACCTGGCCGCCGCACTGAGGGACCTGACCGGGGGTGGCCGCCCCTGACGGCCCGCCACATGGGCTGCCCGGCACGCGGAACAAGTCTTCTGGTAGTGCGGACAGACGCCTTATGCATCGCCTTGCGGAACATCGACAGGCGGAACACGATTGGTCATTACCCCGGCCAGCCGCACCCACGGCTCACCGAAGTCCGCCTAGGCGTCTTGCCCGGATCTGCGGCGGCAGACTTTGCCCGCTGGGATATTCCAGTGAGATATCCCGGCGGGATGGGGATTGGACGGGCGCCTCGCCGCAGCCAGGCGAGGAACCGGGCCACATCCTCGACCGTGACCGCCGAACTGGGCCGCCGGAAATCGCCGTGCAGGACCGGGATTGGCCGGTCGGCGGTATGCCGGCGCGACGACGGAGGGGGCAGCGGAACTGCCCCCTCCGGAGATCGTCTGCGGTCAGTGGACCTGGCGCAGCGGACCGGCCTGGTCAGGGAAATTGCGTGTGCTCAGCGCCTGCACGCCGGCGTTGTGCTCACCGTTGAACGGCGTGATTGCGCCCGGGCAGTGGGCTGCGGTTGCGTCCCTCGGCGAGTTGAACCACAGGCCCAGGTGGTACATCTGCACGGGATTGAAGGCCGGGTTCTGGGCAGCATCGGCGAAGGGCGGACTGTTGAATACCCGGGGAGCCGGCGCCACATTTGGCGCCACGGAGAAGGTCTCGATGCTGAAGCGCCCGATGAACGTGCCGTCGGCGTGACCGGCGCTGTTGCTTTCCAGGTCACCCTGGTACCAGGAGATCCCAAATGGGGTATTGGGCACCTGAATGACAAAGAAGTCGAAGTCGGTGTTCCGTGGCAGGTGGTTCGCCGAAACCTTCATCACCTCGACTGGGCCCTGAGACTGGATGGTGACCTTGGCGTCTGCACCGTTAAGGCAGTTGGCGCCGACTGCGGCAGTGGAACGGACCATGTGGAACGTGGCCTGGTTTACTGCTGCGTCGGCGCCGGCGCCGGCAATTCCGACGGCGGCGCCACCCGCAGCGGCGAGAAACGCCGCGCCCATTGCCGCGCTGATCCGCCTGGATAGTTTGCGCATGTCCATACTCCTACGGTGAGGTTCCAGCCCTAGGGGCCGGATCTGTTAACCCGAGCCCGATTGAGCCCGGCGACTGAAAGTTGCTGCCGATGAGTCCAGTTCTGGCATCGTGGCCGGTCATCGGGGCGTCGCGGTCAGCGTCGATACGGTGTGAGGAACGTTCGTGGCTGGTGCCAACTCTGAGTCGAAGCGGGCCGCCGGGCATCCGTGCCCGCCACGGATCCGAGGATTCCGTGGTGGCATCCGTGCTCGGCACGGATGCGCTCCACCCACGCCTGCGGGCACGCTGCTCCCATGTAGATCCATCGGGGACCTGCGCCGAAGAGCGAGGACACCAATGACCACAACCATCAAGGTCATCTGTTCGCTGGTCGGCAGCTTCGGCGATGCTCAGCGGCAGGGCGCTGGGATCGGCGCACTCACCTCGGGCCCGGCCTTCGGTGGGAGGACGAAGGTGGCATACAGGACGGCCGGGGCCGGTCGGCGGTTCTCGGCGACGTGGACGGCGCCCGGCGCCTCGAAGAAGCCGTGCCCGGCGCGGACGACCTCGGACAGGCATCGGCCGTGGGCGGCGTGCCGGAGGGTGATCGCTCCGGAGACGACCTGGACAAGGACCGGGCCGGGGTGGGAGTGCCACCCCGTCGTGTCCCCGGCCCTGAAGTCGATACGGACGCTTTCGACGTTCGAGGGATGCCTGCGGTCGATATCGATCGGGCCGGGGACGAGCGCCGCGGCGAGTGGGGTGACGATCGGGTCCCCTGACGCTGACGCTGACGCTGGCGGTGCCGGTGAGCGCGGGGTGCCGGCAGCGGCGGGACCGTCGCCGAGCGTGCTGAACGCTATAGCCGTCCCGGCGGCGGCCGTCACGGCTCCGGCCGCCAGCGCGGCGCGGCGGGTTGGGCTGACCAGTCTCATGGGTGTTCTCTTCCTCTGCTGCGGGTCGTTCCGGTGAACGAGCCGGCCCATCCAGGTCTAGGCGGGACACCTTTGCGCACACTTACCGTCGCCTTAAGCGGCTGCGCCCAGGGCGTTGGGCGCGGCGGTCGGCCGCCTATGCGCCGCATTGCCCGCGCCGCGGCGGTCGCGGGTAGCGTCTGGCGAAGGAGGCTGCCGCGGAAGGCAGATCGAGACAATGGCTGACGACACGGGTGTGGGCATCCGTCTCCTCGGTGGGTTCGAGGCCACCGTGGGCGGCCGCCTGGTAGCGGCCGACGCCTGGCGCCTGCGCAAGGCCAAGACACTGGTCAAACTCCTGGTCCTCGCCGACGGGCATCGGATGCACCGCGAATCGCTGGTGGCCCTGCTCTGGCCCGATCGCGATACGGCGTCCGGGATCAACAACCTGCACCAGGCGCTGTACGTGGCCCGCCGCGTGCTCGCCCCCGGATCCGGCGTTCTTTTCCCCCTGCGCGAGGACGTCGTGCTGCTGTCCGACAGCGCGATGCCCTGGCTCGACGTGGAGGCGTTCGAGGCCGCCTGCCGGCGTGCGCGCGAGACACGTGCTCCCGGCGACTACCGGTCGGCCGGCCAGCTGTACCGCGGCGACCTGCTGCCCGAGGATCAATTCGAGGCCTGGGCCGAGGCTCCCCGGGATGCACTGCGTGAACGCCGCCTCGGTTTGTTAATCGAGTACGCCGGGGTGCTGTCGGAGCGGCGCGAGTACACCGAGGCCGCCGAGATCGCCGGCGCGGTCACGGCGGCCGACCCCTTCCATGAGGGCGCGTACCGCTTGCTGATGACGGCGCTGGCCGCCGGCGGTCGGCGCTACGAGGCCCTGGCGGCGTTCGACCGGCTCCGGGAGAGCCTCACCCGGGAATTTGCGGCCGACCCCGAACCGGCGACCCGGCGGCTCTATCGCGACCTGCTGACCGGCGAGCAATCACCAGATGCGGCGATGGCGGCCGGGCCGGCCACGGCCAGCTCGACCGCGCCCGCGCTGTCGCGGACCGCAGCCACCACCGCCATGACGACCGGCCCGGCGGTTGCGATCCGGCCGGATGCCGCCGGGACACCGCGCATGGCCCCGGCGCGCGGCCTGGGCAGCCTGACCCTGGAGCAGACGTCCTTCGTCGGTCGCGGCCGCGAGATCGCCGAGATCGCGCAGGCGCTCGGGCGCACGCGCCTGCTGACCCTGACCGGGCCGGGCGGTGCGGGCAAGACGCGGCTCGCCTGCGAGGTTGCCGCCGGGCTGGGCGGCCGCTACCCGGACGGGGTCCATGTCGCCGAATTGGCGTCATTGTCGCGGCCGGAGCTGGTCCCGCACGCGGTGGCGGCGGTGCTGGACGTGCCGATTCCCGGCACGGAAACCGCCGAGGTCGCGCTGGCCCGGCAATTGGCGGACCGCCGCCTGCTGCTGGTCCTGGACAACTGCGAACATCTGCTGGACGCGTGTGCGCGGCTGGCCGCGGAGGTGCTGCGCGGCTGCCCGGGCGTGATCGTGCTGGCCACCAGCCGGGAGCCGCTGCGCGTAGGCGGGGAGGTGACGTGGCGCACGCCATCGCTGGCCCTGCCCGATCTGCGCGACCTGCCACCGCTTGACCGGCTGGCGGAGCTGGAGTCGGTACGGCTGTTCGTCGAGCGGGCGCACGACGCCGCACCGGGCTTCGCGATGGACGAGACGACCGCGCCGGCGGTGGCCGAGATCTGCGTCCGCCTGGACGGGATGCCGCTGGCCCTCGAACTCGCGGCGGCCCGGACCTCGGCCCTCGCGCCCAGCCAAATCGCGTCGCGGCTGGGCGACGCGCTGCGGGTGCTGGACCGCGGCAGCCGATCCGCGGTCACCCGCCAGCAGACGCTGCACGCCACGCTGGCGTGGAGCCACGATCTGCTCGACGGGCACGAGCGCGTCCTGTTCCGGCGCCTGGCCGTCTTCGCCGGCAGCATGGCGCTGGAGGCCGTCGAGCAGGTGTGCGGCGGCGCGGCCCTGGATGTCGTTGATCTGCTCAGCCGGCTGGTCGACAAGTCCCTGGTGCAGGTCGAGCACGTCGGTGGGACGGCGCGCTACCGTCTGCTGGAGACGATCCGGCAGTTCGCCGATCAGCGCCTGCGCGATGCCGGTGAGAAGGCCGAGCGGGTCCGCGCCCACCGCGACTTCTTCGTCGCTTTTGCCACCGCGAACGACCCGGAGCGGGCCGTCGGCGTCGTCAACGACTCACCGCAGGCGCTGGACGCTGAACATGACAATCTGCGCGCCGCCCTGTCCAGCGGCCTGGCTGAGGACCCGGCGGTGGCGTTGCGGCTCGCGGTCAGCCTGTGGCGTTTCTGGCTGGCCCGCGGGGACTTCTCCGAAGCCAGCCGGTGGCTGGCCGCGACCCTGGCCGCGGCGCCCGAACGCACGGCGTCGCGAGCCCGCGCGCTGCTGGCCGCCTCCGCCATTGAGGTGCGACGCGGTGACCCCACCGCCCGCCAGATCGACCTCGGCATCGAGGCCGTGGCGATCATGCGTGCTGTCGGTGACGACCGGGCGCTCGCGCAGACCCTGCACCTGACCGGTCTCCTGGCGTGGGTGTGCGATCACGGCTGGCAGCGCGCGGTCGACCTCATCCAGGAGGCCCGCACGCTGGCCACCGCCGCCGGCGACGCCGGTGCCGTGGCCAGCGCCACCCACACCCTTGGCGTGATCGCTGTGTCGCGGGGCGCCGGGGCGCAGGCGGAGGAACACTTCGAGCAGGTGCTCGGCCTGCTCGAAGGACTCACCCCCGACCTGCCACCGTTCTTCTTTGTCGTGACGCCGGGCCACTTCTGGGAAATCGGCCCGGGTGGGCTGCCGCGGCTTCCCTTCACCGAGACCGTGCTGCTGTTCCGCCGCGCCGGGACCGGGCAGGCGACCGCCTACACCTTATCCAATCTGTCCTACGCGGTGAGCCTGGCCGGCGACCCGGCACGGGGCCGCCGGTTGCTCGAGGACAGCGTCAGCGCCTTCCGCCGCCGCGGCGACCAGCACGGCGGCGCGCTGGCGCTGTGCCGCCTGGCCAATGTGCGCCGGATCGCCGGTGAGCTCGACGAGGCGGCCGAACTACTCGAGCGCAGCATGGCGATCCGCCGCAGCCTGGGCGATCGGCGCGGGGTCGGTGTCACCGTTATCAACCAGGGCCTGGTCGCCGCCGCCGCCGGAGACCTGGGACGGGCCGACCGGCTGCTGCGCGAGGCGCTTTTGCTCTTCGACGATATGGAGGACGGGCCCGGACGCTCGGGCACCCTGCTCGACCTCGGCCTGATTCTGCTCGACGCCGGCGAGCTCGAACGAGCGCGGCGGGTGCTGCGACAGTGGCGCGACCTGCCGCCCATCGCGTGGACGTTCCGACCCCGGGCCTGGGCGCTGCTGACCCTGGCCGCGCTGGAGCGACGCTGCGGCGACGAGATCGCGGCCGCCCGATGCCTGGACGAAGCGCGACGCGGCTTCCTCGCCCTGGCCGACGAGCCCGGGCTGGCGTACCTGGACAGCCACGCTGAGCCGCTGCTAAGCGAGCGTTGAGCGGGCCGCCATACGGTCGTGCTGACATCCCGACCCGAACAAGGGAGACAACCATGGCCGCCACGGCCAATGCACGCGAGGTCATCGGAGAAGCTACCCTCGGCGAACTGGAGGGCACCCTGCGGGGGCGGCTGGTGCGACCATCCGACCCGGACTACGACCAGGCGCGGTTGGTGTGGAACGCCGCCCACGACCGTCGTCCGGCGGTGATCATCCGCTGCGCCGGCACCGCCGACGTCATGCGAGCGGTGGAATTCGCGCGCAGCGAAGGGCTCCAGCTGGCCGTCCGCAGCGGCGCGCACAGCATCGCCGGATTCTCCACCTGCGACGGCGGGGTGGTCATCGACATCTCGCCAATGAAGGGCATCCGGGTCGACCCGATCGCCCGGCGGGCGGTCGCGCAGGCCGGGCTCACCTGGGCAGAGTTCGACCACGAGACGCAGGCGTTCGGCCTGGCCGTCACCGGCGGCCTGGTGTCCAGCACCGGCATCGCCGGGTTCACCCTCGGCGGCGGGATCGGCTGGCTGTTGCGCGAGTACGGGCTCACCTGTGACAGCCTGCTCTCGGCCGACGTAGTGACCGCCGACGGCCAGCTCGTCACGGCCAGCGAGCACGAGCACCCCGACCTGTTCTGGGCGCTGCGCGGCGGCGGCGGCAACTTCGGCGTGGTGACGTCGATGGAGTTCCGCCTGCACCCGGCCGGTCCGCTCGTCTTCGCCGGTCCGGTCTTCTACGCCGGCGCGGCGGCCGCCGAGGTGCTCCGGGGCTGGCGCGACCTCACCCAGACCATGCCCGACCAGCTCACCACCCTGGCCAACATCCTCATCGCGCCGCCGGTGCCGTTCCTGCCCGAGGCGGTGCACGGCCAGATGGTGGTCGCGATCCTCGGTGTCTACGCGGGCTCCGCCGAGGACGGCGCCAAGGCCGCCCAGCCGCTCCGCACCTTGGGCGAGCCCCTGGCCGACCTCATGGGCCCCATGCCCTACACGGCCATGCAGAGCCTGCTCGACCCGCTGTGGACCGCCGGGGCCCAGAACTATTTCACCGGCGCACTGCTCAGCGGCTTGACCGACGAGACGATCGACACCCTGCTGGCCCGGCACGCCTCCGGCCAGGCGCCGGTCCGGGAGCTGCATCTGCACCACTGCGGGGGCGCCATGGCCAGGGTCCCGGCGGCCGCCACCGCCTTCGCGCACCGCAACGCGGCGTACGTCCTCAACATCATCGCCCGGTCACCCGATCGCGAGGGGTTCCCCGAGCACGTCGGATGGGCGCGCGCGACCCACCAGGCCGTGGACCCGTGGACCACCGGCGGGGCATACGTCAACTTCACTTCCGAATCCGGGGCGGACAAAGTGCAGGCGTCCTACCCGCCCGACACGTATGCCCGCCTGGTCGCGGTCAAGGACCGGTACGACCCGGCCAACCTGTTCCAGCTCAACCAGAACATCCGCCCCTCCGGCCGTAGTTGATCAATGCCCGCCACCGTGCGGCTACCGCGGTCCGCTGTCCCCAATGTCCGGACCCGCCGCCGCGGTGCCGCACGGGGAAGGCGGCACCGCGGCAGCTGCCGGTGCCGCACGCCCAAAAGCAGACCCATCGCGGCGGGCCTGCTCGCAGGAGGCGGCGTCGCCCACGCCAGCACCGCGGTCGCGATGGCTATCAGGCGGCATAGATGCAGATCACCGCAGGGGCGGAACACTCACGGTGTGTCGCCCTTCACGCTTCCCGCCAGCCACCCAATTACCGGTTAACGATCTAGGAGGGATCATGCCTGCACCCGGCAGTCGCGACGCGCATCTCTTTGCGATCAAGGAACGGGCCGCCGCCCAGCTGATGTCCCTTCCGGGGGTGACGGCTGTCGGCCTGGGCGGCCGGATACGGGACGGGCGTCCCACCGGCGAGCTTGTACTAAAGGTCTACGTCGAGCGCAAGCGGCCGCCGTCCGAGCTCACTGCGGGTGAGATGCTGCCGGAACGGTTCGAGGGCCTCGGGATCGACGTCGGCGAGTTGGGGCCGATCGTCCCGCACACCCTGGATCCCGGCGAGATCATCTCGCCGCAGACCGTCCTCGGCGCCGTGGAAGCCACGGATGACGGCTTCGACACCGAGCGCTACCGGCCGCTGAGCGGCGGCGGGAGGATCCTCGCCGGTGTGCCGGGGGCCTTGTTCGGCACGCTGGGCTGTTTCGTCGAGCACGCCACCGATGACGCCAAGGTGTAGGGGCTGACCGCGCACCACGTCATCGCGCCGAACGCCACCGTGAACGCGGTGGAGTTCGAGACCAGGGTGGGCCAGCCGGACGCCGGCGACAGCCTGTTCAAGGGCCTGTCCAACCTGATCGGCACCTTCGCGGGCGGTGATGAGAACCCCAGGCGCGACGCCGCGATCATCCAGCTCGACGTCGGGACCGAGTGGAAGGCGGAGATCGTCGGGATCGGCCCGGTCACCGGGACGCACACCGTCACGCCCGACGAGGCCGCCACCCACACCTACAGGTACGCAAGCGGGGCGCGCTGACCAGGCTGACCGGCGGCATCGTCGACTCCGTCGGCACCCTCGGGACCTCCAATGGCGTCACCCGGCAGAACAGCATGGTGATCATCCCCAACCTCAACGGCGTCGACAGCAGCGCACCCTTCTTCGCCCAGGAAGGAGACTCGGGCAGCGCCCTGGTCAACGACGCCGACGAGGTCGTGGGACTGCACATCGGCGGGTCGCCGCGGACCAGTGCCGGTTCGGCGACGGCGGGTTACTGGACACCTTCGACCAACTCGGCGTGCACTTCCCCGACGAATTGCTGACCGACGCCACGATCACCGCCGCCCGGCAGTCGATCGTCGGCGCCGGGGCGGAGCTGGAGGGCCTGACCACGGCCCTGCTCACCGCGATCGCCACGGGCGACGACACCGGAACGCTGACCGCAGGGCTGGCGCTGCTCACCCAGTGCGGCCGGGTCACCGCCGCCTTCCCCGAACTGGTGGCCGCCCTCACCACGGCCGGGCCGACGCTGCCGGGCATCACCGCCGCGCAGATCACCGCGCTGGTCGACGACCTGCCCCGGAAGATCACCGATCTGCTGCTCGCGGACCGGCTGGAGGCGTCCAAGCCCGCCGCCGCACTACTGGAGGCCTTCGGGATCCTGGAGCGTGCCTTCGACCCCGGAGACCTCGCCGACCCGACCAAGCCGCCGCACTAGATCGTTGACCGGGGAATAGGGGCAGCTCAGTGGTCGTAAGCGATCAGGGAACGCTTGACCGGTGCGCCGATCTGCCAGTTGAACCAGATGGCGGCGTTAAGGGCCAGCAGCCGCTGCACGATCCGGGCCCACAGCCCGGCAGGGACCCGGCCGCCGTGACGTTCGAGGCCGAGCTGGTTCTTCAGCGTCCAGATGATGGCCTCTACCCGCTGCCGCAGCCAGTTCGGGAACGGCCGGGGGGTCTTCTCGTCCTTGCGGGCCGGGCGGATCAGGGTCAGGCCCAGATCCGGGCTGGCGAAGAACTCCTCGGTGCCCTCGCCGGACAGGCCCTTGCCGGTGACGATGGCCGTCCCGGGGGCCGGGCGGTTGGCGGGCTGGTCGCTGAGCATCTGCCGGGCCTGCTCGCGCTCGCCGAACAGCTTGGGATTGGCCAGGCCGAAGCCGGTGACGGTGCCGTCGCAGGTGCAGATGATCAGCAGCTTGCCGCCCCAGTACCAGCGGGAATGGCTGGGGCAGTAGCCGTAGCCGGCGTACCCGAACAGGTCCGAGCGGCGGGCGGTGATGACGGACTGGCCGCACGGCACCGGGGTGGCGTCCATCAGCCGCAGCAGCTCCGCCGATCCGGGGGTGTGATCGGCCAGCCACCGCAGCGCGGCCTCCATCAGCGGCGCAGCGGCCTTGACCCGCTCGTTGTACTCGCTTTGGCCCAGCAGCCGGGGAAACAGGTGCCCGACGTGCTTGGCGGCGGCGCGCAGCCAGTGCCGCTCGTCGTCATAGCGCAGCAGCACCTGCGCCACCGCCAGGCACACCAGCTCCGCGTCGGTCACCTCCGGCGGCTGGCCCGGCCC
>Ga0335085_10008761_pt1 | contig 15386 bp, 12 predicted proteins | sample Lox_Sample_45_FD_206712 | JGI IMG/M metagenome (GOLD analysis project Ga0335085, IMG submission 206712) | Soil microbial communities from Loxahatchee National Wildlife Refuge, Florida, United States - Lox_Sample_4.5 | ecosystem: Environmental > Terrestrial > Soil > Wetlands | place: USA... | reverse complement strand
CGGTAACCCGCGCCCGGCGCTCCTCGACAAGAGCGGAGTCAAACCCGTGATCCCGAACGGATGCGGCGATCTGCCCCACCGCCACCCGGCTGTTGGCGGCGGCGCTGCGTTTCGCGGGCACGTGCCAGAGCGACATGCCGGCCTTGACCGGGTCGATGTCGACCACGTAGATCGCGGCGGCGTCGGACGGCCTGCTGTTCGACTCGATGTACGGCACGTCGCTGTCCAGCACGAGGAGCACGTCAGCCGCGGCGAGCAGCGGGTTCTGCGTGGCGGTGGTGAACTGCCAGCCCCGGTGCATCGGGTGGTCGGCGGGGAAGTTCATCCGGAACGAGGCGGACTCGATGACCGGGATGGCGAGCAGCTCCGCCAGCTCGACAAGGGCGGGCACCGCCTCCGGGTCCCGGCCCAGGTGGCCGGTGATGATCAGCGGGTTCCGCGCGGCCGCGAGCGCGGCGGCGATCTCGTCCGCGACCTCGGCGGTGAGCGCGGCCGGCTCGACCGGGCGGTAGGCCGCGGGGTCGACGGCGTGCGGCTGCAGCGGCTCCTCCATCACCTCACGCGGTCCGGTGAGGTAGACGGGCCCCTTGGGCTCGCTGTTCGCGATCTGGAGCGCGCGGTGCACGAGCTGCTTGGCGTTCTTGCCTGTCCGGATCTCGTTGTCGTACTTGACGTAGCCGCGCATGATGCCGCGCTGGTCGCGCACGTCCTGGATCCAGTGGATGAACTCGTTGCGGGTGCCGGGCAGCTCGCCGCGAAGCGTGAATGGAGAGGTGCCGGCGAAGACCAGAACCGGGGCCCGCCCCGCGGTGGCGTTGGAGATGGCACCGCCCATGTTCTGCGTGCCGCCGTCCACGTGCACGATCACGGCGCTCGGCTGGCCGGAAACCAGGGCGTAGGCGTGCGCGGCGCTCAGCGCCACCATCTCGTGCGGGCAGACGATCAGCTTCGGCAGTTCGCCCTCGCGGCCCTCGGCGCGGGCCTGGGCCAGGGCCTCGATGATGCCGGGGTGATCGCTGCCGAGGTTGGCGAAAACATGGGTGATACCCGCCTCCGCCAGCGCTTCAAGGAACGCGGTGCTCGTCGTGTAGTAGCGCTCGCTCACCTGGGGAGTCCTCCTGCGTCCGGGTACCCCAAACATTGTGCCGAGCGGCTCGCGGGATGACTAGGACGGGAGTGCACGACTGTGCCAGTCCCACAAAGGAGTGCGGGGCTTTACAGCCCCGCACCCTTAATAACGGCCAGCCGTCTGCATCGACATCGCGTGCTCGACCAGGGTCACCAGGGTGGCCTTGGTCGACTCGCGATTGCGCGCGTCACACGGGATGATCGGCACCGTCGACGGGATCGCGAGCGCCTCGCGGACGTCGTTGGACCGGTGCGGGAACTGCCCGTGGAAGCCGTTGATGCCGATGACGAACGGCAGCCCGCTTGCCTCGAAGTAGTCCACGGCGGGGAACGAGTCGGCGAGACGCCGGGTGTCGACGAGGACCACGGCACCGATCGCGCCCTGGATCAGGTCGTCCCACATGAACCAGAACCGGTGCTGTCCGGGCGTGCCGAACATGTAGAGCACCAGGTCCTTCTCCAGCGTGATCCGGCCGAAGTCCATGGCCACGGTGGTGGTGTTCTTGTCAGGAACGTGGGACAGGTCGTCGACATCGGTGGACGCCACGGTCATCACGGCTTCGGTGGTGAGGGGGGTGATCTCCGACACCGAGCCGACGAAGGTCGTCTTGCCCACGCCGAAGCCACCCGCGACGACGATCTTCACCGACGTCATCGCCGATGCGTCGCCGCCTCCGTGCGGCCGGGCGACGCTAGATCTTACGGAGTCCACTAAGCACCCTTTCGAGCAGGTTGAGGTCCGGACGTCCCTCGGAGTCGTCACGCTGGTGGATGCGCACGAGGCCGTCCGCGCTCATGTCTGCGACCAGGATCCGCGCCACGCCGAGCGGCATCCGCAGGACCGCGGAGATCTCGGCGACAGAGCGCCAGTCCAGGCAGAACTGCAGGATGGCCTGGCACTCGGGTGCCAGCACGGACAGGTCGCGCGGCTCGTAGACGGTCGCGGTCACCAAGGCTTCAAGCGCGAGCTTGTACCTCGGCTGTGTCCGGCCGCCGGTCACGGTGTACGGCCTGACTAGACGCGTCGAGCCGCCGCCGTCCTCCTCGGCCGGGAACTGCTGTGGTGCCGGAGGGTACGGCTGGCGCTGCGGCGACGGCTCGTCCCATGGCCCGGTTCTCGCAGAACCCTGCCATGCGGGCGAACCGCGGTCGTCACCGCCGCGGCCGAGCCCCGACACCACGTTCCCCAGAGATGGGCAGTACCGCGCTCATCATCGCCGTCCGTCTCCGGGCATCGCGCCCTGCATGACACCGCCGCGCGAGGCGGGGGTAAGCACCCGGCCCGCACGCTCGACGAGCAGCGTCATCTCGTAGGCGACAAGGCCCAGGTCGCAGGTGGAGGCCGCGAGTACGGCGAGGCTGGCACCATTGCTTATTGCCATGATGACCAGCACGCCGCGCTGCATCTCCACCACGGTCTGGACGACCGCGCCGCCTTCGAAGACCCGGGAGGCACCCTGGGTAAGGCTGGTCAGGCCCGATGTGACCGCAGCAAGCTGATCCGCGCGCTCCTGCGGGAACCCGGCGGAGAACGCGAGGGGCAGTCCATCCGAAGACACGACGACCGCATGGGCAACGTCGGGGACCCGCTCCACGAAGTTCGTGATCAGCCAACTGAGGTCCTGGACCGGGCGTCCTGGCGTGCTCACGCGCGCTCCTCTCCTCGCCCGTACATACAGGCTCCTCCTCTAGTTCCGGTGGCCATATCCGTGGGTCTCATCCGTCCTGTGGCTCCTCGTTCGTGGGTCCGGCGGCACGCGCTTCGCGAACACCGCGCTGGAAGCTCGACATCCGGCTGCGAATCGCGTCCGCGGAACGGGCCGGAGGAGCCTCCTCCGTGCTCTCGCCGCCGCTGCCGACGGACCCAGGCACGAGATTAGCTCGTGGAACGCGCTTTGGCAGGCCAGCCGTGGTGTTTTCCCCGGCTTCCGGAGAAGAAACGACACGTGCGGCGCGCCATCCCTCGTCGGCTGGCGAGTTCCAGGTCTGTCCCGCCGCGGATGGCTCGTTCGAGCTCAGCGGCTTGCCGCTGCGCCGGAACCAGTCCGACTCGAGGGAGTCGAAGATGGGCAGCCGATGGTCGGCGGTGGCGCCGACTGTCGGCGGAATGGTCACCTGGCTGCCGGTGGAACCGCCGAAGCCGGACGGCGGTGACGACGGCACCGTGCCGGTGCCGGCCGATCCGCCGTCGCCGCCGAGTGCGGGCATCCGCGTGGTGGCGAACTCGCCGTCGCCGAACGTGTCGCTGCCGAAGGCTGAGCCGCCGACTTGGCCGCCCGGCGCACCTGGCCCGAGCGGGTGGTGGCCCGGCTGCCGCACGGGCAGCGCACCGCCTGGCACGCTCACGGTCGGGTTCGGTCCCGAGCCGCCTGGCGCGGGCGGCGCCGACGGCACTGGCTTGGTGACGCCGCCGGAGCCCGGGGCGCCGCCGTTCGGGCCGAAGGCGCTGAAGCCGCTGGCGCCGTTACCGCTGTCTGGGGCACCGCCGAGCCGCGGGATGCGGGAGGCTGTCGCCGCGGCGCCGGTGAAGCCACCGTTGCCGCCGTTGGCTGGCGCGCCGGGCAGGACGATGGGGCCGCCTCCGCCGAAGCCGCCGCCAGGAGCCCCCGTCGGGAGCGGCGGTGCGGACAGCGACGGCGCGGGACCGTAGTCGTCGGCCTCGAACTTGCGCAGGCGGCCGAGCGACTGCCCGCTCTCCGGAGCGGCGACCGACTCGGGCAGCCAGATGAGCGCGGTGAGACCGCCGGACTGCGCGTGCCGCAGCCGGACCCGGACGCCGTGCCGTGCCGCCAGGCGGCCGACCACGAACAGGCCCATGCGGCGGGACACCGCCACGTCCACGACCGGCGGGTTGTCCAGCCGCCAGTTCGCGTGCGCCATCTCCTGCTCGGAGATGCCCACGCCGTTGTCCGTGATGTCGAGCAGCACACCGCCACTGGTCAGCGGCTGGCCCGTCACGTACACCTGGGTGTCTTCCGGTGAGAACGTGGTGGCGTTCTCGACGATCTCCGCGACGAGGTGCACCACGTCGTTGACGGCCTGGCCGACGACCTGGATGCCGGGCTGCACGTTAAGCACGACTCGCTCGTACTGCTCGATTTCCGAGATCGCGGCGCGGAGCACGTCGACGAGCGGAACAGGCTGGCTCCACCGCCGGCTCGCGGCCTCGTGGCCCGCGAGGACCAGGAGGTTTTCCGAGTTGCGGCGCATACGAGTCGCCAGGTGGTCCAGGCGGAACAGGCTGGACAGCCGGTCGGCGTCCTGCTCCGTCTGCTCCAGGTTGTCGATCAGGGACAGCTGGCGCTCGATGAGCGACTGGCTGCGGCGCGACAGGTTGACGAACATCGCGTTCAGGTTGCCGCGAAGCATGGCTTCGTCGGCAGCCAGCCGGACCGCTTCCCTGTGTACCTGGTCGAAGGCCCGCGCCACTTCACCGATTTCGTCGGTCGACGTGACGCCGATCGGCTCGATCTCCGCGGAGGCGTCGCCGCCCTCGCTCTCGCTCAGCCGGCGGACCATGTCGGGCAGCTTGCTGCCCGCGACCTCGAGCGCGTCGGCACGCAGCTTGCGCAGCGGCCGGATCATGGACCGCGCCACGAAGGTGGTGATGAGCAGGACGAGGATCAGCAGCAGCAGCGTCGCCACCGAGACGATGAGCGCGCTGTGCAGCGAGTTCGACTCGAGGGTGTTGGCCTGAGCCGTGATCTCGCCGACCAGGCCATCGCTGACCTTGCGCATCTGCTGGATCTGCTGCGTCTGCGTGGACATCCAGCAGTCGGCTGCGCCAAGGTTCGCGGCGGAACAGGTCTGCTGCGCGCCGATCTGCAGCGGCTCGTTCGCGTTAGCGGTCGCGATGGCCAGCTTCTCCGCGCTCTTCGCTTCGTCAACCGACGGGCCGGCCACGGTGTTGTTGAACGTCTGCTGCTCGGCGACGGTCGCTGCCTGGTTGAAGGCCGCGGTGTCCGCCTGCTGCTGCTCGGCCGCCTGGTTGAGGTCAGCGAGTGCGCCTGGCGTAAGACCCGGCGGGGTGCTTGCCAGCGCCTGGTAGAGATACGCCCGCTGCAGCGAGGCGTCGTCCTCCATGCGCAGTTCCGCATTGAGGACCGCGACGTCGGACTGCAGGGTGGCGTTGCCGGTGCCCGCGGCGACGTCGTTGCTGAAGGTGATGAAGGCCTGGATCGCCCGGTCGTAGGTGAGGACCACCTGCACCGCGGGAGACTTGGTCTTCAGTGCCGCCTGGCGGATGTACTGCAGGTCGGCGATGTTGGCGAGCACACCGTTGCTGAGGTCGAGGACCGTCTGGGCGCGGTATCCGTCGCCGTTGATAACCGCCTGAGCGGCCGAGCTGATCTTGGCCACCGTGGCGTTGGTGGCGCTCTGGTCGGCCTTGACCTGCTTGCTGAGCGACACGAGCGAGGCCGGCGTGGTGGCCGCCTGGCCACCCGCGGCCACGAAGCCCGCGGTCTCGTCACGCTCGTCGGCGAGCTGCCCGGCGCCCTGGACCACCAGGGCGTTGAGGTTCGCCAGGTTCTGCACACGTTTGAACGACGAATAGTTGTTGACCGAGCCGACGATCTGAATCACGCCGAGGATGAGGGCGGTGACAGTCGGCACGGTGATGATCGCGATAAGCCGCCAGCGAACGCGCCAGTTGCTGATCGACAAGCGGGAGCCCTTACGCGGGGCGGAGCCGGCGGAAGCCGACGCGAGGCCGCGGCGGGATTCCGATGCGGGGACGGGCAGGTTCCCATGACTGGGCGGGCTCTGGAAAGAGCCGGCGCCCGGGCCGCCCTGGCCCGCGCCGACGGCCAGCGGTCCGCCCGGTGGCAGGCCTGCGCCGCCATTAAGCGGAAGGCCGGAAGCCGGCGTGTGGGGACCGCCGTTTCCGTTGGTCATCGAACGTCTGCGCACTGCGCTACACACCTCGCAGCTTCAAAGGCCACCTGGACCAGCACAGGGCAACTCTTCCAGTTAGCGCTAAAAAACGGGTAGGGACATATAATCATCAATCGCCAGCCCTCGACGCGGCATTCACCGGGAATCACCCTGAACTTTGGCGGATGACCACCCTCTCCACCTGGTCTGGGCTACGCCGGCATGGCCCGCGGGGCTCATGGAAGGCTACCGCCGGCGGGGACCATGTGACACAAGAACTCACAAGGTGCGCTAACCACCTTCTGAGGATGCTCAGCTTTTCTGGTCCGGGCCAGGCTGGGACATGGCCTACCCTTTTGCGTCCCGGCCGCCCGTGGCCGGGATCGCCTGGGGATGACTAGCCGTCCCCATGGCGAACTACTGCGCTAACCGCCCCCGGGCGGTATGGTAGCTGGCAACGGCTTACCGCCCTAAAGCGAGGAGATGGCGATCCTGACCTGCCCAAACTGCGGCATCGGGGTGCAGCCGGAGGACCTGATCTGCTTCCGGTGTGGCGCCAACCTGCCGCACGCCCCGTACCCAGATGACGACATCCCGTCGCCCACGGTGTCGCAGCAGTACATCCGGCCAGGCGACAGCAGGGCCATGTGCCCGCACTGCGGCACGCCTGTCCAGGATCCCGCCGACGTCGTCTGCATGCACTGCCGTCAGCCGCTGCCCGGCGCACGGCGGCGCCCGTCCCTAGTCGTACTCCGGATCTCGTTCCCGACCGGGAACGTCGACGTCCCGGCAGGCACCTCGGTCATCCTCGGCCGCGACCCGGCACAGTCCCTGGTCGCCGCTGCGTTCGGCCAGTACGACAACGTGTCGAGGCGGCACGCGACGGTCATGGTCGACGACAGCGGCAGGGCCACCATTCGCGACGAGGGATCGACCAACGGAACCTTCGTCAACGGCGAGCGGGTGCTCCCGGGTAACGAGGTCAGGCTCGTCGACGGCGACCAGATCAGGCTCGCCGCTGACGTGTCGGGCGATGTCTCGCTGCCCCGCGGAGAGCCTGACCCGGCAAGCCTCAGCCGTAACGGCTTCGTCTGACGCCGTTCCCTACCACCACTATCCCTGGGGTCGGGGGATCTTCCTCCGGGCGATATAGCAGGAACGGATTAGCTGGTCATGTCGTCTGCCTCCGAGCCGCCCACCCGCCACGGCGGGCCGGTTCCGCCTGCCGGTGTGCCCGCCCGCCGGGCGCGCGCCCTCCCGGCGCTTCCTGCCGCGCCGGCGAGCGGCGACGAGATCGACGGCGACACCGTCCCGAGGGCGCCCAAGCCGGCCGGCGACGGCTATCCGGGCTTGCCAGACGGCGGATACCCCGCGCCGGGGGCCGGCGGCGCGGCCGACGAGGACAGTCCCTGGTTCAGTCGGTCGACCGGCAGGCACGCCGCCAATCCCGGCCGCCAGGACGGCTACGGTCCCGGCGGTGCTCCCGGCATACCCGGTGCACCCGGCTCGCCCGGCGGGTACCAGGGCCAGCCGCCCGCGGACTTCGGCGGACGCGGCGCGCCCGGCGGCTTCGGCCCGCAGGGACAAGGACACCCGATGTCGCCGGCGCTCGGCGCTCCTCGCCCCGTCGACTTCCCGCCCGGCCAGCCGGGCTTCGCCGGGCCCTCCGGCTTCCAGCCGCAGCCCGGCTTCGGCGGCCAGGCGGGCTTCGGTCAGCAGCCTGGAGTCGTGTCACCGCCCGGATTCGTGCCGCAGCCTGGAGTTGTCGCCACGCCTGGATTCGGCCCGCCCGGATGGGGCCAGCCCGGAGCTGGTTCGCCGCCGGGATTCGGCCAGCAGCCTGGGCCGGCCCAAGGGTTCGGCGCGGAAGGGTACGGGCCGCCAGGCGGGTACCAGCCGCAGGGTGGTCCCAACGGACAGGGTGGCCTTAACCCATGGGACCGGCAGCCCCCCTCGTTCGGCGCGCCCGGCTACCCGCGCGGTGATGGCTACGACCCGCGCGGCGGATACGCGCCGCCCGCGCCAGGCACCGTTCCCGGCGGCGGCATCACCGGCGGTCCTGGCGGGCCTGGCGGCCCGGGTGGTGGCGTCGGCGGAGGAATGGCGGGCCAGCAAGGCTTCGGCGGACCCGGCGGCTACCGTGCGCCGGCCGGCCCAGGTAACGGGTTCGGCCCAGGCAACGGGTTCGGCCCAGGCAACGGTTCCGGTCCTGGCAACGGATTCGGTCCTGGTGAGGGGTTCGGGCCCGGTAACGGGTTCGGTCCTGGCGGGCAGTTCCCTGGTCCCGGGCAGCAGGGCGGATTCGCGCCGCAGCAGCCAGGCGGATTCGGCGGGCCGCAGCAGGAGCAGTTCCCCGCGGGCCGGCCTTTCCAGGGCCCCGCGTCGTTCGCACCGACGCCGGCCGCGCCGGCACCCCAGTTCCCCGCGGGACCACAGTTCGGCGGTCCGGGGCCTTACCAGGGACAGGGTCCGGGCCAGGCAGGCTTCGGACAGGGTCCGGGCCAGGCAGGCTTCGGACAGGGTCCGGGCCAGGCAGGCTTCGACCCGCGCTTCGGTCCTGGCGGGCCCGGCGGTCCCTCCGGTGGCCCTGGCGGTCCCGGCAGTGCCCTCGTTCCGGCCGGGCCCGGCTTCTCCGGCGGTCCTGGCGGTCCTGGCGGTCCTGGCGGTCCTGGTGCTTTCGGCGGACCGGGCGGGCCCGGCGGACCCGGCGGTCCGGCCGAGCGCGGCGGCAACACCGGCGCGTTCGCCCGCTTCGGTTCGCTCACCCCGGCGGCTGGCCTGGCCGCCGTCAAGCGCGTGAGCGCGGGCGGGCTGTCCACCAAGCGGAACCGTGCGCTCGTCGCCGTTGCTTGCGTTCTCGCCGTCGTCGCGATCGCAGCCGTGATCGTGGCACCCCGGCTGATGGGGCCGAGCGACCCGGGCTGTCAGGAGTACGCGGGCCCCGCGCTCGCCGCCTACAACAAGACGATCAACGACCTCAACGCGCAGGCCTCGCAGTCCACGCTCTCCGCAGACATGACCGCGGCGGTCTCCAGCATGACCACCGCGATCGGCAAGGCGCACAGCGCGACCGTCAAGACCGCGCTGACCGGCCTGCTCAACGAGCTCAAGAGCGTCCAGGCCGACGTGGGCAGCGGCTCGGTGCCCACGAAGACGGTGGACGCGCTGAACAACGCGTCCACCGCCGCCGACAACGCCTGTCGCTAGGAGCGACCGCCGATGAGCGACCTGCCCGTCATCACCTACCACCCGGGGGCCGGCGAGTACGCCTGGACGTTCGGCGGCGCGGCCCCCGTTATGCGGATCAAGACGCCGTGCGTGCTCGACCTGTCCACGGAGGACTGCTTCGCGGGCCGGGTGACCAGCGAGAACGACCTGGTGTCGCGGCTGAACATCACCGGGCTCAACCCGCAGACCGGCCCGTTCTTCATCGAAGGTGCCGAGCCTGGCGACACCGTCGCGGTGCACTTCGTGTCGCTGACGCCGTCGCGCGACTGGGCGGCGTCGACCACGGTGCCGCTGTTCGGCGCGCTGACCGGCACCCACCTGACCGCGCTGCTCAACGAGCCGCTCGAAGAGATCATGTGGATCTGGCAGCTCGACAGGGACAAGCAGCTGTGCCGGTTCACCGCGCGCAAGTCCGACTTCACCGCCGACCTGCCGATGTCGCCGATGCACGGCACGGTGGGCGTCGCCCCGGCGGGCGGCGAGGTGCGCTCGGCGCTTGTGCCCGACGCGTTCGGCGGGAACATGGACACCCCGGAGATGCGCGCGGGCACCACCTGCTACCTCGGCGTCAACGTGCCAGGCGCGCTGCTGTCGCTCGGCGACGGGCACGCACGCCAGGGCGAGGGCGAGACCTGCGGCGTCGCCGTCGAGTGCGCGATGAACACGGTGCTCATCGTGGACCTCATCAAGGGTGCGGGCGACGGGCTGCCCGCGACGCCGTGGCCGCGGCTGGAGAACGACGACTACATCATGTCCGCCGGCTCGGCGCGCCCCCTCGAGGACGCGTTCCGCATCGCGCAGCACGACATGGTGACCTGGGTCGCGGGCCTGTGCCGGCTCGACAAGCTTGACGCCTACCAGTTCGTCACGCAGGCCGTGGAGTCGCCGCTCGCCAACGTGTGCGACACCAACTACACCTCGATCGCGAAGATGCCCAAGCGGTACCTGCCCGGGCGCGCGTACGAGGGCATCCACGCTTATCTCAGGGAACTGGCGGCGGGGCTGTAGCCGCGCGCCCGATGGCAAAAACCGCCACCGTATCGGGCGCGCGGCTACAGCGATTCCCCCGAGGGGACGACCCCCCCGTACCCCCCGAAGTCCGCGCGCTGGCGGGCCAAGGACCGTCCCCTGGACTGCCTGTTCCTTACCTCTGTTGTTGCTAGGACGGTACGCACTGGGCCGGTACGGACCATAGTGTGGAGGGGTGGCATTCAACATCCCGGAACTGGCGCATGGAATCTGACCCGCTCCTGGAAAGCCTGCGCAATGCGGTGGCCGCGATGCCCGACGACGTGCCGCTTCGCCTGCATCTCGCGACGATGCTGCTGCGCTCGGGCCACCGCGACGAGGCGGTGCGGCACCTCGGCGCCGTGCTGCAGCGCGAGCCGGGCAACGCACAGGCGATGAGAATGCTCACGTCGCCGGCTGAGGTCTCCGGCCCGCCCGCGTCCCCCGCTGCGGGGGAGGCGGAGTCACGAACCCGTTCTGGAGAATCCTCGGCGCCTGCCGCGGGGGACGCGAGCGGCCAGGCGGACGCGGGCCGGGCGGACGCAGGTCGCGCGGATGCCGGCCGCGCGGATGCCGGCCGCGCGGATGCCGGCCGCGCGGCAGATGGCGGTGCTCCTGACGGCGGTGCTGCCGATCGCGGTGCTGGTGCAAGCGGTGCTGCCGCAAGCGGTGCTGGTGCAAGCGGTGCTGGTGAGGGCGGTGCTGGCGACGGCGGGGCAGCCGAGACGCGCGACGACGTGACCGAGGGCTACGACTGGTCCCAGGCCGAGGATGAGCTGCGTGACGTGCTGCCGGCCATGTTTGTCGGTGAAGAATCGGTCTCCGCCGGCCTGGACGAGGCAAGCGCCTACGACGCCGAGCACACCGGGCTGACGCTGGCCGACGTGGCCGGCCTCGACGAGGTCAAGAAGCGGCTCGAGGCCGCGTTCCTCGCCCCGATGCGCAACCCCGAGCTGCGGAAGCTCTACGGCAAGTCGCTCCGCGGCGGCCTGCTGCTCTACGGGCCGCCAGGCTGCGGCAAGACGTTCATCGCCCGCGCGGTGGCGGGCGAACTCGGCGCCCGGTTCATCACGGTGTCGTTCGCGGACCTGATCGACATGTTCGTCGGCCGGTCCGAGCGCAACATCCACGAGCTGTTCGAGGTGGCGCGGCGCAACGCCCCGTGCGTCGTGTTCCTCGACGAGGTCGACGCGATTGGGCAGAAGCGCTCGCAGCTGCGGAACACCCCGATGCGCTCGGCGGTCAACCAGCTGCTGCTCGAACTGGACGACGTCGCGTCGGACAACACCGGGGTGTTCCTGCTCGCGGCGACCAACCACCCGTGGGACGTGGACAGCGCGCTGCGCCGCCCCGGTCGCTTCGACCGCACGCTGCTCGTGCTGCCGCCTGACAGCCAGGCGCGCGAGGGCGTGTTCCGCTTTCACCTGCGTGACCGGCCGGTGGCCGGGATTGACCTGGCCAGGCTGTCACGGCTGACCGACGGGTACTCGGGCGCGGACATCGCGCACATCTGCGAGACGGCAGCGGAGTCGGCGCTGCTCGACTCGGTACGCACCGGCGAGCCACGGCTGATCGGCCAGGCGGACCTCGAGGCGGCCGTCGGGGAGGTCAGGCCGTCGCTCGGCACCTGGTTCGAGACGGCGCGGAACGTCGCGCTGTTCGCCAACGAGGGCGGCGCTTACGATGATCTGGTGGCATACCTGCGCAAGCGGCGACTGATCTGACGCGGCGACTGGGCTGAAAGCGCAGTGGACGAAGGAGCGGCCATCCCGGAGCTGAGGCAGGAGCTGGCGCGCGCCGCCACGATGCTCGACCTCGGGCGCTACGACGAGGCCTCGGTCCTGCTCGCCCGCCTGGTCTCCACCGAGCCGGGCAGCGGCCGCGCCTGGTGCCTGTTCGCCCGGGCGCACCTGGGCGCGGACCGGTTCGCCGAGGCGGTCGACGCAGCCAACAGGGCCGCCGCCATCGAGCCCGCCGAGGAGTGGCCGCACCGGCTCGCCTCCAACGCCCTGATGCACCTGGGCAACCACGCCGAGGCGCTGCGGGCCGCCGCGGAATCCAGGCGGCTCGCTCCCGCCTACTGGCAGACGCACGTCTGCGTCGCGCAGGCCGCGCTCGCGGCCGGCCAGCCCGCCGTCGCCGCCTCGGCGGCCGCCGAGGCGCGCAGGCTGGCGCCTGACGAGCCCGACGTGCATTTCCTTTCCGGCAAGGTGGCACTCGCCCGCGGCGACCTGGACGGCGCGCGCGGGCACCAGGAGCGCGCGCTGGCGCTCGACCCGGCGCACAGCGGCGCCATGAACGAGCTCGGCCGGATCCGGCTGCGCCGCCACGACACGGTCGGCGCGATCAGGCACTTCATCAGCGCGGCGCGGACCACGCCTGGCGAGCACATCTACAGCAGGAACATCGACGTGGTGATCGTCAGGTCGGTGTCGCGGATGATCTACATCTTCGTGCTGATCGCGATGCTGCTGCTGTGGATACCCGCGATCACGCACACCGGCGGGCTCCCCGTTGCCGCCGGCTTCGGCGCGCTCGCCCTCGGCACCCTGATCTCCTTCGTGATCATGATGACCCGGCTGCCACGCGAGGCCAGGCTGCTCGCCCGCCGCACGGTGCTCAGCCGGCGGGTCATGGCCGCGCTCGCGGTCGCGATCGGCGGCGCGACGATCGCAGTCGCGGCCGTCACCCTCGTCCCGCAGGAAGAACTGCCCCAGACGCTGCCCATCGCGATCGTGATCACGATCGCGGCCAGGATCGTCGCCACCACCCGGCTCCGCTCCCCCCTCGGCCCCAACCCGCCCGGGAGCCGCACCAGCCCCACCCAGCCGCTCCCCCCCACCCGCCGCCGCTAGCAGTTGCCGGCTGGCCGGCCGGGCCACGCCTTGCTGAGGTGGCTGGCTCGGCCCAGGCGAAGCGGACGGCTCACCGCTTGCGACTGGTGAGATAGCCGGGGCTTGTGATGCTCGTGATGGGACGTGGCGGCTCGATCATTCTGGCTTTGTGTGCCACGCGACCAATAGAGCTGGCCCTGTGTGCCACAGGGCCAGAATGAATTGGCTCTGTGTGCCACGGGGTTAGAACGGGAGGGGCAAGCGTGGCCCGCGAACGAGCTCGCGGGCGGGCGGAAAAGAGGGATATCGCGGGGCGGGGGCAAATGTCGGGGGGTGCGGCTAACGTTGCCCGGGAAGAAACTTCCCGGGAGGTTACTGCCGCGATGGCGTATGAGTTCCAGGTGACGGTGGACTGTGCGGCACCGCACGTGCTGGCCGGCTGGTGGGCCAAGACGCTGGGCTGGCAGGTCGAGCCGCAGGACGAGGCGTTCATCAAGCGGATGATCAGCGCCGGGCACGCCAAAGAGAGCGACACCACGGTGCACAACGGTGCGCTCGTGTGGCGGGAGGGGGCGGCGATCAGCCATCCCGAGGGGACGACGCGCGCACCGAGGATGCTGTTCCAGCTGGTCGCCGAGGTTAAGACGGTCAAGAACCGGGTCCATCTCGACGTGCGCATCGGCGCCGACGACCTTCAGCGCGCCGTGGCGGACCTGGTCGTGCGCGGCGCGAAGTTCCTGCACGAGGGCCGGCAAGGGCCGCACGCCTGGGTCACGCTCGCCGATCCCGAGGGCAACGAGTTCTGCGTGTCGGGTTCCGCCGGCTAATCCGGGCCGCCTGCCTGGACGCTGCGCCGCCTAGGTGGGCGAATTGGCGGCGGCGCCGGTCTTCAGGTCCGGGTCCCAGCGGGACAGGGTGCGGTCCCAGTCGAGCGGGACGGTGAAGCCACCGTCGCGGGCGAGCTCGGCCTCCCAGTCCTCAACCGGGACCCGCCACAGGACCTCGAACTCGATGCCGCTCGGGTCCTTGGCGTACAGGGACTTCGACAGGCGGTGGTCGCTCTCCCCGACCAGGGCGCCGGCGTCCACGAGCCGCTTCCTTGTCTCCACCAGATCGGCCAGGGTGCCGACCTCCCAGGCCAGGTGATACAGGCCCACCTTCGGGCGGCCGTCCGCGTGGCCGGTCCCTATCTCGAAAAGGCCCAGGTCGTGGTCGTTGGCCGAGTCCGGTGCACGGAGAAACGCGGCCTGGCCAGGTATCTCCATGCGCACCTGGAAGCCGAGCGTGGCGGTGTAGAACTCGACCTCGCGGGCGAGGCCGTTGACGTACAGCACCGCGTGGTTCAGGCGACGCACTGCCATGATCAGACTCCTGTCGTTGTACGCCCTGATCTGGGGTTTCAACGTAACGTGTGGCGAGAAAGCCGCATCCGTTCGGGATAATGGGTTTGTGAAGATCTTTATTTCCTTCGACATGGAAGGCGTGGCGGGGATCGTCGACTGGTCCCAGTGCGGACCGCCTGGCCAGCCATACGAGGAGGGACGGGCGCTGCTGCTCGGCGAGGTCAACGCCGCGATCGACGGGGCGCTCGCGGGCGGGGCCACGGAGATCGTCTGCAACGACTCGCACGGCACCATGAACAACCTCAACCCGGCTGACCTGCACGGGCGGGCGGTCTGCATCGCCGGGCGGCACAAGCCCCGCTACATGATGGAGGGGCTCGACGACTCGTTCGACGCGGTGTTCTTCGTCGGGTACCACGGGTCGATCTCCGGCGAGCCGTCGGTGCTCTCGCACACCTACAACCCAACGGTGATCTCGCGGGTGCGGCTGAACGGCGTGGAGTGCGGCGAGTCGGGGATCAACGCGCTCGTGGCGCTCGGGCACGGGGTGCCTGTCGCGCTGATCACCGGGGACCAGGTGACGGCCGACGAGGGTGAGGCGTTCCTGAAGGGGGCCGAGCCGGTGATCGTGAAGGGCTCTGTCACCCGGTTCGCGGCGGCCGCGGTCCACCCGGAAGAGGCACGTGAGATGATTTCCGCCGGGGCCGAGGCGGCGGTGCGGCGGCTCGGGTCGATCCCGCTGCCGGACATCGACCTGCCTGCCAGGCTGGACATCGACATGCAAACGGCGGACATGGCCCACCTCGCGTCCTGGGTCAAGGGCGTCGAGCGGTCAGGCACGCGGTCGGTGCGGATCGCGGGAGACGATCCGCTCGAGATTTACCAGTCCTTCACCGGGATCACCTACATCACGCGGGTGTCCGAGGGCAGGTAATCAAGGCTCCCGGGCTGGCAGGTACCTGGCGGACTC
>Ga0335085_10008760_pt1 | contig 15386 bp, 13 predicted proteins | sample Lox_Sample_45_FD_206712 | JGI IMG/M metagenome (GOLD analysis project Ga0335085, IMG submission 206712) | Soil microbial communities from Loxahatchee National Wildlife Refuge, Florida, United States - Lox_Sample_4.5 | ecosystem: Environmental > Terrestrial > Soil > Wetlands | place: USA... | reverse complement strand
CAGGTCTGGCCGTATACGCCGATCGGGACGCTCGTTACGATCGAGTCGTGACAGACCCGATCGCAGAGCTACGAGACGTCGTCGCTGAGAGCGCGCCCGCTCCCCCCGAGATGGCCGACTATCTCGAGAAGGTCCGCGACCGGGCGTACGCGGTCGTCGATCGTGACATCGAGGAGCTGAAGGAAGCGGGCTTCTCGGAGGACGAGATCTTCGAGCAGACGGTCACCGTCGCGATCGTCGAAGGCCTGCGACGGCTCGACCGCGCCGCCGAGCTGATCGGATGAGGCTCGAGGTCGTCGACACGGGCCACGCTCCACCCGAGGCCGAGATGCTCGCTCAGATCCGGGAGCGCATGGGCGGCGCCGAGCCGCTCGGGGTGATCAAGACGCTGCTCTACCGGCCGGAGCTGTTCGGCGAGCCCTTCTCGGAGGCGCTCGACGTGGCGATGCGAGGGCCCTCCGAATGGAGCGCCGGCGAGCGCGAGCTCTTTGCCGGCTTCACCTCGCTGCTGCGCCAATGTCCGTTCTGAGCGGGCTCCCACGGCGCGGTCGCGTCGTACGCACTCGGTGAGGAGGTCTGGAACGCGGTCGTCGCAGACTGGCGGACTGCACCGGTGCGGACCGAGCTGCACGCCGCGCTCGCGTTCATCGAGGTCTTGACGCTGCGCCCCGACGAGCTGACCGAAGCGGACGCCGAGGCCGCCTACGCAGCGGGGGTTTCGCGGCAGGCTTTGCGCGACGCGGCGACGGTCTGCGCGTTCTTCAACATGATCACGAGGCTCGCCGACTCGCTCGGCTGGGACGTGCCGACCTGGGACCGCCTGACGACGCGCGCGCCCGCCATGCTCGAGGGCGGCTACTCGTTCGCGGCGATGCGCCGCCGCTAGAAGCCGGCGTCCTCCAGGGGTCTGAGGATCGGGTAGAGCCGTCGGAACCGGCTGTAGCCGTCGGTGTAGTCCCACTCGGGCTCGATTCGGCGGCGCGGCCGCACACAGCGCTCGACCGCGTCGTCGGCGTCCGCGAAGACACCTGCGCGGACTCCCGCGAGCAGGGCCGCGCCGAACGCGGACCCTTCCCCCGACTCGGTCGTCTCGAGCGGCAGGCCCAGGACGGAGGCGAGGATCCTGAGCCAGAGCTCGCTGCGCGCACCGCCCCCCGAGACGCGCCCGCTCTCGGGGCGGGCACCGAGCTCGCGGAGCAGCTCGAGCGAGTCGCGCAGCCCGTAGGCGACGCCCTCGAGCATCGCGCGCCAGAGCGCGCCGCGATCGTGGCTCGCCGTGAGGCCGGTGAACGCGCCTCGCGCGTCGGGGTCCGGATGCGGCGTCCGCTCCCCGGCGAGGTACGGCGCGAAGAGGAGCCCCTCGCTTCCGGGCGACCACCGCTCCGCCTCCTGCTCGAGATCCTCGAGCTCGGCCGCGAGCACGCCTCGAAGCCAGGCGGCGGAGCCGGCTGCGCTCAGCATCACTCCCATCGCGTGCCAGGTGTCGGGGACGGCGTGGCAGAACGTATGCAGCCGCGCCCGAGCGTCGTGCTGGTAGCCGGGGAGTGCGGCGAAGACGACGCCGGAGGTGCCGAGGACGACCGAGACCGGTCCCGGCCGGGCGATTCCCACGCCGAGGGCGGCCGCGGCCTGGTCGCCGGCGCCGCCGATCTCGGTCGACTCGTGGGCGGGCGGGAGCCACTCGAGCGGGATCTCGAGTGCCGCGCAGACCTCTGCCGACCAGCTGCGACGACGGACGTCGAAAAGGAGCGTGCCCGAGGCATCCGCGACATCGACGGCGAGCTCACCGGTCAGCCGGAGACGGACGTAGTCCTTCGGCAGCAGCACGTGTCGGATCCGGCCGTACAGCTCCGGCTCGTGCCGGCGCAGCCAGAGGAGCTTCGGTGCCGTGAACCCGGTCAGCGCACGGTTCCCGGTCAGCTCCACGAGCCGAGCGAGGCCTACGCGCTCCTCGATCTCCCTGCACTCCGCCGCCGTCCGTTGGTCGTTCCAGAGGATCGCCGGGCGCAGGACGCGTTGCTCGCCGTCGAGGACGACGAGCCCGTGCATCTGCCCGGACAGGCCCACGGGACCCTCGGGCAGCCGGCCGAGGACTTCCTCGGCCGCGCGCCACCAGTCCTCGGGCTCCTGCTCGGACCAGCCCGGGTGCGGTCGTGAGAGTGGGTACTCAGCGCTCGCCACGGCCAGGACGCGACCCTCCTCGTCGATTGCGACACCCTTGACGGCGGAGGTGCCGACATCGACGCCGACGAGCGCCACTACGCGCCGAGTGCGGCGTACACGAGCTCGTAGGCGCGGACGGCGTCCTTCGCCTGCTGCGCCCGGCGCAGCTCCGCCTCGTCGATCTTCGCGGCGACCCCGTCGATGAAACGCCACTGCAGCACGGACCGCTTCACGGCCCCGACGGCGTCCTCGGTGTAGGGATAGAGGTCGAAGCCGAGCCGCTCGCCGTGCTCGCCGTAGCCGGCTCGGCGCAGCTCGAGGGCGAGCTCGAGAGTCTCCATGAAGGCGGTCGCGCCGACCATGTTGTCGTCGTCGAACGTGCCCCAGCCGGAGTTTGCGTGCTGGTGGCCGAGCAGGCCCTCGGCAGCGAGCAGCGCTGCGTATTCGGCGAGGTTCTCGCCGTTCATGATCAGGTGCTGCCAGTCCATGTTGACCTTGACGTTCGTGATCCCGCGAACCCGCAGCGTGTGGATCACGTGCAGCGTCATGCCGACGTTGCGCATGAGGATCTTCATCGCCGGTTCCGAGTTCTTGTGCTCGAGGAACACCGTGACGCCGCGCTCGCCCGCGTGGGCGGCGGCCTCGGCGACACCGTCCACGAAGCGCGCCCACGACTCGGTGTACGGCGTCTGGAACGGGTAGTTGTAGCCCTCGATCCCGGGCCAGATGATCATCTGGGCGCCCACCTCGGCCGCCAGGTCGATCGCCTCCCGTGTCAGCCGCAGCGCCTCCGAGCGGGTCGTGTCGTCGGGCGAGCAGAAGCCTCCCTTGCCGAAGCGGGGATCGAGATGGAGGCCGCTCGCGATGCAGTAGATGCCGTGCGCGCCGAGCGCCTCTCGGACTGCCTCGAGATTCTCGTGCGAGAGCTCTTGCGGGTAGTGGAACTCGTAGTCGTCGATCAGCTCGCCGAGGCCTTCCACCGCGGTGCGGACCTTCTCGACCGTCGAGACGCCCGCGAGCTCCGGCTTGTAGCCGCCCGGATTGAATCGCGTCGCCATGCCCCCGAACGCCCAGATCCCGAGACTCGTCTTCATGGACCCGAGCGTAACCTCTGCCGGTGTCGTAGGAGAAAGGTGGTTTTCGACTTCTCGCCCGGAAACCGAGGCGATACCATGGCGCGATGATCGAGTTCCACCTCGACCCGCAGTCCGGCGTCGCGACCTACCTGCAGATCGTCAGGCAGGTGAAGGACGCGCTGCGGCTCGGCACCCTCGACGTCGGCGACCAGCTGCCGACCGTGCGGGAGGTGGTCGCCGATCTCGCGGTCAACCCGAACACGGTGGCGAAGGCGTACCGCGAGCTCGAGCACGAGGGGCTCGTCGTCGCGCGACAGGGGCGCGGCACCTTCATCGCCGGCACACTCGCTCACGCCTCGGTGGAGCATCACGCCGAGCTGCGTGAGGCGTTCGAGCGCTGGCTCACGGCCGCTCTGCGCGCCGGGCTCGACGAGGAGAGCATTCGCGCGCTCGTCTCCACCACGCTGCGGGAGTCTCTGGCCCGTCGCGTGGCATGAGCCCTCCGCCGCTCGTCGCACACGGCCTGGGCAAGCGTTTTCGGCGCGACTGGGCGCTGCGCGACCTGACGCTCACGATTCCGAAAGGCGCGATCGTCGGACTGGCGGGACCGAACGCCGCCGGAAAGTCGACGCTCCTCTCTCTCGCCGCCGGCCTGCTCGCGCCGAGCGAAGGCTCGATCTCGGTGCTCGGGGACGACCCCCTCCGAACACCGGAGGTCCTCGCGGAGATCGGCTACGTCGCACAGGGTGCACCTCTCTACCGCTCCTTCCGGGTCGCGGACACGATCGAGTATGCGCGCCGCACGAACTCGCGCTGGGACCGGGAGATCGCCGTGGAGCTGCTGACGCGCATCGACTCGCGCACGAAGGTGGGAGCGCTCTCGGCCGGGGAGCGCGCCCGGCTCGCGCTCGCGCTCGCGCTGGGCAAGCGGCCGCGGCTCATCCTGCTCGATGAACCGTTCGCGAGCCTCGACCCTCTCGCCTGCCGCGAGCTGCTGCAGCAGCTGATGGACGGCGTCGCGGAGCTCGGGGCCACGGTCGTCGTCGCATCGCACGTCGTGGCGGACATCCAGCGCGTCTGCGACCACATCGTGTTGCTGAGCGGCGGCTGCGTCCGTCTCGAGGGAGACGTCGAGGAGTTGCTCGAGTCGCACCGCCTCTTGACCGGCCCGCGCAGGCCGCTCGGTTCGATCCGCGGCGTGCGCGAAGTCGTGCGTGAGCGGTACAGCGGCCGCCAGCTGACGCTGCTCGCCGTCACCGACGGGCCGATCGTCGATCCGTCGTGGACGGTCGAGCCCGTCAGCCTCGAGGAGCTCCTCCTCGCCTATATGGCGCCTGAGCGCCTGCCCGTCGTGCGGAAGATGGAAAGGGTCCAGCTGCGATGGCATGGGTGACCTGGCGGCAGCACGGGTCGCAGGCGCTCGCCGCCTTCGGCCTACTCCTCGCGCTGGTCGTCGCTGCGATCCTCACGCACCTGCCGATCGCGTCGGCGTTCGACCACGACTCCCTGTCGGCTTGCGTCCCGCCCGCCGCGCGAGCCGGCTGCGACATCATCGTGCCCCACTTCGAGAACCAGTTCGCCCGCATCGTCACGGGTATGCGCGTCATGGTCGTGCTGCCCGTGCTCGCAGGCCTCTTCGTAGGCGCACCGCTGGTCGCGCGCGAGCTCGAATTCGGCACGTACCGCTTCGCGTGGACGCAGGGCGTGAGCCGCGGGCGGTGGCTGCTCTCGAAGACGGCGCTCCTCGCAGCCGGCACCGTCCTCGCAGCGGGAGCCGCCAGTCTCGTCGTCATGTGGTGGCGCTCGCCCTTCGACACGCTCGAGGGCCGGATCGGCCCGAGCGGCTTCGACCTCGAGGGCGTGGTCGTCCCGGCGTACGCGCTCTTCGCCCTCGCGCTCGGCGTGCTTGCCGGCCTCGTCTTCCGGCGGACGGTGGCCGCCATGACCGCGACGCTCGTCGCCTTCGGCGCGACGCGCTTTCTCGTCTCGGATTTCGTCCGGCCGCACTTCCTGGCGCCACTCCACAAGGTGATCTCCGCAATGGCCTCGAGCGGCGTGCCCGGCGACTGGGTGCTGAGCAACACGCTCGTGGACGGAGGCGGACGCCAGATCACCGCCGCCAGGGAAGAGCTCGCGGTCCTGCATGCCCAGCAGGCCGGCATCGACCCCCACACCTACATCCTCACGCTCGGTTGGAGGCGGGTCATCTCGTACCAGCCTGCGGGCCGGTTCTGGACGTTCCAGCTTCTCGAGGCAGGCCTCTTCGCGGCCCTCGCCGTCGCGCTCGTGCTCGCATCGCTCTGGCTCGTCCGCCGTCGTCCTGCATGAGCGACGGCCTCGACCGCAAGGAACTGCTCCGCCTCGCCGCCGGGGCGGGAGCGGTCGGTGCCCTGCCGAAGGGCGTCCGCGAGCTGTTCTCGCACGGCGGCTTCCCGCAGGCGCACCCGCGCTGGCGGTTCGTGTTCGTCAACCATGCGCTGACCAACCCGTTCTTCGTACCCGCGATGAACGGAAGCCAGGATGCGGCGTCGCTCCTCGGCGTGGACGTGAGATGGGCCGGCTCGACGAGCAGCGACGTCGGCCAGATGGTCAAGGCGATGCGGCACGCGATCGCGGCGAAGGCCGACGGCATCGCCGTCTCGATCATCGACCCGACCGCGTTCAACGGCGCGACCCGGCTCGCACTCTCCCACGGGATTCCCGTCATCTCGTACAACGCAGACGGCGGCAAGCAGAACAGGCGACTGGCCTACATCGGCCAGGACAATTACCAGTCCGGGCTCGAGCTCGGCGCCCGCATGGCCGGCATTTGCTCGCATGGAGATGTGTACCTCTTCATCGCGACGCCGGGCCAGGAGAACATCCAGCCGCGGATCGACGGCGCCCTCGACGCAATCCGCGACTCGGGAAGGCCGATCCGAGCCCACGTCGTCGCCTCCGGTGTCGACGTCGCCCACGAACGCAAGAAGATCGAGGCGACCTACCGCGCCCACCGGAACCTCCGGGGTCTGTTCGCCGTCGATGCCGGCTCGACCGCAGGAGTCGCCGAGGTGATGCGCAAGTACCGGCTGCACGGGCGCGGCGTCTGCGCGGGCGGCTACGACCTGTTGCCCGTCACGCTCCGGGCGATCCACGACGGGGATCTCGACTTCGCGATCGACCAACAGCCGTATCTGCAGGGCTTCCTTCCGGTGCTCCAGATGTTCCTCTACCGCTACAGCGCGCACCTCGTCGCGCCGGCGGACACGAACACGGGTCTCAACTTCGTCACCCGCCAGAACGTGAGCCGCTATCTGACGACCAGGAGCCGGTTCGAGGGAAGCTCGAGCAGCGACCGGTATCCAGTTCGCTGACGGTCCGTCACCGCTCCTTTGCACTAGTCCTCTAGGGGAGTAGTATTCCCGTGCCGATCGTCCCGAGCTGGCCGGAGGGTGAGGGAGTCCATTCGTGCCCGCGACGGAGCGGCAATCGACGAGACGCCGGACGGCGCTCTCGCAGTGGAAGCCAAAAAAGAGTAGGCACGAAGGAGGGCAAGGGTGAAGAGGTTCGGGAAGAAAGGTTTGATCCTCGTGCTCGGTGCCGGGATCGCAGCCCTGGCAGTCACCGCAGGCGCGGTGGCGAGCACGAAGAAGAAGTCGGCCAACGTTCAGGTCTGCGTTCTGCTGCCTGACACGCAGTCGTCCGTCCGCTGGCAGCAGTTCGACAAGCCGCTACTGACAAAGGCGTTCGCCAATGCCGGCGTGTCGGCGCTGATCACCAACGCGCTTGGCAGCGCGACGACCCAGCAGGCGCAGGCGCAGACGTGCCTGAACGACGGGGCGACAATCGTGATCGAGACGGCTCTCGATCCAGGCTCGGCGGCCACGATCGAGAAGCTCTTCACGTCGAAGGGCGGCAAGGCGATCGACTACGACCGCCAAGTGGTCGGCGGTACGGCCTCGATCTACGACACGTTCGACGGCAAGCTCGTCGGCGAGGCGCAGGCCAACGGCATCGTCGCCGGGATGAAGGCGAAGCACACCTACAAGAAGAGCAGCAAGGTCGCCGAACTGTGGGGCAGCGAGACCGACCAGAACGCGTTCTGGTTCAAGAGCGGAAACGATGCCGTGCTCAACCCGCTCTTCAAGCACCACAAGCTGGCGAAGGGGCCGCAGAAGTTCGTGCCTGGCTGGGACGCGAACAACGCCGCGACGATCTACAAGTCGATGCTCTCCCAGACCAACAACAAGATCAAGGCCGTCATCGCGGCGAACGACAACATCGCGGGCTCCGTGGTCGCCGACGAGAAGGCTGCTCACCTCAAGCCGGTCCCGCTGTCCGGCCAGGACGCGACCGCGCAGGGCGTCCAGAACATCATCTCCGGCTGGCAGACGGGCACCGTCTACAAGAAGGTGTCGCTGGAGGCGAATGCCGCTGCCCAGGCGGCGATCGCGCTCCTCCATGGGAAGAAGCCGAAGTCGAACGGGTTCCGGCTGAACGGCAAGAAGCACGAGCCGACGCTGACCCTTCCGGTCGTGTGGATCACGAAGAAGAACTACACGACGCTCTTCAAGCAGAAGTGGCTGTCGAAGAGCGACGTGTGCATCGGTCAGTACAAGAAGTACTGCAAGTAGCTCGTTCACTGTGAGAGGGTGGAGGCGTCCGGACCGGGCGCCTCCACCGCGCTCTCCTCGCCGGGGAGCAGACATCGATGAGCGACACGCCACTTCTCCAACTCCAGGGAATCACGAAGACGTTCGGCTCGGTGCAGGCGCTCGACGACGTCGACTTCGAGGTCCGCGCCGGCGAGGTGATGGCCCTTGTCGGCGACAACGGCGCCGGCAAGTCGACGCTCGTCAAGTGCGTCGCCGGCACCCATGCAGCGGATAGAGGCCGGATCCTGTTCGACGGTCGGGAGGTGCACATCCACGGGCCGAAGGACGCTGCCAAGCTCGGGATCGAGGTCGTCTACCAGGATCTCGCGCTCTGCGACAACCTCGACGTCGTCCAGAACATGTACCTCGGCCGCGAGGTCAACAGGGCTCAGATCCTCTCCGAGGCGCCGATGGAGCAACACACGGCCGAGACGCTGAAGTCGCTGGCGGTCACGACGATCAGATCGGTCCGCCAGACGGTCGCGACGCTCTCGGGCGGGCAGCGCCAGTCGGTCGCCGTCGCCCGCGCCGTGATGTGGAACTCGAAGCTCGTGATCCTCGACGAGCCGACAGCCGCGCTCGGGGTCGCGCAGACCGAGCAGGTGCTCGAACTCGTACGACGTCTCGGCAGCCAGGGCCTCGGCGTGTTGCTCATCTCGCACAACCTCCACGACGTCTTCGAGACCGCAGACCGCATCACCGTGCTCCGGCTCGGCCGCAACGTCGGCGTCTTCGAGCGTCGCGAGACGACGCAGCAGGCGGTCGTCGAGGCGATCACCGCCGGCGTACCCACGAAGGTCTCGGGGGTCCCGTCCGCCGCCGGTACAGGAGCCGGTCCGTGAGCTCCGCAGAGATCGTCGGCGCGGACAAGGCGCCGCCGCCGCCGCTCGAGGAGGAGCAGCTTCCCGGAGGACTCCGCGGGGCTCGGGAGCGGATGTGGCTGAACGTGCGCACCGGCAACCTCGGGGCGATTCCGATCATCGTCGGCGAGCTCGCCGTCGTGATCTTCTTCGCTCTGACCGCGCACAACTTCTTCACCTCGGTGAACTTCGTCAACCTGATCACGGAGACAGCTGGCACGGCGCTGCTCGCGTACGGCGTCGTCTTCGTGCTCCTGCTGGGCGAGATCGACCTCTCGATCGGCTACGTCGCCGGCATCGGTGCGCTGGTCGTCGCCGAGCTCCAGCTCCCCGGGAGAAGCCTGCAGATGAACGGCCTCCTCGCGATGCTCATCGCCGTCGCCGTTTGCGCCGCGATCGGGGGAGTGCAGGGCTCGGTCGTCGCGTTCGTCGGCGTTCCCTCGTTCGTCGTCACGCTCGCCGGCTTTCTGATCTTCGAGGGGGTGATCCTGAACGTGCTGCAGCAGCGCGGCTCGATCGTCATCCAGGACCGCTGGATCAACTACACCGACCTCTACATCTTCTCGCCGGCGGCAGGGTGGGTGATCGCGGCGATCTTCACCGCGCTCTATCCGCTCAGCGTCCTGTACAAGAAGATCGTCGCCCGCGGCACGCAGATCGCCCAGCAGAGCTGGACGTCGGCGATCCTGAAGACGATCGGCATCGCCGTTGCGGCGTTCGGGACGGTCGCGATCTGCAACCACGGCAAGATCATCGAGACGCCCGAAGGCCTGCCCCTCGCCGGCGTGATCATGGCCTTCTTCTTCGTGGTTCTGACGTTCCTCGCCAAGTGGACGACGTTCGGCCGCCACGTGTACGCGGTCGGCGGGAGCGCCGAGGCGGCGCGGCGCGCCGGCATCAACGTCCCGCGCATCAGGGTCATCGTCTTTGCGCTCTCGGGTGCGATGGCCGCGATCGGCGGGATCGTCTTCGCCGCCCAGGTCAACTCCGTCGGGCTGACCTTCCCACCAGGGAACCTGCTGCTGAACGCGATCGCCTCTGCGGTCATCGGCGGGGTCAGCCTCTTCGGCGGACGTGGCGAGGTGCGAGGCGCCCTGCTCGGCGCGATCCTGATCGGAACGCTGCAGAACGGGCTCCTCCTGCTGAACATCTCGAACGGCTGGATCTACATCGTGACGGGGTTCGTGCTGCTCGGTGCCGTGACGCTCGACACGGTCGCGGTCCGCCTGCAGGCGCGCTCCGGCCGCTAGCGGTAGCGGCGGAGCCTGCGGAGCACATCCGCAGCGACGCGCTCGCCGAGCTTGCGACCCGCGGTCACGTCGGAGGGGAGGTCGATGCCCTCGGCGAGCGGAGCGGCGCTCGCCTGTCGGATCTGGTTCGCGTAGGAGCGTCCGGTGAGCGCGGTGAGGACCCTGCCTGCCGCATACGCGAACGCGCTCCCCTCGGCGACCCCGCCGGGCGAGGGCGGCGTGGCGACCGGCGGCGACCACGCGGCGCCGTCGATCCAGCGACCTCGGGAGAGCACCTCGAGCTTGCCGCCGCGGAACTCGACGATGCCCGGGACGAGCGGCAGGCCGTCCGGGCTGTAGCGCCCCTCGTTCCGGTCGCTCGACTGCCCCTGGAACGCGAGGTAGCGGATCATCGAGATCGGCCGGGGACCGAGGTAGTGCCGCTTGGTACCCCACGTGGCGACGGCCGCATCGTTCAGCGCGCCGTCGAGGCCGAGGTAGAGGCGCACATCCTCGGCGAGATCGCCGCTCGCATTCCGCGCCGCCAGGGAGTTCCAGGTCAGCGGCGACCAGGCCCGGGGAGTCGCTCCGCTGGCAGATGTCGCACGCAGCACGGCGACGGCCGCCCGTTTGTAGGCCGCGCCCGAAGGATCTCCGAGCCGCGGAGCACCGGGGTCGATCGGCAGCCCGGTCCGCGAAGGTGGGAGCGCGAAGCCGCGAACGTGGCCCCACTCCGCACCGACGAAGCTCTGGACGTCCGCGGGCACCGAGGTCAGGCTGCTGTGCGGCTGGACCGTGCCGAGCGCCAGCGGCTGCCAGAACGTTGCGTCCTGCACGGTCGATCCGGCCGCGTGGACGATCAGGGGCTGGTTGCTCGACGTGAAGGTCGGGTCCGCGAAGTGCAGCGACTCGTTCGAGCCGTCGTGCCTGCCTGCCGCGATCGCGGCGGCAGCGATTCGGTTCCCGAGCGCGGCAGCCGAACGTCCTTCCGTCGCCGAGAAGTCCGGCGAGTAGCAGAGCGCGCGCAGCTTTCTCGCCAGCAGGCCGAAGGTTCGGCTGAGGTTCGTGTCGAAGGACGACTGCCACAGCAGCACCCGGTAGGCGGCATAGCTGATCGCCGCGTCGCGGGCCGAGGCGCCATCGGCCCGGCTCGCCTTCCAGGCGTCCCACATCGCGGTGGAGACATCGAAGAGGTCGCGGGCCTGGACCGGCTCGCTCGCAGCACCGGACCGGAGCGCATTGACGGCCGTCTCGTCCCAGACCGTCGCGATCGAGCGACCGCCGGTCGCCGGGACACAGGCCGGAAGGCGGAATGAGCGGGCAGGCGACGCTTGCAGCGCGTGCCGAGGAGGAACCTCGATGTCGACGATCCGGTCTGCGCGAACGTCGCGGAGCACGCTCTCGGCGCCCCACGGATACCGAACGGTCACCCGGGTGGCCGTCGCCGCTGCGCCGAGGCCGAAGTGGACGCGCCCGTCCTCGGACGACAGGTAGCTGCTGCCCGCTCGGACCTCCTGCGAGAGCGTCCGGCCGTCGTCGAGCGCGACCGTCACGACCGCGCCCGGGCTGAACCGGGAGAGCCTCAGATCCAGCCAATGGCCCACCGGACCGGTCGGCTTCAGCAGGAGGAGCCTGCCGCCGATCGAGTTGACCGCGATCTCCATCCGGCCGTCGTTGTCGACGTCGGCGGCCGCGAGACCGCGCCCGTTGACGCGCAGTCCGGCAGGCACGACACCGGGCGCGACTCCGTAGCGCCCGGTCGTTCCCGAGAGCGGCGCGATCACCTTCACCGGCCCGGCGTCCTTGTCGAGGCTCGTCACCGGGATGCCGCCCGTCGCGACCACGAGGTCGGAGCTGCCGGAGTTCCTCAGGTCGACGAACGAGTCGCCCCAGCCCGCGAAGTCGGCCCCGAGCGCCGGGTCGAAGTCAGGGCGGGCATTCGAGAATGAGGATGAGCTCGTTCGGGTGAACGCGGCCGACGGCTCTTGGCGCGAGTTGGTCACGAACAGGTCGAGCGGGCCGCCCTGGGCGCCGTCGACCGCGACTCCCATGCCGGCGTACGGGTCGGCCACTCCCGAGGCTGCCGCGCGGTTCTCGAAGCGGAAGCCGAGCCCGGTCGGGTCGGCCTTCGACCCGCCCGGCCACGGGACATTGACGTAGAGCTGGTTCGGATCCTCGTCGTTCGCGACATAGAGGTCGGGGCGGCCGTCGCCGTTGACGTCGAGGAACGTCGCGCCGAGACCGTGCGAGAAGTCGGACGCCTCGAGCCCCGCCTGGACGCCGACCTCGCGGAATCGCGCGCGGCCGTTCGGGCCGTTCCCCTCGTTCAGATAAAGCAGGTCACGGACGCCCACGAGATTGGTGGGGAAGCCGGCGAGCGAGTTCGCCACCGGGTCGTAAGGACGCGTGTAGCCGGCGACGAAGACGTCGGGACGGCCGTCGCCGTTCACGTCCGCCACGGCGACGCCCGTGTACCAGCCGTTCGCGGTGATCCCCGCCGCGCGAGCGCCTTCGGTGAATGTGCCGTTGCCGTTGTTCCACAGCAGCTTGATCCCGTTCGTCGTCGTGACGATCAGGTCGGGCCGGCCGTCGCCGTTTAGATCGGCCGCGCCGCAACCGTCGCCCTGCACCTGGAGCCCGGCGTGGGCCTTCGCCGTGACGTTGTGGAAGTGCCCATGCAGGTTCTCGAACAGTTGGGTGCGCGGCAGTCCGCCGTGCGCCTCCCACTTCGAGATGTCGTCGCTCGAGTACGAGTTGACGGCGAACAGATCCTGCCAGCCGTCGCCGTTGTAGTCGAGCCAGCAGACCCCACCGCCCATCATCGCGGTGTAGTCGTTCGAGATCCCGTAGCGGAACGAGTCCTGGCGGAAGTCGAGACCGACCGTGGGCGCGACGTCGGTCAGCCGCATGCCACGCAAGGCAGTGCTCTTGGGGGCGGCTTCCACCGGAACCGGCCGAGCGGCAGAAGGAAGCGCCCATTGCCCGTTCGCGGTCTGATGCAAGTGGAAGGTGAGCCCGGCGCGCTGCACCGTCGCCGTCGGCGGCCCCTGCTCCACGCCCTGGACGAGCCAGATCCGGAGCGGGCCGGCGCTCGTGGAAGGCTTCGCGGCGAGTAGGTCGTGGGCGATCAGCTGGGCCGTGTGGAGGTCGAGCTTCGTCTGGACGCCGCGTGCCGGAAGGATCGTGATGGGAGGCAGCTTTCCCGGCGGCAACGCGGGTGACGCCTCGGCGGCAGCGGGCGCGTTGGCCATCACCATCGCCGCGGCGGACACGGCCAACGCTGCCGATGCGAGGCCGACGACGAGCCGCCGATCGAGCGGCGTCGGGACGAGGCGCAGCAGCGGCAGAGCGAGGCAGACGACTGCCAGTGAGCCGAGCAGCGCGACCTTCGCCGCGTACTCGGTGATCGTCGGCGCGATCATCACCCCGGCGAGCAGCCCGAGCGAGACCGCGTACACCAGCCTGCCGTTCGGGGAGCGCGGTGCCGTCTTCGGGTCCGTGATCATGAAGAAGAGGAACACGAGCACCTCGGGCGAGGTGAGGAGCACAACCCACAGGTGGAAGCCGGAGATCGGACCGAGGTGCCACCGTGCAGTCATCGTGTGCCCCGCGAGCGCGAGCAAGCCGATCGCCACGGCGAACGTCGCCCAGAAGGCGAGTGCGACCCGCAGCAGCTTCAGCCGCCGAAGGATCAGGAAGCCTCCCGCGACGATGATCGCGAGCGCGAGCGCGAGCCAGACCGACATCGGCCCCCACCAGAAATCGAGCGGCGCGGCGCGGGTCCGTCCGAGCAGGAGGAAGCAGAGGACGAGACCGATGTTCGACGGGTTGAAGATGTGCTCGCCGCGCCAGCGGATCACGTGCTTGGAGAGCAGCGAGACGGCGGCCGTCCCGACGTAGATCCACCAGCCGCGGAGGCTCCACCAGTCGCCGTGCACCGTGCCGGGAACGCGGAGGACGAACGCGACGCCGTTTCCGGTCAGCGTCGCGCTCGCCGGCCAGAGGAGGACGTGCTGCTGGCGCATTGCGATCGCGACTTCGAGCACGGCGCACGTGCCGATTGCGAGGAGGATCTGTGCGATCGAAAGCTCGAAGTGGAAGCCGACCTGCCCGATGATCTGGAGCGAGATGATCACCGCGGCCAGATGGAGGCGCGGGTCGCTGAGTTTCGGCAGCAGTACCGGGTACGGCCTGCCCCGAATCGTGAACGTTGGGCCCGAGGGCGCGGGGGCGGCGTGAGCACTCATTCGCCCGCCCCATGCTAGTCCGCTAGGGGAATATTGAAAAAGGGGTCGAGCGCTACAGCAGGACCGGTGCTCCGGTCGTAGCCGACCGGTGTAGAGCCTCGAGCGCACGGGCCTGGCCGAGCGCATCCGCCCGCCCGAGCAGCAGGTCCGCCTCGCCGCGGATCGCGTCGCTCAGGTTCTCGAGCTCGAGCCGGTACGAGTCCACGCGCTCGAGCTCGATCAGCTCCGTTCTCTCCTCGCGGCGCAGCTCGATGACCGGGTGGTTGCAATGCCACGGATCGTCGAGGAAGAGCGAGCCCTCGCTGCCGATCGCCTCCAGCTCGTCGCGGTCGTGCAGCGCGGTGCCGCAGTCGAACGTCGCGATCACGTCGTCGGGAAACCGCAGCGTCCCCGTGAAGAGCCAGTCGGTTCCCGAGGGCCCGTACCACGCCTCGCCCCAGACTCGCTCCGGCTCGCCTCCCAGCAGCCGCGAGCCCGAGACGTTGTAACAGCCGACGTCCATCAGGGCGCCGCCCTCGACGTCGGTGCGGAGACGGATGTTCTCGTGGTCGTAGAGGCCGTACGAGAAGGCCGAGCGGACGAGCCTGAGCTCGCCGATCGCGCCGCCGCGAACGAGCTCCACCAGCTTCGCGGTCTGCGGGTTGTGGCGATACATGAACGCCTCGCTGAGCAGGCGACCGTTTCGCTCGGCCGCGTCGAACGACGCGTCCACCTCCTCCGGATGGCGCGTGAACGGCTTCTCGCAGAGGACGTGCTTCCCAGCGTCGAGCGCCTTGATCGACCACTCGGCGTGCAGCGTGTTCGGCAGCGAGATGTAGACGGCCTCGACCTCGGGGTCCGCGAGCAGCTCCTCATACGACCCGTACGCCCGCGGGATCTCCCACTCGCGCGCGTACGCCTCGGCTCGTGCCGGGTCGCGGCTGGCGACCGCGACGAGGTCGAGCTTCGGCGACGCGTGCGCGCCCGGAATGACCTTCCGGTTGATGTCGGCCGTGGAGAGAATGCCCCACTTCACTAGGGAACTCACGTGCGTACTATCTCGCACCGTGACGAGGATCGGCGTGGGGATGCTCGGCTACGCCTTCATGGGGAAGGCGCATTCGAACGCGTTCCGGAAGATCTCCTACGTCACCTGGCCGCCTCCGCTCGAGCCGGAGCTGATCGGGATCGCGGGACG
>Ga0335085_10008759_pt1 | contig 15387 bp, 10 predicted proteins | sample Lox_Sample_45_FD_206712 | JGI IMG/M metagenome (GOLD analysis project Ga0335085, IMG submission 206712) | Soil microbial communities from Loxahatchee National Wildlife Refuge, Florida, United States - Lox_Sample_4.5 | ecosystem: Environmental > Terrestrial > Soil > Wetlands | place: USA... | reverse complement strand
AGGCCAGGCGGGCAGCGGACCTGCTGGCCGGCAACGGCAACGGCAACGGCCAGTACCTAGCCGTGGCCGGGGACCTGGGCTCGCTGGCCGGCGTCCGCGAGCTGGTCGAGGCGGTGCGCCAGGCGAGCCCGAAGGGCTTGAACGGGCTGGTCAACAACGCGGGCGCGGCCTTCGCCACCAAGGCCCTGTCCCCGGACGGCTACGAGCGAACGATCGCGATCAACCACATCGCCGCCGCAGCGCTGACGGAGGGGCTGCTCGACCTTCTGCGCAAGGGAGCCGACGACTTCGCAGCGCCCTCCCGGGTGGTCATCATGACCGCCCTGATCGAGTCGCGGGGCGAGCCGATCACCGACTGGAGCTACCCGGGTAAGTACAAGCAGATCCAGGCCTACGCCGATGCCAAACTGCTGGCCCTGATGTACACCTACGCCCAAGCTCGCCGCCATGAGGGCGAGGGCCTGACGTTCAACGCAGTCAGCCCGGGCGCGGTCAAAACCACTCTCGGCAGCAAGGCCGGCGGCCCGTTCAAAATGATTGAGGCGTTGACCAATCCGTTCGTCGGGCCGCCGGAGAAGGGCTCGCGCGGCTGTGTCCGGCTGCTGGCCGATCCCGGCCTCGCCACCGCCACCGGCGGCTACTACAGCTCGGCCAAGCTCAAGAAGTCATCCAAGAAGTCCCGCGACCATGACGCCCAGGACCGGGTATACGAGCAGACCGAACGCGAACTGCGCATCCACAACTGAGGCGGCCCCAGCCGGCTACCGCCAGCACAGCCGGCGCGGCGGCGCTCGCGCCTTCACCAGCCCGGGCTTCGGCTGGAGTAAGCGGCGGCTACCGGTATGAATGGAAAAGTGCCTTTGACCTAGGAGGATAGGGCTTGTCGAAGGTCCTGTCCGGTTCGAGTCGAAGGCACTTTCCAGGTGAGGAAGAGCACACGTGCCGACGGCGTCGTGGTGTCGGCGGACGGCCGGGGCCTGGTCTCGCAGGCGGTGTCCTGGTCGGCGCGGGAGAGGGCAGCGATGAGACGGTCCAGCTCAGCCGACGGCTGGTCAGGGCCGGGGTCGTCGCTGAGGAACCAGGCCGCCGGTCGGCGGTACAGGGCTGCGCACCTCGCGAGTTCGGCGGCGGCCAGGCGCCGGGTGCCAGCCTCCAGCTCCGATACCGCCGAGCGAGGGATGCCCAGGGATCTCCGACGGGCTTACCGACCAGGGCTTCTAGCTCACGTTAACGCTCGTTAACGCGGGCTGCCGCCTCGGCCGACTTGATGACAGGGTGCACCTCGAACTCGGTGATGTCCGCCCAGTTGGCCAACCAGGCGTCCAAGAGCGCGGGATCGTCGGTCTCCATCAGCTGGAAGCACCGGTCAAGGCCGTCGGCGGTCACCCAGCTATCGAGCGAGGCGGCGAGCCTGATCATCCGCCTCTCGGCCCCGGCGAGGATCAGTTCTTGGTCGGCGAGGAGCTCGTCCCAGTCCTCGATCCAGGCGCAGCGCACCAGCCCTTTGGGGGTGCGGACGTGGTCAACGCGGACGTGCCGGGCAAGCCCGGGGGTCGTGCTGGTGAGGCTGACGAAAACCAGCAGGTGCATGGCGGCCCGGGCCAACGGGGCACCGTCGGGCTCTCCCCAGGCGAGCAGCAGTTCGCGTAGTTCTGCGGGCGTTGGCTCAGTCATCGGGGGGCTTCTCCTGTGCGGTGATGCTTCCGGCTGGGGAGGAATGCTGGCTGGCGGGCAATGCGGCCTGGAGGTCGCTGCCGGGCTTGAGTTCGGGGACGTACTTGTAGAGGGTGGAGCGGCTGACGCCGAGCAGGCGGGCGATCGAGGCGATGCTCGCCTTGGGCTGGGCGAGCATCGCGCGGGCGTGCCCGACTTGCTCCGGTGTCATGGCGGGGGGCCGGCCGAGGCGCTGGCCGCGGGCGCGGGCGGCGTCCAGGCCCTCGTTGGTGCCCTCGACGATTAGCTCGCGGATGAACTCCGCCAGCGCGGCGAACACGTGGAAGACCAGGCGCCCGCCGGGCGTGGTGGTGTCGATCGCCTCTTTCAGGGAGCGGAGGCCGACGCCCTGCCTGCGCAGGCCGGAGACGATCGCGATCAGGTCCTGCAGCGAGCGGCCGAGGCGGTCCAGGGACTCCACGACCAGGATGTCGCCGGGCCGCAGGTAGTCCAGTGCCTTGCCCAGTTCCTCCCGCTCGGCGTTCTTGCCGGACTTCTTGTCGGCGAAGACCCGGATGCACCCGGCGGCGCCCAGCGCGGCGTACTGCCGGTCGAGCTTCTGGTCGCGGGTCGAGACGCGGGCGTATCCGATCAGCGCGCCGGTCAGCGCGGCCGGCTCGGCGGCGAGCAGGTCTTCAGGCCCCGCGCGCAGCACGGGCAGGCGGTCCGGTGGGGACGTCATCCCTCAAGTGTACGAAAAAGGGTTGCCCGGTAGTTGTTAGACACACCGACTTTGCAACACGTTTTTTGGACACTTTTCGCTCTGGTACCCGCTCGTTCCGCCTGCGGGTTTCCGGAGTCGCATGCACGGCCGCCGCAGGTGTTGAGAAACGATCGTTTTACAACACCCTAGGCGCGAGGCGTCAGGCGGCGGTGAGGTCAAGCCGGGAGTCCATGTCGAGGCGGAACCGCCCGTAGGGGTTGACGTGCGACCAGAACAGCGGGGACAGACCGCGGCGGTCTTCCTCGGTGAGCTTGCCGGCCCAGGCCGGGTCGCGCAGCACCGCCTGGAGTAGCTGGGTGTTGATGAAGACCAGGCTTGACTGCAGCAGGTGGAGCGTGAGCATGGAGACCTCGGCGTGCTCGCGGTCGTCACCGGTGATGACGCCCTCGCGGCCGTAGTAGATCTTGTCGTTGGCGGAATTCCAGTTCTCGACGACCTGCAGCCCGCTGTTGATCTCGCGGCGCAGCTGCTCATCGGCGAGGTAGTCGCAGGCGAAGATCGTCCTCACCGCGCGGCCGAGTTCTTCCAGCGCGAGGTAGACGGGGTGCTTGGGGCCGCCGCCCTTGGTGAAGCGCCGGAGCACCTGGTCGGTCTCGGCGGTCCGCAGCCGCAGGGCGGTCGCGTACTTGACCATCTGGTCGTAGTTCCGCGCTATCAGGTCCCAGTCGATGGGCCTCTTCTTGAGGATCTTCCCCAGCTTGGGCCACGCGGCCAGGTCCGGGCCGGGGGCGTAGAGCTGGATCGCGCCGATGTTCTTCAGCCGGGGCAGGAGCTTGAAGCCGAGCAGCTCGGTGAACGCGAACCCGATCAGGCTGGCGCCGTGGGTGTCGGTGTAGTTGGCCTCGATCTCGGCGTCGGTCCCGTGCCGCAGCAGGCCCTCGATCATCGCCGCGACCTCAGAGGAGGAGCAGGACTTCAGCTGGGAGTAGACGCACAGCCGGCCCTGGTCGACGTGCCAGTAGATCATGACGCCGTAGCCGGAAGCGCGCTGGTTCGTGGATTCCTGGCTGTCGTTCGGGTGGAACCCGCGCGTGACCTGAGCCGGGAGCGTCCCAAGGGGGTTGGGTTCGCGTCAACTTATCGGGAACTGGCGTCGTCCGGAGGCGTGGAGGATGGCCCTGACCAGCAGGCCGACGTTGCGCTCGTCGATGCCGGTGATGGCCTCGCCGAGGCTGACGGGTGCCTGGTCGGCGAGGCTGGCTGCCAGTCGGAGCATTCTGCGCTCCCCGCCCGAGCTTGGGAGCCCGCCGCCATCTAGCGCGCTGATCGCGGCTTCCCAGTCGATCGCCGCCATCCCGGCGCCATGATAGATGAAGCCCCTGAAGTCGTCGCGGGCGAGCCAGGTGCCGTGGGCGACGATCAGCCCGGTGGCGGCTTCGAGCGCGTAGAGGCCTTCCGCTCCAGCCCGGAGCGCTGCCGACAGTGACGAGGCGGTCATGACTCTCCTTGTGGGGCTATCGCGGCAGGGTGGAGCGGCGTTCGGGGTGGGCGGCGTAGACGTACTTCATGGCGGTCGTGTCGGAGATGCCGAACACGCGCATGAGGTGGACGGGATCGGCGGTGTGCCTGGCCTCGTCCAGGAGCCGGTCCTGGCGGAGCCCGGACGGGGTGAGGCCGAGCGGCCGGAAGATGTCGTTCATGACCATGCTGGAGACCGGCGGGAGGGTGTCCATGGCCGCGGTCTGCTGGCTGATGAGCAGGTGCGGGTTGGCGGTGGCGGGCCAGCGGCGGTGCCGTTCCCGGAGCCAGGCGATGGCGTGGGCGCGGGTGAGGTTGTCAAGGTAGACGGTGTGCAGGGCGAGGTTCCGGCGGACGAGCAGGCGGCCGCCCGGCAGGTCGAGGTCGGCGAGGAGGAGCCGGGGCACCTCTCGCTTGCCGAGGCCGTGGATGGCGACCAGTGCGACGGTGAGCTGGGCCATCGGGCCGTCGGCCCGGTCGATCAGCCCGCGGAGCCGGTCGGTCGCGATCGGGACGGGCAGGCGGACGACGGACGGCACGGAGATCCCGCGGGTAGGGTCGCGGAAGATCAGGCGTTCCTGCTTGAGCGCCCGGAACAGGCTGCGAAGAGCGGTGGCCAGGTCCTGGGCGGGCTGGCCTGGCCGCTGCCTGAGTACGTGCCGGATGTCGTCCGGGGTGATCTCCCGCAGGCTGGTGACCCGTCCTGACCAGGCTGTCAGGACGGGGTAGAGGTAGCTGAGGTACTTGCGGATCGTCTCGAAGGCCATTTGCTGGTGCTGGCGGCGGCCCTCGCCCCGCAGGACCAGCACCCAGCGGCGGAGCTCACCGGCGATCCCGGCGGGAAGCCCGCGGAGGCGGTGCTCGATGGCCTGCTCGTGGGGGTCGGTCTCGCGGGCGGGGTCGGGGATGATCAGGTTCCGGCTGGCCAGGAACTGCAGCATCCGCCGGGCGCTGGTGCCTGGCCGGTCGGCGGGGATGCCGCGGATATCGGCTTCGTGGACCGGGGTGTCGGCGCCGACCCAGGCCAGCACGATCCGCAGGCTCCGGGCGGCAAGGCGGCGGACCTCTTCCTCCCATCCCTGGGCACGGGCGTGCGCCCGGAACTCGGCCAGCAGGGCCTGCGCGGCCGGGGTCAGCGATGGCAGCTGGTCCAGCGACCCGACGGCGATGCAGCTCCAATCGCGGCGGGCGTCGAACAGCATGCCCTGCCCCGGGACGGCCAGGTGCGGCGACACTGGCGGTGCCGGCGGCCGCCGGGCCGCGGCCCGGACGCGGGCTTTCTGCTGCGGGGCGACGTAGCTGAGCGTTCCGGATCGCACCGCGAGGCGAGGGGCGAGGTCACCGCCGAACCACAGCTGTGTCCACGACTCAGCTCGCGCCTGGGGGCCGTGCTGGTCGATGTGCAGGCAACATGCCCGGCAGAGCCCGTCGAGCAACGGAATCTGGGGGCGGCCGCAGCGGCCGCAGTCGCCGACTGGGTGCAGGTGCGGCTGACGCTTCCAGAGCGCGCACCCCGGGCAGGTGGCCCGGGTCCCCCAGCAGTCGCAGTACTTGCAGCTGCGCTGCGGCTTGCGCAGCACGACGGGACGCGGACCACGGCGCGCCCGGAGGATTCCGGCGCTGGTCAGGCTCGCGTGGCGCAGCACGTCGGCGACGGCGTTGCGGAAGTGCGGCAGGTCGTCGAGGGTCTCTTCCGGGATCTCCTCGTCTCCGTCGGCCTCGCGGACGGCCAGCACCAGCCGCAGCATGAGGCAGGTGCCCCGCCACCAGGCCTTGCTCAGCCCGCGCTCGGCGGCCAGGGCGATCGCGGTGTCCTTGAGCTGTTCGTAGCCGGCCAGCTCGCGGTGCCTGATGCGGCGGGCGTGGGTGTCGGTGAGCTGCCGCCGGGGCCGGAACAGCAGGAGCTGGCCGCGGATCGTGGGCGGGCAGACACGCGGGTCGTCGATCGGTTCGGCCGTGGCGATGCGCAGCTTGTCCAGCAAAGACCGGGGACGGGTGCGGTCGGGTGCACGGCCGCGGACCGGGCGGTCGAGCGGCTGGGATCGGGGGAGCCGATCTCCCGGCAGGATCAGCATGAGCTGCGCTGGCTGTCCGCCGACGGGGCTGGCGACCCATTGCGGGTCCTCGAGACGGATGGTCAGCAGGCACAGCCGGCACAGCCCGTCGGTGTTGACGTGGCTGACGTGCCCGCAGCGCCGGCATGGCCGCTGCCCGGGATGCAGCTGCCGCCAGGAGGAACACGCCCCGCAGTCGGCGAACTGCGGTTTCTCGCCCCAGCCGAGGCAGACCCGGCACTGCCCGGCCGGCCAGCGAGCAGCCATCCTCAGTTCGGCGGCAGCGAACGGCGTGACCCGCCGCGCCTGGGCGCCGGCCGGGCCGGGGCGCCGGGCTGATCGCCTGCACCGACTGCGCGCCGGGGCTGTTCCTGGCCGCCCTCGGTGGTGGGGAGCGGTTCGGCTTCCAGCAGGTCACCGACGGTGCAGCCGAGCGCGGCGCAGATCTTGTCCAGGTCGTCGAGGCGGACCGAGATCGGCTTGCCGCTCCACAGCGCGGCGACCTTGCTGAGCGACGGGGTGAACCCGGCCTCCTCGAAGGCCTTCAGCAGGTCGCTGGGCCGCCAGATGTCGCGCCGGGCCGCTGCCCACCGCAGGTTCCACTTCACCGTAGGTTCCCCTTGTCCATCGTCAGCCGCTGCACCGCCCGCCCGGCGGCCGCGAGGCTGGCCGTCTCCGGGTCGGCGTCGGCGGTGGCTAGGTACGAGACCGTGGTCGTCGGGCGGTCATGGCCGAGCATCTTCTGCACCTCCCACAGCGACATCCCGCGCTCGTAGTTGTGCGTCGCGCACGCATGCCGGAGCAGATGAGGATGAAGATGGGTGACCGGGCCGGGCAGGAACCGGTCCCCGGCGACCTTCAGCGCCCGCCGGAACGTCGACGGCGTCACCGCGATCCCCGGACCCGCCACGTTCAGCGCCGACACCGCGGCCGGGATGCGCTCGGAGGGGAACAGCGGCGCGCCCGGGTGCCCGGGGTCGTCAGCAAAGCCGCCGCGGCATTCCTCGACCCACCACCACAGCAGGTCCCGGCCCTCCTCGAACATGTAGGCCTGCCGCGGCCGCGGCCCCGAGCCGCGCGCGCCCTTGCCGTTGACCAGGAACCGGCCCCACTGCCCGGACTCCCAGTGCAGGTTGCCCATCGTGACCCCGCACAGCTCGGCGGCCCGGACGCCCGAGATGTAGGTGATCTTGCCCATCACGTAGTCACGGCGGGCGATCAGCGGCTTGCGGGCCTGGTCCAGCGACTCCCGCCACCGGGCGTAGAACTCCCGGGTCGCCCGCTGGGACGGCGGGATCCGCAGTCCGAAGTCACCGCGATGCCGGGGCCGGTTGAACGGATCGACCGGAGACTCCACGGCCACCCCGTAGCGGCGGGCGATCTCCCCGGCGTACCGCTGCTCGAGGAAGGCGAAGTAGCTGTCGATGATGTTCATCTTCTGCCGGACCGTGGACCGGCCCCGTTTGCCCGTCCCGGCGAAGTACTTGTCGACCTGCCGGGCCGTCAGCCGCCACGGCACCACGCCGTAGTGCTCGCAGATCTCCAGCACCGGCTTGGTCAGCCGGTCCAGCGTGGTCGCCGCCAGCCCGGCCGCATCCCGCGCCCACTGGTACTCAGCCAGGGTGTCCACGAAGAAGCTCTCCTCATCGCCATCGCTGACCTCGGCGGCCTTGCGCCGCTGCAGCGTGACGACATCGGCCAGGCCCGGCTCCAGCAGCGAGCCGCCGGCGGGCGCCTCCTCCACCAGGCCGGCGGGCGTCGCCGGCCGGACAACGGACAGCAGACGGCTCCTGGAATCACTCACAGATCGGAAGATTACACGAATCTCTCCGGGAATCCTGGAAACACCGGCAGAATCCTGTAGCGTTGTCACCGGGAGATGAGGCAGGTGCTGGCCTGCCGAGAAGCGGCTATGCGGCCGGGGCCAGGCTCCGGGAACCCGTGCGTACTCCAGTTCCGTAGCGGATGTGGTACTCGGCGACCAGGTTGTCCAGGTAGATCTCGTACTTGGTGCCGTCGACGGCCACCGCGGAGGCATCGCCCCACACTTTCGCCAGGTCCAGCTCCAGGTAGGCGTTGACCACATCGGCGATCGCCTTGTTCAGCGCCGCCACGGTCACGTGCCGACGGAAGGTGGAGCCGAGCTCGTGCGCACTGACCCGCCCGCCAAGGTGCCGCGCCGCCTGGTGCGGGCCCAGGTTGCAGCCGTAGGTGAGCGCGACCAGCATGTAGCGCTCCAGCGGATCGGCAAGCTTGGGGTCTGATCCCGACAGCGGGCCCAGGTGGCGCTGCCAGCCCACCCAGCGTGTCGCGCGGGCCAGAACCTCCAGCAGCGAACGCTCGGGAAGCCGTTCCTTCAGCTCGGCCTCCAGCGCACGCGCCGATGCGGTCCGTTCCGCACCCGTGCGAGCCTTCAGCGAGGGCCGTCCATCGTCTTCGATCACCAGGTCGGCGTTGTCGGGATAGCCTGCGTCCACCTTGAGCGCCAGGTCCTTCATCGCGGCCTTGAGCTCGGCGACGAAGCCGGCACCGTCCGCGGGCAGGCCGACCTCCTGGCAGTAGCCGGCCAGGTGGGGCTGGCAGTCGGCGAACGACAGCAGCTGCCGCTGCCAGTTGGCGTACTGATCCGACCCGACCGCCGCGACATCGCCGCGCACCAGTTCATCGGCCAGGCACGACAGCACGCACAGCTCGAAGTGCCGGCGGGCAAGCTTCCCGGGGTACCGCTTGTCGCGGATCACCTTCTGCCAGGCTTCGGGCGCAAATCCGGTGTCCAGGTGCTCCCGGGTGGTGATCCCGGTATCGAGGTCGGTGATGCGGACCTCATCACTGACGTGCTCGCTTGCACGGTTCTGGTTGGCTTTCACCCACTCGACCGCGCGCAGCAGCCGATCGTCGCTGCTGGTGGCCTCGAACTCCAGCACGTTCAGCAGCCGCAGCAGCAGGCGCCGGCTGGAGCGGTAGAAGCGTTCCAGCAGCGGCAGGTGGTTGCCGCCGTGGTGGGCCGACAGTGCCTCGTGCTCGGCGAGCAGATCCACCAGCCCGCCGTGCGTTTCGATCATCTCCAGCAGTGCTTTGCCGGTCTCATACCGCTTCCGCACTGGCGACCAAGGTTTGCCGGCCGAGTCGGCGTCTATGCCGACGGCTCTGGCGGCCTTCAGCATCTCCCCGAAGACGGCCAGCATGTGCTCGTTGCGTTCCCGCTGCTCGGCCTGGATCTCCTCCAGCAGTTCCCCGGCCTTGTTGTGCAGGGTCTTCATCCGCTTGCACAGCATCGTGACCAGGTCGTCGCGGGCCTGGACGCGGGCTCGGTGCAGCAGGCAGACCTCCAGTGCGATGCGCTTGACCACAGCGAAGTCGCCCATTTCCGCGGCATCCAGCGCACCGGCCTCGCCGGCGAAGTGGTCGATCTTGGCGGCGGGGATGTCCTTGAGCCATACGGCGGTGGCCGAGCCGATCCCATCCAGCCACGCCAGATGGTCCAGGTGCTGTCGCAGCCGGGACACGGTGGTCTTCGGGGCGATGTCCTTGAGCTGGTCATGACCGCTGCGTCTGCTCAGCGGATCCACCTGCAGCAGGGCGAGGATGCGGCGACGCTCCTCCTCGCTCATCCGGCCGTGCACCAGCTCGTGCATGCGCGAGTTGACCTCGGTGCGGATCTGCCCGGCCAGGCGGTCCAGGGTCGAGTAGCCGGGCAGCTCGCAGTTGTCCTTGACCAGCTCTTCCAGAGCGATGTTGATCAGATCGGCGGGGTTGTCCTTGGCCTCGGCTGCTGTCCGGATCGCCTCAGCGGCGATCTTCCGGGTTATCGCCTGATCGGATACCAGGCCCAGGCGATGCCTCACCAGGGCCCGGTGGCTTCGCACCGTCCTCTCCGGCGTGGTCGCCGAGTCCACAGATTCGTGCAGACCCAGCTCCTGCCGCAGATGGCCGGCGATCGACTGGGGGATCTCGTCGAACCGCGTGAAGTAGCCCATCCGCTGGCAGCATTTCAGGCACATCGTCAGTGACAGCAGCGCCTCGTCACTGTCGGTCATCCGCCGGGCCCACTCGAGCTCATCCAGGCTCGGCGAGTACGCCTCCCGCAACTCGCGCACCGAGATGGTCCGCTTGAAGCGCGGATATGCGGTCCGATCGATCGATGCCATGACCTGTGCCCTCACATCGCCTCAGAACGACATAACCGAGCGATACCGTAACTGGAAGGACACATGGCGTGAGGGCAAAACCGCGAATCGGCTCGTGCTTCGGAGGCAACTTCCGAGATTCAGGGATCAAGGGCGGCGGGAGCGCGCCGCCCGCCGCATGCTCCGGCAGAGTGGCCCCGTGATGCGAAGTTTCTCACACGCCAACAAAGATCAACTCATTGCCGGTTTCGCACGTATCTCGGTCGTCCCCGGGTTACGGCATCCGGCGGATGCCTCATGGCGTTCATGGTGTCGTTTCGGCTGAGGCGGGTGATCCGGGTTGCACGGCGGTGCCGGGCCTGGCAGCCTGCAACACGAACTGCCCCTGGCGGCGCTGCCCTTGTGGCGGGATCGTGCTGCCGTGATCTGGGAGGCCTGCCGTCGTGCTGCTGTGCGCCGATGCCGGTGCCGCGTCCGCGGACCTGGCCTCCGGCGCGCTGGCCTGCCCGTCGTGCGGGGCGGGACGGCTGCGGCCCTGGGGTCACGGGCGGGAACGGGTGATCCGGTTGCGGGAAGGCGTCCGGGCGCGGCTGGCCCCCCGCCCGGGCCGGTGCGGCTCGTGCCAGGCGACGCACATCCTGCTGCCGTCCTGGATGGCGTCCCGGCGCGCGGACGCCATCGGCGTCATCGCCGCGGCGGCGGTCACCTCAGCGCTGCACGGCACCGGGACCGCGCGGATCGGCGCGGACCTGGGTGTCCCGGCCGCCACCGTGCGCGGCTGGCTGCGCCGCCTGCGCGCCGGGGCCGGCGCGATGCGCCAGGACGCGATGGCCGTCTTCGGGCGCCTCACCGCAGGCCGTGACGCGCCGTTCCCGGAGCCGTCCGGCTCGGCGCTGGGCGACGCGCTGTCGGCCGGCGCCGCCTGCGCGCACGCCGCGATCACCTTCTGCGGACGCGGGGTCGCGGACTGGGAGCCGCTGCTGGGCCTGTTCGGCCTGGCCCGCTTCCTCGCCCCGGCACCAGGCAGCTGACCTTCCGCGCCCGCCCGGGCTCCCCCATGCCCGGAAGCAGGCCGCGACGCTCAGCGTGAGCACCCGGCAGCATCCACGCCCCCCGCCGCCGTCAGCATGAACATCACGGCGCCACCATGAGCACCGCCCACCCCACACTTGCCCGGAATGTCCGATCTGGCGTGCTCATCTTGAGTGGCGCCACCACGCTCACCTTGAGTGACGCGCAACACCCCGCCAGATGACCAGGACGACAAGAGCCGTGTAACGGGAGATGTTACGCACGGATCTGTGGGAGCCCGGGGGTGTGAGATTCCCCCGGGCGACCCGGCCTTCCCCGATTACTTACGTCTGTAGCCGGGGAAGGCGCAGTCGAAAAACGCCTGAGACGCGGTCCTGAAAACCCTCGAACCGGACACCGTCAACCGACGCAGTTATCTCGCGAGTAAGGTCAACGAGCCAGTCCTTCCACATCCGGGACCCCGCCCTCCCATCGAACACGACCTCTATTTTCGACATGTCCAAAATCGCCGTCTGCGGCGGCATCGATAGATCGCGTCCGATCTCGACTCCCGCCTCAGCCTTCTCGGCGAGCCAACGGGCAACGCAACGGCGCACTGAATCGAATCCGTCAGGATCGGAGACGTCGAAGCGAGCGGCCACCGAAACACTTCCGTCGGCGCGCTTAGTCGGCCATACCGGTTCTCCCATAGCTACGTCCTCACTTCACGCGAGCATACTTTGCGATTGCGTTGAAGGCGTCCCAGTCGGTAACGGTGTACGCTCCAGCCAATCCGCGCACTGGTGAAATGATGCCTGCTGCCACGGCGTCCGTGATTCCGCCGCGGAGGGTGATTCCCACCACGGCAGGCGGTCCGCCCGCAGGATTGGCGCCCGCGAAGATTTCGGCATCCACCTTGTTCGTTGTGGTCCAGAACTGATCGCCACCACCCAGCTCACGCGCCGCATCCTGATTGATGCCATTCTTGACGATCTCGACTGCACTGGCCGAGTCGGTCCCGTGATAGAGATGGTAAGCAATGGTCTCTTGAGCCGCCGCCACCCCAAGCCCGATCGCCCACGGAGCGTAAATTTTCGCCAAGGTAGACCCAATGTGTTCTGGTCGCTCGCCGATAATGCCGGTAACCCGCTCATCAACCATCCACGGTTCGCGCTCTAGGAGCGGGTCGGGGGACCGTTCGATCTCCCGGTTGTACATATACTGATACAGCTCGTCGTAGGCTTCCTGCTGCTCGGCCAGCGTCTCGTTATATATACGATAGCCAGTCGCCACTTGGTTCCAGTATTCGACACTAAAGACACTTGGGTTTTCGCTCTCCTCGGCGGGGTTCAGCCCGGATTGCGCGGGGGGTTCGGGCGGCGCGATGTAGATGGTGTCTGGGGTGCCGTTTGTTGCGATATCGAGGTGCGTTCCAGGTTCTCCCCTGTAAGGGGGTGGCTCTTCGGGTGCGGAGCCTTGTGGCTGCTCACTTTCCGGTGCTACGGATATACCAGGTATGCAGCTGCCCAGGTCCGGGTCCTGCTCAGGGTTGTACTCCTCTGAAGAGACTTCCTCATGCCCGGTAGGATCAATGTTAGTTATTGGATTATTGTCGGCGTACGTGTATGGATTGAGGTCCTGGGGGTTAGCAGGGTCCGGGATGATGGAGTCGGGGGATATGAACCGGCCGAGGCTGGGGTCGTACCATCGGGCGCCCATGTTGATGAGGCCGGTGGTGGTGTCTATGCGGTGCCCGGCAAACCGGAGTGTGGCGCTGGGCGCCGACGGGCCGATTCCCTGCATGGTGCCGTAAGCGCTGAATCGGCTCCAGGTGGTCAGTTTGCCGTGATTGTCAGTCACAGCGCGGACGGATCCAAGGGGATCGAGGTGATAGTAGCGGCGGTCGGCGTTGTCACCGCTGGCAATCCAGCGTCCCGCGATCACGTAGTTGTTGACGAGATGGCCGTCTTTTTCCTGCTCGGCTAGGCCGAAGTATCTTGTTGTCTGCTGCACCGATTGTGCGTTTGTGGTGGTGCTCGCGACTTCGGCACTGTTCGCGTCGTAGGTGATCTGTTCGACGGGGCTGTTGTCGCTGGACTGGAATTGAACTGGCAGGTTGTCGGCGTTCCAGGTGATCTTGCGGGTGATGCCTGTGCGGAAATCCTGGCTTTGTATGAGGTTGCCGTTGGGGTCGTAGTGGAAGGTGCGAGTTCCGGCCGTGACGGCGGCGTGTGGGCCGGCGCAGGATCCGGCGGGTGTGCAGTCGCGGGGGGTCTGGCCGGTTGTGTACGTGCCGACGCCTGTGGCGGAGGTGATGTTGCCGAGATCGTCGTAGCCGTAATTCTCGCTGATCGTTGGTTGCGTGGCGCTGCTCGTGTGGGGGAGCGCGCAGGGCGGTGGCGGCCCGGTGGCCGGGGGCGTGTTTCCTGCGGGTTCTTGGACGCTGGTGAGCCGGTTGAGAGTGTCGTAGGTGTAACACTGATCCGGTCCGGCGCTAGTGCTCGCGGTCGCGGCCAGTCCATTTGCCTTGTACGTGTAGGTGGCGTTGAAGATGGCGGTGCGGGCGGTGCTGGGCTGTGCGTTTGCGCCGGGTCCGCTGACGTGAATGTCGGTCATCCGCCCGCGCTGAGGGTCGTAGCCATAGGTCTCGATGACGCCGTTGGGGAGGTTGACCTGGTGGATTCGGCCGCCCCCGTCGTAGAGCACCTCATTCACGACGCCGGACAGGCCGTCCACGTCCCCGGCTAGGTCGTAGCTGTAGGTGACGCTGTGCTGGTCCGGGTACCTAAGGCTCGTAAGGCGCCCGAGATTGTCGTAGCCGTAGGTGTAGGGGTAGGCCTTGCCGAGGATGCATTTGGTCTGGTCGGTGACGTTGCCGAGGGCGTCGTAGGTCGATGCGGTAGCTCGCGGCCCTCCTTGGGCTGGCGCGCCGGGCGGTGGGCATCCTTTGGCGGAGGCGTCCTCGATGCTGGTGAGGCGTCCGATCCCGTCGCCGTGGCCGGGTTCGCTGTAGTGCCAGATGGTGGCCGGTTCGTGCGTTCCGGGGTGGGTTCGCGAGACGAGCCGGCCGGCGTCGTCGTAGCCGAGTTTGGTTTTGATGTCGCGGGCGTCGGTCTGGGTGTCGAGCCGGCCGCCGTCGGTGTAGGTGTAGGACCAGTGGCCGGCGTCCGGGGTGTCGGCCGATGTCTGGCCGCGGAGCGTGTCCCACTCGTACGCCCAGGTGTTCAGCTGCGAGTCCTGGATGCGGGTCAAGTTGCCGGCCGGGTCATACTGGTAATGCGTCGTTTCGTCGATCGGCTCCGTCACGCTAACAGCTCGGCCGAAAGCATCGGATCGCATAGTTCGCTGATGTCCCACCTCGTCGGTGGCCCTGACCTCGGCGACCGTCTGGCCGAGATCGCTGCCGATGTCGTAGCTCCACGAGGCGCTGGTCTTGTCGGCGTGAGCCAAAGTCGTGGGGCGCCCAAGTGCGTCATAGGCGTAGGTGTCAACCACGGCCGGGCTGTCGGCGGCGTGCCAGCCGCTGAGCGTCCACGGCCGGGCGGAGGTGTCGGCGTAGCTCGTCTCGGATTCGCGTGAGCCGAATGGTGCTTCGGCCTGCTTGACCTGGCGGTAGGTGCGGCCGAGACCGTCTGTATAGCTATCTGACCAAATACCCGCACCGTCGGTGATCCTGCATTGGCCGCCGCTGCTGTCGTTGGCTTGAGTTGTGTCGTTGGCTTGGATCGTGTGGACGTGCTGGCTGGCCGGTTGCCCCCAGTCCACATAGTGCTGGGTGGTGACGCCACCCTTGGCATTGATGGTGCAGGCCACGCGGCCCAGAGAGTCGTAATACGTCTTCGTCGTGGTCTTGTTGCCGTCATCCGTGACGGCCTTAGGGAGACCTAGCCCCGGCTCCCACACTGTCCTCGTGCACTCACCCGCGCCATTACACACACTGCTCGGTAGCGTGTGGAGGTCCGGATCATACGTCGTTGTGGTAGTGATGTTATCCGGGTCAGTGGTCTTATCTACGTTGCCGTCGGAGTCGTAGTGGTATCTGGTCGTCACCCAGTGACCTCCGGTGGGGGCGTTCTTTGTCTCGCTCCACACCCGCTTTTCGGTGACGAGTCCCTTTGTGGGTGGCCCGGTGCAGTCGGGGAGTTCGTCGTAGCAGTACTGCGCCTTGGCGACGAGCTGCGAGTGCGCGTCGGTGACGGTTGACGTGGAGGGTAGCGACGGCAGGTACGGGCCAGCGCCGGCAAGCGGCAGGTAATCGGTCGTGGTCCGGCGGTACTCTGAGTTCTCGCCGGATCCTTCG